>Ga0209323_10000004_pt1 | contig 209885 bp, 301 predicted proteins | sample Rifsed19ft2_FD_184014 | JGI IMG/M metagenome (GOLD analysis project Ga0209323, IMG submission 184014) | Soil microbial communities from Rifle, Colorado, USA - sediment 19ft 2 (version 2) | ecosystem: Environmental > Terrestrial > Deep subsurface > Rock core/Sediment | place: Rifle, Colorado...
AAAACATAAAATAACAGGCGGATGTTTCTGGAGAAGCCCGTCGCCGGCGAGTTCTGGAGCTATTTTTGATTTTAAAAGATATACGTAAAATCCAACTCAATTTTTGTCACAAACTTAATTCTTTTCGTGACACAATTTCAGATTTATATTTCGTATATCCAAATCAAAGAAAATTCTACTCCAGGAGCCTCCAGGGATTCTGAAGCACCGGAGGCTTCATATATTTATCTTCAGGATTTTACAAAAAACAAAAGCCCCAACATTTCTGCCGGGGCTTTTCTTTAAATTTGAAACTTTACTATTCTTCACCGAATACATGACAAGCAAACGTATCAATGAACTCTTGATCGTTATAGTCGCTGAATTTATCTCCTATGATGGTATCATCGCCTTCAAATTTGAACTGGTAATGAAATCCATTCCTCACAGTTCTTATATAGAAGTATTCTTCTCCCTTTTTGTGTTCTATGCCGTTATTTGCTTCTTTAATGGTGTAAATTCTTTCTTCACCATATTTGGTAATCTTTAAGGATTTTCCTGATAGGATAACTTTAAATCCGTTGTGGGTTATTTTGTTCATGGGAATAGGTTTTGGTTAGTTTAATTTAATACCTGATTTTTCAATTACTTCTTTTACGTTTCCGCAGGGGAACATCAAACCATTAATATTACCGTTTCTTAAAAACCTATCTAAATAATGAACTATCATTTCTAAATCGGCTCTACTGCAAGTAATACCAAGAACTTTCACTCCCCTGTATTCACTGTTGTCAATTATGTTTTGAACTTTTGCTTTTAAAGCTGTTGCCTTGTTTTTCATGGTGTTTTGTTTTGGTTATAATGTACTATACCAAAAATTAAAACACGGTGTTACAAATAAAGGGAGAATAAACGAAGAAAGTCCGAAAAGGGTTTTGTTATTCCCTGTCGGACTTTCTATATGTTGAGCCTTAGCTCTTGTGGCTTATAGCCTATGTTTTGTTTTTTTCTTTCCGGGGCAGTTAATTTAACAATAAAATGATTGCGATAAACCAAATTTGTTTGGTAAAACGTGCCGGGTAATTGTTTCAATAGTTTCATTATATAAGTAATTCGGGATTACGCTGCATAAATCCACGTCACGCTCTCTCCGTATTCCTTTACATATAACCATTTCATTTCTTTTTTCCGAGTTTCTCGCTACGATTCCAAGATTTTCTTCGTTGAATACTTCCGAAGCAACTATTGAAATTCCTAAAATATTCGCAGGTAATTCAATATTAACAATAGAAGTTTCAAAAATTAGAGGTTGTCCTCTTGCTGATTTTCCATGCTCTGTAATTCTCGGAGCAGTTACCGCCGACAATGTAAAAATAATTTGCGTCAGCATAAAAATTAAGCCAATTCGTTTCATGTGTTTTAGTCCTCCTTTGTTTTAATGGTTAATACTACTTTACTACTTGCCTGAGCTTGCGCCTCAAGTTCCTTTGCGTGGAAATGATACATTTCACATTCGCGATTCATAATCTCTTTTTGCTCCTTCATGCTTTTTTGATTATTTTAAGTTTATTTATAATGTACTATACCAAAATTAAAAGACAGGTGTTACACTTTTAAAACAATTTATTGTACTTATTTTCGTAGGTAACAGGGAGAACTATCTCTCTTTCAAAAACATCAAACCACGTAGTATCAGATAATTCATGAAAATCGCCATCTCCAGTAATTTCGTCAATCACTTTTAAATCTTCTTCAAGCACTTCTGCGTTTTTAGTACCTTCGTGTATTATATCAACAACGGATTTTACTTCGGCTTTAACTTCTTCAATACTATTATGAACAGTTAAGCCGTGTTCGCCTGATTTGTGGCTCATAAAAAGAATAAATACCTTTTTCATTTTGTTTGGTTTTAGTTATAAGCAAAATTTCTGTTTTTATTGATAGCGATGGTCATCAGAACAATTTTTTCAGTAAAGTGCATTTTATATTTTTGTTCTAATAATGTACCTTCTGAATCAATCACTTCCAATTCTTTTTTATCATTCAAATTTTCAGCAGTTGCATATCTTTCGTTTATTTTTTTAAACTCTTCTAATAGTTTCGCTTCTTTTTCAACAATTTTAACTATTTTTGCTTCTAAATTTTGTCCGTTGAGTAGCATGATGTTTTAGATTTAGTTGGTTTATAATGTGATACTTTGTTGTTTGCAATGTACTATACCAAAAGAAATTGTATTGCGTTACAACTTTATTGAACTATGTTACACAAATACAATATTATGTTTCTTTGCCCAAGACTTAGCACGTTGTTCTGCCTTATCTATTTCAGAAGTAAAGCATTTAATAAATCCCCAAGCCTGTCCTACTGGAACAATTCTTGACCGTTGAACATTCCACATTCCACCTCTCCAATGAATATAATCAGTAAGAAGGTAATACTTTTGAACTTTGATTTCTGTTTTCGTTTCCATAATGTACTATACAAAAAAGAATTTAATCGCGTTACAGAAATATTAGAATAGTTGGCGGATGTTTCTGGAGGAGAAGCCCGTCCAGTAAGGATTTAAACAGATTTTGATATACGTAAAATCCAATTAAATTCCTGTCACGAAAAGAATTTAATTAGTGACAGGATTTCGGATTTATATTTCGTATATCTATTTTAAAATAAAATTCATCAGCTGGTCGCCGGCTCCTGGGATTTTTCGGGATTTTTCGGGATTTGTCAGGATTCGTCGGGATTTTTCGGGATTCGTCGGGATTTTACGGGATTCATCAGGATTTTACCAAAAACAAAAAAGCCACACATTTCTGCATGGCTCTTTAAATAAAATTTGCTCAACTTATAACTACGCTTGATTCCCCTTAATTGTTGTGACTCGTTCGGGTATTGTATCTGGTTTCAATGCGTTTATATTTATTTGTGTATCTGTTGCTTGGATAAATTCTTTTTTAAGGTCAGCCCAAAATCCAATTCTTTCAATTTCTAACATAATATGTTTTTTTAAATAAATATGATTGATTTTAACGTGTATAAATTAAACCATCATTTTTTGCCTTAAGACGTTCTTTCATGCTTCCATCTTTCTTTAGACATTCTTCAACTGGAAAATCCCGATAATGTGTTGCGCCTTCTCCAAACTTAATTTCCAATGCCGTTGGCTTTCTATGGTACGTTAATTCTTTTATATTCCTTTCTGCAAAAATTTCTTTGTCGGTAGGAAGTGCTTTCTTTTTCATTTGCTTTGGTTTTTTAAATCGTCAGGAAGTCCAACACCATCAAAATTATAATTTCCTTTTTTACATTCTGCAAGTTCAGCATCACACGCTTCTCTGTATTTCGGATGCAGTTTTTCTTTATCTATACAAGAGATACATAAAATTTCTCTGTTGAACATAGACATTTTTGTAATGTTATTGGTGGGTTCATTACACCTATCGCAGATACCTTTTACTTTCTCGTCCATGACATTTTATTTTGGTTATAATGTACTATACAAAAAATTAAATTGTTGCGTTACAACTTCGTTGGGTTTCACCACAGATTTTTACCCTACCTGTTTTACTTTACCACACTCTTTGCAAATCCAATGATGTTTATCGCACACTTCTGATACACCATCATCAACGTATATAGCCTTAGTATCACACTCACATTTACACCAAAAATCATCGCTTTCTTCATTTATCTCTTCGATTTGTTCTTTAGCATCGCGTTCCTTTTGTAAATTTTTAATAACTTTCCCATCACGAACTTCAAGCGGCCATCCGTATTTAATAAAATCTTTCCCTTTAATGTTTGTTTCATTGGTTCTACGAACTCCTTTTTTGTGAGTTATGTTATCTCTTGTCCGAGAATGTGAGCCGGAAGTTTCGCCAAAGTGTTTTTTGTCTTTATGCTTTTTGCGGTCTTTAGCAGTGTACTCTTCTCCCTTATATTTTTTTTTTGTCTTGCTCATTTGATTTCAGTTTTACCATTAATGTTAATTACAATGTACTATACGAACTTTAATTCTTTTGCGTTACAACTTCGTTGAACTTCGTTACAAGTTATACCATTTCTTCCACATTTGCACCTAATTCTGCTAATACATTTGAAACGCTAATCATTCTTACTGTGTCTGTTTCAGAAATACACTCGGTGTCAATTTTGTGATAAGCAACTTCAAGAAGGGTTCCGATTTCATCTACATGGTCTTCTTCTACATACAAAGACGCTGATTCCTTCATTTGAATTCTTTCAGCTTCATTGCTCGTAAAGTAGTCAATAAAATTCTCAATTATCATTAACTTAAATTCATCTGTTTTTTTCATGGCTTTATTGTTTGGTTGATTAATTTTTACTTCTCCAGATTTTTATTGCATCTTTTATAGAGTAAAACAAAAATTTTTTCCCTTGAATGTTAACAACTCCATTACTGTATTTATAAGCATAAACGCCATTTCTAACTTTTGTTTTACTGATTGGGGTTGCGAATAAGTCAGGTTGCATTTGCTTTTAAGTTTTGGTTTGTAATGTACTATACAAAATTAAATAATATTACGTTACACTTTGCCACAATTCTTTAATTCAGTTTCAGTAGCTATTTTGAATAACTCCCAAAACTGTTTGCTTTCCAATAAACACAACTGAATAACACCAAATAACTCCAACATGGTTTTCCGATTATCTCTTTCATTCCATTCTAAAAGATAATAATAACATCGTGCAGGAACTTCTATATCATCTAAGCATTTTTTCATAATGTACTGCCGTTAGGCGTATGTTATTTATAACGTACTATACGAAAAAGAATTGAGCCATGTTACACGTTACGGGTGCGTTTAGGATTTTACAACAATTAATTGCATCTAACGGATGGCGGATATACGCAGTTTTGCAGCGTTTTGCAGCGAAAATTTAAGTGATTTTAAAACTAAAAGATATACGTAAAATCCAATTCAATTTGTGTCACGAATTTAATTCTTTTCGTGACATAATCTCATTTTTATATTTCGTATATCAAAATCAAAGTAAAATTCCACTGCGGAGCCTCCAGGAAATCTAAAGTTCCGGTGCTTCAGAACTTTGGGCATCAGGATTTTACCACAAAACAAAAACCCCAACATTTCTGCCGGGGCTTTTTTATTAATCTTTTATCTAATATATAAGTAATCATTATTATAAATTACCTCTTGGGGGCATCTCTTGTCCGATTCATCTCGTCTGAGTTTAAGGGTTAATACTAATTAACGCGAATAATGTGTTTAGCTACCAATTCAGCTACAATTACGCTGTTTATTTTTTGTATTGCTTGGTCTATTGTAAGTCCTAAAAGCAACCATTGTTTTAAGTCCATGTGATTTAATATTAAAGTTAACGTTTGAGTTTATAAATTGCGATTTCCACAAGTACAACAATATTTTGCTATCATTAACCTGTTAGTTTTGCAATGATTACAGTAGTGGTTGATTTTTGCTACAACGTATTTTACTTCTGCATTGACAACTTTTGATTTGGATTTTATTTCTGTCGTTTCCATGACTTTAAGTTTTGGTTTGTAATGTACTGCCTTCGGCGGCGTTCTTAACGCACTATACCAAAAGAAATTGTATTGTGTTACAAAAACGGAGTTAATCCCAATCTTTTGCAAGTTCAATGTTTTCTATTAATGTTGAATTACTTTTTAACCATTGGATAGGTTCAGGACAGTTTGGAGTTTGATCGATTACTGCAACACCATAGTATTTATTGGATTTCCAAATTTCTTTTGCTTGGTCAACTGCAGTCTTAAATGGAAGTCCAGTTGCAACTGGAACTGCTCCATGCACATCGCTTTTAAATGTGGCTATTTCAAATTTTGTTGTGGCGTTTTTCATGGTTGGTTGTTTTTTGTTTAAAATTTATAGTCAGCAATCTTTTCAATTTTTTCATCCAATAGATTAAAAATTTCATCTATATAAATTTCATTAAAAATCTGCTGTATTGTTCCTTGCGTAGAAGTTAAATAAATATCAAAGGCATCCATAAAATTAAGATAAATATAAACATGACCTTTGTGGTGATGCCCATTAACTTTGAAACGCAAAGCTGATTCAGTCATTTTAGTAAAGCCATGAGCTCCCCAAGACCAAAATTTTGCTTTATGGGCATAAAGAAAATCTACAATCTCTTTATGATCCATTATTCTCCCCTCCCTTAATCCTTCAATATTTATTTTTTCTCCGATTTTCATGGTTGGTTATTTTGGTTATAATGGACTATACGAATTTTAATTCTTTCGTGTTACAAATCTCCTTTAATTCCAAGTTTATCTTTCCGCTCCTTTGCCATTTCTTCCAGTTTTAATTGAAAACTACTTTTTTTCTTGGGAAGCATCCAACCGTCTGTTTGTACTGGTGCAGAAGTAGCAGAATTTTCCTTTAAAAGACGCCTATTATCTTTGTATCTGCCACTTTTAGGGAGAATTATATTTAAAATTCCTAATGCAATAATAGATGCAAGCATAGTAAGTAAAATCACAATTCCACTTGTATAAACAATCATTACTATAACAAGTATGATTTTGATTAATCCAAGCCATTCAGTTTGTGGTATCGCGTTTATAATTAGGTCATACAACAGAGTATCTAAATATATGACAAACCAAGCGCAAAGACCTACGATAATAATTTTTAATAATGTGTTCATGTTTTTTTGGTTTTAAGGTTTGATTTCTATTTGTTTTGTGTTTCCGTTCCAATCTCCAATTCTCCCCTCCCATACCCTTCCGTTATATGATACGTGAGCGATGATTTTATTGTTTTCATCGAGTATCTCCCCGCCACTCCAGTTACCACTCCCCAAATCATTATTATCAATAAAATCTCGACAAACATCACTTGCTTCTTTGAAAGACGTTACGGTAACAACTTTATTCTTTTCAGAGCCGTATAATCTTTGATTTGGATTTTGACCGAAGTCGGGATTTCCTACTGAACTTAATTTGACTTTCATGGAATATGGTTTTTGGTTTGTAGTGTACTATACCAATTTTAATTTAAGGGTGTTACAGATATAATCCAATTTCTTTAATGTCCTTTTTCATTTGTTTTTCAAATGAAGTGCCCGAAACATCATATTGTTCAGACTCATCATTAAGAATTGCTACTACAATTGCTTTCGGAATAAGCATTGGATTGGAATTTGGACTCCAAGCATCAATGTCTATTGCTCCACAATTAAGAGCTTTATCAACTTTTTTCTTCGCTTGTTCAAAACTTTCTTTTAACATTTGAACTGCCAACTTTTTGATTTGAGATTTCTTTTTATTTGTCATGATTTTTTATTTAGTTTGATAAACAATTTGGTGTACTGTTCTAACTTTACCGCTTTCGAGGATTTTACTTGAACTTTCTTCTACGAAAAACACTTTGTTTTTGAACGCTTGTTTCATTAAGTTTGCTTTTTGTCTTGCTTTGCCGATTGGAACAATACCTTTTGTCCTATCACATTTATAAGTATCAATAGGTTCTCTTTGACCACTTACTTCGTTATTGTGAGTTGAAAATATTTTATAATCTAAAGGAACAAGTATAAAATTTTCTTCTTCAACTACTTCAATGCTTTTTGTAATATTCAAATCACATATCACATCTAAGTTCAAACTATCTAAATCTCCAAATATGTCATCAATTTCCATAGCTTTAAGTTGTTGGTTATAATGTACTATACCAAAAAAAATTGGATTGCGTTACATATCAGTTAAACATAAATGAGAATTTTTAGACAAAACGTCCTTATAAAACTCCTGCTTTTCAACAATTTCCTGTTCAACTGTTTTTTCAGCTTCCCATATATCTATTTTTTTTGTTTGATAGTAAGAAAGTTTCCAACATTTGCGGATTCCTTTAATTGCTTCTTTTTTGTTATTAGCATTAATGCTATAACAATTTGCACTTTCTGATAAATAATACTTATATCTTTTCATAATGTACTATACAAGAAAAAAACGAATTTCGTTACAACTTCGTTGGGTTACACCACAAATATCCGTGCATAAAAACTGGGACTCCAGCCGGCGTACATCTCTGGCGTAAAAATCCTAAATATTTGATATACGTAAAATCCAATTCAATTTCTGTCACGAATTAATTTATTTTTGTGACAGGATTTCACTTTTATATTTCGTATATCCTTATCCGGTAAAATCCTCTAGCTGGCCACCGCCTGGGGAATTTTTTTCAAGCTCTTACTTTGGGCATCAGGATTTTACACAAAACAAAAAGCCCCAACATTTCTGTTGAGGCCTTTGTCAATAAGTTCACTCCGTATTACTCCGCAGTGCCTATTCGAGGAAAATGGTGCGCCATATCCCTATATTAAAAAAACTTAATTTCTGATTTTGGAAAATTATATTTAATACCTTGAACAATAGTTAAGTGAATAACCGCATAATCTCCATTCATATACTCTATAAGCTGTCCTACTTTTATGGCTGGACAACCAATAGTATTAACACGAAATAAATCCCATCTGTTGTTTATTTGTCCGAAATTATCTTCTTGTGTAGTTGGTTTACTCGCACAATTAAATTCATTATTTTGTATTTTTACAACTTTTTTATCTGTGTTCATGGCTTTGGGTTTTGTTATGTCGTACTATACAAAAGAAATTAAAACTACGTTACAACTCCGTTGAACTTTGTTACACATAAAACGCTTTAACACTCATATTAAAATATTTAATTTTTGATACAGGTTCAAACAAATCATTAATGATTATTTTATCTACAATAGGAATAGATTTGATTTTCAGACTCGTACTTTCTCCATAGGCTTCGATTTCTACTTCTCTACGCATTATCTTTACATTTACAAACCCTGCTGAATACACTTTTTTAAAACCTTTAGCTACTTGTTTGTGAATTGTGTTTTCATTAAATAATATAGCACCGCTGTCAGTAATTATGTATTTGAATATTGGCATAGATACACTCTTAATTCATTGAATATTTTATATGGGTTTCTGGATATAGATTTTTATCACCTAACCACACATACAAAACTATCCACGAAGGGAATTTCTTTAATTCATAATTTAAAATAGGTTGAAAGCATTTCAAATTAGCCCTCATGTCTAACCATTCATTTTCAATATAACCTCTGAATTTTATGTTTTTATTTTCCATCACTTAAATGTTGGTTGTAATGTACTATACGAAAAAGAATAGAGCTATGTTACAACTCATCATCTTTAGATTTGTGTTTTGTTTTTCTACTATGTTTAGTTCCGCTACACATATAACAGCTACAAGGCTTACCCTGCTCTTTATATTCATAGTGTTCTTTAGGATTTAAGCCTAATTCGTTACACCTCTTCTTCTGTTTTAGTTTAGATATCTCTTGTCGTCTTGCCTTATTCATTATCGTTTTTAGATTTTTTACGGTTGTACTTTGTTTTGTCTTTAAAAGTTTTAGGCATAAACCTACCATCGTATGCACCAGCTTCTTTCATAGCTTCACGCTTACGTTCTAATATTAAGGATTTTACGGTACGTTTTTTCTTTGCCATTATGATTTGATTAATTTGCACAAAGTTTATCTTGGTCTTTAACACTTATTTTTATTCCAGTACTCAACATTTGCTTATAAGAGTTAATAATATCTCTTTGATTTTCTATCGTTTGTCTTTGAAATTCTGATGAACTTTCTTTAAGGTAGTACGCTTTTCTCCAATTAATAACATTTTTAATCAAACGAACAATAAGAAGCATTGCCATTCCTAATAAAATTGCGAGTATCATTGTGGTTGTTGTCATAGTTTTAAATTATTGGTTATTGTACTATACAAATATAAATAGTATTACGTTACGAAAAATCAGAATAACATGGCGGATGTTTCTGGAGAAGCCCGTCGCCGGCGAGTTCTGGAGCTATTTTTGATTTATTAGATATACGTTTAATCAAAGCCAATTTGTGTCACGAAAAGAATTTAATTAGTGACAGGATTTCGGGTTTAAATTTCGTATATCTAAATTAAAAGAAAAATCCTGTTCTGGAGCCTCCTGGCCGGATTTCCTTCAGCTTCAGTTTCTTGCGGTGAATGGGTTAGTTTAACTCCGCAAAAGTGCGTCGAACAGAAAACAAAAAACCCCCGCATTTCTGCAAAGGGCTTTCTGAACCAACCAATAAATTAAAAAGTGGAAAGGGTAGGAATTGAACCCACGACACGAGTGCTTTCGACACCCTGCTCTACCAACTGAGCTACCTCACCATAGTTTCGTTCTTCCTGATGTTAGGCATTTATACTCAAGCATCTTCCCCGAACGACAAAGGCTTGAGATTTTCTTTAATGGCGCATGATTTCTAAGTTTTAGTGAGTCGTTATCTCGTTAATAATGTTGCTTTAGAATGTACTATACGAATTTTAATTCTTTGGTGTTACAATTTTATTTCTTTTTCAGTTCCGCAAATAGCACAGGTGCTTCTTTTTGGATCAGAAATAGTTGGAGTTTCAGCATCGCATAGAATACATTTATGATAAGCCAATTTAACTTTATTAGCATAATCATAAACTGCTGTTGCTCCAGTTGCAGTATATAACTTTTCACATATCTCTCTTGTTACATTAGCTAAACTCTCTCTAAGAAATTTCGGTTTTTGTGGTTTCCTTGCCATAGCGTTATAATTTGTTTTTAATCAGCCTACCACTTGTTGTCTTTAGTGCCTCGACATCTTTTGACCAATTTTATTGGCTCGATTTCTCTGCTGATAATGTACTATACAAAATTAAATCGGATTGCGTTACAAAAAGAATATAATAGGGAGAGTTTATTTTAGATAAGTGTTTTAAGATACAAAACAAAAGCGTTCATATCTACCTCATTTGCGTTTTCAAATTTATCATTTATTGAATGGCAAAGACTCCATGTATAACAAAAACCTCTTGTTATTACATTGTTCATACACACATCATTTAAAGAACCAATACAAATGCTTGGAAGTCCATTTTTTTCAAAAGTATTTGAATCACTTGGCGGTATTCTAACCCTACGGATTTCGGGCTTATCAATCATATTTGACATTCTATAACCCATCCAATAATTTTGCCCATTTGCCGTGAGTTCTAACACAAATATTTTATTCACATTTCCATATTTGTTTTCTAATATTTGTTTAGCTATTTTTGTTGCACCCGATGTTGTTAAACTCACTCTTTCTTCCGAATCGTTAAAACATATTACTACATTGTTTGCTGGTTTTTCTTTTGATAATTGAATACATAAATCCAAGAGATTACATACACTCGCACTGTTATCTTGACATGATTCACTATTTATATTTGCAACGTCATGGTGTGCCGTAAATATAGTAGTTATTTCTTTATTATGTCCTTCAATCTCAACTACAATATTAACTTCGGCAGGCAATCCTTCAACAAAGTCAGGAACGTCCAAAATCGGTTGATACATACTAACAATAAATTTTATATCATTAATTTCAAGTTGGTGCATAATATACTGCACTCTATTTGTAATTGGGTTTAAGTTATTTGTGAAAGCATTAAAGTCTGCATTGAACGCACATAACTCACGGAGCATTTCATACCCATTCTTAATTTTTATCGGCTTTTCTATTTTCTCTGTATCTGTGTCCATAATGTACTATACGAAATATAATTTATATTTGTTACAAAGTTAATATTAAATAATTGCAAATGAAACAGTTAAAACAAAACGAGAACTACTGGAGAAGCTCCGTCGAGCTGGTTCTAAATTATTTATTCGAGATATACGTAAAATCCAACTCAATTTGTGTCACGAATTAAATTATTTTCGTGACAGGATTTCGCTTTTATATTTCGTATATCCTTATCTGGTAAAAATCCACGAGCTGGACGCCTGGCCAGGAATTTCCTTCAGCTCCTCCGGGGTAAACTATATTTTGGCACCAGTTTCAATCTGCTGTCGAATTATAGAAAACAAAAAACCCCTGCATTTCTGCAAGGGCTTCTCGTACCAACCAACCAATAATTTACATTTTCGCCTTCTCAATGGCTTTTACAATATCTTTTATTCCAATGTTTTGAGTTTTGCTTGCATATAAATAACTTTGAATGTATGCTTCCGAGTAACCTGTTTTTACCATTGCTTTAGCTTTTAATTCTAAAGGTGGTATTTCATACATTTGGGCACGTTGCTTATCTCTTAAAATTTGCAAGTTGCGTTCAGCTTCTTTGATTTCACTTTTTAATGGATTTTTCATAGTTACATTTGTTTTTCAGTACTTACAATAACGGAATTTCCATCTTCTTTACAAAGTAGTGTTCCTTCAATTTGAACATTAACACAACCTTTTTCAGATAGTTGTTCTAATTCAAAAATTAGTTTGTTTATGTTTATCGTTTCCATTGTGTTTAATTGTTGGTTATAATGTACTATACCAAAAATAAAATTACTGCGTTACAATAATATATCCCGTGCATAAAACTGGGACTCCAGCCGGCGAGCTCTGGTGTAAAATCCTAAATTTATAATATACACTTAATCAAACTCAATTTGTGTCACAAAATAAATTCTTTTCGTGACAAACTATCACTTTTAGTTTGCGTATATCTCCCTAAGGTAAAATACACCACCGGCCAGCCTGCTGAGCCCAGGAATTTTTCAGGAATAGGCATCAGGATTTCATTTTGGCTTTAAGTGGGTCAAAAACATGAGTTATGGCCAAAAACAAAAAACCCCTGCATTTCTGCAAGGGCTTTCTGAACCGAACCAACCAATGTATTATATTTCTCTTCGTATTTCTCTGCGTGATTCTAATATTTTTGAATTGGGATACCAAAAACTTTGCTTGTGTATTTGAGAGTACCCTTTCTCCCCCGTGAAATAATCAACCCAAAATGCGAACAGTTCTATTTCGCCATTCTTGTCCTCTGTCAGCAACAATGTCCTTGATAACTCTTTTAACTGTGCAAATCTTTTCATTGCCCAATCTCCATAACTGAATCGGTCTTTCCAAAAATGATATGCGACCTCTCTCCCTCATTGTTCATCAACAGCACGATGTAGGATTTTACGTTCATTTTCCTCATTTTTGAAAACATAGGGAAAGTTAGCTAATATGTAGGGAGTGCTTAGTATCATTATATTTTTTGAGATTTCGGGTGTTTTATTTTTTTGTTTTTCAACAAAGTCTGATAAGCCTTACCATACTTATCGTTTGAATACTTACCACGACTAACTTTTTCTTTTTCTGCTTTCATAATGTACTATACAAGTTTTAATTCTTCTGCGTTACATTTGTAAAACACTTCTAATTTCAGCTTCTTTTGTTTTTGGAAAAATCCAACCTGCACCACAAGTTAAACGAAAATTGAAACGACCGCCCAATGCTTTTAAAGTATCTTTGATAGGTTTAGTATCTCCAATTATTGCAATTGCCTTTTCTGAATAATCAACTACTTTAATTTTACCATCATTTTCAATTGGTTCAACTTTTACATTTGTTGGTTTTTTCGGTAACTCTGTTTTAGGAATGTATTTAAAAGGTTTATCCCATTCTCCAATACTTAAACTTGTGTAAAACTTTGGAATAGCACCATAATCTCCATCAATAGAAACTATTTCATTGTTTCCTTCCATTATATCAACAATCTTTTGCAATGCTTCTGCTACTTCAGTATTGTCTTTATAGTGGTCTTTGATGTAGTAATGATTAACCCCTTCATAATCTTTTTCTGTCAGCTTAATATCAGTTTCCAAAATAACAACGTTAATACTCGAATAGTGTCGTCTTGTAATACTGAATTTCCAATTAGGAAATGCTAATTTAATTGCTTTCCTTTTTTCTGCGATTTGTTCCGTTGAAATATATGGCATAACGATTGGTTTATTTGGTTAATGTACTATACGATATTAAATCATATCGCGTTACAACTTCGTTGACTATACCACAAATATTCTATGCAGGAAAACTGGGACTCCAGCCGGCGTGAGGCTCTGGCGTAAAATCCTGAAGTATTTGATATACGATTAATCAAAGTCAATTTGTGTCACAAATTTAAATTCTTTTTGTGACAGGAAATCAATTGGATTTTACGTATATCTTTTCAAAGTAAAATCCACCGCCGGCCAGCCGCTGAGCCCAGGGATTTTTCCTCCGGGGGAGAGAATCCCAAAAACAAAAACCCTCACATTTCTGCGAGGGCTTTCCAAACCAACCAATTGGTATAGGGCAATACATTACTGCAAGACTACAAACCCCTATCTTTGAGTGAAAACATCTACACGTAGCTATGCAAATTCATGTTTTCATACTATCTTAAATATCTATTTGTGCTTTTTCTTTTCACGCTGTTCTTTTTCATACTTTTGAACTCTTATTTTTTCTTCACGAGTTAGCGGAATTTTACCTGCCGTTTGTTTATATAATAAATCACTCAAGTAAGGAAAATCAGCTTGTCTTTGCAGTTTACTTTTGCCGTCATGTATTCTATAACTGTATTCTCTCATTATTTTAAATTTTATTTATTAAATCAAAAATGTGAACTAAATTTCCTTTGTGCTTTCCACTTACGATTTCATAAAACGCATCGTTGTACCTTTTAGCTTTTTCGGTTAGGATTTTACCCTCACTCCAAAATTTGATTTCTTTTGCTTCTGCTAATGTCTGAATTTCAGATTTCACATAAGGATTTTTACCGCAGTGGATACAACTCATAGTTTTAAATTTAATTGGTTATATTGTACTATACAAGTTTTAATCCTCTTGCGTTACAGATTTATGCTCTTTATATCTTTTATTTGCTTCTAATACCTCAATAATAGTTTCTTCTACATCAGCGTAAGTGAGTTTTGTTATTTTAGCGTAAAATTCAAAAGGTGTCCGTAAGTAAGCCAATGCAGTTACCAATCTCGTAGCCGAACCGAAGCAACCAATATTTATGTGTTACAAATTCGCTTTCTGATAGGATTTTACTTCAAAGTCAGTAGCAACACGAATGTCATCATCGTCATTTATTAAATGTGATATCGAACCGTATTGACAAATAACACCTTGCCAAACTATAATGGCGAACGAATAAAAAGAGTTTTTGTTGTTCATAGTTTTAATTTTTAGAATCAATGTAAATTACTATTGCCATATAAGGAATAAGTATTCCAAACATTAAGTACCAATTCGGCTTAGATAAAATTCCAATCAACATAGGAATGAAATAATAAATAGCAAGTCTGAATATCGTTTTTAATACCATAATATGTGATAGATTGGGATACCATAATCGTATCCGATTATTATTATAATTTTTTTTCATGTTTTTGATTGTTTTAGTTATTACCAATACTTTACTACAAAATGCGTTATAACATAAGTGACTGAAATAATACCAAGTAATCCAATTGCCATAACAATAACTATTGGTAAATATATTTGGATTTTACAGACAATTCTCACTATTCTCATTTGAATGTTTGTAAGTTTCTTTCCTGATTTGTAATTAAATAAATTCATGGAGTTGGTTGTTGGTTACAATGTACTATACGAAATATTAAATTCCTATGTTACAACTATTCTATTTTGCAGTACCTTCATATTCATAAATTCTTGTTTCTCCTTCTATCTTCACAAGTCGAAATATACAAATAGCAGAGTCAAAATTTTCTTTTTCGCAGTCAATCATTACACAAGCATTGGTATTATCCCCATCTTTTTCAACGTGAGTTATAACACCCTTTCTTCCTTGTGTTGATTGTGGCTGTTCCCTTTTATCATTCAAATCTAAGAAACTATTTGCGACAAACAAATCATTACAAATTTCAATTGCTGTTTTATAATTTTTGCCAATTGGAGTAGTTAGTCCAAATTGTTCTTTAACTACTTTCCAATTGCTGATTTTTGGTCTTACTGATGTTATTGATTGCATATCTTTATAGTTGTTGGTTATTGTACTATACGAAAAAGAATTGAATCATGTTACAAGGGAGAACACACCGTGCGAGAAAACTGGAGTACCAGATCGCCGAGGGTGAGCCTGAGAATTTAAGATATACGCTTAATCAATACCAATTTGTGTCACTAATTAAATTATTTTCGTGACAGGATTTTAGGTTTAAATTTCGTATATTAATATGCGATGCACTCCGGGGAGAGTCGCCTCTGAGGTGGAGCTATTTTTTTCGGATTTGTAGAAAACAAAAAAGGCAACCCGATTTTCGGATTGCCTTTTGTTTTGCATAAGGGAGAGAGTGATTAATCGCGGTATTCAATTTCGATCACAATTTCTTCTCTATCCTCGCCATCAATGTTTATTACTTGTTTGTTCACTTTTACCGTTCCTGCTAAGTTCTTCAATAAAAACGAACGAAACTGTGAAGATTTTAAGGATTTTTCAATTACCTTTTTTGCAATGGTCTTTGCTCTTGACTTAACAACTTTGTAAGTACACGCTTCCAACACTTCTTTTTTCTCACTTTTAGCGAACAAGTAAAGTTCTTCTGTATTCATGTTGTATTTCACACTTCCGTTGTCCTCATTTAAAACAACATAAGCATTAGTTTGACCTAAAGAACGATTTTCGTCAGGTTTAATAAGTGATTGCTTTTTTTCAGCCATAGCCAAATCCCAATCAATTTTTGTGTATTTTTCAGATGCAACATAAGGAATACCATCGGCAATCAACTCCAAATCTGATTTTTTGGCATTTTCAATTTTTGCACCAACATTCAACAGTCGTCTGCTCAATTCGCCCTCTTTGCTACGATATTTTAGTGAAACAAATCCACAGCCTCTGTATTTCATGAAGGCATCTAACAATTCATTAAAAATTCCATTTTCCATGTTTTCTAAGTTTAGTTGGTTTCTATATTGTACTATACGAAAAAAAATATATCCATGTTACAAAACTGAAAAAGTTTTTATCGACCGAAAAATCCTGGAAATCTGTGCTTTTCTTTATAATATACGTAAAATCCAACTCATTTCCTGTCACTAATTTTAATTATTTTCGTGACAGAATATTAGATTTATGTTTCGTATATCTACAAGTCAAAAAAAACGTGATCTGGGACTCTGTGGACCCCTGAAAAAACTCCTGAGCCGACATCTAAAATCCTTTGAAACGCTTGCTATCATTGAGAATTTTCTTCCAGTCAGGACCTGGATGCCTTCCGTATAAATTTTGACTCAAGAACTCAAAACAAGTGGTAAAATCCTCCATTTGTATCCCGAAAATAATTTATTTTTATTTGTTGTATAACTCACTGAAAGTGTAACGCAGTAGTTTATCATTTCGTATAGTACATTAACCAATAACAAGTACCATGAATTTATTGAATGTAATTTATTCAAAAAACACCTACAAAAAAGCAATCTGTAAAGGTTGTAGCAATAAACTAATTGAAGGCAGTACAATTCTTTCGATAGTACGTACACAAGGTCGTTTTACATCGGTCAGCAACTATTGTCAAAAATGTGCAGAAAAAGAACTGCAGGATGCTTTGAATGAAGTTTTACCATTGGCACAACGAATAATAAAAATCCAAGAAACATTGGATAATGACTTAATAATGGCAAAAAAGATTGAAGGGATAGCAAAGGAAGCTATGGAAAAATATGATACCACTATGAAAAAATTGGGTAACGAGTAATCAACATACGAAAGTTCATAACTTTAATGAAATTTTATAAATCTGTAACATAGTTCTTTTTAAATTTGTATAGCACAATATGGAAACAAAGACATTAGATAACCTAAAAGACTTACATTCAAAATTGGAAGTTGTTTTTAAAGCCGAAAATGAAGCTATAAAGACAAAACAAAAAGATGTGTTAAGTGAACAACTTAAATTACAAGTCAATTTAATATATGACTTTGTAAAAGAAAACAACTTAATACTTGTTGAATTAAACACTGCTTGGGTGGAAAAAAATGAAGCTCGTAGAACTATATATAACCCAAAAACTTTAGAACATAAAAGTTTTAAAAATTTATCCGATAAAGACTTTGTAAACAAATTCAATAAAGGAAAAAATAATTGTTTATTTGTACATAGCACATTTTGGGGTATGGATTATATGTTAATAATGTAGCTGTATTTTGTAACACCGGAATTTTATATTTTGTATAGTATATTAGAAACAAAAACTTAAAGCCATGATAATTTTATACTACTACTTTAATCCAAATCAAATAGAATTTCTTAACCTCAAAAACCTAAACACCATGAAACAACAACTCGCAGTAATCGCAAACAATCTTACCAAAATGGAACGTTACGAACAAATGGAACGCATCGCGCAGAATCTACTTGATATGGAAATCGAGTAGAATAGTTTTAAACATTGTTAGAGGAAAAGCACGGACATCATCCGTGCTTTTTTCGTATGCAATAAATCGAGATGGCGTAATGGCACATCCGGTCGCCGGGGCTGGAAAAGTTTTATACATTATCTTTTGATATACGAAAGATAAAACTAAAATCCTGTCACTAATTTTAATTATATTTCGTGACAGGAAATGAATTGGATTTTACGTATATCTATAAGGTGAGAAAAATCGGAAAAGTGGCTCCGGATTTTTCATACCCGGTGGCGTTAGACTTAGGATTTTACATCCAAAGAAATTCATCAATATCTCCACCCTTAATCAACGTCTTATTTAAGTAGGCAATCCACAAGTTCCTTAATTAAGGTCTTAATCGGTATATAACGCCTTAATTGACTATTTAAGGGCTTATTTAGCCCGTATCGATATTTAGCTCTAAAAACCCCTATTCTGGGCGTGGAAAGGGAGGCTCAAAAATTATGGAGCCAACTTTTAAAAATGGATTTATCAAACCATCCGAATTAGCACCGGAGTAAAATCCTACAATCCTGCTTCCATATATATAATACCTGTTGCTCGATTATATGCAAGAACATATAATAATGCCTAAAATACACCATTTTTAACTTTTTATATGCATTGGCATATACACATTAAATTTTCGAACTGGCAATTTCCAAAAAAATAACCAATTTCGCCCTTTCAAAAAATTTCCAGCCAAAAAATTTTTTCAAAATATTAAGACCTATTTATATCAAAACTTATTTCCATGAAAACAAAGATGACCATCACCGAATTAAAACAATATGTAAATTCAGAAGCAAAAAGGATTATAAAGGAGCAAAAGCTTAACAAAGAAAAATCCAGGATAATTAGTGAAATATCCAAATTAGATGAGACAGAAGAAACCTTTAAGTCCTATAAATTTAAAGTAAAACACGATAAAGGATTTACAACAATAAGCACGACTGGTTCAAGTGAAGAAGTTGCAAAGAAAAAAATAGCAAAATCAGAAGGTTGTCCGGAAAGTGCAATTACTTTAATGAATAAAAAATTGAATGAAATGAGCACATCTTCTGAATTAGATGGAACTTTCAATAAAAGTGCAGACTCAGTAAGAAGAAAAGATAAAACTTGGTCAGATGGAAATTTAACTTATGATTTTAATGAAAGCAATGAATTTGACAGATTAAAATGTAGGAACTGTGGTGGAACAACTTTTGAAGTATTACACACTGACGATTGGCAAACATCAGCAAAATGTAATAATTGCGGTATGTATTACATAGTTCACAGTGGATAATCAAAGCAAATGAATTCCCTTTCAGAAAATATTATCCGGACCCAAATCCGTAAAATCCTGTTAAAAGAAGAATTTTTAAAAGAAGTTTTTTTAAAAGAGCTTACCGGTAAATTCAAGGACGAAGTAGAAATCATCTATCGTGATAAAAACATTGTGTGTTTGATTCCAAAAAGTCAAATGACTTCTTACATATATGGAAACAAAGCTAATTGGTGTCAAAAAGAGAAGAATGGATTTGAGGGGTGGTCAAAAGCCGGTTTACTAATTAGGTTTTTATTTAAAGAAGGAGGAAGGAAAATCAGGTTTACGTATTTTACGGGTCAAAATGAATCGAGAGGATTTTACTGGGCAAATGAATCTGGCCATCATATTTTATCAGAAGAAGGAAAAGGTAAAAATCCATTTGAGGCATCTTCCAAGAATAAAACTCTATGGCCAAACGAAATAGACACATTAAATTTAATAAATCAAATACCAGAAGAATGTAAACAAAAAGTTTTAGAGTTTATAGAAAAGCATAAAGAAGCGTATGAATATTGTTATAAAGATACTGAGTACAAGCCTGTAGGTTTAAAAGCAAAAATGGATGAGTTTGAAAGTATATATAATTATTACATAGATGCGTTTCATGCCATACATGAGCATAATCAAAACATTATTATTTCAATACACTTTGATAAATCGACAAAAGAATTTACTATAAATCATTCAAACGAATATGGAATAAAAATTAATTACCTTGTACAAAACGAACGTTTTAAAGACTCTAAATCTTTTGAGAAAAGGATTAAAGAATTGATAGTCATGTATCGAAAACAATTCAACATTTTTTCTTCTCCGGAAAAATAAACATCATCATCATTTTATTACAACATTTTTCGTATCTTCGCCTCATGAAACAAATACAAATTTCATGACCCATACAAATCTTATAACTGAAAATACAGATTTTATGACCGGAGATATAATTTCTGTTTTTCGTATGGAAGAAAATTTCAAAGAAAAAGGAGAAAACTACTAATGGAAAGCTTTTCAATAGGAGATACGGTTAGTATGAGAAGGAATGGGAATTCTATAGGAGCTGGTTATTATATAAAACCAATTTGTATTGATGGATTTATTACAAATAATAGAGTGTTTCATAGAAATCAAGTTATTTACCAGATATTAGTAAATAAAGGCGAAACTCATCACATTGATACAAGATACAAATATGAAGCAGAATTATATACTTGCCGGTTAGTTTTGACTGAAAAGATTAAATTTAAGATTAAAGAAGAAATGAGATGAAAGAGATTCTTGAAAATACATTCACGGAAAACATTGGGAACCAGGAATATCATTTTTTTGATACAGTACGTTGCGTTTCCATAACGGGTCATGTATTCGACGGATTATTATTTGAAGTTGGAAACTCTTGTTTTATTAAAGTACTTTACAATGAGTGGTTATATGAATTTAGATACAAAACTGTTAACCCATTAAGAAAAGTCCTAATAGAAAAGGTGGAAAAGATGATTTATTTAAATTTTGAATTCTCAAATAAATGATAGATTGGATAAATATAAATTGTGATAAACTAATCGAAAAACCAAGTTCAGAAGAACTCAAGCGTTATATTAGAAGATTTCGATTTATTAACTTTATGCGAGGTGATACTGTTCATATTTATTCTTTAGATTCCAATCGCGAAAGTCTTGTTAAGGGTTTTTATCGAAATAGAGAAGATTATGGTGTTGCGGATTATTCTCCAAATTCTATTTTTGAGATAATTAAAAACAATGGTCAAATAATAGTTGGTACGATTGGTATTGACAATATAAACAGGAAAATAAATACCTGCAGGCTCGTATTAACTGAAAAAATAATTGAGTCAGATAAAACGATTTGGTATTAAATTCCTCAAAAAACAATTAAACTCAAATAAAATATAAAACAATGTTAGAATTAGAAAAAATAACAGAAGCAATTATTAACATAGAAGATGGTGTTATTAATATTACAATTGGAAATATAAACAAGACTCATGATGACTTTCATGACAGAGTTCGTATTAATATAGTAGAAAACGAGATATTAATTTCGGGACATAAACTTGAATGTAAAAAGATTTATGGTCACGTTACTGAATTAAATAAAGAATTTGAAATATATAGAAAAAAACTTATTGGATTTGAAGAAGATATAATAGAAAGTAAATTTTTATCTTGGTATGAATGTTTAACTATATCAGAATTTAAAAAAATCTTCTCTTGGAAAAAATTACGTTTTAATAAATTCAAAATGATTAAAAACGGTTATTACACAACAAAATACATCTATAAACCAGAATTTTGGACACAGAAAGAATATAGGGCAAACAATTGGGTTATTACAGAATATAAATAATACTAATGACTGAAAAAACAATATTTCACAAAGGAGACACAATAGAAATGCGTTCTGAGGGATATAGAGTCAGGTACAAATCAATTATCTCTTCTGAGCTCGATTTTAAATTCGTTAGCGCATTTTGCACTAGGATGGTTTTGACTGAAAACATGTTTATTTCAATTAAGCTATATTTGTACACAAAAGATAAGATAATATGGAAGATTTTTTACGCGAACAGAAAGAAGAATATAAACAAGGTGATACGGTTAGTTACTATTTGAAAGACGTTAATAGACATGTAAAACTATTTTTTAAAAGCGTAGAAACAAAGGTTAAATACGACATCATAGAGACTCTTTCGATGAAGAAAAAGAGATTTTCATTTCCAATAAGAAATTACTCTTTAGTTTTGTGCACCTGCAGGACTGTTTTAACTGAAAAAACTATAAACTGGGATATTGAAATTGAATCAAATTAAGTATGGAAGAATTTTTAAAAGGTGATACGATTGAATTGATAAATCCTTACTGGCGCTCAAAGCGTTTTATAGTTTCTACTGAAGTATATCACACTTTGACAAAAGACATGAAAACAATTAAAGAAACGAAATATACTATTGTATCACTAAATCTCTATAACCAAATAAGAACTAATTACGTTTCAAACCTTTATAACACTTTAAAAATCTTAACTTGCCGGATGGTATTAACTGAAAAAAGAAATAAAAAATTAAATTTATACTTTGACTTTGAATGAAAGATTTTAAATTAGGTGATACAGTTGATATAATTAATTTTGGTACAAATAAAACTGAAGAACGAAGTTTGAAAACTTTTTTATGTGGATGCGACAAATATAAGAGTATTAATTCAAAAGGTACTGTGCATGAAAATTATTATTTTTACGCATTTGATAATCAAAATGTATTGCGTGAGTATTATGCTGGAGATTCTTATCCATATATGAGGATTTATACCTGTAGGATGGTTCTATTTGAAAAACAAAATAAATATTTAATTTTATAATGGAAGAGATAGAGTTTGAATTAGGAGATACGATTGCTTTTATTTCCCAGCATGGATATAACAAAAAAGGGTTTATAATATTTAAAAATTCATGGTTTTATAACAAAGATTGTTTCACCTATAGATTAATTGAATATAGCGGCAGAAGATATCAAGTAGATAGAGGTTGTGGATTTGAAAGCACAATGCGTACTTGCCGGATGGTTTTGTTTGAAAAGACGCATAAATGTTTGAGGAAACGCATAATTATATAAAGAAATTACAATGGAAGAAATTTTATTTTTAGAAGGAGATACTATTAATTTAAAAAATAGTGATGTAAAAGGGTTTTTGTTTAAGATTCTTGATTGGATTCTTATTAATTCATATGATGATGAAACACCTTACAAAACAATAATAATTGAAAATTGTAAAGAAGAAAGAGGATTTTACATTGTGAAAAAAAAAGATTTAAGTTTATATACCTGCAGGATGGTTTTGATTGAGAAAAATAAACTGTGATTAAATGAAAACAAAAGGCAAGTGATAATTTACCACTTGCCTTCCGGTTTAATAAAAAATAAATTTATTGGTCATTTTCTGAATTAGAATCTTTGCTCCATTGCAATAAAAATCCTATTCCGAAGAACAATACGGTAATCCAACTAAGTACAGTACAAAAAAATGATGCATTATCATCAGTATTTTTCCTGGTTATTACATAAGCTATTATAGCTCCTATCAAATATATTATAAAAATCGTCATTATATTTATTGTTTTAAATTTTTTCTTTTTCTTCTCCGTTGTCAGATAGTAAAGTATCACTAAAATTAGAATCCATTGTTGCAAATGATGCACTTCTCATACGTTTTACTGAGCTACTCATATTCATATAAGCCACATTAACTCCTCTTAAAGTATTAGAATAAGACATTGTATTTCCTGCAGAAACACCCATTCCTCCACCGGCTTGCATTGTATCTATATTGGCTCCAATGAATAAAAACGCCCATTTGTCATCATCTTTTCTTTTTTGAATTAAATCAAAAACAGATTTTTGGGTATATTCCTTACTGGAATTTTCCTGACCATCGGTCATGATAAGGAAAATCACTTTATCAGATTTATCTTTAGAATCTTTCCATTTAGTATAAACAGAGTCAATAGTTGCGCCAATGGCATCAAACATGGCGGTCATTCCTCTTGGAACAAATGTATCTTTATTTAATTCCGGAACATCTTTAATGTCGAGTCTTTCATGAATGATTTCATATGTCTTACCATCAACAGCTCCATAACTGGAACCGCCATCAAATAAGCATAATGTTAATTTTGCTTTACCGGTAGATTTTTTTTGATCTGCAAGGAAAGAGTTAAATCCTTCGATTGTTTTTTCTGTTAGTCCGGAAGTTCTAATAGAAGTTGAGCGGTCAAGAACACAAATAATGTCTGTAGTTTCGTCTGTTGCTTTTGTGGTTTTCTTCTTACTTGTTTTTTCTTTTTTTGCTTTAGTTTTTGCCATTGTTATTTTGTTTTTAATTGGTTAATTGCAAATATAATATATTTTCTTAAAAAATGAAATAGTTATTGTTTCATTTAAAAATGTTTGTTTAAAAGTTGAAATAAATTTTCTTTTTCTTGAGAATTGTCTAAGCGATTAACTTCTGAAAATATTTCATTTCTTACGGTTTTTTCCTTTATTTTATTGTTCAGTTCCAATAAAGAAGTCTCATCTATAATAGAATTTGAAATGGTTGATAAATCGCTTAAATATTTATCAAAAGAAACATTTTCATATCCACTAGGTTCCATTTTAGCGATAAGTTCATTTACTAATTTTAGTGTTGTTGTCATATTTTTCACATTTTTCTTTTTCCTCTGTTTGGTCCGCTTGCGTAATAATCATCTTCGTCATCGTCATATGTAGCTATTTTTTTAACTTCATATAAACAAGTAATAAATAAAAATGGAGCCAATATCCACCACCATGCACTTGAATAGATTGCGTCATTTATACAGACTCCGGTAGCTAAACCAGTTATGATAGCCCAAATAATATTCCAGAGCATAGAGCGTTTATTGATTGTTGTCATTGTCTAATCTATTAATTTATCTTGTTTAGTTTTTCTCACTCTTACAGAACTCGGAATATTAACATCAGTTTGAACGCCACATTCACAGCATTCGAATGTAGTATATATTTCACGTCCTCCACCATAATCTTCGTTATATGTATTATAAAAATCTCCTTCTTCAACCAACAAAATAGAACCACATCCGCCTTCTCCATTTCCTTTACCGGTACATTCAATTTCTTTAACCCAACCTTTTTGTGCTCTTCCTTTTTTTATTGTTTTCATTGTTGTTTTTTTTGAGTTGAAATTATCTGGGATAATATATTTCTACTTACTTCTGCTTTAAATTCAAGATGCACAACATAAGCAGTAATTCTATCTAACAAATAAGCGTTGAGCAATTTATCTTGCAATATGTTAGAATCAGATACTGGATAAGCGTCATGAATTGTAAATTCCTCTTTATGAATATAATAAAACTGTTTAATATTTTTACTATCAGGTTTATTTGTCCTAAGAACTTTGGTACCGCCATCTCTTACAATGTCAATTAATTCGATGTGAAATAATTCTCCGGATGATTTTATATATTCTAAAATTAGAGCTTCTGAAGTTTCTTTGTTCATTTATTATTTTACGTTAGATGACTACAAATGTAAAACATGTTTTTTATATATTCAAGAAATCTGGATATTATTTTGAAAAAAAATTTTAATTTCTCACATCCATTGAGTAATTTGTTTTTTAAAGTTTCTTCGTCATCATTGTGTAATTAATTTTTTTGAGCTTCTTTACAGGGTATTGTGTAACTTTTTTAAATTTTATATTTTTCATTCTTTGCTAGGATTGTGTAACTTTATAATTTTGAGATTCTTCCATCATTGTGTAACTTTTTTAAATTTGTTATATTCATGTTGTGTAAAATCCATTTAAATTTACTTCTTCTAACCCATTGTATAACTTTTATAAAAGTAGTTATTTTTTGTTACTTTTATGTCTATATTTATAGTGCTCATTTTAAGGTGGTTATGTGTTAAATAACAAAAAAGTTATGCAATGATATGAGAAGCTATTTAATTATGACAAATGTAATTATTTTTTCGGTGATATACTTATGATATTGTAAAATAACATATGATACTATTTTTTGCTGTGACATAAAAAATTAAGGTTAAAAAAACAATTGATATTTATTATTACGGAACAAAACAAGTTTAAAAAATAAAAATACCGGCTAAAAATACCGGCGGTGCGGCTTCGCCAAAATATTAGTTATTTATAAAATAATGCAGTATTTATTATTAAACACAAAACAATGAAAAAAGACTTATTAAAAGAGGAGCTTGGCAGAATGAGAAAGCTGGCTGGTATAATTAATGAAAATTCATTTTTAGAAGATGTTAACATTACAGAAGCTCAAGACGTAATGGTAGCAGACATGAAAGAAGAGGCTCAAGGACTTATGATTGAAGTGAAAGATTCATTGGATTTTGCAAGTGCAAAGCTCTATGAACTACAAAAAATGGCGAGTGCTATAATAATGGATTATCCTGAACTTTCAATTTATATATCCGGAACGGTAGAACCAATGATGGAAGCATTTGAAAAAACATATCCCACTCAATTAAAAGAACTATTAAAAAAGTTTCATTAATATAACCATAATTTTATTTATCTTTGACGGTAGCAACTTTTGGTTGCTATTTTCGTTTAATGTGATATAAGAAACATTAAAGTGTTATAATTAGTTCACCAAATAAATAAAACAATGGATAGTAGCCAAATATACAGAATGATGATTTATTTTGCTCATAGCACAATAATAATTTACGGCAAAACAATAATTGACAAAAAGGAAATGACAATTAAAGAGTTTAGAGAACAAAACAAGGAAGTTGTTCAACGTATTTTTGATGAAGGATTATCGATTTTTAACTATGAACTATCTTACGACCAAGTAAGTAAAGCTATTGCTGTGTATTTGAAATCAAAATACGACCCTTCGTCTGTTTTTGAAAGAAAAATCTATCAAACAAAATCCGTTTAAATTATGGAAAAACAGGAAACTTTCACCAAAGAAAACTTTGAAAACTTAAAAAATGTATGCGAAAAGATAATTGCTCTTTCCGATGAAAACATTGATGGAAAGCTTATGTTCTCTCAACTCCAGTGTTTGGGTGAAAGAATAAAAGATTTTAAACAAAATCCAATTATAAATAATTCCGGATTAATATGAAAGAATTCTTAAAAGAAGCACAATCTTATTTATCGGTATTTAGTTCATTGTTGATGATTGGGTTGATTTATCAACTATATACTCTTCCGGATAAAATAAGTAATGTATTTGGAATTAAAGACATTACACACGACACTGTAACTATAACGAAAACAGTTACTGCTACTTTGCAGACATCTGGTAATTTTGTTTATTTTGAAGGCACATTGACTTCGGAAAAATTCAGATTTAGAGATAAATTTGAATACGATACAAGATATCCGACCGAAATTTATCAAGGCTGGCTGATACTTGCCGAATCAAAGGCAAAAGGAAAATTTTTTCTTTGGAATAGAAATGAGCCTCCTAATTTAAGTATTCCTATTCAAGGATGGTTTTTTGGTGATAATTTAAGTGTATTTGGAACTAATGAAAATAAAGAATTTTGTCAGGTATTATATCCGATAGTGGAAAAACAATGGAAAGATAATAACTAATTTAAAAAAATAAAATGGGCATAATAGATGGGCAAGCTTGGGAACATACATATCCTGATGACGTTAGAAAAGTAAAAGAAGAAGAAAAAATTTCAGAAGAAGATTTTAGAAACTTTATTCGAGCCAATCACTTGACGGACTTATGGGAAACTTGGATTAAAAACAACATTCAAAATAGCAAGGAAAGAAGTAAATGAAAACAGTATTAACATTTTTATTCGGAACATTAATGGTGATTGGATTAATCATTGGAATAATATTCGTATTTGTATTTATTTTCAATCCTTCTGTTATATATTTTAAAATTTTAATATCAGGATGGGCAGCATATTTAATTTTTGGAAGGTTGGTTCCAGATTAATTTAAAATAATCAATCATAAAATGAAAAAAGTATTATTAGTTATTGTTGCATTTTCGTTGTCGAATTGCGACATAAGCGTTAGAAAAACAAACGCACAATCAGAAATATTTTATCAGACTTACACAAGAGAAATAGTAGAATTCGATGGAATGAAATATTTACTTTTATATGTTGTTAATAAATCATCGCAAACCGGATATTCAATAACGACAATTAACCTAACAAAAGACAAGTTAGAAGTTGAATTATTACGGCACCAATTGACAGTCGTTAATTGTATATTCAATATCCAATTTGTTTTTTACCAACTTATTACTATAAACGGTTCTGACCACATAAGATAATGGAACCCCTGTTTTAAGGTCAGATGATTGACCTAATAAAGTAGTTAAAGAGCTTAAAGAATTGCTGTTAATTGCTGAAAAAGTACTGGTAGTACTACCTCCAAGTGCAATTACTTTAATTGACAAATTTTCTAATGTAGATAAATAATTCGCATCAATATTTCCAGATACCGGTATACCATCAAAAGAAACATTAATTGCAGCTGTTATTTCTTCTTTTGAAGAAGTAGATTCAATGAGTAGATAAAATACACGTCCATAAGTTACATCTGATACATAACATGCCGGATTATCTTTGCCAACATACTTAGCAAGATCCATAGGTTTAACGGTTGGGTCAAAGAAATCATCATATGATGGTGGTATATCATAACTCATAGTAAAAAATGTTTGTTTTAATTCTACCAAATAATGATTTGCTGTTGAATTATTTAAAAAAGACAAATTAGCAACTATAGTTACCGGTGAAATTTCAACATTTAATCCAAGTGCTAATGATAATTCTTCATTCGTTTTAACTAACTCATGATTAAAAGTAAATCTTGCCGGCATAACTTTATTGTTACTAAAAATAATATTATTTAATGCTTGTGTAACTACGCTTTTTTTAATTTCATTTAAATTCACATACACAGAGCCGGAACCATTAATAATATCAATAGACACTGTTCCTCCACCACGTTTTACTGCAATAACATCTGGAGTTGCATTATTTAAAGAAGCTCCTTGTAATAAACTTCCAGGATAAACTACTGATACGTTAGGGTCATATAATGGATAATACATATTTCCTTGCAAAACACTCCAAGTACTATTTGTACAATTCCAATTACCACTATCAACAGGTACTGAAGTTGTATTTACATCAATAAGATTTTTATAATCACTAAATGGAGCAAATTCACCTCCTGATTTTAAAACTTCTTCATATGATACATTTTCACTTGGTGATACGTCTTTTTTACAAGAGTTTAAAGTGATTAAAGTAATAAACATTAGACTGATAAAATAAAAGTGTTTTTTCATTTGTTTATGGATTAGGTGTGTATGTTCTATGTAAATATTTAGTTTTTTCCGTTTTACAAATATATATTTTTTATTTTAGATTGTCAATTATTGAGTTTATTTGATTTTAATTGTTTTTTTATTTAAATTTGTGGAAATGAATGAATTTTCAAAATACGATACTGTTATGGCTATAAAAGGAGATAGACTTAGATTTGAAAAAGGATTATATCTAACTTCTTTTAAACGGCATGTTGAATTTGAGAGTGAATATAAAACAATTATTTTGTATAATACTGAAAGAAAAAGAATAATAAAATTTTATGGAAAGAGACATATAATCAGAATTTTTTCTACACGAATGGTTTTAACTGAAAAAAGCATAGTTAAAAAAGTAACAATAGCTATTGAAAATAACGTAGGATTTAAAAATAGAATAAATAGTAATACTTTTTTTTAAAAATTCTCATTTTAAAATTTGCTGGATAGAAATAAATTCCTACATTTGCAATCTCAATTAATTAAAATCAAATTAAACATTATCAAATCTTAAACATCATGAAATTAAAATTAAACACTCTATTAGCTAAGACAGACCACTTAGCTACGTCTTACAAAAACTCTATTAAAGATTACATTGGTTTCTTCAAAGATAAACAATCCGCTTTTAAAGGCGAGAAGAAAACTTATGATCCAAAATCAGGGACAATCGACATTCCTTCTGAAAGAGGAAATAAAATGGTTGTTACAACCGTAAAAGAAAAGCTTGACTGGTTAAAAGAAACCAATACCGAATATATTAATGCGTTATTTTCTCAGGAAGCTACAAACGCAAATGGATTAGCTAAAGCGAAACTTGCAATTGACGGAATTGAATTCGGAGAATTTTCTTCTCTTGAGCTTTTGCGTTTGAAATCTCTTATTGAAAACGGTGAGCTTGAACAAATGTATGCCAACATTCCAGTTCGTGCTGACGATGAAGAATGGAATAAAACAGATGAAGACCAATACGTAGAAAGAGAAATCTTTGAAGGTAAGAAACAAGAAGGGATTAAAAAATCCATCACAAAAGAAAGTTATATACTTTCTGACCCCAACATCAAAGAATTAAAAGATTCTTCTTCTTATAAGCCACAAATGGCTTCTAAAGACACTATTATTGAACTTGGGGATTATTCTTATCAAAAATTTTCCGGTGAATGGTCTCACAGAGAAAGAGCAGAATTGCTTCGCAGAAGAACAAAACTTTTGAGTGCTGTAATTGAAGCGTTGAAAATTGCAAATGAAGCAGAAGTAATTAATTCAAATATGACTGCAGATAAGTTGTTCAATTTTTTACATACCGGTAAAATTTAAAAACTAATGGACAAAGATAAACTTAATTGGGGATTGATTTCTTGGGTGTTGTATTCAATTAGTGCGTATGTTTTACTAATACCATTTTTTGAATATTCCTTAAAAACACTGAGTGGTTCCATAATATTAGGTTTTTTCGGAAGTTTATTAAACATCATAATACAGTTATTAAATAAAAAAAATTAAACGTTCACTGCTGGAAGTTACAATATGTCGTACGTAACAGTTGCAAATTGAGTTAAATGGTTCCAGCGCCTCAAGGTGAACACTTATTAAAATCGTTCTTTAAAATATTTAAAATACTGACGGAGCGTGAACTTCATAATTAGCCTTACATTTAAAATTGCGGTTTTAATGTTGAGTCAGAAGCTTCATAATCATGTTAAAAACGAATAGAAAATCAAGTAAAAAAGCAAGAAACTGGTGGTTCGAATCCACTCCCATCCTCTTTAAAAACAAAAAACAAGGACGGGCAGTTTGAGCGGGGAAACGCTTGTTAAATAAACTATAAACTTGGTTAATTTCTATTCATACATTTTCAGTAATGTACAGCCCCGGAGCTAGGATATATGCTACGGGGCATTTGGGAAAATACGAGAATTGGTATATCGGCTATGAAAAAGAAATCCGCAAAGCTTTTTTTAGTGACCGAAAGGTGTAGGGGTTCGATGCCCTTTTTTCCCACCAAATAATGAACACAGAAGAACAAGAAATAATAAAAGAATTCTCAATTCTTGAAGATTGGATGGAAAAATACGACCATCTTATCAAACTTGGAAAATCCATGAAAACCATGGATGAAAATAATAAAATCGATGAAAATTTAATTAAAGGATGCCAGAGCCGAGTTTGGTTGCATTCTGAATTTTTGAATGACAAAGTTATTTTCACTGCGGATAGTGATACTACAATTACAAAAGGAATGGTTTCAATGCTGGTAAGAGTTTTTTCTAACCGGACCGCATTAGAAATTATAAATGGTAATCTTGATTTTATTTCCGAAATAGGATTAATGCAACACATTTCACCAACCAGGAGCAATGGTTTAGTTAGTATGTTCAAACAAATGAAGAACGACGCTCGTGAATTTATTTAATCTATTCTATTAGAGTGGTGATGTGGATTTGATTTCCTTTTTTCTTTAACATCTTCTTTATAAGCCTTTTTTGCATCTTTCATGTGCTGAGATACATTCTGATTATTTATAGATATTGCATCATTAGACATTGCATCCTCATAACCTTTCTTATATAAATAAGCTGCGATAAAATTCGTCTTATATTCTTTTTCCATTTTATCATGTTTTAGTTCCGGTGATAAATAGAAGAAAATTGGAAATTCCGTGATTATTTATTCGTTTTTTCTATTTTTTATAGAATTAAACAACTCAAGTTGCCCCTTCATAAGTTCTACATCTTTGCAATATTCGAACAATTCAAGGTCTATTAAAGTGTCGAGTGTTTTTTGTAAGAATTTCTCAGCATCTTTTTTGCTGGTATTAGAAACCCATTCAGTAAACCAACCTGGATTTTTCCATTCTTTAACTGTTCTAATAATGATTTGAGATAATATCTCAATAATACGCTCTTCAGATATGTTTCTATCATTAGCTTCGCGTTGCAACTCTTCTGTTGAAACGTTTTCATCTTTAGGGTTTAGTGCCATGTTCATTTTAATAAATTATTACTTACTTTCACAACCACATATATCACATTTATAGTAATCATTATGTGAATCATGACCATCATATTTCATTGCATCCAAGCCACTTACATGCGCATGAGCACAAACTTCTCGAAATGCGTTTATTGCATTATCAATTTTTTTAACTCGTTCAAGCAATGTTGACTTTTCGATTTCTAATTTTTTAATTTCTTCTTTCATGTTATTGTAAATTTATTATGCTTTTTATTTTAGTATAATCAAAATCTATAATAAATAAAAAATTATATCCATTTTTTATTGTATTTCTTCTTTTTGAAAAGTTTTTCTTTAAATCATATCTTAAAGTATAAAGTGATTTTATTTCAATAATTAAATTATATTTTGGAAGTAAAAAATCTGAATAATAACATCTTTCTTTATTATCAAAAAAATATTTAATAGATTTTCCTTTTTCAACTTGTATTTTATTGTTAATGCAAAAATCTAAAAAATCTTTTTCATTTAAACCTTGATACTTTAATCCAGTACCAATATGTATTCTATTTCTAAAAGCGTTTTTTAAACTTTTTTGATGTATTTTATCATTGTGCATTGCGCTTTTAACGCCATACCTTTTTAAATTTGTTTCTTCTAATCTTGAAATCTGTAAATCTCTTAAATATTGTGGTCTATCTTTTTTAGTTTTTGAAGTTCTTTTAATTATTTCATCTTTTTCTTCAAATGATTTATTGTTTACTGTAATTTTCGTTTTTTCTTTATTGTTGAAGTTTTTGTCACCATATTTTTTTTCTTTAATTATGCTGTGTTTTTCTCTTTCATTTTTATCTGAAAAATTGCTTACATAACCATATTTCTTTAAATTTGTATTTTTTGCTTTTTCTATATTAACATAATTCTCATCACCATATTTTTCAAATAATGTGTTTTTATTCTTTCTTAAATTGTGTGCACATTGTTCAGAACAAGAATATAAATTATATTTTTTTATGTTTTTTAAATAATGTCTATATTGTATATTTTTTTTATTTCCACAACAATCACATTGTACATCAATTCGTGAATGACTGTTTGGTGAAAGGTCTTCAACTTTAACAGTTATATTAATACCAGCAGTTTCAAAATCATATCCTTTATTTTGATAATATTTTAATAATGTATTGTTTGATATTCTTGTATTTGCTTTTGTGCTTAAAATCATAAAATATACTTTTTTATAAATAGTATATTTTATACATAACACACTAACAATCAATCATTTTTTATTCGTTTAAGTATTTGTTCATTTGTTTGTAAATCACTACTACTTACATCGTCTCCAATTATGTAATCTTGCCAACCTATTTCATAAGCTTTTTTTAATAAAGGACTTTCATTAAAAGATAAAATATTTGTATCATCACCAGAAAAGCAATCATCCCATCCTAATTTATATGCCTGTAATATTATTTCTTTTTCTTCATCCATTATTTTCTAATTTTTCAGTCAAAACTTTTCTTTCTAAAGAAACACCTCCCATATTTTCTATTTTCACAATAAGAGCATTTGCATTTAAAATAATTTCTTCCAACTCTTCAAGTTTTTTTATTATAGATTCACAATAAAGTTTATACGCCAAAAAAGGACTGTCATATTTTTCAACATTACTATTTGGAGCAGTCCAAAATAAGGGGCAAGATTTCTCGCCAGAAAAATCCATTGCAAAAAAACTATTATCAGCAGAGAAAAAAAGTATTTTATTATTGCTTGTTATACGAAATTCTTTCAAACCTTTAACTTCTTCACATTTAGCTTCTTCAATTCCAAGCCTATTTAATGCATTAATTATTCTTGGATAAATTTGCTGAGCCATCAATTCAGCTAAATATATATTTTTAGGGTCGCTTCTATATAATTTATTTTGTAAATCTGTAGCCATTATTTAGAAAGTTCTTTTAACTTGTTTTCTAATTCAATTTTAAATGTAAGATATTTTTCTCGGAAGTATTCCCATTCTGTTTCATCACATTCGTTTATTTCTTTATGAAGATAATTTGCAGCTGTAAAATCCACTATTTTTCCATATTCCATAATTTGGATTGCAAAAATAAGCATTTTAAGTGAATGAAATATACTTTTTAATGCACGATATATATCCCCTTCATTAAGTTTATGTTTTCCACCTCTCCAGCTGTTAAATGATTGAGCTATAATATTTTTAGCAAGCTTCTTTTTGTTTAAAACAAATTTCAAACTTTCTTTTTCCTGGAACCTTGCCCATGTCGGAGAAAAGAAACACTCAAGGTTCATGATGTCATGATTTTCTAAATCACGTTTGAATTTATCCGGAGTAATAACATGAATATTGAGACGACAATTATCTATTTCTGCTGTCATTTCGTTATGTTCTAATAGTGCAGCTCCAATAATTATAATATCGTAATCAGAATCTACTCTATTGTTAGAGTATACTCTTGATCCATATAAAAATATGTTTCTTATTTTAATAGGATGAATTCCGGCTTTTTCTATGATTTCTGCAACCGTAAATGGAATATCAAATATTGTACGTGTTGTTGTGTTCATTTTTATATTTTTCGGTTAATACTTTTCTATCATTTAAAAATTGCAACGGAACCTTACTTAATGTGACGTAATAGATTTTCCACTTTTCAGTTTTATCATTAAAAAAGAATGAAATAGTTCCAATCTTATCATGAGAAATATATTTAGAATTATTTAAATTATTTTTATAATTAAAAGGCTCACTTATAAAAAAATAAATTTGTCTTCCATTTTTATCTCTTCTTATTGATTTATCTTTTTCAAAATATCCAATATTTTTATTGTTAAAATATACAAAATAAAGATTCCAAATTTTAGAAGGCCTTACTTCAAATTCTTTTAATTTGTGTTTTTTACATACAAAATACGGATAAACTTGTTTCATGATATTAATTATCAAACCAAAAAACTATCCTTACATCATCCAAATTTCCAAGTTCTGACAATTCTTCAATATGTTTACAAAAAGTACCATCCGGACCACCAATAATGTCATAATAAGTTTTGTCTTCCCAATCTTCATCATACTCTCGTGGAAATGATATTTTTTCGAATATAACATTCCTTGAATTTGTAGAAAATTCCTGTTCTGGTGTTCTTAAATCTTGATTAAAATCAAATTCAACCAATTCTCTAAGCGTTACAAAAGAAATAGTATGACCATCACCTTCCCATCCTATCCAGTTGCTTTTAACTGCAATAGAAACATCAATCGGCAATTTATAAGAAGGCTCTTTTATTGGTTTTACGTTACTTCTAACACCAGCTAAAAAACCAAACATACTATAAGAGCGCCAATCAAAAGGTGAACTGGATTTTTCCGTATCAAAACTATATGATGGAGTAAAATGTTTACCGGTAAATAATTCCCATTTACATTTACCGTTTTTTCTTGTTTCAACGTGAATATGAATATCAGCTCCCATTATTTTAAAATATTTACTTTTTCAATTAAAACATTTCTTGAATATGTATTTGCTTTTAAAATATAATAGTTTAACATATCTTCATATTTATCATGCTTTCTATCTAAATATACACTCGCATCTTTATATAACCAATTTAAAATACTCATAATTTGTTGATTACCTTTTTTATAAACTCTATATATCATTTTCATTTTTCCATATCCAAGGACAATATTTGTTTCTTTCAAAAATATATCATAAATTTTTTTCATAAGCTGTTCAGTTCCAACAATACTAAATTGATAACGTCTATAATTTTTATCCATCGTATAACAAATAGAACCATCTCCATCAAACAAACCTCTAATAAAATGCCTATATAAATGCTCTTTTATAATAGGAAATTTAGCTATTTTACTTTTTCTTGGAACGACTCCATAGTTGTTTAAATTGTTTATTATTTCTTTTTTTGTACAACTGAAATAATATATAGGCCCAAATCCATGGTCTGTAATTGAAATTGGTTTTTCATCTATATAAATTAATTTAGATAACTTTTCTAAGTGTCCCTTATCTTTAATATTAACTCTTAAATTCTTATTTCCAATATTACAACCATCAGCAAGAATAAATCCTAACCAATATGCTTCTTCTTCTGTATTTATATTTTTAAATACATTTTTGTTATATTCATATTTTTTCATGTTAATAAATATGGAAAAAATAATTAGTTACAACCCATCACAACCCACAATAACAATTAAACATAATTTGTGTTTTTTTTTCTTGCAAATGTAAAAAAAAAATTTGATAATATTTATTAAAAGCTAATAAAAATAGCAAAGATATTTAAGATACGACTTAGGAGTTCCAAAAAACATAGAGACTTATAGAAAGAGCATAGTTTTCACTTTGCTTTTTTCTGTTTTATTCTGTGCGTTTTGCTGAAACAAATAATTGTTCTTATTTGCCCTACGAACACTCTTCTTCGTAAGTTGGAGGCGTTTACACATTTCTTTCCAAGAACTTATGTTCTGTAATTCGTTATAATCCATCTGTGTGATATTACTCACGTTGGTTATAACTCCTTCATGGAAAGAAGGCATAAACTTTCCTCCTTTAATATATTTTATCATCCCTCTCCTACAAATCTCAATGCTTGCTGCGATTGGATCAAATGTATTATAATTTATATTTCCGATAAAACTCGAATAACATGGGTTTATCTCAATCTTCTTTATTCCATAAAATGAACACCACTTATCTGAAAGTTGAGCAATTAAATTTCGACACCAGATATTGTTTATCTGTCTATTTGAATTCTTATTTCCATTGTCTTTACCAGAAATGTTGGTTAGTTCCTCAATAACAAAATTACACGTATGATAATGTTCTAGTTCTGAAAAAAGATTTTTTATTGCAATTGACAATTCATGTTTTCTTTTGTCTGAAGACACTTCTTTTTCTGAGAGTTTTACGAAATCAATAAATCCTTTTTTTATTATCTTAAAATCACCTTCCAATGAACTACTTAATTCATTTTTGTCACAAATTGAATAACCGATTCCTTTTGGATTTAAATCTATTCCACAATATCTATTTTGCATTTTTATACCAAACATGCGTTGTTCGTGATCTCTGTGTGCTTGTGAAATAAGTTGTTTTCGTTCGGTTTTATCTGTAACGTGTTTTATGTCTTTATAGAGTTGTTTTTCGTTAAACCATTTTCCACTAATCCTACTTTCTTCATATGTGATACAAATGTATGTTGAAGTCAATTTAATTGTAACAGGTATTTCTTTTTGCTGACACAACAAAGCAATAATTTTTAATATTCCTTTTTGTTTTTGTGTTGCATAAAACGAAATGTTAACTTTTCTTTTTGAATTTTCATATTTAAAAATAACATTTCCATTTCCGAGTTCTTTTAAATTAAAAAAACGGTTACCTTTGCTGGCTGAATCTCCATAAAAAGTAATTGGCAACAATCTATTTTCTTTAAATTTCTGTTTGTTTTTTAAATATAATTCTGGATTAGAAATCTTTTGTTTTGTTATAACTTGCAATAATTTTCTCCCGCCAAAAACAACATTCAAATTTAAAGACTTGTTTAAAGAAGAAATTTTTCTTTGCAATTTTTTCTTTAAATTTGGTTTTGTTTCGTTTTTAAGTTTTTCATGCAATTTAATAATATTCTTGTTAATCCTTTCTTTGTTGGATTTCTCTCGTTCTTTAAAAGCGATTACTTCTTTTATAAGATAACTATATGCTTTATTTGAGTGAATGTGTTTAGAAATAATTTCATCGATAAAATTCTTATCCTCAATTAACTCAATATTGCGATACATTTTTCTGAAGGCAATCGAATATTGTTTTTGTAAAGAAATGATAAACTCTTTGTCTTCTTGATTGATGTTTGTTATTTTGAGTTTAAGGGTTAACATAACTTATTTGTTATTGTTTTTTAAATCATTTTCCATAAATTGTCTAATCCGTTCAGACATATTATATTCATTATTCATACAAAAAATTCTATAATTATTTTTGAGATTTTTGTTAACTCGAATGATTAGCAATTTATTTTCTTTCTCTTTTGTTTTCATGTCTATAAATATAAACAAAAAAATTAAAATCGCAATAAATAAATATTTTAAAGATAAATAAAATTTTGTAATATTTATTAAAGCCGATAGAAATGGCAAAGACATTCAAAATACAGCTTAGGCCGTTATTGTTGCAAAACAATAAAAATCCCATCCAGTTCGCTGCCGGATGGGATTTTGCTTTATGGATATGTTTTAAATCTTAAGATCTAAGAATATATTTTGCTATTTTTGAAGTCCGGCCACTTTTGTTTACAAAAGAATGAACGGATGTCTCAATATTCATTCCTCCTTTTTTTAAATCAAAAACAAGAGCTCCAAGTCTCAAAACTCCATATAATTCAATGGCTTCTAACACATTGATAGAACCTTTCTTCATAAGATGTTTAAGAACCATATCATATTGAGAACTTGGTTTTACATATTTTTTAATAATTGTTTTTTTTGCTACCGGTGTTTTTAATGCTGGTCTTACTTTTGATAACATTTTTTTTGCTACAGGCGCTTTTTTTGTTGTTGTAACTGATTTAGTTAAGCGATTTGCACTTTTCTTTAGTGGAGATTTTGTTGCTGCTTTTTTTAAGCGAGCTGGCTTTGCAGTTTTCGCACTGCTTTTAGTTGTTTTTTTCATTGTTTTTTAGATTTGATTATTGATTGATATTTTATTATTGGCAGCTAAGATAATAATTTATTTGTTATTTCCAGCAATTATGGTTAAATTCTTAAAAATTTAGCATATTTATATTAAAACTGACTAAATGAAAAACTTTTTGATTAATTTATGGAAAGAATTATTTGGAAAAACACCAAATACAACAATAATTATACCTGCAGAAACTATTTCCGAAAAAACTATTGAAGTACATAAGGTTGATTGTGCTTGTAAAGAAAAAAAAGAAGTTAAAAAGGTGAAGCCAGTTAAAAAGACACAACCTGCAAAAATAGCTCCAAAAACAAAGAAGAAAAAGTGATGTTAATCCATGTCCATGAACATATGTTCAGTGACAACACTGTCTGATAGTTCTTTATTTGCTCTTTTTGGAAATTTAATAATTCTTTTTCTCTGTTTATTATAATTTCAGCAATTTCTTTTTTTGGAAATGAAAGAGCTTTTGTTGGGTCATTTGTCCATCCTCTCATCGGAGAGTCTACTGTGTGATTGTGATTTTCTAAATCTAAACTCATAAAATACCATAATCTGGTTATTGAATTTTCTATAAAATATATGCAATTCGTTTCCACTTATTTTTTTAAAACTAAGTTATGGCTTATTTCTACTATTTTTTTACCACTAACTATTATGGCGCCATTTTCTATAGCTTTTAACATAATGGTTTTGTTGGTTAAGTCGTAATGCGGATGTCCTTTTCTAACTCCTTCAAAAAAATGTCTCTTGAGTCCTATTTTTTCAGCGAAAGAATGTAGCTCTTTTAAACTATCTGCTACCATATGGACTCTATCCACATATACCATTTAAACAGTTTTATCTAAATTATATTTTTCATAATAAAACTTTCTGGTTTTATCAATATAAGATTTATCAACTCTTGAAACCTCTAAAAGATAAAGATAAGCGTCAAGTGCAATTTTAGCACGAGAATTCATCGGAAAAATATCTGCATTTTTTACCAGAAAATACTTAACAATATCTTTTGCATGTGTTTTTGCGTCTTCTGGAATCATTTTAAAAATATAACCTTTACCAAGAAGTGGTTTTGACCTTTTCGACCTAAACAAACTATATAGTTCCAAAATTCCAGGAAACTCAGATACTCCATTGTTGAATAGATTATCATAATGTTTTATAAAAGCTTCTTTTTCATTTTTAAGATTTTCTTCTACAAACTTAGGACTTTTCCCTTTAAGGTTCTTCCTTATTATTATAATACTTTTAATATCTTCATCAGAATGTATTCTGCCGGGAAATAAGTCTTCGCCAGAAAAATCATTATTAGTTTTTGGAACGTCAATATTTTTTATTTTCGAAACAGCTTTTTTTACTATTCTTGGTGGAATTCCTAATGATTTTAACTTATTTGCAACTACTATTGGATTTCTTTTAGAATTATCGGCTTCTAAAAGCACATCTAATTGTTTTGAAATGTATTTTTTTAACTGGCTCATGACATTGTTTTATAATAAATAGGTCAACAAAACATTAATTATCTGATTTTTCAAATAGCACTTTTCTTGTTTGATTCTCTCTATATATTATATCTGTTCTAAAATTATCATTATTTGACCCAAATACCGTTGTGTTCATACTAATAAAGGCGTGTCCCTCTAAAGAAATAAATGCTAAAGCAGAACTTATCGCTTCTGAATCTATTTGTTCTTGACTACTATGAGATGTTATTTTTATATGTTTTAGCATTATTTAAGGTCTAAATCTTCCAAAGTCAATTATTTTTTCAGTCAATACTATTCTGGTTATTTTATTTTCTCCTTCAATTGTCGCTGAATAATGAGGGTAAATGTTAAATTTTATAGAAAATTTTTTAATTTTTTGTCCAGAATTTGCAAAAAAAGCAAAACACTCTTCTATTTCTGGCGTTATGAAATGTATTTGAAATCCGTCAATCGGATTAATTATTCCATTTATTATCATTTCTTTAGTCATGATTTTAATCTATTATCTTCCAGCAACAGCATATTTTGTTATTCCTATGAATTCTTTTTTTGCCCAATTATCAATTATTGATAATTCCTTGTCTGTTGGACGTTTATTATGTGGACCACGTATTTGCACTGCTCTACCATCTCTAACCTCTATAGTTACCATACTTATACCGAACAGTCTTAAAGAGAAAATTGAACATGACCATTTTAAACAAGAGCTTAAATAAGAATACACACAATGAGCCATACTTTTTCCCTCATCAGACACCTTAAACAATAGAAGATAGATATAAACATGATTCTTTTTGTTTTGTTTGTTTTGCATTCAAAACAAAAACATGTTTATCTATTTTGCTATGTCGAAGTTTCGCTGAACGAAGGTGAAAAAAAGTTGCCTCCTTTTCCTGTTCATCCAGCCACAAGTCTCGTAAAGACTTTCGGTATCTGAGTCCCGATAATTGGATTTTGTCGTGAAGTTCTTTCCAATTACAACACTCCTCCAATGCCTCAACATCTCGCAGAGAACCTGAGTTCATCCGTCTCATAGCGTGAAGACCAGTTTGTGATATACTTGGATAGAATGTGCCTTTTGTGAATTTAAAAGCACCACGCCTACCAATTTCAATTGCCGCATTTACACAATCAACAAAGGAATTGTTTATGTTTCCTATAGTGGTTGAATAAGCACAGTTTATTTCTAATTTTTTTATTCCAATTTTTGTGCAATAAGAATTAATTATCTCTTCGGAAAGAGTTCTGTGCCACACATTGTAAATCTGCCTGTTTGCTTCTTTTGGTTTATCATTTGAATCTTTTTTGTTGAAATTAAGTTCCTCACAAATGAAATATGCACACTTAAAGTATCTCGCTGTCTTAAACACGTCTTTCCAAATGTGGCTTATTCCGTGTGTTCTTTTATTTGTTATGCAAGCTCGTTCTTCTTTTGTTGCTTCTTTTGGTGGGTTTGCATTAAGCTCTTTTAAGTCGTAATATGAGCCATGAACAAACGAAAAATCACCGGTATCGTTATTTTTATCTATTATTGCAACTCCAATATAATTGGGGTTTGAATCGTAAGCGATATATCTGTTTTTATTTTTTCCAAACAACATTTTTTTATCCAACTCATTATAATGTTTTTTGTATATATTACTTATTAATTCTTTTGTTTGTTCTTTTGAAAGATTTTTCTTTTTTATATCTAAACATTCTTGCCTTCTTTTGGATTTATCGATATTAAATCCTTCCAAAATAGAGTCGTCATAAGCAATGGATATTGTTTTTGTTGACAAATAAACTGATAAAGATATTTCTTTTTTATCAGACATAGCCTGCAGTTCAGAAAGAAGATTTTTTCTTTTGTCAGAAAATTCTATTTTTATTTTTTTGCCTTTTCCTGGTTTATAGATTATAATTCCATTGCATAAATCAAATGTAAAAAACCTATTTCCTTTTTGGTTTGATTCACCAAGAATGTATAAACTATTATTTCTTTGTTCTTGATATTCTTCTTTTGTTTTTGCTAATTTTCCTGCAAAATCTTGTTTTTTATCTTCTTCTTTTTCTGCTGAAACCATATTTGACAAATAAGAAATATACCTTAAATTTTCTTTGCCTCCGAAAGTGATGTCTTTTGGCATTAAAAAATTTAATTCCGAAAGTTTATTTTTGAGTTTGTATAGTTTCTTTTTATTAAATTTATCTTGTTTTTTACCTTTTGCTTCTAATTTCTCAATTGATTTATTTATGTCAATAATTCGATTATTAACTTCTTCTTTGTTTGATAAAGTTTTTTTAAACAGGCTAATAACTTCTGAAGCAACGCTTCTGGATTCTATAAGATTTAATCCAAGATTATTTTTTGCAAAAGCAACAAGCTCTTCTTCTTTTGTATTTCCATTTGTCATTCGATATAGCACACGTTTCGCATGAGAATATTGCATTTGTTTTTCAGAAACAAATTCTTCATCAGAAAGCGATTTTATATCTAATAGAATAGATTTCATTTATTTTTCTTGCAGTTCTTTTTTAAATTGATTTAATTTTCTTCTGTGTGAATAAGATTTCATAGAAAAATAATGAATAATAGATACGAGGTCTTCCGTAAGTTCTTGTTCATAATTTTTTTCAACAGTTTGTGTTGCGACCACAATTTTTGTTCCAAAAAATCGACAGAAAGTCTCAAACAAATCAAAGCCAAACCTACAAAGCCTATCTTTGTGTTCTACTACAATATTGTCTATATTTCCTTTTATTACCTCTTCCAATAATTCGTTAAAAAATTTTCTATCAGAAAAATTCATTCCGGATTTAATATCCTGATATTGTTTATTAATAACAATTCCTTTACTTACGCAAAAATCCATTAATCTTTTTTCTTGAGAAATTAAATCATTTTTTTGTTTAGATAAGGAAACTCTTGAGTAAGTTACGTTTATTTTTTCTTTTTTTGTGTTTGACAAACCTATTAGTTTATATACATCTTCGTTGTCATACACATAATGATAAGGGTTAATAGCAACATATTTAATTATTCCTTTTTTAGAATAAGAATTTAATGTTTTTTGTGTAATTCCTAAGGTTTTTCTTACTTCTTTTGCTTTCATGTTTTTGTATTAATAAGTATAATTAAAAATACTTTTCTTTTCACAATAGTAAATAGTAATAAAAAAAATTAATCTGTTTTTATTTGTTTTTATTTAAATCGAGTTCATATAAATCTGCAGCGTTGGATATTTCTGTAATTGTCCAAGTTTTTCTTTTATCATTTTTACCTTCTGAAAAAGTAAAAGGTCTAACAATAGAGCGATTCCATTTAGAAGTTAAATCCGGCTTATGATAAGAATAAACATTGTTATTTTCTGCTCTGGCTATTCTTCCTAATTGATTTATTTCTTTGTGCCAAGCGTGTGTATCTCTTATTAGAGCTACAATATTTCTGCCCTTCATATTGAAATTAGGACTTTCTGGTCTATATACAGCAACCCCATTATTAACCATTCGTTTTGAAACAAATTTCTTTTCATTTATATAATCCAAAACAGTACCAACCTCATCATAGTTTAACATTGGTATATTAACAAAAAATTTTATTACAGCTGTCCAAAAATCATTATTTGTAAAATCATGTCTAAGTCTGGACATTAATATTGCGTCAGCCAATCTTGAATCTCCTCCCAAGCCTAAAACTTGAGAGCGCCTAACTGCATCATCTATTGAATATCCAGGGAATGGAGTTTCAATAAATTCATGAGCCATTTTTTTGGTAATTGGAATAGGAAATTTAAAAAGCTCTCTTGCACTTTTACCGGATGCTAAATGCAAAAACCATTCTTTATGTTTATCAGTGTTAAATGAACTTTTTTCTGTCCAAGATTGGAACATAAATTCTGGAACTTCATATTCACAAAACAAATGTTCTAAAAGTGATTTTAATTACTTGTAAGTATTTTTGCTTTTGAATTCTAAAGTGGAAATATCTCGAATCCAAAAAATATTCATTTTTAAGACTTCATTAATTACCACATAGTACTCTTTAAGCATTCTAAATGCTTTTATTTTTACAAAAAACTCTAAAACCTCTTTAACTTTTTTTCTTTCATTTTCATCTTTCATATAGATGAATTGTCCATGAATATTCGTTAATAAAGGTTCAATGATTTTAATTAATTCTTTATTGCATCTTCCGGTATTATCAGAAGAGCATTTTTCGGTAGATAATATTTTTAAAGCTTTAGGAAGAGATTTATGCAAATCTATATCAACTGGAAGTTTAGGAATAGACTTAACATATTTTTTATGAGCTTCTATTTCTATGATTTCATTATGTATGTATTTTGCATTGGCCATTCCAGTTGTGTGACTATTATTTCTTTATTTTAAATTTAACCTGTCCAATTCCATCTTTAAATCCAACACCGGTAATAAACATATGTTGGTTTGTTAAAACTTTTAGTTCAGTTTTTTGTTCTATAAATTTGGCAAGAACGAACCATTTTTTTCCGTCAGAAATACACCTAACTCCTTTATTTATATATGGAAGGACTTCTCCTTTATTTTCTGTTGTTACACTTCCATTAGTTACTTCTAAGACATGAACAAAAGAAACTATTTCGTCTTTTTCCAGTGCTTCTTTTATGGAGTTAATTATTATTCCAGCTCTTTTTAAGGATACTTTTTCATTTTCTTTATAATTGGCAGTAATGATTTTTATGGTTCCTAGGACTTTACCATTCTCGAAAACATCTGCACATTGCATAAATTTGTTCATCTGTTTATTTCCAGAAATAACCATTAATTTTGCAATTGATTCCATGATAATACGTTTTAAAAAAGAAAATCCGGAACACAACACTCCGGATTCCTTTTTGTGTGAATGATTTTATTTATTTGTAAAAACCAATCTATTTTTGCGTTGGAAATTGTAATTGTAAATTTCTTCAAACATCTGCAAATACATTTCGCCGTCAGCACAATGAACAAACTTTCTTGGGTTTTTGTCTATTTGACTAATCATCCGGTTGTGATTGTAATCCTTTGTTTTAACAAGTCTTTTACAAGCAGTAACAGCTGAACGGTAATCCATTTTCGGAAGATAAGTCCTAAAACTCTTCCAAATATTTAACACCTTTTGAGCTTCATTTATTTGGTTTTGAGTAATTTCAACTATTTCTCCTGCCAAAATTCCCTTACGAATATCCGAACTTCCCTCTCCTCTCAAAAACGAAACAGCTTGGCTCGGTTTTAATCCGTTTGACATAGAAAAACTTTCAATTGCCTGGAAAACTTTGTTTCCACTTTTTGCTCGTGCAACAATATGATCATCGGTACTCCAAGGCTTTTGTAAAGAATTTGTTTTTGCAACAGCATCTAAATTAAGAGTTTGTTCTGCGATGTGAAAATAAATAACAAGACCCAATTCTTTTCTGGCAGTAAGGCGGTGTTGACCATCTCTAACTACGCCATTTTTTGATATGATAATTGGATACGATTTACCATAATCGGCAATTTCAATTTCTTTTTTTAATTTTTCAACTCTATTCCTGTCAACAGGACGATTTTGACTAAATTTGAAAGAATTATAATTTTTACTATTATAAATCTTTCCCGGTTTGTAATTACTTAGACTCATGATTTTGTTTTTTTTGGTTTATACTAATTTATATTTGAACTTAAAATTTATTAAACGAAAATTGATTTGATATGTTGCAAATTGAATTATTTCGTTTTTTCCTCGCAAATATACGAAATTAAACTCTCAATTGTTTGAAATAATGGTATTTTATGCATTTCACATCTTTTACCTATATAACGATTGTTTACTGATTCAGGAGGGAAACCTACAGCTATTTTGCCAGAATGCATAAATTCTCCAAATTCAATATTTGTGGTAAATGCCGGCATTGTCTCAAGATTCCTTGGAATCCAATATATGATTAAGCTGGCTTTATTTAAACCTTTTACTTCCCATGCAATTTGTTTTTCGAAATCATATAAAGAACCTAATATTCTATTTTCGGGAGCAAATACAGAGCCTTTAAATCCTTTTAATTTTAAAGCTTTTATAAACTCAGGCCTCCAGGATTTAACTGATACATCTCTTGGAGTTGGTCCGGCTAAAAACACACTAAACTCAGGATTGTTAAACTCTTCTCCGGCGTATATGACTTTCATTGTGTTATTTTGTTTTTCTTAATTTTAACCTTTTTTGTTTTTTGATTGGTGAATGTATATTTAGTCATGTTACCAATATAATTATTCAAACGCCAATTTATTCTATTAATTCGTTGCTCTTGTGTCAGTTCTACTTTATCATTTTTTTTCATTTCTGTTATATTTAATTAAGGCAGCGATTATTGGAATAGCCAGACATGCTGAGCCTACTATTGTCCAAAAAATAACCATATTTTGGTTTTTGCCATCTCCGAGATAAAGAGCTAAGAAAAAAGCTACAAAAACGTCAATAATTATCATCCAAAATATATCACCAATTGTTAAAACCACAATTGGATGTACAAAATGAAAGACGGTAAATATTGCAAGAGATACTGCAATAACAATTCCTACTATAAATGCATTTTTCATATTTGTTTTTTAAAATTATGTTGGAAACAAAATTAATAAAAAAAACATTAAAAACAAATTTTGTGGATTAAAATTCTTTATTTGTTTTAGAAACAAAATCCTGAGCTAACCTAAAAAACACTTGCATATTTTTATCTTTAAGGTCGGTGGATGGGAGGGCAATTATTATTTCGGTTATACATTTTATCCACTCATTTAATATTTTCACCTCATTCAAAGAAATTTCTATTTTCTTTTCGCTCAAAGAAAGTTTTTCCATTAAGGATAAAAATTTAGGACTTTCTTGAATTATTTTTCCTTTTTCTATTGAGATTGATTCCATGTATTTAGAGTGGAAAGTAAAACTAACAGCCATTAAATGGGCAAATTTATCATTCTTTAATAATTTGAATGAATTATTTATTCCTTTTCTAAATGATATTATATCTTTCTTTGCCATTATATTTGTAAATATAAATTTTAAAAGATAAAAAATAAATGGTAGTGATTTTAAAAACAAAAAATGGTCAAATATTGACCAAATTAATTTATAAACGCAATTTGACAAAAAACTTTATATTTATAGAAATAAAACATTAGTCAATGGATAAGAAGCCCGAAAATACCGAAATGGAAATAAAGCCAGAAAATGAAATTTCAGAAAACTTAGCTATAGTTAGTTGCGAATATGATAATTGGCATTCAGAATAATTATTTAATAATAAAAAAATGTCAATAATAAGCGAATCATATAAAAATAAATTAATGAGACTTGCTGGAGTAAATTTAAAAACACTTACAGAAGCGTCAAGAATTGATTTTTTAAAAAATGACTTTATAGAAAGGGTCGGAAGAAAATATGATAAGTTCTTGAAATTTTATTCTACAGGAATCTGGAATCCAGAAAAAGAGCCGGATAACTTTATAAAAAATATATTATGGAACGAAAAATTAGTTTTTACAAATACAAGGAATGTTAAAAATGTTTTAATACCAAGACAAAGATTTGTAGAAACAATGACTAATGCATATTTTATACAATTAGAAAATGCAGACCCAACAGAAAATAATCAATATTTAACTTGGTTAATAAATATATTTCTTGCTGGAAATCTTCCTACAGAAGACATTTATAAAGTCAATGAAGCTCTTACTTTGTTTTATAAAAACAAAGAAAAATTACCGGTAGAGCAAAGAAACATAAACTCTTTTAAAGATTTATCATCTCTTTTTTCAACAATTTCCAAATATAGTTCTGAGGATGAATTAAGTACTTCTGAAAAAGAACGAATAATTAAACTTGAAGGTGCAGAACAAATTTATGATAGTCCAAATTGGAAAATAATTATCCCAAAAACAAAAGAAGCTGCATGTTTGTATGGAAAAAGTACTAAATGGTGTACAGCATCTGAAGATAATAATAGATTTAAGTATTATAGTCAACAAAGTCCTCTCTATATTTTAATAGATAAAAGGATAAAAGATGATAGGGATATATTTAAAAAATTACAATTTCATTTTTCATCCAATCAATTTATGGACACAACAGATAGACAAATAAGTGTTAATAAATTTTTTAATGAGAATAGAGAACTAAAAGATTTTTTTAAAAAAATAGGAGAAATAGATGCTTCTTTTGAGATAGAACATATATTAGTCTCAAAAGAAGAGGGGTTAAATCTTTTAAAAACAACAAAAAATAAAATCGCCTTAATTGAAAGAAAAAATTTTAATTTTCTTAAGGATTTTTTCCTTGGAATTGGGGCTAAAAAAGAATTTATACAAGCAATATTAACAGATAAAGAATTTATAAAGCATTTATTTGAATACGGTTTATTCGATAATTTAATTGACTCTTATAAAGAAATGGATGTTCCCTTAGAAGGTCTTAATGTAATAAAATCATTACCATGGTTAAATTCATGGATTATGAATAAAGACACTAAGCCTGAAAGAATTCAAGATTTTATATTTAGTATTTCAAAAAATTTAGGAAACGAAGGACAAGAGTTCGTTAAACATTTACTAACAAAAGGAGGAATTATTTGGAATGCACTTCTTCAGCCTGGAAACATAAGAATAACACATTATTTTAATATGTTATCTTCAAGAAAATCTCTTGGAACTTCCGGAATGATCATGTCAAAAAAATTATTAAGAAACCCAAGTGTTATAGCTGAATTATTATCAAAAGGGGTGTCTAAAACATCTATTGAAATGCTTAATAATTTTTACAATAGCGGAATAAAGGAATGTTATCAAGCACGTTTATATTTAAGAAACATACTTAGGTAATATTAAAATGGCAAATCCTCTTTATCATCATAAACAATCCCTGAGTTTTCAGCTGGAGTTTCTACAAAATCAGGAGATTTTTTAATAATCTCTATTCTCCACACTTCTAAAGAATTAAAAACTCTAACAATACTATTTTTATCAACAAATTCTTTTCCTTTTAAATCAAATAAAAGTTTCACTTCATCTCCTGGATTTAAACCATCAGCCAAAGAAACATTATTTTGAATTAATGTAAATTCTGAAGTCTGTGGATAATTCGTACTTTTAGAATGTTCTACAATCAATCTTCTTTTCTTAAATTTTTCAGAAATCTGTTCCAGATTTTCTACTCTTATTATTTTTGCTATTATTTCCATTTTATGTTGTTTTTAGCAAATGTAACTATTTAAAATAGAAAAACACATTATTATTGACTTTTTCATTAAAAAATGTTTTATTTGAATAATTTTAAAAAAACAAAAATATGAACGAACCGGATAATCAACAACAAAATAGTGACGAGACTATGCAATATGATTCTAAAATCAATAACGTAGTAGCTCTTACTCAACTCATAGGTACAATAGTCGATTATTATTCTTTCAAAAGCAAGATAATAGAAGATGAGGATGATGTGGAAAAATGGAAAAAAAATCCAGATGAGACTCCAATTATACCAACAAAAATAGACGGTGTTATAGAGAAATCCTTTCTATTCCAGCTTAAAAAATTCACCGAATAAGGATGGAATTTGATGAATTGATAAGTAATATTGATTTACATTCTCCGTTCCATAAAATGCTGGAAAAAAATAAATTAACAATTACACAAAATGAATTATTAAAATATGTTGATGATAATCATTTTACAATAATACATAAAAGAAGGCAAGAAGGAGTTAGTACTGCGTTATCAGTTTATATTTTGTGGTTATTAATTAATAATCCGGGACATTCAATTGCTTTGATATTTTCTCAGACAGAAGAGAGGGAAAAATTCAGACAAATTATCAACATGAATTTAACTTTACTTGAAAAAATATTTAAACTTCATGGCTATGATATGGTTTTAACAGCTAAAAACCATAACATAAATGAAACTATATTTCCAAATGGTTCGCGTATTCATTATTGGTCAAAAAACAATAAACATGCCGGCAGGGGTCATAGTTTAGATTTTGTTTATATATCAGAAGTAACTCACCAAGATAATTACATGGAACTAATTCAATGCCTTTATCCATGCGTTGCAATGAGTAAAAAAGGTAGATTTCTAATCACTTCATCAACTATTAGGACACTAAAGGAAGACTTCTTTATGAATGGAGAAGGAATTTCCGAATACTGGTGTAATGATTTTTTCGATGGTAAAAGATTTGTAATAGTAGAAAAATACGAATTCAATCATAAAGTGTGAATTTTAAAATCAAGCTCTTTTGATAGTGTGTCATAATAAATTCCTATATCTCTCTGTACACATGAAACATCTCTATATTTTTGAAACATGTCAAATACAAGCATTTCAAACACAGAGCTAGTCAAGAAATCAACCGAAACTTTATATCCACAAACACAAAGAGCTCCTGTTTTTTTTAAAAAATCTTTTATTCTTGAATTTTCAGCCTGAAGCACAAGACAACTTCCAAAGAAAATTATCTTATCCTTACAAGAATCCTTTAATATCTCTGATATTTCTTCTAATGTTATATCTTCTTTCCCTATTTTTATTTCTCCCTCATTCCCATGAAACGCTATATAACAAATAGAATAATTTGAATATTTTTTTAATTTCCATTGTGAAAGATAATAAAAGAGCGATTCTTTAGTCCCACAATGTTTATGAATGTATTTAATGTCACAATTTTTTTCTAAAAACATTAAAGAAGCAAATATACTTGATTGTTGACGCAAATCTTTTTGCCAATCCCCTTCAAGACAAAAAATGTTCTTTTTATATTTTTTAGAGATTTTCATTATGTTCTTTATAGTAAATATAGAGGTTTTAATTTAAAATAAGGAATAATTTTTATATTTTTTTACATATTTAGTTAAAAAGCTCTAATAACTTAAAATGAAAAGATTTACGGAAAGTGAATTAAAAAAGTATCTACAATCACAAGTGGAAAAAATAGTTATTTCAGAAGGTTTAATTAAAAAACAGAAAAGTAATCCGGTTCCGGAATTTGAAAGCTCTAAGAAAGAAACTGTATCAGAATCAGATAATATTCAAATTGAGGATGTAAAATTACTGGCTGAAGAGATAAAACGTATGAAAGAGCTTATTGATTTTAGAAATCCTTTACTAAAAAAAGAATAATAACAACTTCGATAACAATTGCAGTTATCCAACGAGTTTAAAAAACCTTCAATTTTATTGGAGGTTTTTTGTTTTTATCAATTTATTCCTTTTTATTTGCATTAAATTATTAAACCATGGAAGATTCAGAATTTTTTTTAAAAATAGATGCTATGTTAAGTAAAACATTAAAAAACCAAACACTCAAAGAGATGCAAGATGAATTAATAGTTGAAATTACTAAAAATAAAGAAAACCATAAAGAAAATTTTAATCCTGCATTAGTTTTTAAAAAAATTGGACAAAATATATTTCGAAAATTTCTTGAAACAGAGAGAGGGTATACATTACTTTATGATTGTGAAGACAACACTTTTGACCAAACATATATAAAAAATGGGAAAATAGAAGTATTTGAATTAAAAACAGATTACACCCATATGATAAATGATGATAATACTGGAGAAATAGCAGATACAAAAAACATAGTAATCGAATTTAAATCCATTGATAAAATGGCTAAATTTTTTGTTACATACTTTCCTCAAATAAATGAGTTATGGTTAATTAGAACAGAAAAATTAAAGAAGCTTATTGAAGAAGAGAAATATAATTTTCAAACAATAAAAACAGGTGACAATATAACTTATTTAACAAATAGAATAGAAATTAAATCAGAATTCAGCATAACAAATGTTTGCAAAGAAGAAATTGTAGTAGTGTAATGGTAAAAAGCATATCATATAATGAAGAAGAAATTATAAACTGGATATTAAATCTCCATTGCAAGACTTCTATTGAGCTTGATCCAACATACAGTAAAGGAAATTTCTATAAAGGAAGTATTACTAAACCGAAATATAAATTCGACCTATATCCTCAAATTGATGGAGTAGAACGTGCTAATGCTGAAAAATTGCCATTAGAAGACATTAGCATTAATACTATAATGTTTGACCCACCATTCTTAGCAACAAAAGGAAAATCTTTAACAATAGACAATGGAAGTAATAAAATAAACAAAAGATTTGGTGTTTATCCTACAGAAAAAGAATTACACACATTTTATATCAATGCTTTAATTGAATTCCATAGAATATTAAAACCTAATGGTGTCCTTATATTTAAATGTCAAGATAAAGTAAGTTCCGGAACACAGTATTTTAGTCACAATTTCATAATTAATGAAGCAAATAAATTAGGGTTTTACACAAAAGACATGTTTATATTATTAGCAAAACAAAGAATAGTGGCAAACTGGCAGTTAAAAAACCAGAAGAATGCCAGAAAATTTCATTCATACTTTCTCGTATTTGAAAAATCGAATAAAACAGTCAAATATATTTAACTTTGGGACATTACATTGATAATTATTTAAAAGCACTTCCGCCTTTTTTAAAACAAAATCAAAACGATGAAAATGTTCTAACAAGGATTGTTATTGTTGAAAAATATAATATAAATCCTTGGATTTGCTCAGGCAATTTAATAGAAGATTTAAAAAAAGACATGGATTATTTTCGTGCTAAAATGTTTAACTGTGTTGGAATTCCCTCAAAATACTTCGAAATATAATATTTTTTTAGATTATTTAATGATAAATCATGTATTTATCTGAATCATATAAAAATCGTCTTAAATTGCTATCTGGAGTTATTCTTGAAGATGGTTCTGATGCTGTGAAGCACACTCCTGGTCTTGACGAATTCTTAGAAAAAGTAGTCGAAAGATATAAAATTGACAACACATTTGTTGATATAATAAAACAATTTATTTTAAATTCTGATTGTAAAAAAATTTCAATTGAAAATCTTAAAATGGGTGATGCTGTTGCTATGTCTGATAGATTAATATTAAGTCCAAATGTTTTCAGAAATCATTTAGGTAGATTTTTATTCATATTATTTCATGAAACAGCTCATCAATATCAATTTAAAAAATATGGTGAGGATAAAATGCTTTCACTTTATACCGGCGACATTTCAATAAAAGAAGCTGCAGAACTTATGAAAAAAATAGAAGTTATCGCTGATGACTTTGCTGCAAGAAAAATTAGAGAATTAATTAAATTAAAATTTTTACATCCAAAGCATAGTGAATTCAAAGGATTTTACAAGGATGTTCCTATTGAAAAACTTTCACAAACCATTATTCAAATAAAGGATATGTTAAAAAAACTAAACATAACCGAACCATCCAAAATTAGTGAAGTATTTTATAATTGGGTAAAGGCCGACTTATAACTCTAATTATAACTTTTTTCAAGATATTTAATGATAAGTTATGAACTTATCAGAATCGTACAAAAATCGCCTTAAATTATTGTCAGGAATTATTTCTGAGAATGTTTCTAATATCCAAGAATTAGATATTGAAGACGTATCTATTCCGGCAAGCTACATAAAAGATTCCTTAAATCCACAAATATGGGATGGTGATAAGTTAAAACCAGAAATAAGAGAACATTTACTAAATATAGTTAATGGATACAAAAAGCATCTTGAATTAAAAATAGAACCTAAAGATGTTAAATTTTTGGGAAGTATGGCTAATTTCAACTGGACAGATGCAAGTGATATTGATGTCCATTTATTTTATGACATAAAAAACATCTCTGATAATACAGAACTTACTAAGCAATTACTTGAAAGTAAAGGTAAAGATTGGAAAGATAATCACGATATAAAAATAAAAGGTTTCAATGTTGAATTATATGCTCAGGATATTAATGACCAATATCACTCTGGTGGTGTTTATGATTTACTTAATAACGACTGGATTAGTAAGCCAAAAAAAGAAGATGTTAAAGTTGACAAAGAATTAATAAAAAGAAAATCTTCTTCCATTGCTACAAGAATAGAACATGTTGAAAAATTGTCTGATAATAATCCAGATAAAGTTTATAAAGAAGCAAAAAAATTAAAAGATAAAATCAAAAAAATGAGACAAGCTGGTTTAGATAAAACTGGTGAATTTTCTGCTGAGAATTTAGTTTTTAAATACTTAAGAAACAATGGTTATCTTGATAGGTTAGGAAAAGTTATCTCAAAATCTTTTGATAAAAATCTATCACTGGATGAAACTAACATTACTGAAGCTAACCACGATATTGATCCAAGACATTTAAGGAAAGTTATTTTTAAAAGCAAACGCAGGCCAGAAATGATTATTGTCGTTAGTAAGACTTTAGATGGTAGAATTGTTGACATAGAAAATAAATTCAATATAAATTTCCCATTTAAAGTAGGACAGATTCTAAATAGAAACCATGAAACATGGGCTTGTAATAATCATTATTTTGTAAATGACAAAGATACTTGTCCGGAAGAAAAAGTATTTGGTATTAGAAAAAGTGATATTCCTCAAGGACATGAATTAAGAATGATGTTTCCGGGTAAATTTAAAAACGAATCAAAAATGGAATTAAATGAAGAAACCAATAAACTTTCCTCGAAAGAATCACTTGAAATAAAAAGGGTAGCTAAAAAAGGAAATTTAAATATTGGAAGATATGATATCAACGAGCTTATTATGGGATTTCAAATTGAAAAAGAACATGGTACAGTTAATCCAATAACAAATGTTACTAATGATGATGAAGTGAAAACCTTAAAAATTGCTTTAGCTCATCTTAATGAGGTACCGGACTATTATACAAAACTTAAAAAGTATGTAGAAAATGGGATTTCAGAATCAAAAAAAGTAAAAAAAAAATTAATGAATGAATCAACAGATTTTGAAGAAAAACAAAAGCATAAATTAATTATAAAAAAATCCGTTGACAATCTTGACGAAAACAAAATTAATCTTATTAAAAAGTTTATAATTTTTTGTTGTAAAGAATTAAAGATAGATAGTTCGTGCACTGTATTTTTAACAGGAAAAAGGGGTGGTCCAATTACTACTACTGCAAGTTATAATCCAGAAAATGACCATATTTGGATTTATACAAAAAACAGGAATATGCTGGCAGATCCAATGAGATCGATGGCGCACGAAATAAGACATTTTAAACAAAAATTAGATGGTGTTTTAACTGAAAAGTCAGGTGAGGATGGAAGCATTCATGAGAATGAAGCAAATTCTTTTAGTGGATGTATGATTAGAAAGTTTGGTAAAAACAATAGAGAAATTTATCAATAAACAAGCTCGCGACTTGGTTTATTTATCCTTGTAAAATTTGTTTTGCATTTGCTACTGGTCCCGCAACATTTGCTGTATTATTTGATATTTTTATTTTATTATCAAGCTTGTCACATCTAGAATCTAATTCCCTGTGAAGTTCATTGATGTCTTTTCTAAGTTCTTCATCACCAAAATTAATACTTTGATTTACAGTATTATCTAATTCATCAATCTTTCTACCTAACCTAAAAATTGCAACCACTACCAATGCGATGACAGTAACTACACATAAAGTTGACAGAATTGTTAAAAAAATAATTGTTGTTGTTTCCATAATTTGTTTCTCCTTTGTTTTTATAAGTCGCGAGCTTGAGTAAAACAAATTTAATTAGAAAAACTATTAAAGTCAATAGGTAGGTTTAAATTTTGAAATAATCAAAAGCCTCTATAGCATTACTATGCAGGAGTGTTGTATTTTCCATCATCAAATATTGTTAATTGTTGTATTCTTTGAAGAAATATTACCTTCATTTCTGTTTCTTCGCCTATCCACCATGGTTTTTTTGAGTACATATTTGACATTAATGTGAAGAATTCTTTTTCATTAAGCCCGGTATCTGTCAAATAAACTCCAGAAGCAATTATTCCACTTATGGTTCTATTGTCTGATTTCAAAACTCTGGCATAGCAAAAAAACCTTTCCCCAATCCTAATGTCAAATTCCATTCCAGGATTATACGACTTGTAAGCTGGTCTTATTGTAGAAAATGTGTCACATAAAAGTTTGTTATTCCAATTTTTCGAAAACTCGATTCTTTCGTATTCCATTTACAATTATGCTTATTTATTTGTAATTTTCCTTCCAACTATCACCTAATTCTTCTTTAATAATATCATCAATAAATGAATCAATTTCATCATCTGAAAGGAATTTTTTACCAGCTTTCTTTTGCCGTTTTAATTCCCTATCCAAACCAAGTGAAATTCTTTCTATTAATTTTGATTTGTCTTTTATTAATTTATTTATTTCGTTCATTTCTATTTAATCCTCCAATTTTGACTCCGGTTCTTCTGAATTTCTTTTTTCAATTGCATTTTTAATAGCTTCTATTTGTTTTTTACCTAATTCTTCTGGATGGTGACAGATATCTATGCATAAATTTGATAAATCTGTATAATCCAATTGTGCAATGTAATTAATAAATGGCGCAAGGTCATGACTTGTAACATCTGCAGTACTTAATAAAGCTCTCCATAATGTAGGTCCAAAAAAGTAATGCCACTGTTCGTGAGAATATTTATCAGCTTCAGCATAAACATATTCTAATTCATATGGAGGTAATTGAGGGATTCCAATTGAAGCAAGGTAATCAACTACTCCTTTTGAAAGTTCGTGAATTAACACTGGAAAATTCATTGCAGATGCTTTTATGTCCTTTTTTTCAATATCAACTTTATTATGACCCTGAACAACAGGACGACCACCCATCTGCATTGCATCAGCCTGAATCATTTGCCAGTTCCAATAATTTACAAGTGCAGACAATCTGTTGTATTTTCCTAAAAGCTCCGGATTTATATCATTTAATTTATCAGCAGCAATATAATAAGCTGATGTCCATTGATGAATTGCGGCACCATGTACAATAGAATTAAGAATTCTTCTTTTTTCTATTTCAACTTTTAATTCTTCCTTTCTTTCATCACTAATCATTTCTTCTTCAACGTCACTATCATCAAAATCACCGTCTCCGGCTTCTTCATCTGAATTTTCTAAAAATGCTCTTAAATTAATTGTCTCAGGAACATTATACATTTCCCGAACAAGGTCTATTGCAATTTCCGTCAATTCTTCTCTGTGAGGAGCTTCAAGTTGTAATAATTCTTGCATTAACATCATTGCATGCATTGGACTTTGTCCTTCAGCACGTTCAATATATATGCGAGTGCAACGATTAAATTCATCCGCTCCAAGAAATGCCGGATTATAAGAAAAAAATCTATTCTCATTAAATGGAAAAGTTTTTTCATCAATCATTCTAACTATTCTTGGATTTGGCATATAATTTCCATTTTCCAAATATTCAGCAAACATTAATGTTGCATCTTGTTCTATTTTTTGTATTTCTGGCATGTTTTTTTATTTAAAATTTTATATAACTAATTAATTATCAGGCTTTCGGGCTGGGTTTTGTACTTGGAGACGGTATAGACCATGGATCATTACCAGGCTTTGTTCCGGGTTTTGTTGTTGGTTCTGTTGTCGGTTTTGTTACCGGCGGAGCTGTTGTTGGCTCTGGTGAAAAATTGTTTTTCATATTGATTGTTTTATTGTTTAAACTGATTTTGTTCGAATAGGTTGCGAAGTTAAATAAAATATTTTGGAAACTTGTTAACTAACTTAAGAAAATTATTATACATATATTTTTCTCTATATTTTTCTTTATCCGGTATCCTTGAATCAATGTAAATTATATGGTCAAAAAGCCAATTTTCATGAGCAATCCTTATTGTTTCAGTTGTTCTATGGTCATTATCTGTTAATTTAAATTGGTTTACATGTATAAGTAAACTTTCAAAATCACATTTATATTCATTATCTTTTATGAATTCAAGAGAACTGTTAGGCATTTCAGCGAGAAACATATTTTCAACTCTTTTATTGTGTTGCTCTTTATTATGTTGAAATAATTCAAGCTCATTAACCCTTCTTACGTCAGTAATAACTATTTTTTTATTGTCTCCAATTTTTAATAATGCTCTGTTTGTCCAATAATGCATACCATTTTTTTCCTTCATTAATTCAGCAAACCAAATCATATAAGGTCTTAAAATTTCTTTTATCTCTGAGTTTTTTGGATTAAGAAAATTTACATCTTCAATACTAATTTCAATTCCTTTATCAATTAAATCATTAAATACTTGCGGTCTCATATATTCATCAATATCACCTTTAACAACATCACCAAAAGAAATTCTTTTAAAGCCAAGTTTTTCTACCATTAAATTTCCAAAAGTATCTTTCCCCGATTTAGAATATCCACAACATCCAATTATTGTTTTATTTTTTAATAAATCAAAATTTATTTCACCATCTCCAGAAGTAAGTAATTCCCCCGGAATTTCAATATCAATTTTTTCCATATCCAAATTTAAATATAAAAAACCACAAATCAAAAATCAACAACATTATTATTGTCATTATGTGCAATATTTTGTAATTCCTGAACGTTGAAATTAAAATCCAACATTTCGTTTTCTATATGTTTTGCTTGTTGAATTGTTTCTGGCAATTTCAAATCATAACAATTATTATATTCTTTTATTTCAAAGAATTTTTTAATAAAATCTTTTACTGAGTTAATTATTGTTTCGGTAGCTTTAGCATTATGTTTAGCTTTTAACTGATTAAAAGTATATATTGTTTTTTTTGAACCATCAGAATCAATATTCGAATATTGTATATTTATACTAAGAGTAGCTCTATCCATAGTTTCTAAATCTTCAACAGAATATATTACAAAACTTCCTTTTGCAACATTTGCACAATAAGTTTTAACACAATGACTCATTACTGATGATTCTTCATAAAATTTTTCCGGAGTATCAATTAAATTAAATTTGATATTATCAAAAATTCCTTCTGTATGTCTGAATTTATCTATGTGAATTTTTAAGTCTTCACTTAATTTTTTATCTGCAATCAACCTAAAAGAAAGACTCAAAGAATTATGCATATCAACTAAAGCATCAAAAGTTTTTGATTTTAATATTTCAGTTAATTGAATCTCTACATTTATTAACATAAATATAGTGTCCATATACAATTGAAGTATTTTTTCAAAATTAGCATCAGAGGTATGAAAGATTTTTAAAATATGGCAAAAATGTTTGTGGGTTATTTTAAAATGTCCTATTCTGTTAATGTTTTGATTATACATATTTTGCACACAAACAATAAAGTCGTAAGCATCTTTTATATTATTATTTAATATTATTTTGTCAACTGTTTCAATTTCGTCAAAAGCAGAATTGTTATGTAAGAATCCATAAAACACTTGAGCAACTTCATCAAAATTTCTTTCTAAAAATAAGTCTACATAAAATTTTCTAAATTGTATATTTTTCAATCTCAATTTAATATCTTTATATATTGGAACCCTTGTGTCAACCTGTACTGTCGGATGAGTTGTTATTGAAAATAATAAATCTTTTTTTTGGGGATGAGCTTTTAATTTTCTCTTTCTTTTTTTCTCTTCTGTTTTTATGTATTTAATTATTTTTGTATGTTTCGAAAATTCAGAAGTTACTTTACTTTTAAACATAGTTTCCAAAATTGTTTTTGGATTGGTTGGATTTTTCTTTTTTAAGTTTGTCAAAGAACACACAAAAGAAGAATTTGTTAATAAATTAAGAAATTTATCCGGACCATAAGTAAGAATTAATGTCACGATGGGCTGATAAACTGAAAGTGACAACATTATACATAATCTTCTTTTTAAATATTGTATCCAAATATATCTGCTTGTAGACATATTTCCATTATAGTTACTGAGCGATTCTGGCTTATAATGACAATTATTTAAAAAAGATTCTTCACCACAATTAGTTGGAGAGCTACTTAAATTTCTAAATAAAGAATTCAAATACATTTCATCACGCTCTTTTTCTAATATTAAATTTATTCTATTAACATCCCTCTGGTCACATTTTGATTCTACTAGTTCACAAAATTTTATTAAAGGTTTTATTACCTGTCTTTCAAAAAGTCCTTGCGAAATTACATTTTCATATAATGCATTTAATGTCATATTGTTAACTATTGAAGAACAATGTTTAACAAGAAATCTAAACGGCACTGTAATTATTTTTTCCTTAATTTTTATCTTTATGGTATCGCTTTTTTTAGAAAGGTATAATGAACGATTACTAATATTCCTAAAAATCAATTTTTTTGTTGTAACAGAGACAAACACTATAGTTGCAAAAGAATATAAAGCATAAAAATTTTCTTTTTCAACTACACCAAATCTTTTTGATGTAACATTTCCTTCTATTTCTTTAGAGTAAATTAACTTTACACCGGAAAGGGATTTGTACTCTTTACTGCAACTATTGCAAATTGTTTTTTGACTTGAAATTATTTTACCGTATCCATTTCTACTTATTGCTTCAAAAGGAATTTCAGTCATTTGACCACAAGTACAATATAAAGCCCATCTTTTATTGGAATAATTGTTTTGAAAATGGCTGAATTCTTTTTTTACATTTGTTTCTGGTGTGCTTTCCACGTCATCAAAAGACGGATTAGAAGAATCGTTATATTGTGGAGTCCTAACTAAATCAAATATAAGAGCAAGATATGGATTTTTTTCTTTCAAAATGACTAATTACTTAATGGAAAATGAATTTTTGGATGCGATTTATAATTTTCTAAAGTAATATCTTCTAAGGCATATTCAGAAATGTCATTAACTATTTTATCAGATATTTTAACTATTGGTAACTCATATGACTCTCTTAACAATTGTTCATTAACTCCATCAATTTGATTTAAATAAATGTGACAATCACCTAAGTTTCCTATTATCTCATATGGAATCATACTTACTTGTTTGGCAATCATACTTAAAAGAAGAGAATAGCTGCTGATATTATATGGTAAACCAAGTGCCGTATCAATGCTTCTTTGATTCCAACTTAATGAAATTGCTCGTTTCGGAATGTTTTGTTGATCTAATTCAAAATCTTTCCAATTATTTTTCCCACCTTTGTCACTGCCACCATAACCCAAATTTTTATCAAACCACTTATTTCTTTCTTCTGTGGTTAATTCTCTTGTCCAACATTGGAATCCATAATGACAAGGAGGTAAAACACATTTATCTAAAGTTCCTGGATTCCAAGCACTAACCATTAATCTTCTACTATCTGGATTGGCTTTTAAGTCATTTATAAGATTCGATATTTGATCTACGAAACCAATTTTTGCTTGGATGCCTTTTTCTGTTTTTTCATATTCTGTAAAAGTCCACTTCCTCCATTGTTTACCATAAATTTCGCCTAAATTTCCCCATTTTTCAGAAAATCCTTCTTCGTTTTTTATTTTATCAATAAATTCTTCTTTTGATTCGTACCTTAATGGAGCTGGATTAAATTCTGGTGAATATTTTTTTGCTTCTTTGGTGGCATAATCATATAACATTTTCTTTTCTTTTTCAAATGCTTTATATGCGTCCCCATCCCAAATATGACAGTTGTTATCAACTAAATATTTTATGTTTGTATCTCCTTTTAAAAACCAAAGTAATTCAGTTACTATTGTTTTAAATGCCATTTTTTTGGTAGTAAGTAAAGGAAAACCGGTAGACAATTTATGACGTATTTCTCGACTAAATACACTTAAAGTTCCAGTTCCTGTTCTATCAGATTTTTTAGTACCATTTTCAAGAATATCTTTAAGTAAATTTTGATAATCTAAATCTAATTTATTTGCCATAATTATTTTTTATACAAAAGTAGTAAAAATTTCAATACTATTTAATGTAACATACAATATTTTTCAACAAAAATGCCGTCAAAAAATAAAAAACAGTTAAATTTTTTCTTATTAGTTAAAGCCTATAAAGAATCTGGAGAAAATGGCGTTTTTCGTCAATTAAAACATCTTGAAGGATATAAACCAAGACTTACTCCAACTTATATGAACAAGTTGATTAAAACAGCTGAAAGTATTGCTGATTCAGATTTAATAGATATGACTTCTGGAGTAGAAGGAGAAAACCCATTAGGCGATACAAGAAATTTAAAAGTAGGCTACTGGGCATTATTTACAGGAAAATACAAACCAGCCGGCTCAAAAGATGAAATTCCAAAAGAAGGAGAATTTATAGCCCAAATAAAAAAAGTAGATAACGCGAAAGGTTTGGTTGAATTTAATCAAAAAGGTTTTAGAAATAAGTATGGAAATACTATTTTCATACCAAGAAGAGCTGTGGTCATCAATCAAGAATTTCAATATTTGGATTATGCTTTATTTGACAATGTAATACGTACCGGTAAAAACCCTCAAGAACTTGCGAAGCCAAAAGAAAATATGGAAGAGTCAATTGAACTTAAAAGCAAATCACATAAGGGCAATAGATTATTTGATATGCTTAAAACTGCAAAGTTTCAACATTATGATTCTCCAAAAGGAGAATTATCTACATTAAATCATGGAGAAGAAGATAGAAAAAGAATAGTTTCAAAACTAGGCAAAGCTGATAAAAAAACTTATAGAGAATGGATTAAAACTCCAGAAGGAAAAGAATCTTTGGAAAGGTTTGAGGATTTTACATCACCCTTATTTAAAAAGAATAAAATTGAAGAATCAGTAAGAAAAATGGTAAGGAAGTTGTTGCGAGAAAACTTATCAGGAGAAAATTTGATACCAGATGATATAATTGATAGCTTTTACAATAGAATAAAGAAAATATTAGACGCTGGAGCTGATAAAAAACATCCCTCAGTAGAACGAGAATTAAACAGAATCAAAATGTTGAATGCAGATGTTATACCTGAAAAGATAAAAGCTCTTTTAACAGAAGAAATCGAAAATAATAATATTGATTTATCGAATTATAATGGCTGGGAAAAACAATCAGAATGGTTTGGAAATCCTTCATTAGGCTTAGAAAGTTATAAAAAGATATTTCAAAATCCATTTAACAACAAAATGGTTCCTGTTTTTATATACGGCAAAGAAGGAGAAGGAAAAGATAAACCAATTTTGGGCGGTACTGATGAAAAAGGAAACAGGGTTTTGTCAGGCGAAAAATTCGATGCTTCAGATTGGCATTTTGTAGTGCATGCCGGAGCTAATAGTCAATATTCTTATTCTGGAGGATTTTATCCAGAAACCCCAACTTTAAAACAAGCTATGGATATTGTGGATGAGAAATATAAAAACAAAAAACTTATTCATTAAATTCTTGTGATATTCAATCACATATTTTAATTTTTTCAAAATATATCATGAATCTTTTAAAATTTCATTCGTGAATAAAAATATATTACTTTCAGTATGTTTGCCTTAAAAGTTTTTTATTGCATATTTATAGTAAACATACTTAAAATGAAAACAGAAACAGAAAAAACAGAAGAGAAACAAAAAATCAAAGAATTGGTTGATAAGGGTTTAAAAAATAAAGAAATTGGGAAAATATTAGGAATGAAATATCGTACAGTTTGTTTTAAGTTAAGAGAATATAAATTAATTAGATATTCTAAACCGCAAATTTCTCAAGAAAAAATAGATGAAATGATTAGATTATATAATGAAGGATATAATTGTACCGAAATTTGTGAAAAAATAAATATAAGTAAAATTACAATTTCATTTATACTAAAGGAGAACGGAATCAAAATAGTTAAACGAAGTGCTGATAGTAAACCAGAATTAAGATTATTAAGAGGTGAAAAATGTATAATTTGCGATAGAAACCTTGGACCATATGTTACAATATGTAGCACTTGTGTTTCTCAAGTTAGAAGGTATAAAATAAAGAAAAAAATGTTTGATTTTAAAGGTGGCAAATGTGAAGATTGTGGAGATGATAGTTTATGTGTGGATATTTATGATTTTCATCATTTAGATCCAGATGAAAAGGATTTTAATTTATCAAAAGTTTTAATAGACGGAAAATCTTGGGATGATATAGAAAAAGAATTAAAAAAATGCGCCTTACTCTGTTCTAATTGTCACAGAATTAGACATTCTGTTGAAAGAAAAAGTGAAAAATTTTGGAAATATATAAAATTAATTTCTTAAAAAGAAAAGCTCCAGTAAAACAATTACTGGAGCTTTCACTGTGTTGATGGGGGGGATCGAACCAACCCGACTCATTTGCTTTCAGGAAATTGCTCTCACTTACTCCTTGCGAAGTAAAGGATTTGTCTTGCGAAAAACCACCACTGAGCTACATCAACATATTATTAAAGAACTAATTTTGTGTCGATTAGAGACTACAAGTCCTCTCTTTTCTGGTTGTTCACACCAGCACTTTACGTGTACATAAGTTAAATCGACATATGTGTTGGTGAGAGACTACAAATCCGCTCTTATTCGGCTGTTCACACCGATACTTTATATGTGTATAAGTTACACCAACATATTTTATTTAAAAGAACTAAATCGTTTCAATTATTTAACGATACAAAGATAATAATATTTAAAACTTAAAACCAAATATTTTATAATAAAAATTTACCTATTTATTAAAAAGTTATTAACAATTCAAATACTACAATGACTACAGAGGAAAAAAAATTAAGAATAGCTATAAGAAAATCATTAATGGAAATGGAAAACGTTTCTGAAAGCGATATTTTAACAAGAGCTGGAGTTAACTGGCAAGAGATGAAGCCTAAATTTTTAAAAACAGTTAAATGTCTTGTTTCAAAAATAGATGACGATAAATATAACGATGCAGAAGATTTAATAGGTAAAGCTATTGGTATGCTTAAAATTTGGAAAGCAAAAATGAAAAAAGGAATAGGAATGGTTGATAGAACTTCGAATACTGAGACGTTGGATGAAATTGATATTACGGAAACTTTTGGTGGGAAATATGCTCTAGGAACTGGATATAAAAAAGATGAAATTGGCGATAAAAAATATCAAGGAAAACTTATTGATTATATTCTTTATAATCAAGGAAGAAACACAGACCAAAGAGAGCCGACTGATAGAAAAATGTATTGCGGATATGATTTAGAACAATTATCTAATAAGGATTTACAAAAAATAAAGGATAACATGGAACATCCAAGAGGAAGATACTGGTAATTAAAGAGTTGCAGTAAAATCCTTCCAATCTTTTTCTGATTTAATCTAATCATAATTACATCCAAAAAAGGTTTCATTCGTTAATACATTACTTGTAAGTCCTGCTTCGGAAGTTACAACTACAGAGCTTTGTATTTCTCCTTTAACCCACATTTTAAAGATGTTATTATCCTCTTTATATTTATCTCTTTGTGATTTTATATCAAATCCGTAGTCTGCGTGTAGTCCAATAAAAACTCCTTTATTTTGATTGCCGATTTTTTCTACCAGCACTTCTGGCTTTACTAAATAATATAAACATTCTAAAGCTTCTTCGCTGTGTGCTGTCGAGGATTTCTTGCTAATAAATCTTTCATCAAATTTTCCTAATTTAGAAATTAGCTCTTCGACTTTTGACCTGTTGTTTTTAATAACTTTCAGTTCTTCTTCTAAATGAATTGTATTAAAACTAATACCAAATAGTGTTGTTGTTTCTTCGAATTCTTCAATATCCATATGACAAATCTAATATAAACAAATCTAAAATAAAGATTTAAGAATATTTACCTCTTCGATTTGCTCTCCTTGGCTTTCTTTCTAATTTTACTGGAGCTTCTTCTGTTTCCTCTATTTGTTCCGGTTCTGGTACCGGTTGTTTTGGAAGTGGCGTTTGGTCTTGTTTAATAACTTCTGGATTACCTATAGAAGGTGATTGCGTTTGTTGAGGAACAGATTCTCCTCCTTGAGAAGATTGTTCATCTTCGTTGATAATTCCTGCCAATTCACGCATTCTTTTTAGCTCTTCTGTAAGATTTTTTTTCATTTTACTTAATTTGTTATTTTCCTGGTTTTCCAGATTTTATCCACTCATCTCTAAGTTTCTCATTTTCTATTCTATTCCAAACTGATTTTTGAATTGCCTGAGATGCTTTTGTTCTAGAATTTGCAGATGCTTCATCTGGATAACGGACACGCCATTGATAAACAAGCTCCTTTGCTACTCCTAAACCTCTGTATTTCTTATCAACAACAAGAGTATTGCCAAAATGATAGCTGGCAATTATTTTATCACCATCATATACAACAGCACCATCTTCATTGAATTTCGCTGAATATTTCCCTTTTAAAAATGGTTCTAATTTATCATCTTTTAATGTGGTAAGTTCACTTGGTTTTAAAAATTTCGCATTAGCGTTTGTTGTTATTGATGGTTTTCCTAAAAATTGGTCTTTTGTTAAATCATATACAGATGAAAACTTAGCTTCATTAATTCCTGCCAATTCACGCATTCTTTTAATTTCTTCTGTGAGATTTTTTTTCATATATCATAAATAGCTTACAATATATATCTATTCATTAGATTAGTTAAACTTGGATGGTGTTGCGTTATTATTTCCCAGTTTTTTTTAGATAAAGATTCGAAATCGCAATGCTTTGAGTATTTATCTGGATTGTGTATTAATAACGTTTCCCATCCCAATGCAGAGATTTTATATTTATTTTCTTCTATTAAGTAATCTAAATGTGGAAATAATTGAACAATTTTTATAAGCAAAAAACAATCTCCTATTTGAAAAATGGATAAATCACAATGTTTTAAGAGTTCTGGTTTAGTAGTTAATATTTCTACCCAATCCAAAGCTTTTAATTTTTTTAAATCTAATTTATGTATATATTTTTCTCCGCTTTTTTTAATTAAAACCCTAACAGCATAATGGTCAAGCGTTTCTAAATTCAATTTTTCTATTATTTCCGGAGTTTTATGGAAAGATTCAATTATTTTTCCAATTTCATGTTTAGAATACGTGTATTTACCCAAATCTATCTTTGGTAAGAAGCTAATGTTTATCTCGAGCATTTTTATAGCATCTATGGCCGACAAATTTTCATAATCCAAATCAAAGTATTCAATCATGTCCGGATGTACTATAAATATAGGAATAAGGTCTCTAAGAGTAAAATCATGCTTATTTAAATCCAATCGTTCAAGAATATATTTATCCCTTACAATTAGTCTGATAAGCTTCATTTTATCTAATTTATCCCATTCGATAATATCTTTTATTCTTTCGTTTTTTAATAATGATTTATCATCTATAAAGTTGGGATTGATGAATTTCGATAACACTTTAAATATAGGTTCCGGCAAAATCCTGTAATCTATTAACGCAGCATAATGACATATTGCTTTTTTGATAATTTCTCGTTTACTTTGTATGTCAGGAATTTTAACTGAACTCATATATACAAATATGAATAAAGAATTATATAAAGTAAATGTTTGAAATGGCTGAAGAAAAATTTGATACATCAGGAAGACTAATCAAACATATTGAACCGGTTACTGGAATAATATATGAATACGAATATTTAGAAGATAGCTCAAGAATAATTACAATTACAAATGAAAGTAATAAATCAAATTTTAAGACTATAAAAAAACAAAAATTCGAAGATGGAAATTATATTGATGTGGAGGCTAATGAATTTGGAGATACATACAATATTTTAAAGAGATTTAATAAAGACAATAAAGAAAATTATTATGAACGGACAAATATAAAAACAGGAAAAATATTTAAGAAAAAAAGCATCTGGAAAGAAGGAAAAGTATACCTTTGGACAACAGAATATGATGGAGAAACGAAAAAAATAGGTTTCCGAATGACACAAAATATAATTACAGGACTTACAAACAATAATGTATAATGGAAGAAAACACAATCAAAACAGAAAAAAAAGAAGATTCAGTATTTGAGATAGATTCTTTAGTAGCTGAAACTTATAATGAAATTGTAAAATGGCACAATGAAGAACCAACCAAAGAGGGATTAAAGCAATTATCATTAGAAATTGTTGAGAAAATTGCCGGAGCTACTTTAAGCCACGTTGGTTTAAAAGGGAATCTTTCTATTTTTAAAGGAGAAGAGGCAAAGAAGGCAAAATAATTATTTCTTAAACAATCCAACTAACAAATTGTAGGATAGTCCGACGCCAATGTACGGTCCAAAAGTTAAATTTTGTTTACCATAAACGATTCCATATCCAAGTTGTGCACTGAGTGAAAAATTGTTTTGTTTTTCAGGATTTAAAATGGCTCCCTCTAATTTTCCCACATGTACATTGGGATTTTTGGGAGTAACAAAAATCTCCTTAAACCCTGTCTTTTTATTTTTAGCAACACCAACGACAAAATCCATCCTCAATTCATCTTGTAAAATACTAGTGGTTCCAGGCAAAATATCCAAAGTATATGTTTTGTTATCACCGAATATATTTGCTTTTGCATTAAAAGAGCTTTTTCCTTTTAGTATTCTGGAGCTATCTGCATTTATAAAATCCCAATTAAGGTCATAATTTCCATTTCCTTTATCAGAAAGTAAATTTTTAGAAGTAATAGTATCTCCAACATAAATGACTTGAGTTTTAATTATAATCTCCGGCCTTCTATTTTTAAGGTCTTTAATTTCCTTTGCTAAATCTTCGCTGTATTTTTGAATATCTTTTACTTTTCCTTCAAAAGCAACAATAGAAGTTTGATAAAAACCACTTTTATTTTTTTCTATAGTCAATTCATTCTTTGATGCCTCTGCATTTTGAATAGCAAGTGCTTTTTGTTCTTTTAAATCACCACAAGATTTAAAATTCAGTAATATTAAAATTACTACCGCTGCAGTTAATATGAATATAAACAAATTTTTATTTGCAAATAATTTACTAAATAAATCTAATATTTTCATTGTTTTTTTGTTTTTAATTTATATGCCTCAAGTAGTTTTTTTGATATTATTTTTCTAATAACATAACTTTCTTTCATTAAAACTTTTCCAAATTCTTCCCATTTAAATGCTTTAATTTCAAGCCAATCAGTTGTTTTTTTATTACCACCCATAACTTTTATTCTTGAATTAGCAATTCCGTTTATGATTTCGGGGTCAACATCCATTATGCTGTATTTATATCCTTTTTGTAATGCAAAATATCTACTGTCATTTTCTTTAACATCTCTGTCTAAGAATTCAACGAAATCACCAACTTCAATATTATATTTAGAGCTTGAGAATCCACTTATTAATTTTTCATATTCACCAAATCCAATTCTCGAGATAATTTCATCTCTGTTGATTACAATATCTTCTTTGGATTTTTCTTTAGATGTAAAATCAGTTAAAAAATCATAATATTTTCTATAAACAACTAAAGAAATATTTGAAGTATTTCCTTTAAAAGATTTTAAAGAAGTTGGTTTGTATTTTTTTATAAATTCTTCTATTTTTTCTTTGCTCTCACCAGCAATTTCTAACATTGTAACATAATCTTTCAATACTGTATATAGCATGTCTGGACTATCTGCAGAATAAGATTCTGGCTTATCTACTTTATAAAGTTTGGCGAAAAAATTAATAATAATTTTTGCTACTTGAGGGTCTCTTATATCTTCTAAATCAAATTTAATATAAGGTTTATCTGCCTCTTCTTTTCCGTACTTAGTAAGAATTCCTCTATTAAACATTCTATAGAATTCAAATATCCCAGGAAGATGAACGCCTCTTAAAATATTATATTTAGTAACATGAGACGGGTCATCATAATATCTTATAAATCTTTCTTTTTCAGCCTTTAAATTTCTTTGTATTTCTTGAGGATTTGATTCCTTAAATAAAAGTCTTAAAAAATTTATTTCTTTTCTTTCTGAATCTCCTTCAATTTTTGATTTTATAAATTCTTCATTTTTTTTAAGTAAATCTCTTCTTTCTTTTTGAGGTAATAAAGAAAGTTGGTCACCCAATTCAAATTCAGCATCAGATTCAGTTCTTGTTCCATCTGGAGCTACTTTTACATCTTTTTTCTGTGCTATGATTTTTCCTTCCGGAGTCTTTCTTAAAAATTTATGTTTATCAGATTTTGGCATTTCTAAAAAACTCATCATTTTGTTGATACCAACAGTTCCTCCACCAAACGCATCAGACATAACTGGGAAATAATTATCTAATATAGATTTAAAAATTTCTTTATATGATTTAGCTTCTTTAGAATTAACATTAGAAAGTTTCTTTAACAATTTTTCAAAATCATCTTTCTTTGTTGTAATATAATTTTGTAAATTAACATGCTCAAACATTTTTTTAAAATCTTCTGCAGGTAAAAAATCTAATAAAAAATTAACTTTAGAAAGAATTAAATTTGGTTTTCTCTTTGATAGTTCGGGTATATGAATAGAGAGCTCTTGAAGTGATTGATTAAATGTTATTGATTTAGAGTAACTATCAATATTTTCAATGAATTTCTCTGGACCAAATTTCTTTAATGCTTCCAATGCATCTAAACTTCTGTTTTCGAACCATTCTTTTCCTTCTTTATTCGATATTATATATGGTTTACTATTTTCTACAAAATCTGGCCTTAACAAATCCAATCTATTAAAAATATCAAATTTTTTATTATCAAATGCCCAAGAAAAAGTATATGAGTCAGTTGTTTTCTCTATTGTTTGTTTTGCAACTGGAGTCCCTAAAAATTCAACTAATTTTTCAAACAAGTCATCCCATCCATAGAGATTGGTTCCAACCGGTTGATTTCCAACTTGCTTACTTTCAACCATAATTTTTGTAGTAGTAACTATAGATAAAGACATTAATGTACTAATTGGAACTTTTGTTCCTTTTTCCGGTCCAAGTAAAGTATAAGTAGTTCTGCTATATTTTCTATGTTCATCATGCATCATACCATTATGCTTGCTTTGGCAGCCAACTCCAAAAGCTTTATTTGCATCGCAGAGTCTGTCAAAAAATTCACCCGCTCTTTGCGTATCAACTTTTACCCAAACACGACCTGAGCCGTCCGGTATTGTGTAAACTCTTTTAACAAGACCTTCTTCTTCAACTTTTGTTATGGGTGGTTCTGGAAATTCTTCTGCGGTCTTTTGAGAAATTTCTTTTTTATTTTTTTCTTCTATTTTTTTCTTTGAAAATTCGTAAGCTGTATTTAAGTCCATTTTTGGTAAATTACCTTCACTTCCGGCAATTTTAAACCAGGACATAACTGTGACCAATTTTTCTATATCTCCTGTTCCAAAATTCTCAATACCTCCCAAAACAGTAATTTGTTCAATAATCCACTTTACCATTTTTTTATTAATGACAGCTACATTTTGTTCGCCACCAAACGCTCTGAAATATATATGTTCTACAAAATCAAGAATTCTTTCATCGGTTTTAGGCAATCCTTTAGCTCCAATTAAAAAATCTTTTTTCCAGTCAGCACTAACTTCTGTAATTAATCCACACTCAATAAGAAATGGTTTTATGCTTGGTTTTTTCATTTAAATAAAATGCTTTTCAGATAAATAGGTAAAAAAAGGATATTATCTATAAAAATCCTTCGGTGGTAGCCCACCTATATTGTTCTGCAGTTAGGAAATTAGGAACTTTTTCTAAACCCTTTTTATTAGCTATCTTTGAAATGTAATAATTTTTCAAATCTTTTGAAAGCAAGTTAAAAAATCTATTAGGCATAAACGTATAAAAGTTATCTAAATATTTGTTTATGTAAAGTTTCTTTTCTCGTTCGTCAAGTTCGCTGAATTGTTCTGGTTCAATAAGATGAACTTTGTTTTTCAAGAGTCCTTTACGATAACGTTCTTTTTGTTCTGGCGTAGCCATTTCATATGCCCAAGAAGGTAGTTTTTTGCCAGAATTTGACATTTGTTCAATGTAATAGGCCACTAACTTAGGGTCAGAGTCTAAAGCAACTGAATGAGGTAGTTCTCCACCTTTCTTTACTATATCTTTATAGTAGTAAACCTTTAGTCTGTTTTCTGCATTTTTAAAATAATAAGAAGGTAATGAGGTTGAGCTATATTTAGATAATTTTTTTTCTATAGCTTTTTGACGTTCCTCCGGTTCCATTAACAATAAATATTTTTCAGCAATAGTCCATCCATTCTCAGCGAATATTTTTATTTGCAATTCTCTTAGTCCGGGTATTGTGTCAATTATTGTTTCTGGTATTTTTAATCCTTTTCTAATACGTTCTTCAAGTGCCGGCATAAATCTTTGAATAGCTTCTGGATTTCTTTCTGCAATAGCTCCAAGTAATGAAAGCGCAGTATCACTTAAATCTTGACTTGTGGATAAATATTTTGCAATAGCTTCATTTAATGCATCAGCGATACTTGGATTATTTTTGAAAAATTCTCCGACATCTATCTGACTATCATTCATGTTCATGAATTGATTCGACTCAAAATGAAACTGATATCTTCTTGTCGCATCATCTTGATTTAATTTCAATTTGTCTATAATGATGTATAATGGACCGTCTTTTGTGTAATGTTCGTAATTATCAGGAAATCTCGTGCACCATTGACTAGTACATGCATAGAATTTCGAAGACTCGTAAGATTTAGGAACAACAACCATCCATCTTCTGTTTTCGAAAAATAATTCTGCTTGACCGTTATTTATAAAAAATCTATCAGTTAAAAGATATGATTCATCATCTTTAACTTGACCGGTTCCTCCAAATCTTGAATTAAGAATAAATAACTCTGGAAGTGAACTTATTTTACCAATATCCTTAGCATTTTCTGGAAGAATATTTTGTTTTTTAAGCTCATTATACATAATGAGATATTCCTTTGCTTTATATAAATCTTCTTTTCTTAATTTCCCTTTTTTGTGAAGAGAAAGTAACCACTTTGAATATTGTCCTAACTTATCTGGAATTCCTTTTTTTATAGGAGTTGTAGGGTCTGCTTTTATAATGTCGTAAAAAAAATCGAGACGAATATCTACATAGTACTTTTCGTATATGTCAGACACTTTTGACTCAGAGAGAATTCCAGCCAATTCCTGCAGTCTTTTTTTGAGTTTGTCGTCCATTTCTTTTAAATAGGAAATTAAAGAGGAAAGTCAGGAAAAATCCTGACTTTTAACTTGATTTTTGTTGAATATTATCGTGCAACTTTCGAAAAATTCATTTTGTTTATCCTTATTTTCTCAATTTATAACCTTCCATAAAACTATCCCTACTTTTACCTGTATGTCCCCAATGTGATTTATCATTTTTATTGTTAGTAAAAAATTGCCAAGTAACTATTTCATCCCCTAATCCATTTGATTCAATTAAATGTTTAACAATCTTAATTGAGTATTTTCGGTTAGGGTTATCATATATACCAATGGGATATTTTTTTGATATAATTTCCAATTCTTTTTTTAGTTTACTATCCATAATATTTTTTGGTTTCCTATACACCATAAGGTTTTAACTTATAATTATAAAATTTACGAATTAAAATCCTGTCGAATTTTTTAATACTGCGCTTAGCCGATATACATTATCTAATTTCAACATTAAGACGCTCAATTGAGGTGAATTTTATATTTTCTTGGATTTCATTTATTTCTGTATTTGTTAAAGTGCGATCATTTGATTGAAAAACTATTCTATAACACTTAGATTGTTTACCTGTTTTTGGGTGAGCAAATTCATCTATTAATGAAACATTTTCTATTAAATCGCCTCCATTTTCTCTCACAATTTCACAAAAATTATTATGAGCGAAATTAGTATCTGCCCAAAATGCCAAATCTCTGGATATTGGTGGATAACTTGAGTATTCCTTAAATTTAACTACATCTCCAGAAATAAATTGATTTATAAATCTTTCATCAGACGACCAAAAGTAACGTATGTCTGGTATTTCAAATAAGAGGATAGACAATCTTTCCAAACCTAATCCAAAAGCAAATGCAGCTTTATTTTCTAAACCACAATTTTCCATAATTTTAGGTTGAACAACCCCTGCACCAAGAACCTCTAACCATTTTCCCTGAAACATAACTTCAACTTCAAAAGATGGATGTGTAAAAGGAAAATAATCTTCATTGAAGCGGTATTCACAATTTGGAAAAAGAACATCAATAAGACCTTTTAATGTTTTTTTAAGTTCTTCTTCTGCGTTTTTTCCATCTTCAATTACACATACACCTTCCATTTGGTGAAAAACCGGATAATGAGAGCTGTCAATATCATCTTTCCGATACACATCACCTGTAACTAAAAATTTTGTATGACCAGCAGTTAATAATTCATTTTGGTGAGCCGATGTATGGGTTCGTAATATATGATTCTCATCAAAATAATAAGTATCACTCAATGAACGTGCAGGATGATCTTTTGGAATAAGTAGTTTATCAAAACAATTTTCAGTTGTAACCTTTGGATTTAAATCATCAAATTTTTTATATTCATCTCCAAAGTAATCATAGATTTTTCTTTTAATAATTTCTAAAGGATGATTTTTTTGATTGTGTAAATTTCTGCCAATTTTAGCTTGGATTCCGGGGGTAATGTTTGATTTAAATTCCATAAAATAATTGTTTAATTGTTTTTTGTACAAATTTATAAAAATAATATTAATTAACAATATATTAAACGGAAATCTTTTTAGAATGTTTTAATCAAATTTCATATTCATTAGTTCTAACAATTCCTTGTCCATACTGTCAGAATATCCTGAGCTAAAAATGGCAAATTCCGTTATTAATTTTAAATATTTTGGAGACGGTTCTCCATTTGCCTTGCCCTTAGTCTGAATTGCCATTCCGGTATGAGTATCAATCTCAATTGTTACATGCGACTCATTCTTTTCGTCTCGTAAAGAAACTATTAACGAATTGCCTTGTTTCACTTTGGTAGTATATGTTCCTACGCAGTTTCTCATTGTTTCGCCTTCTGTTGCTAAATCTTCCACGTCCAAAAGAACAAAATAATGTATTCCATCACGGCATCTATATAATATTTTATCATCCTCTTCTTTTTCTTTATTTTTAATAGTTTCATCAAATTTCATGTCGTCATGCCATACTTGTGCCAGTACATAAGCCTCCAAAAAAGATAAAGATAAGATATTTGGCTTTTCTTTTTTTGCCCAATCTATTATAAATAAAAATCCATCAAGATTATTCAGAAGAGTATCATCTTTCTTTACTTGACCTCCAATCCAAATATTAAATTTGTCAGTTCCGGATAAACGTCCGATTTCACTTATTTTTCTAACAAGCTCCTCATCAATTTTGAAGTTATCTAAGAGATATTTTTCTTTCTTTGTTAATTGCTCTGCCATAATCTATTTCTTAATGTAATTCAAAATTTGCTTAGCACAATCCTCAACATTAAATTTTTGTGTATCAACAATAATCTCTGGGTTTAATGGAATTTCATAAGGTGCTGTATCGTGCACTCCTGTAAAATCCTTTATCTCCCCACTCCTCGCCTTTGCATACAACCCTTTAACGTCTCTTTGTTCACAAATACTCAAAGGTGTATTGACATATATTTCAGTAAAATCCTTACTTATACTCCTTACATAATCTCTTGCTTCAGCATATGGAGAAATAAGACTTACGACAGGTATTATACCTTGACTTTGTAAATAAACTGCCATTTTTCCAACATCTTGATTGTGTCTTATTCTTGCAGCTTTATCAAAGCCATAATTTTTAAATATTTCTCTGATTTCATCTCCATCCAAAAGCATGGCGGCATGACCACCTTCTTTCAGACGAGTTAAAACTTCTTTTGCTATCGTTGTTTTTCCAGAACATGAGAGCCCGGTAAAAAATAACATGCTCGTTCTATATTTTTTCTTTGTAAGTTTATCCCACACAATATCAAACCAATAATATGTAAGTATTTTTACAATATTTTCCACAAGGCCAAGCATTATGGAGAGTTTTATGTTTCCAGTAAGAAGAAAAGAAACAACAAATGTTACAACAAAAGAATAAATTCTGTAAATTACAGATTTTGTCATGTGTTTTATGTTAATTATTTTCCTTAGCATTGTTTAAGAGTTCACTGTTATAGTTATTCTGCATTGTTGCTCATCTATTTCTTCTACCAAAAAATTTCCGGTAAGTATTTTCTTATCTTCAAATCTTTTACCATTAATCATATAGTTTTTTCTGAAACTAAATGTATTATTATCTTCGTTCATATGAAACTCGCTCACAGTATAACAATTCATAACAACCCTCAATTTGTGTTGTATTGTAGTTCTTTTCCTTCTTTGAAATTTAGGAAAACTGAATAAAAATTGTTTTGTAGCTGGCATTAATTTGAGTTATTATTTTTTTCTGCTTCTATTTTTCTTTTTTTTCTCATTTGATATTGTTCACGATACTTCTTTTTAAGTTGTGGTTTTGTTAGTGGCTTTCTACCGGCACCCTTTGGTCGACCTCCTTTATTTGGAGTAGGTTCGATTACTTTAGTGGCATCTGAAACTTCCGGAGCTTCTTCGATTTTAGAAATGGGTTCAGTAACTATAAATTTAATTGAAGTACCTTCATTTTCAAGTTTGGGCTCTTTATATGGAAAATCATATATTGAGACATCTTCTTTTTGTGGTTTTGAAGTTTGTTCAAATATATCAAGAGCTTGTTCATTGACTGGGACAATAGGATATACTTGATACGAAATCATTCCAAATGGAACAGAAAAATTTTCTATGCTTTCAATATTCCCTTTTTTCCTTTGAATAATGATAGATTTTGTTTCTGTTCCAATATCATCAACGAGAATGCAGTTTCCATGAAATAATTCTACAGTTATGCTTTGGCTGTCTGTTTTCATAACAGATACATTTACTTTAATCCCCATTGGAGATATGTTTTTTATTAGTTTCATTTGTAATTGATTTTATTATACAAACATAACTAATTTAAAACAAAAAAGAAAGGCTCGCGATAAAAATTATGCGAACCTTTCTAATACAAAAAAATATTATTATTTAATATTCGGATTTGGAACAAAAACCTTTGAATTCAAATCTAAAATGTATTTCTTATTCTCATTCAAAAAGTCTTTTTTATAGAATTTATACTCTAATTCAAATAAAGAGCCTGGTTTTTTCACGATTACAGTCTCTTCTGAATTGCTATTTATTTCCTTTACGTGTTCTTTGATAACTTTTATCGGCTCTTTGCATGGTTTTGAAGGAATAATTGGCTTACTTGTATAATCACATTCATTTAAGAATTCATTAAGTTCTTCGTTCTCAACTATTGATTCATTAAGTTTGAAGCTTGTTAATTTTTTCCATCTTTCTTTTAAATATTCATCTGATGTTTTTTCTGTAACTAAGTATCTTTTATTTATTCCTTTTGCTTCATTTTCAGAAGTGGAGAACATTTTCTTTTTAGTTAAATCCAATCTTGCTTTTGGAGATTCGACAGATTCATTTTTTATACCATGTTTTTTTAAACCTTTTGAGGCAAATTCTAATTCTTCCGGACTATTAACTTTGATTCCATCCATTCCAGGTGCTCCAATGATGTGGTTGTGTTTTAAGTTGTCTAAGTTTTTTTGAGGAACTGTTGTCCAAAAATTATCACCTTCATTCATAGAAACAATTTTATATCCTTCTGCTATTTTGGGTCTCTTATTTGCTTTTTGTTTACCATATGCAGTTTCTTTTACTGTTTTTTTAAATGCATTAGGCGTAAGATAAGCGCCAGCTCCTGCACCACTTGGTCCGGAAGCTGTAACTCCTGCTCCAGCGCCACCTTCTTCATTAAGTTCCTCTGCTTTTTCTGTTTTAGAAACATGAATTTTATCTATATGATTGAAAAGATCTTTTTTCTCAATAGGAGTAAGAGATTTAAAATCAGATGTTCCAAATTTCTTTTTCATTTGACTCTTCACTAAATCAATATATTCTTCTTTTCCCATTGCGCTATTTTCAGCTCTTTCATTTAATTCTTTTTCATTTTTATCAAATAAAAGAGACTTCCCTTTTTCAGCTTTTTTATCGATTTTATCATAAGGACTTACTTTTGATAAAGGTTTAGTATTAGCATCTTTTATTGGTTTTATATTTTTTTCTTCTTTTTTTGATTCATTTATTGAGCCAAATAATTCTTCCGAAGAGGAAAATATGCTTTTAAGTGTTAGTTTTTTCATTGATTGTTTATTTTCATTAACGATAGATGTTGTGCTTTTGTCAGTTTTATCTTCAACTCCAAGCTTAGTGTTTGATAGATAACCTACTTCTTTTTTTGCAGCTTCTGAAAAAAGTTCTTTCATAGCTTTTTGTAATTCTGCTTTTTTAGAAGCGTCAGCAGAAATTGATTTAATAAAAGCATAAGCTGTTGTACTTTTACCTGAATATTTATTAGAATCTACTCCTCTAAAAAATCCAGCTTCTGTAGTTCTGTATTCAACATTAACCGTTTTGCCATTAAATTCGAAATTGATATAGACTGAAACTCTTTTTACACCAAGTATTACTTGCTTTTCTAAGCTTGATTTAGTTTTACCAGCAATTTTTATACTGAATTTGTTTTGTTCAGTGCCGGTACCATAAGCTTTTCCAGTTCCGTAAAATCCAGCTTTCTTTTCATTTTTTTCAAATCCCATTTTGGAAAACGCATCTTCTGTTGTAGATTCAAGCAATTCTTTTGCAAGCTCTATAACACTTTCTTTTATTTCGACTCCCTGTTGAAAATCGTCAGTTCTTTTAACTTCTGGATTCGTAGAGGGTTCTTTATCTTTTGGATTAGCCATTTTTAATACTTCTTTGTTAATAAATAGCAGAAAAATTGGAAAAGCTGTAATGTTCTGAAAACAAAAAATCCAGCAACATTGCTGGATTAATTATTAAATTAAATTTTTGCTTTTCCAAACCTCCCAAATATCTCTTTCTATGTCTGGAATACCAGGATTATCAAGATATAACTTACCTTTATAAAGATAACCTTTGAATCTTTTTTTTGTTACAGATGATTCTAAAATGCCAAATCTATCTTTTTTATTAAAAGTTACAGTATCAAAAATCTTTTTAGCATTTAACCAAAATTTATAATTCCATATTGCATTTAAAATATAAAATCGCAGAGTAGAATATTTCCAGTTATTAACCATATACTAAAAAGGTAAAATTAAAGATATTGAACTACATATTAATAAAATACAAAATGCAGATAATAAAATCATTAAAGAAACAGAACTGAATGCCATTGCTCCAATCATAAATTTTTCAATTAAAGAACCAGATTCAGACTCTTGAGACTTTGTGAATTTTTTATATTCCTTTATTATAAAATAAGATACATATCCAAACGCTATACTTAATAGCGCTAAGAATATTTTAAGAATTATTATCATGGTTTTCTAAATTATTGTTTTCTTTTATTTGAGAAAATTGCTCTTGTAGTGCTGCTGTTATTTCGCCAACTTGTTTAGTAAATTGGTCTGGTTTTTCGTTCCCATTCTTTATAATTGTTAACGTTTCTATCGTTGATTCAATTTTAGAAAGTTCAGTAAAAAGATCAACAGCTTGATTAACAATACCGGATACTCCACTATCTGAAATATTTTTATTTAAAACCAAATCAAGTTGAGCCAAAACATTATCTCTTTGTGAATAAAGTTTTGACTCCACGGCTTTTAAAATTAAATTTTCTTTTTCCATTGTATTTTACATATCTTCTAATTCAACTTGCTTCTTTCCTTTTTTTACTTTGCCTTCTTTTGCAAGTTTTTTCTCTTCTTTTCTTTCTTCTAAGTTTCTTCTACAGGCCAAATCGACTATCTCAGATGTACTCATTACTTTATCTGCTCCAAAGAAACGCATATTTGATTTGTATTCTTTTGAGTCCGGTGGGTTTTTACCAACTTTTTGTTTTTCCATATCACCCATGTCAATACCACAAAGAGCTTTGTCAAGCATAATTATTTTTTGTTCAGGAGTAATGTCCTTCCACACATCATAAAATACAGTTAAAATGAAGTCATAGGTATCATTAATCATTTTGTCCATATCATTTCTTTTGAAAAGATCAAACAATGAATAACTGCTTCCATCTTTTTTGGGTTTATCCGAATATAAGAATTTAATCCTATTTGGCTCGATGTACTCGTTGTGTTGTGTAGTTTTTTTGATATGATTAGCTATAAATAGCATCTCATCATCAGCATCTTCAAATTTTTCAATACTTTGAAAAACGGGGGTAGCATTTTTCAGCTTTAATTCTAATTCTTTGTCCATTGGATAATTTTTTATTTGTTTAGGTTACAAATATAATTAGCGCAAACGAGAAAATCAAATTTTTTTTATCTTTTAATTCTTGTGTTGAGAGGATTCATCAAAGTTTTTGTGTCAACTCCATCCTCAGGGTTTCTTATTTTTTTTTTGGTTTGATTTGAACTTTCTTGTGATTTTAATTGCTGTCTTACCCAATTTCTTCCAGCATTTCCGCCCCAAAGATTCCATTTTTGAATTAAAGGTGAATTATTGATGTTTTTTCCAGCAGCAAGCTCTTGATTAACAGCCTGCTCATTGTTTGTAAAAAAAGCCTCCATTCTCTTTAATTGAGCATGCGTCATAAGCTCTGCATTAGATAAAGAATTGGCTTTTTGAATGCCGGAGCCTTCATTCGAGGCATCTGATTGAACAAGTTTATTATTTTGAACAGCTTGTAGTGCTTGTTGAGCCGTTTTAATAACATCACCAGATGGTTTAAATGTAGCTACTGTATTATCATTAGTGTCTGAATAACGAAAATTTCCACCTTCAAATAGGATTTTCCTAATAGTTGCTCTTACTTTTTCTTCAAATAAACTTTTCATAGTAACATAATGTGCTAAATTTTCAAATGGAATAAAACCTTCCTTAACTCCTTTTTTTGTAAGTAATCTAATTTTAAATTTTCTGTTATGTATATTAGTCTCTAAAACTTCTATAAAATCACCATCTGGCATTTTAACAGAATTTCTTTCGCCATTTTTACTTATAAATCCTAAATTTCTCAATATACGTCCTGCTTCTTCTGAGTTTTGCACAACTTCTGGAGTTGTTTGAAGTTGTTCCAAATCTTCTTCTAATAACCTCTCTATTTCTTCTTGCATATAGGATAAATCTTTTGGTTTCGGCCATATATTTTGCCAAGCATCATCTAATCCATATCCATGTGCTCCTGTAATTTTATTTACATCAGAATCTTTTAAATCTTCAAAATCTTCAATAACATCATTTGAATTAAAGTTTTTTTCAGCAATGTATCTTAAAAGTTTTGTCCAAGGAAAAGTAATAACATCAGTATTAAAATCTATTTTAAATCTTTGTTCTTTCCTTATCATTTTATCCCTTACTTTTGCAAATTCATCTGATTTTTTTTCATAAATTTCAGATATATATATTCTTTTTATATCTTCTGAATTTGGAAGAAATTCATTAATAAAATCCCAAATGCCTTCACCGTTATTACTTTCTTCGTCTATTGGTGTTTTTAAAAAATTTGATATTGTTTTTAATAATTTTTCATTTTGTTTTCCGAGCATATGGTAAGACATTTGTTTTTCTTCTCTACTTTCCCCTTCTTCTACTGCATAATGATTTTCAACATAATAAAATGCACTTTCATCCTCATCTGAAAAACCTGCCCAATCTCTCCAATCATCACCAATATAAAGTTGAATTTCTTTATTATTAGCTTCAAAATTAGAATACATTTTTTTATCATTAAAATCACTGTATCCAAAAACGCTATGAGGCTCATCATAACCTCTCATTACTGCTATTATTTTCTGCATAAACATTGGTAATGATTTTATCTCTGCAGATTTTATTTTATAACCATTTGCTAATTTTGCTATAGGAGATAAATTTTTTATTTCTTCATCAGTTAAAGGAATTTTGTGTTTTAATTTTAAATCAGGAGACATTTCTTTTATCTCTTCATCAGTTAAAGGAATTTTGAATTTTAATTTAGATTCAACAGGAATAGACATTAATTGCTCTTGATTTATGTCGATACCTAATAAATATCTATTTAATGGTAATATTTTTATGTTAAACAATGAAGAAATAAGCTTTTTAAAATCGGGATACATTTTAATAGTTTGATTAATAGTATTATTGTGACCAAAATCAATATTTAATATTTCGCCCAATTTAGATATTAAATCAGCAGATTTCATTGCTGAATTTTTATCTGGAACTTTATTAAAAGCACCTTGAAAATCGATTAATTCTTTTTTTGCTTTATCAAATTGAATAGCAATTTTCACAGAACCATCTTTATTAACAAGCATATAACCACCTTTACTTTTAACAAATTCTTTAGCTCTACCAATTTCAGAAAAACACCAACCCCTTTCTTCTCCCACTTTCATACAAAAGTTTTTATCTTTAACAATAATCCATTTAGAACCATCTGGATAATTTATTACTGCTTTTCCTCCAGATATTTCTTTTAAAGTTAGAGGGTCTATATTTTTACTTTCAAACCACTTAACTGCAGTTTCGTAAACTTTATCAAATGGCATATTTGATGGAAATTTTGGAAAATTAGATTGATTAATCCAATTTATTATAACTTTTAATCTTGCATCGTTTATAATTTTTTCATTCAATTTTAATTCAGAAGCAAACCAAGGTATGTATTGGTTTTGTTGAATCAAATTTTCATCTTCAGGATTTTTTACTGTTTTTTTAGAAAACTGAATAACGGTATTAATTATATCTTCAGGAACCCTTTGAGAACGAAGTTTATCTATTCTATTCTCATTAAGTAAACCTGCGAGTGACATTAATTTTGCTATATATTTTTCAGATAAATTCATAGATAGTTAAATGATTAATCGTTAACCATCTTTTTTAACATTGTTTTTATGTCTAATGGTTGCCTTGAATTAAAACCCATATTATTTAAATTCCAATTAATTTCTTCATAAAATCCTAAATTATTAATAGGTGCACCTGAATCAATTGCTCTTTTTATGGCTAAACTTAAAGCCTCATTAGATTGAAGATAAGTATAATTTGGATTATACATTTTTACATTTTGTTCCGTGGTACTTGGCATGAATGTATTTACAGTCACCCCATTACTTGCATTATTAAGATTGGTTGCATTTTTTTGAGGATTTGTAATCCACTCATCTATTCTTGCAATCTCCTTAAGTCTGCCTGCTTCTTTTAAAATAGCACTTTTATCCACCTTATTTTCAGTGGTTTCTTTTAAAATCTCGTTTTTTTCTTCAAAAGACTTAACGAGTTTTTTCATCCTATCTTTTTCGCTTGTATTTTTGTTCATTTTTTATGATTTTTATAATTACCAACTTACGAATCCACTTATCGCTCCAGTATTAAAATTATCCCATCCTTTTGTTCTTGATTGATAATCTGATGTCGAATCTTTAGTAGATAACCCTATCATTCTGTCTGAATTTTTTGGCATGTCTTCATCTCCTATCAGCCCATTATATTCATCTACTATTTCTGACATAACTTTATTTACTGATTGCTGGTGATGTTTTAAAAACCAAACCACAAAACCATATGTTGGATTTTCATCATCTTCTTGGCTTGTTCTTAGCCATTTAAAAAAGTTAATAGATTTTGTTTTAAATTGTGCATTTCTATTATCTTTTGTAGTGAAATCAATAATTATCACACCCTTCTCTGGTTTAATTTGTACATTAGAAACAGAACTAATATTATCAGGTGAAAATTTAGGTATTTCATTTCCTGTATCTTCTGATTCTAAAATTATATTTGAAAGCCAGGATTTAACACTAAGTTTCTTATTAAGTTTTTTCATTACAAACTACGATTTAAGATTAAATAGTCTGTAATAACTTAAAAATGTTTAAAACTTCTTCATATAATATTGAATATTGGGAGCTATTTTAAGATCAAAAAGAGGAGCATTGGAAATTGTTAATGTTTTTTCAAATTCAGGAATTGATTCTTTAATGTCTTTTTTGATTGTTTTCCATCTTTCTACTACGAATTTTCCAAAATCAGATACAGAAATATTGTTTTTTATCAAAGTTATTTGTTTTTCCTTATCTGGCATGTTATACTGAACACATTCATCGGTATTTGAATCAAAAACTGTTACAAAACTTTCTCCAGACATAAATTTTTGTTTTAATTTAATTTTTGATTTAAATGTTATAAGTTGTTTAGTGTCTGTTGTTCTATCAAATCTTATTAAAGTTTTATCTTTTATTATAAAATAAGAAATTACTTTATCAGCCTTATTAAGTTCTATATAATTGTAAAGTTCGTTTTGCTGATTGTATTTGAAAATATATTTATTATTATTTTTTGGCATATATTTGGTATTTTTATAAAACAAACGAGTTTAGATGAGATTGGAAATAGTTAATAATTATTTGTTCTGCTTTTCTAAGTTTTTTTAAAAAAATTATAATTGTGAATGCGAATTTAAAGTTCACAAGATGATTCTGATGACACTATAATTGATGTTTTACTTGATAAAATATATTTAGAACATAAGAATAATTATTCCTTAAATATTTTAAAATATAGCTCTTCTATAGTTATGGAACATTTTTTATATTTCGAAGAATTTTTTCTCCATGTAATAAATTCAAGATTAGCAATATGCCCTATAACTTCAGGAGGAATATTGTTTCTGAAGCCCTCTGAAATTGAATATTTATGATCTAAATGATAAGCTCCTTCAGTTCTATAATTTCCTCTTTTCTCATGATGAATAAGTGAACGTATTGGTTGTTTTTCTGTAATTGATTTGACTTTTCTATAATATTTTTGTCTTTCAGATAATGTTTTTTCATATTCCTCATAATTTAATCCTGTACGTTTAACAAAATCACATTCTGGACATCCTTGTTCGTGTCCTGTGTGTGCAAGTGGAATTTGAAGGAAGTCACCATGTTCTTTACAGGTTATAAATCCTTTTGTGTGATTATTAATATATATAAAATTTACATATGTATATTTATTTTTATGAATTGCATTTGAATCGTTTACAAACTTTTCATGTGTACCTCTTTGAGAGTTGCCTTTTTTTATTATTCCACATTCTGGACATCCTTGTTCTTGATTTAAATGAGCATCTGGAGTTTGTGAAAAACCTCCATGACTTGGACAAGTTATAATTCCTTTTGTGAAAGCATCAATATATATAAATTTATCGTATATATAAAAAGAATCATGAACATCATTTCCTTCTTTAACAAATGTTTCTTTTGTTTTTCTACATCTATCTCCAACTAATTCATTTGCACATTTTTTACATCCATGAATACTCAAATGATTTCTTGGTAGTTGAGAAAAATCTCCGTGTTTTTCACAAGTAATTATAATATGCGTATCCCAATTAACAAATATTGATTTAGGGTATGTATACAATTTATTATGAATATCATTTGCTCTTTCAATAAATGTTTCTGTTGTTATTTTTTCAATAACCAAACCGTTGTTATTCTTTAACATTTTTTATAAATTTTTTTTCAAGTATTTCACGTATGACTTCTGCTACGCTTATAAAGTTGTTTTTTTCAGAAGACCTTTTTATTGCTTCTCTTTTTAATTCTTCATGAAGCTCTTTTGACATTCTCATATTTAATTGAAAATTTTTTTTCATTGTTTTACAAGCTTTAGTGTTATACAAACATAAATAGTATAGAAAAAATGTAAACTCTTATTTAATTGTAATTAAGTGTTTATTTTTACTCATTAATTATTTATTTTTAAAAATAAAACAACAATGCGTAAATTCAACATTATCGGAGGCATGCCTAGATGTGGCACAACTTTAGCTGGACAAATTTTAAATTCTAATCCGAATTTTCATGTGACACCAACTTCTTCAATTTTGGATTCATTAAAGAATATAAGAAGCACATTTAGTCACAACCCAACTTGGAAGGCTCAAGATAGATTAAAGCTTATGCCAAATATTAGAGCTTCTATGAAGGGGTTTTTAAATGGATTTTTTGAAAATGAAAATGTTGTGTTTGACAAAAACAGAGGTTGGTCAAATAATATTTCTTTATTAGATGATGTTCTTGGAAATAATGACACAAAAATAATCTGGTTTTATAGAAATCCTGTTGAAATTATTTCTTCCATAGAAAGCCAACACAACAAGACAATACTTTTAGAAAACACTGATGAAGCTACTATTCCAGGAATGTTTATGTCGCTCGACCGGCGCATAGGAACGTATACAAATGAAGATGGATTAGTTGGACACCCAGTTGCCACATTGAAAGACGCGATTGAGATGGGATATCTTTCAAGAATTTTATTTGTAAAATACTATGATTTAACTAATAACACACAATTTGTTATGAACGCTATTCATCAATTTATAGGAGAAGATTTCTATGAATATGATTTAAAAAATGTTAAACAAACAACATATGAATTTGACGGGACTTATAATTATAAATTTCCACACACAATAAAAGAAGGAGAGATAAAATGGAAAAAAGCAGATATGACTCTTCCTATGAAATATATACAAGCAATAAATGAAAGATTTTCCACTCTTAATAAATTAATTTTTGAAGGTGATGTATCTGAATTTGCTGGAGAAGAATTTTCTTCACATCAATTAAATATTGTTATGCCACCAACACAACAAAATTCGGTTATAGAACAAAATCCTTTTCAAATATAATGTTTACAAATTATCATTATTATTTTGTAAATTCCTTATGAATTCAATAGGATTAACTCCTCCCAAATCTTCAATACGTTGAATGTTTTGAATGAAATTATCTAAATTTAATTCAGATTCATTTCCTCTCGAAGTAGAAAGTCTTAAATCTGCAAGCTCTTTATAAGAAATTTCTTTTTCTTGTAAAAATTCCATTATATTAGTTTTAAATCGGTCAGAACCTTGTCTATTGCAAGTTGCTTTAACTTGGTCAAATTCTAATTTTCCATATTTATCAGCTTTCAATCCAAGCATAAATTTTTCAGGTTCCCCTCCCTCTCTTTTTTCGTCAATATCTTCTACTATGCATAACACATATTGAGAATTAGAAACTCTATTTACATATGAGCCGGCACAATTTTTCATGTCCTGCGAAGCCTTAAGGAGTAATTCTGGTGTTCTTATCAATCTTACTTTTAAGTTTTTTTCATATTCTTCAAGAATTTTATATTGTGAAACAAAACTTACAAATTCTTTATTTTTAGCATCATTAGAAAGTAAATTAAAATGGTCAATTAATTTATTATGATATTCTTCTAATTCCTCTATTTTTTTTATTTTGTGGAATTCTTTATTTGAATCCCAGTTGAGCGCTCTAATCATTCTAAGACTATCGTCGTAACTCGTCAAATCAAAACTCTTCAATAAAGTATAATCTAAAGGTATTTTTGACAATTCTTCCTCATTTACTTCTTGAATTTGTTCTGTGTCTTTAATTAAAAATCTTTCTCTGGCATATTTCAATTCAGTATTAGTTTTATTAAAAGAAAATAGTTTTTTTCTTTCTAAAGAACTTAAGGCCAACGAAATTATTTGATTAATTTTAAGCATATTCATATCTGCTCTAAATTCTAAGCTATACCATAAATTAACTAATAAATTAACATTATTTTTTTTAACAAGTTCTATAAGTTCATTAAATGAAATGAATTTAGTATATTTTATTAAAATTTTATAATCAGAAAATCTTTCTATTATATTAAAAACATATGGGGAAACACTTTTTTCTTTTATGTCTTCACGCAAAAATCTTTCACCATCTTTATTTTTTCCTGTTTGATTTTCATTGTTGTTAAATCTGGAAGCATCAAACTTAAACGTTACCTCTCTTCCGCTTTCAGCCTTAAATACATAACCCATTTTTTCAGAATCATAAGCATCTAATTCTTTGCTTATTTCTTCGTTTTTATAATTTACAAGATAATTGAAAATTTTAAGAGGAGATGTTGCTCCATTATCTGATAACTCTTGTGGATTAGGAAGTTTGCAATCATTCATCATATCAAAAAGAAATATAGTTCCTTTTGTTAATGCTATTGTAGATAAGTTTGAATAGCAAATTATTCCAAAAAATATTGAGGCTACTTTTATAATAATGTCCAGTCCTGATTTACCGACCATTTGACTCATTAATTCATCTATTATATTTATGTTCTGTGAATCGGATACAAAATTAGCCATTCTATTTATAAATAAATGAACATCAAATAATCGTTCAGTTGTCTTTACTTCTCCATAAAGAAAAAACTCTAAAACAATTGACATCACCCTATCAAGATTAAATTCAATTTCTTCCTTGCTGAAATCTTTAAAATAAAGTTTTTTGGCAGTTTTATCAAATTTTATCCAAGATAAACTTTCATTTAATTCTAAAGAAGGTTCATCTTTTGAAATGACGAAAGGCATTGACCTTTTTTTATCAAAATTTATTTTTGCTATAAATCTTTGTTTTATTAATTTAACATCATTTTCATCTTCATAAAAACAATATGACTCAAAAAATTGTTTTTCACATTCTTGAATAATTCCAGCCGTTTCCTTAGTTGAATAATCTGTATCGCATTTTTCGCATTTAAGAGAAAATCTGGCCATACTATTCTCATCGAATAAACCTGTAATATCACCTATATCAGCTCCTTCTTTTATACTTACTTTCATTTCTGAGGCTACGACCTTTCTATCTTGTTTGATTAAATGGCCACATTTACAAAAAAATAAATCTGTATCATTTTTTGCGTCATCATAATGAAAAGTAAACTTATTTAATATTTCTTCTTCTTTGATTAATTCTCTCATTTTTTGGATTGTTATTGTTCGCTTTTCAAATTTAAATCAAATAAAGTTAAAAAACAAAAATCCGGACAGTAATACCATCCGGATTTCTAAATAAAAATTATTTTTTTATAAATTTTTCAACTCTTCGTTTATTTTTTTAAGCTCTTCTTCTAACATAGATTTTTTTGCCATTTTACGAGCTTCTCTTCTGACTGTTTCGATTAATTCTTTTCTGGTATAGCTTTCTTTAAGTTCTACCTGAAGAGCTTCTTTAGGAGCATCTTTTGGCTCCCCATCTTGATTGCTGTTACCTTGATCGGTTTCTATACCTTTCATAATAGGTGCTTCATCTTTTACAACAGGAGCCTTTTCTTTCACAACGGCTTTAGCTTGACCAGCAGTAACACCTTTTCCACCTTTTGCAGCACCTGCCTCAACATATGTTTTTGTTTCTTTATCCGTAAGACCATCCATTGTATTCATTTCTTCTTTGTTTTTTTCAACAAATGGTGCAGAAACTTCTTTTTTTGGATTTTCTTTTTTGGATTCAAAAGTTGCGTTGTGTTGACCAGCAGTAACACCTTTTCCGCCTTTTTCTGTGCCGGCTTTTACACTGACAGCGGTAGCAGCTTTTTGGTCACTACCTAAATTTTTAGCAGTTGAATTTAGTTTCACATCTGCCGGAGCAACTGATGGAGCTTTCCCTGTTTTAGATTCTGAATTTTTTGTGCTTTTAAAAACAAGAGCCTTATTAGAGTCTCCAAGACCATCATTTTTATTCATTTTTTGATCGATTGGACTCCCGAGAGATTTAATCTTTGCAGGTTGTTCTTTTTCTTCTGATAATTGTTTTTGGATATTTTTTGCTTCTGCAAGAACCATTTTTTTAAAATCTTCTGCAGTGATTTTTTTTATATTTGCCATTTTTTCTATTGTTTTTTAGAATAAATAGCGTGAAAAAAGGAAAATCAAGAATTTAAAGTGTTATTTAATCCATGGAAAATCTTTTCTGAACAATACTTTTGTTTTTTCATTTCTGTTTAAATCACTTTCTGTTATTTCTTTAAAATATTCTTCGGCAGTTTTTTTAAGAAGGACTATTTTATGCGTATCTAAATCCTCTTTAATAAAAGCAGTACTTCTATTTCTTCTAAGTAATTCATATTGTTGATATATTGAATTAACTAAAACAGCCCAATTATTTTTAACTACTAAATCGAAATGCTTTAAAGCATGGCACGCTTCACACAAAAGAATAAACTCTGCAGTATCATGTTCAGTTCCATTCCACCATTGTAAATGTGCTTGTAATGACTCTTTATCGCCATTAGTGTATCCACAACCAAGACATGTATCTGAGCCGTTTTCAAAAACATCTTTTATAATTTCATTATATTTTTCTCTGCCTCCAGGTAGTGATTTTAAAAATTCCTTTTCAGAAGGAGAAATTGACGGTATTAACTTAAAATGTTTCATATTTGGATATTAACCAAACAAAGATAGTAAAATATTAGCTTTTAACAAAACCAACCTTAATATTATTATTAACAAACATAAAATAACAATTTTTTCCAGAATGTTTTAAACCGGTTGCTCTATAATTGAAAAACTTAGCATCTTTTCCTGAATAATTTTCAACATAAGAATTAGCTATTTCTTCGTTTTTCATATTAAATTCAAACTCTTGTCTTGATATCGCTTTAATATTATCTTTGTTTTTAAGGCACATAAAATATGCGTAATTTTTATCGTCATATGAAGAATATGACCTTACCATAAGAAGCTTTCCTGATATATCTAATTCTTCCGGCCTGAAATAAAATTGCTCAAGATGTTTTTCACATTTTTCTAAAATACCTACCATCATAGTAAATACCTCTGGAAGCTCTATTTTTCTCTCTTTCCATAAATTTTCAATATTTATAACCATATTATACGCTTCGTCGTTCTGACTAATCCCATAAGCAAAATGAGGGTCAAATTTTAGAGATTTTTCAAAAGCATGTATTCTGAAAACGTCAATTCTTTTTTCGTTTGATACTATAATAGTTCGTATAAGATTTTCTTTCATTTCATTTAAATATGCATCCATAGTTCAAAATTAACATCAATTTTAAAATAGTGAACGGAAATTTGTTTTTTCTTAGTATTTATAAGAAAATATCTAAGATAAAATACATAAACAATGGAAAAGAAAATCATAAAAATATCAGCAAAGCAACTTCAAACAATAATTTCCGAAGAAGCGTCAAGATATAAAAAAGTTTTAGAACTTAAAAGAAAACAAAAATCAATTATATCCCAACTAAATGAAATGTATGAGGCTCAAGAACTTCAAGAGTTGATGGGTGGAGAAATTAATGTTGATGAGGGATTTAAAGAGATACTTCAAAAAGCTAAAAAAGCTATAGGAATGCAAACTCCAGAGGAAAAAAGAGAAGCAGCGTTAGCAAAAATAAATTCAAACAAAAATTTAAAGGCTAAATATGCAGAAGCATTATCGATAAGCTCAGAAAGAGGAGAAGCTTATATTAAGTATTGGGAAAAATGGCCAAATAGCAACGAAGGTGCAGAATGGGATGAAGCTCAAAAAAATTATGTACCATTATCTGATGTTGGACTTTCTAATAGACCTTTAGCTCAAAGACTTGGAGCAGGAACAAGCTCTATGACTACTGGTGGCGGAGCTGGTGCTGTTAAAAAATAAACATATAAATATTTAAACATTAGAAAAGACTCCTCGGAGTCTTTTCTGTTTTAAGTAAGTGCTAATATTTTTTTATCTATTTCTGTTAATGAAGAAATTCCTTTTTCACTTATTTTATCCAATACAGCATCTGAATTGAGATTTTCTCTAATAAATGAAGTTGTCAAGTAATTTAAATAATCTTTTTTCGATTCTCCAGATATTTCTAATGAATTACCAAATAAAACAAACTTTGTGATGTCTTCATAGGAAAAATTAATTTCACATCTCAAATATTCGGTAAATAATTTTTCAATTGTCGAATCATCAACAACTGCATACATTGCTTCAAATCCTTCTTTTGTAGTAAATTCAATACATTCAAAAGAATTATATAACTCACATAATTCCACTACATAAGAATCTTCAAGTTTTCCAACAATTGTTTCCATTTGTTTAACTGTGTGTTTTGTTATTACTTTAATGAATTTCATAATCATTAGTTTTTAATAAATACTAATCCTTTCCTATTAAAACGAATTTTAGCACAATTTGTTGCAAAATTTTAAATTTAAGAGAATATCATTCTCGTATTTGATTGGAAAATACAATAATAATCTCCATCTTCGTATTTTGTATTCCAAATACCATTTTTTGTTTTTTCATCCCACTCAGCAACAGCTTCTTGTTTTGATACATTTTTTGTTATATCAATCCATAAATTATCAAATCTGTCATATAGCCTTACAATATATTCTTCTTTTTCTTCTAAAGAATCAATAATTCGATGACGTTCTAATATTCTTTGATTCTTTTCATACTTTGTTCTTTTGCTCATATTATTTACAGTTTTTTAAATAAACACATTCCATATGTTTTTTATTAGTTCCCATCATCTCTTTTAATGATTTAAAATTTAACCATTTATCATTTTGATTACCACAAACTATAACCTGTGTATCTAAAGAATTTATTATATTTTTAAGCTTATCATAATCAACTTTCCAATATGTGTATTTGTGAGATTGAACGGAATAAGGTGGGTCTATAAAATATGTGAAATTTTCATTTACTGGCATGGTCATAGCATCCTTTTGATAAATTTTCCAATGTTTTATTTTATATACTTCGCCTGCAATCCTTTTTCTATCTTTTTCCCACGTACTCCTTACGCTCATTATGTTATTTGGTCGCGCCGCTCCCCTATTTCCTTGATAACCTATTAACCACCTTTCTTCATTACTTAAACTTTTTATGGTTCGTAAATCAAAACCAGGAGGAGCATCTGGTAAATTTAAAATATCATTTGCAGTTGCACCTTGCAAATATTTCCAGATTTTAAAAACTTTATCATATGTTTCATAAAGAATTACATTTTTTTCAAAATATTCTAATGAATATCTTGCAAATCCAGCAAATGGCTCTATAATAGTGTCTTTTTCTGGAGCTGGATAACATCCTTTGACTTTCGATTTGGTACCGTAATAGCTAATCATGTTTTTATGTTTTTAATTGTTTATGCAAAAATACTATTTTTTTATTAACATTGTTGTTTGCTGGATATTTTTTAATTAAAATTGCACTATGGAAAATAATGTTACAAAAATAGAAAAAGAAGGCGTTTCATATATATGTGCCCCTGATTTAAAAAAACAACATATTAACAAATTCATAAGCTTCACTCCGTTTGAGATAGAAAGATGCGCTCAATTTTCTATTGATATGATGAACAATAAGAACAAACCCAGAGGAAAACACGCAAAAGAAAACAGGCAAAGAGATGATGAAGAATATCTTTTCAACTGGTTTATTGGCTCATTGGGAGAAGTTGCAACCTATAACAAAGCATTAAAATCAACAATAGATTGTTCTCCAGTTGATTTAACAATGATTGAAGGTTTTGATAATCAAGATTTTATATTTTTTGATAAATTTCCGATAAGCGTAAAATCGACTAAGCATTATGGAGGAAACATGTTATTAGAAGACGATAAATATGATTTAGACGCACTTTATTTGCATAGTGAAGGTGGTAAAACTACTCCTTTGGAAGTAACTGCATTTATAGGCGTTGCAGTTGGATTAGATAAATATAGATTTGATGAAGGTCTTAAAAAAGAAGATTACAAAAAATTTCTAATGTCATTAAACCCAAAATATCACATTTATGGTTTTTTAGGAAAAAATGATTTAAAAAAAGAAAAGGAAAAAGGGAATCTTTTTTTAAAACACACAATAATAAGCGGAAAAACAAAAATGGAAGAAAATAATGTTGTTATACGTTTAGATGCATTAAGACCATTTGAAGGGCTCATAAAATTAAAAGAAAAAATTTTAAAAGAAAAAAATGAAGAAATTGAAATTAGGTAGTCTATACTCTGGAGTAGAAGGGATAGGGTTAGGATTTGAACAGGCTGGTTCAGAAACTTTATGGGCAAATGAAATGGATGCGAACGCATGCAAAACAATAATGGCTAATTTCAACAACAAAGTATATGAATGTAAAGTTGAAGAATTAAAACCAGATTCTTTGGTGCCAGTTGATATTTTAACTGCAGGTTTTCCATGCCAGAGCTTCAGTATTGCTGGATATCAAAAAGGGTTTGAAGATGAAAGGGGACATCATTTTTTTGAAGTTATTCGATTAGCAAAAATAATTAAACCAAAAGTAATATTTCTTGAAAATGTTAAAAACCTTAAATCACACGACAAAGGTAAAACATTTCAAATAATGTGCGATACACTTACTAATATTGGTTATAATTTTAAATACGATATTTTAAATACATACGAATATGGAAATATTCCACAAAACAGAGAGCGAATTTATATAGTCTGTTTTAGAAATGATTTAGATATAACAAAATTTGAATTTCCAAATAAAATACCTTTAACCTTATCTTTTGAAGAGTTATTAGAAAATAATGTAGATGAAAAATTTTATTATAGAGAAGATAAATACAACTACACACAATTAGCAGAAACAATGACCAAAACAGATACTGTTTATCAATGGAGAAGAGTCTATGCTAGGGAGAACAAAAAAGGATTATGTCCAACGTTAACCGCAAACATGGGAACTGGAGGTCACAATGTTCCGCTTATTTTAACAAAAGAAGGAATAAGAAAATTAACTCCAAGAGAATGTTTTAATTTACAAGGTTTTCCGTTGAATTTTATTTTACCAGATAAAATGTCTAATGCTCAATTGTACAAGCAGGCAGGAAATAGCGTAAGTGTTCCAGTAATCAAAAGAATAGCTGAAAACATATTAAATGCATTGAATTAATATTCAATTTCTCCTGATTTATAAACCGTGAATGTTGTTGAAATATACTGTATCGGTTTTGTGACTTTAACATTAATATACATTACGCCTTTATTTTTTTCTGGATATTTTTCAAATATTACAAATCTGGTGTTTTCATCATGATTAGCGAAATGCATTTCATCAATTTTGTAATCACCCGTAGCTAATAGTTCAACAATTTTGCCAACAGAATTTAATGATTCATCATTATTTTTTTTCATGATTTCATATTTTTAAACATTAAGCTTTCCATTGAGACTTGAAATTCTGTTTCAAATACAGGACTAGCCACTAAATCATAAGAAAATAATGAAATATCTATTTCACTTGTATAAATTCCAGGACTTACAAACATTTTAGGACTAGCCCACCAAATAGGAACGTTTCCATAACAATCAAATTTGGGAGTATAATAACGTCTACCAAAGTATTTTTCAATTATAACAAATCTTGTAAATATGTTTTCCATTATTTATTACAAATTTCTATTTCTACCATCAAATATCATCATCATCTCTGTAGAACCGCTTCTTACTGGGATAAAATAATCATTTTCAAATACTATGCTATTTAAACTAGTTGAGCCTGATACATTATTGTTCCACCGATTAACTTTTGGTTTATATTTTTCAAAAAGAACAATTCTTGAATAAACATCTTCTCTTTCAAATGTGTAATCAAAATAATTTAACATTCCAGTAGATGCTGATAATGGTTGAACCGGGACGAGATCAAGAGCTATAGTTTGTGCAAAAACTTGCCTTATCATAGGAAATACTATTCCGTCAAAATTTGTTTCTTCCTTTTTTTTCTTGAATATTTTATTCCAGATAGAAACAAAAAATGATTTTATTTTTAAGAATATCTTTTTCCATTTAGAATCAAAACTTCTACTACTAACACCAATAATAGAAGATGAAAATTTACGTATTAAATCATTAGTTTCTTTTGTAGTTAATTTTCCAACCGGAACTGTATATGTTCTTTGTATCGGACTATTAACATCATTTATAAAACAAGATGCTTGATTTTCATATAATTGAACAATATTACTTTTTTGATAACCGTGTAAACCATCAAGGAATCCTGAGTTTTTCCAATTTTTATAAATAATCTTTCTTTGATTTTCTAAATCTATGGATTTGTTGTGTTTTTCAAAGAGAACTTCTCTGGTTTCAGAACTGCTTTCTTCTTCTACTTTTTTGGTTTCATTTACGAGATTTGTCCAATTACTAATAACATTGAACACAGAATTATCTCTTTCGGTTATTTTTATATCTAAAGGCATGTGCAATTTTAACTTATATTTTTGTTAAAATCAATTTTTTAGTTGCCTATTTTTTAGTCACCTTTTGTAGAAATGTTTTTTTCTTGGTTTCTGGTAAGTTCGTTTTCTACACCTATAGATATGCTTCTAAAAGATTCTGGCGATTTTTCAATAATTTTTAAAATACTTTCAAAATCAAATCTTTGAGCCGAAAATTGTTTTGGCTTATTTAAACTTCCACCAACGTCAACTTTCCATACATACCATTTTGTATCTGGCTCTGTGTATATTACTTTGGATTTTTCCCAATTCTGAATAGCTTCTTCTCCTGTGTTTGAAACTGAATTTGATGGCCAGGAACTTGGGATATTAATACTTTTTTTAATTTCGTAAACTTCTGGCTTATTGCTATAATGAACCAAATCAATTAATTTCAACAAAAAATAGTTCATTTCTTCAGTAGAATATTCTCCTGGTTTTGATGTGTTTTCAAAATATGATTCGAAAAGACACTTTCTTATTATTTTTCTAATTTGTTCCATTGATGATAAATAGATTTAAAATTCTATTTATCTTTGTATGAGAAACATCAGAAAAATGATAAGGAAAATCTTAATAGAGGAATCAAAACCCACGGTTGTTTATTCTGCTGTTGTTATTGAGAAACTTGAAGGTATTGGGAAGTTGGATTTGATTTTTAGTAAGTACATCGAAAACGGTTGGCAAAAACCGGTTCATTATCATATGACAATCGGACCGGGAAAATTTCCTGAGAGCTTGTATTTAAAAGGAGATTTAGATAAAGAAGTAACATTAGAAATAACGTCTGTAGGAATTTCAGAAAATGCTATAGCATTGGGAGTTTCAGGATATTATTCAAGAAATGACAATCCACACATTACTATTGCTTTCAATAAAGAAAACGGAGGAAATCCGGAAGATAGCAAAGTGATTGAAAATTGGGGACATATTGATAATTTTTATGTGACTGGAATAATAAGAGAAGTTGGCGAAAATAATTTAGTTATTAAATAATTAGTACCTTCAATAGGATTCGAACCTACATTTTCAGCTCCGTTACACTTATTGAGTCCGTAGCTCAATGTGGCTATAAAGGCATTATATTAATTCATATCGTTTTGCCCACTTTCTCACCGCAACATCACTAACTCCAAATTTTCTACCAAGTGCACAATATGAATTATTTTCTATCATTTCTTTTAATTCTTCTTTAGAGGGTCTGTTTTTTACTTTTCTAAAATTTAATCTAGGTACATATTTTCTCGTTGTTTTTTTATTTGTTTTATTTTTTTTTGCATTTTTTCTGTCTACGCCAATTTTACCACGGCAATGAGTTTCTAATGTGAAATTGCAGTTTGGACATAAAAATCTTAAGTTTTCTAATCTATTATCATTATTTATTCCGTTTTCGTGGTCAATAATTAAACTAATTTTTTTACCTCTCCATATTTCTCCTTGTCCACATTCTTTACATTCATATTCTATCATGTTATTATCTCGTATTCTTTTTTTTAAACAAGCCCTTGCAACAGAACTGTTTTCACAAAAAATTTCTTCATCACTTTTCCTTAATAATCTGTCTTCATTAAACATTTTTTTAGCAAAATCACTACGGTTTAAAAAATGAGAAGTATCTATTGACCATTTATTTAAATTTGTTTTAAGTATTTTATAAGATGAAGAAGAATCGCTTCTTCCAGATTTTACTATAACATCTCTAAATGTGATGCTTTCAGATACTAATTTTTGTAATTCTTCTTTTGTATATTCTTTATGTTCTTTCATAATTCTAACTTATTTTAATGTAAATAGGTTAGAATTTTTTAATAAAGTAAATAGTTGAGGATAAGAAGAGAATTAAACTCCTGTTAAATATGTTTTGCAGACATATCCCGATTTCAACATTGGGTACTTATCCTTGTAAAAATTAAAAAAGTAAAATCCTAAGTATAGCCGCGATTTTGTTCTATCTCATCATTTATCTGAAGGTATTGCTACCAACTGGAGACTTTAAACGTCTACCACGCACCTACCCGACTATCAACAACGTAAAGGTTCCCCGTCTACAGTCTGTTTGGCTTGCATCCTATGTTGCGGAAGTACATACGCTATTTGTTATAGCTTCTTCCTCCTTTTAAAAGATGTCGCGAACTTCCTCTCGATTTTAAGAATCGAGCGATGAGTCCTTCAGGATTTTACTTTTCTTGAGGCTCCACTGACAATCGATGTCAGGACTCAAATTTACAAGATTCGTGTTTTGCCACTTAAACTACGGAGCCATTATTTGTTCTTATGTGGAATCTACCGGCATTGAACCGGTCTCTCAGGCGTGCAAGGCAAGTGTTCTAAGCCAAATGAACTAAGACCCCAATTTAATTTGTTCAAAGTACAAATTATTAAAAACTTTTGGCGAGTATGACCGGTCCTGACCCGGCGACCTCCTCATAGACAGTGAGGCATTCTTCCAACTGAACTACACACTCATTATTTTTTAAAAAAGTAAGACGCCATTTCGCTGATAGCGTTTTTTGTGTTCTGTTTAATGCGCCAAAGAACATCTGATTATGTTCAGCATTTAGCGTTCATGCTTGGTTATTATAACATACTAACATTCCTAATATTGTCTGATTACCTATTTTGAGTTTGCATAGTAGGTTGATTTTTATTTCCAGGGTAAAAATCAACAAACAAACCTAACGTCTGATAAACTTTATTTTTCATCCGGTAAACGTTTTGTACATTGTTTAGTTCATTAGGCTAAAACAACACGTCTTTTTCACGGACAACATTAGTAACTTACTTTTCTTGTAGTGCATCTGAGAATTGAACTCAGTACTTCCACGTTATCGGCGTGGCACTCTGGACCGATGAGTTAATGCACTGTTTTTATTTAAAGTCTAGGTGGCCTGCTCCGACCAGGCGGTCTCCAGTTCCCAAAACTGGCGGATTTCCAACTTTCCCACACCTAGAAATTTTGTTTATCTTTCCAAACTGTCTTTTAATAAGAGTTCAAGCTCGGTTATCCACCGATTCGAAGGACTGCATTAGCCTTCTCTGCAGACACTTGAACATTGGAGCGAAAAACCAGGTTCAAACTGGCGACCCCCAGAGTGGAAATCTGGCGCTCTATCAACTGAGCTATTTTCGCTTATGTATATAATTCTCTCAGACCATATTACCAAGATTTACTTTGGACTCACCGTATTTTAAAAGTGAGCAGAATTGTATTTAATTAAATTATTCTAATAATAATTCATCAATTGTTAAAATTGAATTTAAATTATCTATTGTTTTTTTAAATATCATTTTAACATTAATGTTGTTTTGTTCTAATACTAAACTCATTTTTGTTTTATCTATTATTGAATAATATCCTTTAGTTTCTATGTATAAGTTAAAATTTGGCAAATAAAAATCTGGCACATACGTTTTTTCAACACCTTCTTTAATATATTGAATATATATTTTTCTAATCCACAATATTTTATTGTCATTTAACCATTGCGACATTTTTAATTCATATTTTCCTCTTAAAGAATATTCTTCACCAATAATATTTTTTTGTTTATAAAATTTCACATGTTTAAAATTGTTACTTATTTCATTTTCTTCTAACATCTTGGAGTGAGATTTGCTAATTTTCGATTTTTGTTCAGAAGAAAGTGGCTTTCCTAATTGGTGATGTATTCTCTTACCAGTAGCATACATTTCTTTTTGTTGCTCAGATGCTTTATTTACCCTATTATCAGTTTCCTTTGTAAGTCCTCTTGACCATCCCATTTTTGATTTAGTCTCTGCATTACTGTATTTTTTATTTTTATATTCAACTCCATCCGGTGTATGCATTTGAAATATATGACCACATATACCAAGTTTGTGAAATATTAATTCGCAATGAGGACATTTATATTTATCTACATCAACTTTCCAAGATTCATCTACTGTTATTTGTTTTTTATTAACTGTATTACATTTATTATAATGCCTTTCAAAATTAGAAACAGAAATATTTTTATTACATTTATCACAACATTTTGTGTTTTTAGGTTTTCCAAGTAAAGAAATACTTAAATTTTTTAATCTTTCTTTTAACTTTGGATTAGATTCACAATTTACTATATGAGCACCAAATTGTTGTGGGATCTCAAACTCAAAAGACTCTTTGCAATGCGGACAAGTTTTCATACTTTTTTATTATAAATAGTATAAAAAATTGCAGGTTAGAAAATTGTTAGCACGTTATTGTTTTTTGAGTGGGAGTTGATGGAGACGAGCCACCCGAGTTTTAAAACAACCGATTTACAGTCGGTCCCGCTACCCCTACGGAATAAACTCCCATTTTAATGTTGCACAGACGGTTATAATCGAAATAACTACGTGTAGTTTTTGGAGAACTCACCGACACCAAGCCTGTCGTCTGTATTTTATCTATTTTTTAAGCTGTAAGATAATTAGCTAAGTAGCGAAAACTGGAATCGAACCAATGTAGACACAGCTTATGAGACTGGTGGGAAACCAACATCCTTTTCGCAATATATTTTTTTGTAGCCCCTGCCGGTCCTGACCCGACGACTTCATTCATGTAAAAAATGCACTCTACCAACTGAGTTAAGGGGCTATTAGTAGCATATATCAGAATCAAACTGATGACCTTCCTCATATGAAAAGGACGCTCTAATCAACTGAGCTAATATGCTATTTAAAAAGAGCGGGTGATGAGGATTAAACTCACGGCCTCATCCTTGGCAAGGATGCGCTCTATCGCTGAGCTACACCCGCTTTTTTGATTATCAATATGTCAAATAACTCTGCAAACTTTTAAGTCATTGCTCGACTTGTAAACTTTTTAAGCAACAAAAAACCCGAACCTTTTTTAAGTCCGGGTGTGTTATGTTGTTTCCCTTTTAAGTTTTTATATCTTACTTCATGAAACAAAATGTTTTAACACACCCATATTATCGCGGCTATAATCGCCAGGGGTAATACACGCATACCCGACTGTCGGCATGACTGCCCAAATCGTTGTAATTGTTGTATGTGTTAAATTTTTCATTGAAGATGTTTTCTTTTTAATTAAACTTAAATAGTATAAAAAATTATTTTCTCAAATATTTCTTTCGACCAATTATAACGCAAAGATATAATTAAAGTTTAATAAAAAGCAAATTTATTTTCATTTATTTTTTATTTAACTTGTAAAATCCTGATATTCAGCTAAATAATTTTTTGTAAAATCCTAAACATAATCGTAAAATCCTGTCATTGATAATATTAAACAAAAAATCCACAATTTTTTTAAGCAAGGGAGCCAACGAATTTATTCGTTGGAGTATGTCAGTCAATAATATTTCCTTGCAATTTGTTTTTACCAACCTTCTTTAGCAACTCCGGATGCAACTGCAGCTTCTGCGTTAGCAGAGCTCATTATAGCACACATTTTATGTCCTTCTTTAGTTTCTCCTTTACATACGTATCCACCTTTTGCGTTTTTAGATATGATAGGATTAACGAAAGTTTGTTTGCTTTTTAATTTCATACAATATCCTTCTAATACGATTAATGTGCTCATGATTTTTAGTTTTAAGTTTTTTATAAATATGAAATATTTTATAAAACAAGTTTTAATATATGTTTATGTTCTAAATTAGCTTATATTTATATAAAAACAAGCTCATGAAAAATTTAAAAAAAATAATAGAAGAAACAGTAAGTAAAGTTCTGGGTGAAGGCGATTTTTTAACACATCAAATAAAAAATTCAATAAGCGTGTTAAATAATGTTTTCAAAGACAACTTAGTTGCAAAGATAAACGAAACAAATGATAAAGATAAACGAAACAAATGATAGTGTTATTGATGTTTATATTAAGAAATACAATATAAATGCATTAACAAAAATAGATAAAACGATAGAAAATTTAGGATATTTTATTTCTATTTTTAGTATAAATGGATTTCAAAAGAAATTTAACAAAGATTCATTTTTTAAAAAAATAAAAGACTTAAAAGAATTAACTCCAATATACCTAAAGCTGGAGAAAAAAATGGACTCAAATGAAGATATAGATACAATTATCCCATCTATGTTATATCACATTACACATGAAAGACATCTCGCAAAAATCAAGAAAATAGGTTTAGTTCCAAAATCTAAATCTAAAAAATCAGCTCATCCTGAAAGAATATATTTAGCGTGGAATGAAGAATCTGCTATAAAATTAGTAAAAGAATTTTCAGATTTAGAATACGAATTTGAACATAATTATGTTTTATTAAAAATTGACACAAGTAAAATTTCTGAGTTTAGACGTGATAAAAATTTCAAATTACATAATGACCCAAACTTTACAGATGGTTATTTTACATATGATAATATACCTCCTGCTGCAATAAATTTTGAAAATATGAAATTAATAAACCTTGAATAATATGAGTTTGTTAGAAAAAATTAAAATAGAAAGATTTATTTCGGAAGATATTGACGAAGTTAAACAGTTAATTAAAAACATACATTCAAAAATCTGTTTTAATGAAACAAATATTCACATTTATAATAATTTAATGTATAAACTTTTTTTTAACGGTTATAGTTTTCTTTTGGATTTTTCATTAAAAGTAACATATAGAAAAAAAATAATAGGAGTTATGTTATTATCTGACTTTTCGTTTTATTGGCTATTAGAAACATATAAAGAAGATGACAAAAACATAAGCAAAAAAATAAAAAAATATAAGAACAAAGAAGGTTTAAGGAGTGTTTTTTTTGGAATTGATAGGAAATATCAAAAAAAAGGATTAGGCTCTAAAATGATTGAATATATACAAAAAAACTATAAGCAGTTTGATTATTTGTGGGGAATTCAACATAAAGAGATTTCAAATATGGAATTTTTCTTAAAAAGAAGAAAAGTTGTTGCAGAAATAGGAAATTCCGTATATACTGTGCAGGATTTGAAATAAAAGCTTAAAACCCTTCTTTAGTAACTCCAGATGCTACGGCAGCTTCTGCGTTGGCTTTACTCATTAATAGACTCATCTTATGTCCATCTTTACTTTCGCCCTTTGCAATGTACCCACCCTTTTTAGTTAAGCTAATAACAGCATTAACCATTACTCCCTTTGATTTTGTCTTAAGACAATAAGCCTCTAATACTACTTTTTCCATTTTTTTTGGTTTTATAGTAAATATTAAAAATTTTTATTTTAAGTCGGTGATGTTATTAATTGAAATTTAGTAGGATGCGACAATCTATAATCAACTTGTCTTTCATCAACATATTCTCGATAATTAACATAACCTTTAACATATGGAGTTACGCGAGCATCGAAAAAAATAACATCTCCGTTATTTAACGCTCCTAATTTCTCAAATCCTTTTGTTTTGTTAAACCACAAATGGTCAGTAACAATTTTATCAGACTTATCCTTAATATCTTTTAAGAGTATTGTTTCTACAGGATATCCATGATAATTCTTCTTTGTTCCAAATTTCTCAAATATTCCACTAAATCTGTCCCGTATATTTTCTATTTTTTCTAAATCTTTTCTCATTGATAAAACCCTTTTCTTTTTATATAATTAGCAACTTGCGGTGCTAAAAAATCTTTCACATCTCTATTTTCCTTTATCTCGTTTCGGATAAATGTGGAAGACATTTCAATTAAATTAACATCAAACATTTTTACTTTTGGATGTAAAATTAGATTACCGCCATCGCTGGAGCTACGTGAATATACATAAATTTGATATTCTTCAAGTATTTTTTGATAATCTTTCCACTTGTGTAAGTTTTCTAAATTATCAGTTCCCATTATTATAACAAATTCATTTTCTTTAAATGTTTCTTTTAATAAATTGAGCGTATCTATAGTATACGAAGGTTTTGATAAATTAAATTCAATATCACTGGCTCTCATATGTTCATTATCAATTAATGCCATATTAACCATTTTTAACCTTTCTTTTTCTGATAGTAGAGAATTTTTATCCTTGAGAGGATTGTGAGGAGATATTATAAACCACACACATTCCAATTCGGTATGTTCAAGCATGTAAGACGCCAATATTGTGTGACCGTTGTGGATTGGATTAAAACTACCGAAGAATAAACCTATTTTCATATGTGATATTATTAAACGAAGATAATCATTATAATGTTGCAACTAACTTTTTTAAACTATTTATTGAAAAAAGAAATATAAAATGAATAATAAAGAACTAAGAAAATCGATAAGAAGGATTTTAAAGGAAAATCTTGAAAATTCTGATTGGGTGAATGCCAGTGATGCTCAAAAAGCTGCAATGCAAGATATAGACTCAGAAGATGAATTTGAACACTTAGGAACTAATAGGTTTGAAAAAGATTTTGATGTTGAAGATTTTCTATATGATTTAGAAGCTCAAAAAAATATGTCTGAGCCATCTGTAAAAAGATTAGAAAAACAAATTGGGCAATTAAAAAGATTTGGAAAGGGTTCTTTGAATGAATTATCGCCAGAAATAAGACAATCCGCACTTAAAAAAGCTGTTGATTATATTGAACAACCTGGAGATACCTATCATAAAGACCCGCTCCAATATATTAAGAAAAAAAACCAAGCAAATTCATTTATTTCTCATGTTAATCCTGAGTTAAAAAAAGAAGCTATGGAAATAGCAAAAATGATAGATGTAAATTGTGAAAGTCGTATAGAAAAAGAAGCGGTAGGAAGTACACTTGAACCAAATGTTGTATTATATTTTGGTCAAAACATTGCAGATTTAAGTAATCAAATACTTAAAATTGCCATTAAAAAAGATAATCATACATGGGAAACCAAAAAATTTATTCCTGAAAATATTCAAAGAAGATTGGCTAATTTTATAAAAAAGATTCAAACAAAAGAAATATCTAGTCCAGTTAAACAATTGAATGAGAGATTTCTTGGTGGATGGCATTATTTCGCAACTCCAGAAGGTAAAGAAGAATATATTAAAGACCTCGAGTCTAAAAAGATTAATGCAAAAGGAGAAGAATTAGAGCAAATTGAAAAAGAACTTAAAAAGTTAAAATCAATAAAACCAAAATCCTTAAAAGAAGAAACATCAAAACTTGACAAGCCAAAAGATTCTGCAGGAAATTCAATATCATCCGGAGTGAGAGTTGAAGATTTAGAGTCGGGTAGTGCTGGACGAGTTGAGAGATTTGGTATTGACGACAAAGGACAATTAACAGTTCATGTTGCTTGGATAACAAAATATGGACAGATAGCTCCAAAGTCCATTGTTTATCCCAAAAATATAATTGTTAAAGATTCTGCAAAAAAGATAACAGACGAAGGAATTAAAGATACTTTAAAAAATATTTATAAAGAATTGAATCCTATTGAAAAATGGAAACAAATGAAAGAAAATCGTAAAAAGCTCGAAAAAGAAGTTAGTGATTTACGAAGAGAAGTTTCTGAAAAGGAAAAAGAATTAGAAAAAATAGTGAATAGTAATCATATTAAAGCTGATGTAAGTAATGATGTTGACGAAGGAATTGGAGCTGGATTATCACTTCCAATAAAAAAAGGAGCCGGAAGCAGATTTAAATAAAACTATTTTGGAAAATAAGTTAAGAAAATATATTCAAAAAATCCTTCAAGAATCTTTAAATACAGAAGACATTCCTGAAGACATCCCCATTAAAAAAGATTTAAAATTCACTGAGACCTCAAGAGGTTCGCATCATGGCCAGCAGGATTTAACAGCTTATGCCACAATAGAGGGAATAGTAGTTGGCTATGTTGAATATTCTATATTTCAGAACGAAATCCACATAGAAATGATTGAAGTTGTTGAAGAACAAAAAAGACAAGGAATAGCAACAAAATTATTTCATTTTATAAGACTTAAAAATTCTGGTATGAAAATTATTCCAGGATATTCAACCGAAGAAGGAAGTAAATTTTATAATGCTTATAAAAGCAAAAAACTAAAAGAAGATATAAATGTTCCTATAAATGTTGGAGATACCGTTCTTGGTGGCCGTTTTAAAAATAAAAAAATTATTATTAAAGATATAGGAAAGTCAGATAAGGGCGACATTACAATTAATGACAAGCCTCTTTTAAAAGTTAGGATTCCAAAGAAAATAAATGAAGAAAAATTGACATGTTTATATATTCATGGTTTAGGAGCTGAAATATCTGATGATATTAAAAATTCTCTTTCCAAATACAATCTCATATATCCCAAAATAAACTACGACAAAACAACAAAACCATATTATCAATGTTTAGAAATATTAAATAAAGATAAGGTGGATTTTATAATAGGTCATTCTATAGGTGGAGTTATGGGTTATTATTTAGCTAAAGAAACAAATATTCCAGCTTTATTATTATGTCCGGCATTTGGAGATGAATATAAAGTTCTCACAAGTAAGTTAGTTAAAGATAATAACCCAAAAATAGTTGTTATCATAGGAAAAAAAGATGATGAAGTTGATAATAAAAAAGTTAAATCCACTTTAGAAAATCAACCCAATTGTGTTATTAAAGAATTAAATATCGGACATGATATTACAGAAAAAAATCTGATTTTATTTGCTGATGGTTTTGTTGAAAATTTATAATTGAAATTATTATTTTTTAATATAAAGTGCTTCCAGTTGGACTTGAACCAACGACCCGAAAATTAAGAATTTCCTACTCTACCATCTGAGCTATGAAAGCAATAATTTATAATGTATTATAGATATATGTTGAGTAAAATCCACAGAATGTTCTATTTTATGGATTGTGCTCAACAAATATGTAATTGTGTGTCCGACAAGATTTGAACTTGTGACCTCCGCATTAAAAGTGCGGTATTCTAACCAGCTGAATTACGAACACATAGTGTACCCAGAAAGATTCGAACTTTCAACGGCCTTTCGGCTCCCCACAGGGTAAAAACCTGTTGCTCTACCAATTGAGCCATGGGTACAAATAAAAAAGCCTGAATCTACACAGAGACTCAGGCTTTTTGGACTTATAAAAAAGTCAATGAGCTATCGTCCCCGGAGACCAGGGTTTCTTAGATTTTTTTATTTTGATTATTGTTAACATTTTGTTTATTTTTTTAAATTAAAAAGAGCCCACACTCAACTGGTGGCTAATTTTTATGAACGAGTATTACCCAAGTTCTGTCATCCACTATGACAAATTTCTATTGTTATTTTAACCTTGAATATCTTGACATTCCGTGATGTTATAGGTCTTTATAAAATCCTTACCATCAGTTATTATTAAATCCAAGTTACTTGAATAGTACCCGTTATTAGAACCGTGTCCAGCTATTTTTACAGAATGTCCTTGTATTGGAATTAATTCAATTCCGTAATCAGGAATTCTTTTGAAGAAATCATCATTTGTTAAATCAAATTCTAATCCTTCAAATCAGCGATTGTTAAATCATCTAATGTTAATGAATGTGATTCACAACAATCTGATTCATGATTTGAATATAACTTTACTTCATTTTCAAATTCAATTGCATCTGAGTCAACTTTTACTACTTTTAATTTGTTCATTTTATTTATGTTTTTGGGTGCTATATCGGCTACGACCCGATTACCTTCTGTACCACAAACAGACACTCTACCAATTGAGCTAATAACACCATATTAAATTTGTTTAAAATACAAATTTTAAGACTTTAATATTATTTACTTTTTCACTATATCCAAAATTTCTAATTTCATCATGTATTTCTATGTGACAATTTGCACAAACCATAATACATTTATCAACTTCTACTTTTAATCTTTCAAAACCATAAGATTTGCCACCAATAGTAAAATCTTTTTCACTTGGATTTGTATGATGAAATTGTAAAACTGATGTTGATTTATTATATCCACAACATTCACATTTCCATCCTTTATATTCAATTAATCTAATTTTACTTCTTTTTCTCCAATCTATAACAGCCTGACTTTTGGTTTTAGTTTTTTGTCTTTTTTTATTTGTTTTAATCAAATCATCAGAAATGTAATTTCTAATTGTTGTCCTATCTACCTTAAAATAAGCGGCTGTTTTTCTTAAAGACTTACTTTCTATATAAAAATTAACAACTTCTATTTCAATAAGTTCTTTTTTCTTAAATGTACCACTTGATTTATTTAATCCATACAAATTACATATTTTAATTAACTTATCTTCTCCAATGTCCAAAATTGACCTTATTTCGTCATAGCTTTTCAATTCTCTTCTGTAAGCAATTATTTTGTTTATAACTTCATCAGTTATTCCAATTAAAAAACTGTTTCTTACTCCGCCAAGTCCAACATTATTTATGTGATAAGACACAGTGCTTTTTGAACACTTTAATTGTTCAACTATTTCTTTTATAGTTGAGCCTTTTTCTCTTAAAGAGATAATTTTATTTTTCAAACCTTTATCCATATTATTAACTTTATTTGTTAATAAATATGGGATAAAATTCAAAAAAACAAAATTTATTTCAAAGAACGTTGCGGACCCGCCTGGACTTGAACCAGAAAACGCAGATTAACAATCTGAAGTGATACCAATTTCACCACAGGTCCCAATATTTATTTTTTAATTTCTTCTTTAGTAATAGAATCACCAACCTCTATTACTTTGCCAAAAACTTTTTTTGTCCAACCATTTATTCCTCCTTTATTATTTCCTATTAAACAACCTTTTTGTGCATTAATTGCTTTTACTAAATGTGTGTAGAAATTGCCGTGCACTTTCGCATAGACTATATCTCCTACTTTAACTTCATCTATTGTAATTGGGGCAATTTTATGTTCTTGTCCCGACTTAATTAAAGGAACCATTGAGTTTCCTTTTTCACTGGTGACGAAAGTCTCACCGTTTTGTAATCTTTCTAATTTATAATTTCTCATTTTTTATTATTTGTTTTGGCGGAAAACGGGCAAATCGAATACCATTCAAATTAACGAACCTCTCGCTTAGCAGGCGGAGACAACTCCCTGGTTGTTTCGTTTTCCATTTATTATTTCAAAGAACATTTTTTGCAGAGGCTAAGAGAGTTCAACTCTTACAACCTTTTCAAGTCCTAGCTATTTTCAAGATAGTGTACCTCCGTCAACTGGGAGCCTCTATGTTTGCCTATTAACTCTATCACTCACCTAAACGGTGGATTACAGAACTTCGGCAGGATTTTATTCCTGTTCAGTTAGTGGAGATTGCCAGAATTGAACTGGCGTTAATTTCACGGTTCTTCAAACCGCAGCTAGACCGTCTCAGCTAAATCTCCATTATTTTCAAAAAACGTTATAAAACAAAAAACCCGAACTCTTTTGTAAGTCCGGGTGTGTTTATGTTGTTTTAATTTTAATCTTTTACGATTCAAAAGGACAATACACACCCGCTCGGCTTTTATTACTAAAACTCGATTTGTTAAAATGCTTATGTGTATTATTTGTTGTCATTTTGTATTCTTAATATTCTTTAAATAGTATAAAAAATTATTTTTCTAAAAATTCTTATTATCAATTATAACGCAAAGATATAATTAAAGTTTCAAAAAAGCAAATTTATTTTGATTTATTTTTTATTTCATTAAAAAAGGTATCTCGGGTTTTCTGATAATTTGCCGTTGTCATACTGATTAGAGTCGAACTAATCGTGTTGCGTTTCTACATTTCTACAATTTACATTTTTACAAAGTCGGCCTTTTTGATTCTATTGCCTTTTCCATAAGGATGTCTTGTGAGACTTGTTTTTTGTATTTATCTCCTTTCGAAGTTAATTACTATGAACGTTTTTTAGAAACTTTCTTGAAACTATCTGGTGTATCGTCACCTGAACCTATCCGGTAAATGTTGCCGGAACCATCCATACTGGCCCGAGAATGTTTTTATTCAGAACTCATAAGAGATTCTAAATCTACATGAGAAAAAGAAAGCTCTATTGTTTTTTGATTTAATATTTCAATTTCATTTTGAGTGGTTCTGTACTTTGTTTTGAAGTGTGAAATTTTACTTTTCACTTCCGTAGAAGTAACAGCCGGAATATATTCAACTTTTATTGATTTTCTTGTTCCGTTTCCAAGGTTCTCAAATTTTGTTGTTTTTGTTGGTTTAGTGCGAGCTAATGCATTTTCATAAATTGATAATAGCAATTTGTTATTATGCATAGAGCGAACTTTATTGTCTACTTGATTTTCTTTGTTAAAAGAAGAAATCTTTGAATTTATTTCTTCAGAAAATCCAAGGGCTTTTTCCAAACGAGAAACAGCTTCTCCAAATTTTTTAATATCTGCCTCATCAGTAATGACCTGGTCATCTTCTTTAGTTGAACCAAGTGGAGCTCTAAAAGTTTCACTTTGAATAGATTGAACTGATTTAGAAATTTCATTTTTAAGTCTTAGTGCTTCTGATACAGTAATGTTCATGATGATATATTTTAATTATTTATTGTTTGGGATACAAATGTAATAATAAATTTAATACAAACAAATTTATTTACATTTTTCTTCTTTAGATAACTCTTCTATAATAACAGAAAGTTGTCCACATGCGGCACCGTTGTTAATTTCTGATTGAGTTGCCACTGCTACGGCATATTCAAAACCGCTTTCTTCTAATTGTTTTTTTATTTCTTCGTTCATTTTTTTGTTTTTTTAAATTAAAGTTAAACCGTTAAATCCAAATTTTAAATTCTTACCATTAAATACAACTAAATTAGAAGGATGTTCTGGCTTTAAAACGCATCTTGAGTATGCTTTTACAACCTCTATATCTAATTTTTCTGGTATATATAAATAGTTATTACATTTACAACTATCAAAATAATTCCATTGTTTTGATAATAACATTCTTTTCGTTTTAAAATCAAAACTCGAAAAGTCTATAAAATTTTCTTTACAAAAGTCATTAATTTTCATCAAAGAAACAAATCCAACATCATATATTTTTAAAAAATTTGCAAATTCTAAAAATTCGTATATTTCTTTCTCAGAATCAATATTGTTTTTAATTAGATTACAACTTAAATGTAGTAAGTTTTTGTTAATTAATTTTTCTTGAGCTCTTTTTAACTCTACGGTAGATAATGCCTTAAAACCTAAAATTTCATTATTCTTAACATCTTCATAGTGATGTCTACTAATAGAAATGCTATCAAAATTATTTATTTCGCCATTCTCGAATAAATTTAATAATTGAAATCCATTTGTGTTCATTACAAGAAATGTTTCCGGAAAGTAAAATCGAATTAAATCAATTATTTTATAAAGTTTTTTTAGTTCTAAAGTTGGTTCACCTCCAGTGATTGATATTTTTTTAACTTCAATTTCTTCTTTTAATGAAATTAAAGTTTGTTCAAATTTTTCAAAATCAAAAGCGTTTGCTACATTTTTAAACTCACAAAAAGAACAATTTGCGTTACATCCATTTAATTGAACATATAAATTAATATACGGTTCCGTTATTGGAACCATTTCACAGCCATTTAATGAACAGTTATGAGATTTTAAATCTATAGTTTTCCCAAAAATAGTTGTTTGCATTTTTAACAGTGGCTAAAATTACTTGTTTTACCTCCTCTACCACACGGATCTACATCAGAAGAATTAGAAGAAGATTTTCTCTTTAAGTCTTCAATTTCTTTTTTTAATTTTTCCAACTCTAAACATTTTTTATCTAATTCAATTTGTGTTTTACACTTTAATTTGAATTCTTTCAAAACTGCTTCTGAAATTTGCCCAGTATCAACAAGTGTTTTTTCTGCTGCTTCAACAAAAGTTTCCATATCGTTTGGGTGAGTTTTAGAAAAAAATTTATAATATTCTTCCAAAAATGCTATTTCGTCTTTTTTTGCCATGTTGTTTTTATTTTAAATTTACACCTTCAATAACTCCTTCTCCAAGATGGTTATTATTAGAAACTTCATTTGGATTTATAGGACTTAATTTAATGAAAAAATTGTCCTTATCAAAATTTTCTTTTAATTTATCAATATTAAAATCACTTTCATCAACTAAAGTCATGTTTAAAGTAGTTTTTAAGTTGCTGAAAGTTTTTATTTTTCCAAGTTCTGAAATTGTCATTTTCTTTTTGTATGGAATTAGCCAATTTCTTTTTTCATCTTCCAGTGAATGCAAAGATACTTGAAGAGTGATATTATCTTTTATCCAACTAAAATCAGCATCTTTAATTCCAATTGTAGAAACATAATGATGGGTATTTGAATACAAACTTGTAATTCTACGAATTGCTTCTTTAACATTTTCAACATTAAGTCCGAAATCACCCATTCTGGTATAATTAATTTTAAACTCCTGGCTTTTAGATGGATCAATATCTTTATTTTTTTCAATGACAAACATTACTTGTTCAACTATTTCCTGAGCTGTTAAATTTCTCCATTTTTTCATTTGTCCAGTTGCACAAAATTTACAACGAATAGGACATCCTGACATTACGCTTACACCAATCATATAGCGCTCTTTTCGACTTCCTAAATTTTCATCTTTTAAAAAATTTTGGTGTTTACCTATTGCGTTTTTTGTGTAAAATGGAAGAAATGTATCAGTGGTTTCTATCAACATTCCATCTTTTAACTTTAAACAATACACGGCTCCATTTGAGAATTCTTTTTTACCGGCGATTTCCATATTATTCTAATTCTTTCTTAATTTTTAATTTAGCTTGTTGCCTGGTTCTGTGTTTTTCAACCTTTTTTTCAGTTTTAATATCTGCTCTTTCTCTTTTAGCATCTCCTATATTATCATAATTTTCATAAGAAGTATTATGGTCTATAAAAGCCGGAGTATTACGTTTATCTCCGGTTAAACAATAAGGTTTCATTTTCCTTTGTTTTATCCAGTTTTTTATTTTTTTGTTTATTTTTTTAGTTCTGCTCATATTTAAAAAGTTGCAAATTATTCTTTAATGTCTTTGTGGGTCTATTTTTTTATGACAATTAACACAACAAGTTATTCCATCAATATTTTCATGTTCTTTTATTACTAATATAATTAAATTTTCAAATTCCTCATTATTTAATTCTGCTATTTTCCTTCCACTTAATATACCTAAAACTATATCATTAAATGATTTACTTTTATGATGCACTTCCAATTCTCTATTTTTAACAAAACAAAATTGACATGTAAAATCATCTCTTATCAATATTGGTTTTACCCATACTGGATATAATCTTGTTCGTATAACTTGATTTCTTTCTCTATTTCCTTTCCAAAACCAATGTTTTTCTCCGGTTACTTTCTTTATTCTTCCAGACGTATAGCCTTCAATTAGTGATTTTGAAACTTTTTCTTTTGTTTCTTCATTTTTCATTGGATTTTTATTACCCTTCATTCTGTCTGAATTTAATTTTGATACTTGTTTTTTAGTTAATCTTTTCTTTTTAACAGTTCTTCCATATTTTTTTATAGATGGATTATTGTCAGATTTCATTAAATCCACTATTTTCTTTTTATTTTTTTTCTTACATTTTTCACATTTTTTTCCTAATATTATTCTGGATTTTGTTTTTGTTGCATTTCTTTTTACAGTAGCATAAATTTTGTTACACTGTGGACATTTTATTTTTTTTTCTACAGTTTTATAATTGTTATGTTTGGTACCTTTACATTTCTCACACAAAACTTGATGTTTTGTTCCTGTAAATTTGTTTAAACAATACTTACACTCTTTATCTTCATGTCTTTGCTTGTAGTTTTCTGATGCTATCTTATTAGAAAGTATTCTTCTACATTCCTTAGAACAAATTTGCTGAACTTTTGTTCCTACAAATTTAGCATTACATATTACACAATTTTTATCTTCCATATTATTTACACCAACTTAACATACGTGTCAATTGTAAATATATGTGAATTTTATTTCAAAACAAATTATTAATAAAATGTTGTGAATTTTTACTGAAAAGCTGGCAATAAATCAGAAACTTCTGATTCGTGAAGTATTATTCCATTTTGGGCACAGAATTTTATAATTGACAAACAACTGTCTTTTTGGGCAGGATGGTTTCCATATGCCTTTAATTGATTGAAATATAACTGATGTTTCTCAGACTCTTGTCTTCTAACACATCCCAATGTAAGTCTTTCATTTGTTTTGTCATTAAAAACACGAAAACCTATATAATGTTTTTCAATTACATAATTATAATATGAAGCAATGCAATGATTCATTGTTGAGCCTTCATGATTTAATTCGTCAATAGTTGCAATCAACTCTATTCTAATATCTCCATATGCACCTGATAATTTAACGAATGGAGCTACTGCTTTTTTAAACTCTTCAGCGAGTTTTTTATCTAAACTTCCATCGGTTTTAAACTCGGATACAAGTTTATTATGAAGAATTTCAACAGAATATTTATTGAGATTTAAAATTTCATTTTCGTCTCTACCATAAATCTTTAACATGCGAACTGTGTCTACATATATCGTCAAATAATCTTTACCAGACACAGAAGGTTCATTCATACCTTGAGTGAAAAATGATTGTATTTGTTCAAAAGATAAAATTTCACCATCACCAAAATTACAATTTAATCTCAGGAAGAATTTTTCAATATCTTCTTCAGTGGAAAATTGTTTTAATATTTCTATTTGGTCCGGTGTTATTTTTTTGAGAGTTTCGGTCATGAATATTTTTTACTTAATTAAACGATAAAGTTAATAAAATGTTTCCAATTAACTTTTTTTATTTAAAAATATCTTTATCAAATCTTTAAATACGGTACTTTCTACTTTATTTGATTGCGTAAACGTTTCTTCACCATCTAAAACTTTGGAAATAACTTTTTCTTTTTCTTTCAATAAATTCATTATATCTTCATCAATAGTTTCGCAGCAGTATAGTGTGATAATTTGTACATTGCCAATTGTTGTTGCTCTATGAATTCTGTCATGAGCTTGCGTATTAATGCTTGGACTGAATGACTGAGAAATCACAATAGCAGTATTTGCTATAGTGAGTGTTATCCCAACCGAGGCGGCGCCTAAACTTCCAAGAAACACCATAACTTCACTATCTTTATCCATGAATTTTTGAACTGCTTCATTCTTTTCATCCATTGATTTCTTACCGGTAAAAACCACCGATTTATTACCAAAGTATTGATGTAATTCGTCAATGTTTTTTAAAAATTCTGCAAATACAACAATTTTTTCACCATTTTCAATATAATTTTCAATTATCTCAATGGCTTGTTTTGTCTTTATGGAGCAAGTTATTTGTTTTAGTTTTTGGGCTTTAGCTAAGTATCCCAATTCGGTTTCTACTTCTGTAATTTCATCAACAACACCTTTTTCAGCTTTTTTATATTCTCGCCACTGTTCCAAAGAAAGTTCAATAGGAATGTCGGTAAAAGTTTTTGGAGGTAAATGCTTAAGGATGTCTTCTTTTTTTCTTCTTATAAAATATGGAGATATTCTTTCGCTTAATTCTTCTAAATTAGAATTTCCACTAAAATCCCAATATCCATATTCATTTTCGTGACCATTACAATATCTAACACCAAAATGATGCTGATTTTTAAATTCATCTGGAGCTATCATATTTAATAGAGGAAATAGTTCGTAGCTCCTATTTAAAATAGCGGTTCCCGACATGAGAATCTTCCTTTTAATGCTTTTAAAAGCCTTTCTTGAAATTTTGGAACGAGCACTATCCATGTTTTTTAAATAATGTGCTTCATCAAATATTATTAAATCATAATCCTCTACCCTTAGTTCAACGTCGTCTTTTTTAATAAATTCCAAAGCATCAGCCTTAGTTTTTATCGATTTTTGTCTTTTACAGTTTGGACATTCTTTGTATTTTTTCCTATCATTAATTTCAATAAATCCACATTTTGGCGTTGTGCATTTGTGAGAAAAATTATATCTTATAAAACTCTCAAGACTTTCATAATTAATAATATGAAATAAACTTTCTTCTTTTGTATATACTACTTCATTTGATTTTCTTCTTGGTTTCCATTTATACACAAAGGCTTTTTCATTAGAAAACTTTAAAACTTCATTTCTAAAATTTAATTTAAGACTGGCCGGCATAATTGCTAAAATTTTTTTGTCTTTTTTTGTCATTATACCATACAAAATACTCTCTAAACTTTTACCGGTTCCTGGTTCATCACCGATTATGGCCAATCCTCTACTTTTATCACAGAAAATAGCTGCTTGTTTTTGATATTCATACGGTTCTATTTTCATAAAGCCCCAATCAATAACAGAAGTGTCTATTGTTTCGTATTTGGCCTGAAGTGCTTCTTTTTTTGTTTTTAGTCTCAATTCAAATTCCTTCTTCAACTTTTCAACATCTTCCGGCTCCATATTCGTAAACTTGAACTTCAAATTATTAGACTTAATAAAATCAATAATTTTAGCCAAAGCAGCTTCATTAACTACGCGATACCAATCATTGAATATTGTTCCGTCTTCTTTCCTAACAGAATCCATTTTGGTTTGTTGTTGGTCTTTAGGCAAGGACTTAATAAACTCAGACAACGATTTATTAAAATGAAAATAAGGCTTAATAAAATTAAACCTTACTTCAAAATTTGTTCTTAATTTTTTTATTTCTATTGACATATACTTTTTAATCCCACCAATGATTTATTCTTTCGTTCAATACTTTAAACAACAATTCTTGACATCTTTTTTGATTAAAATCAGCTAACATCATTGCTAACTTTTTTTTGCTTGATGTTAAATTTCTATCTTGTTTAAGAACTTTTTTTACACTTGCTTTGTGTTTTCCAAAATAATCATCAAATTTTTCCCATACAGGGATAATATCCAACTCATGACAATCTGCATGTTCCTCAGATTGAATCCAATTAAAATCATCTTTACAATAATCCATATATTCCATACTATAATATTCTTCTTGAACTTTTTCTATCAAATTAAGGCATAATGTAATGTCTTTATTAAGAGCTTCTACTCCTGTATGTCTATTTGCCTCAACAAGATATTTGCGTTGCTGTAATAGCTTAAATTTGATTATTTCAAAAATATAGTGGTCATCCCAATTTTTATCTTTATAAATAATCGGAATCCAAGTAATAATAGATTTAATTCCTTCAATAAATTGATTTAACCAAATAGGTAAATATCTTTTTATTGACTTTCTATTCCAAGCAGAATCTGCTGGAACCTGTAATTGTTTATGTTGTTTTGTTTCCATTTTATATTATAAATAACCGTAAATGCAAATAAAACTGTTTTTAATGTAAAATGCAATGTTCGTTTAATAAATTATTAGATATTTATAAGAATAAAACCATATTAACATGTCATTAGAAATAAAAAGAAGTGAACTCGATTCCTTAATTCAGGAAGAGGTTTTAAAACAAAATAAGAAACTTGCTTTAGAAAGCAAAAAAAATAAGATATTAAAAAGCTTAAATGAGCTTGATGGTTCCGGCCAAAACACAGCAGGCGAACTTAATGCTGCTGTATCCACTCCAACACCAAGCACTCCACCTCCAAGCACTCCAGCACCGAGTGAAGCTGGAAAAAAAGAAGAAAAACAAGAAAGCATTTTTGATGCTAAGCCCGGAGAAACAGTTATTTTCAACTTTCAGGATGTAACAATCAAAGTACAAAGGCAATTGGACGATTTATTTCGTGTGGTTGATGCTTCTGAGAGTAAAAAACTTAAAGATGGGGATTATGTAAAAATTCAAGGAAATGATACTCTTGCTAATGGTAAAAAGTTTAAATTTATAATCTTAAGACAAGCATTAAATTATGAATCAAATCCGCTACAATCTTGGAAAGTAATTAAAAATTAACTAACCACAGTTAAAGAATTAAAAACCCTCTCAATTTATCGTTGAGAGGGTTTTTGTTGTTAAAAGCTTTATTTTTACAATCCGGCCAATCTTCTCATTCTTTCTCCGCTATTCATTATGGTATCTTTTCTACTTGTATTAATTCTTGAAGCTTTGTTTTTGCTATTATTACTATTTCCGACAAGAAGTCCTTCTGACATAGGTGGCGGACCTTGAACTGGAGCTTCTGGTGTATTGTTAGATTCTGGTCCGGCTAAATCAGGTGTTTGCTCTGGTTGAGAAAGCGTATCTCCACCTTCTTTTGGTTCAGTTATTGATTTAGCAACTTCTCCCTGCCATGATTTGAAAAAGTCATATAGATTAGCTGGAATTTTATAATTATTTTCATCAAGACTCATTTTAGACTCAACGAAAACTCCATTCGTCACAGAGAAACTCCATTTAAGATAATTGTCAGATTTTAAAATAATTGTTCCTGACCACAAGGAATCAACTCCGCTTTCTCCATTGTAAAATTTCATAGAATATCCATTATCCTGTTTGTCAAATTTAACAAGAGGACTAACTTTTTCTCTAAAATCATTTTCCCATTTTATAACTTCTGCCTTTGTTATCTTTGGTGCTTGCGTTTCTTTTGGTATTGTGTTTTCTGGTTCCATTTTAATTTTTTTTGTTAAGCTTTCATGCCGGCTCTAAATAAATATTCATCTATCTCGCCCTCATCTTTAAGTGCTGGATTAAATACTTGTTTAAGCGGATTCATTGGAAGTTGTTTTTCAGGCTCTCGAATAGTCTCGTTAGCTACTTTTGTAACTTCTGCTTCAATTAACTTTAATAATTCTTTCTTTGTCATTTTATAATTCTTCAATAAAATAATTAGCCTTTAACCAAAGGGTTTTATAATGTTTTTTTAATAAATCTTTTATAATGGTTTTGACTTTTTCTTCATCAGTGATTTTTCCATCTTTTATTCTACTTTTTAATTCTGTATCTAAAACGTCTTTAATCAAGTCTTTTATTTCAGTCTTGGTCATTTCTGTTTCTAATATTATTTGTGTTTTTGTATTCATTATATATTATAATTTAGAATATTCCCATTTAAATCCACCAGCAGTATATTTATTATTTTTTAAACATTTTGATATTTGTTTTCTTGAAACATTTAATGTTTCAAAAGCGTTTTTTATACTTCTAAAACAATTTATAAAAACACCATTTTTATCCAATTGATTTATTTTCTTGGTATTTTTTGGAATATTTCCAATTCTTTTATATGGCTCAAAAATAAAATTTTTAATTTCACATTCATAACACCAATAAAAACCTCCGGCACTTTTTCCATTTTTTTTACAACACCTACTTAATGATGAGTTATTTATTCCTGTTATATATTCAGCCTCTGTTAGTGATTTGAATTTTTGTATTATTTCTCCAGTTTTTATATTAATCTGTATTATCCCTTTAAAAAAATTTTCATTTTTCTGACCAAGATGAGATTCTCTTAAATTTTCAATATGAGAATCTGAAAAAATAATTCCTTTTTTATTATCTGACATTAATTTTTTTGTTTCCTCAGAATGTTTCCTGTTTGTACTTGAAATTGATATTCTCTTTTTTGTTTCTTCGGAGTGTTTAAAATTTATAGCCCCTGTTCCTTTCGCATTTGCATTAACAAGTTTAAAACCCCATACTTTAAATTGGCAAATCCAATATTGCTCCCAAAATTCCCAATCATTATTATCTACAATATCTAATATTTCGAAAATTGGAAATAATTTCTGTTTCCGCAATGATTTAATCCAATTAACTCTATAACTTCTTCCTTTTTTGTCTTTTTTGTGAGAGCGAAACCTAACCTTTGGATTAATTGTTTTTCCAACATATCTCACTTGTTGAGTATTGGGGTCAGTCAAAGTGTATATATAACAAAGATTATCCATTAAATTCTTTTGAAAGCTTATTAAGTATGTTTATAATATTTTTATTAGGAAAAATATCAGATTTATCAAGTCTCACATTACAATGAGTAAAAATTCCAGGCAATGTATTATCAATTACTGCTTGATTATATTCAAACCAATTATAATCAAAAGAAGTTTGAACCTTTATTTTATAAGTTTTTATTAAAACTCTTAATAATTTTTCAACATTAGATATCTGAGTATCTGTGAAGTTTTCAAAAAAACTATAACCCCTAAATGGTTTATCTAATTTTAGAACATTCGCTTCTGGGACTTCTTTATTTACATAATTATAGTATTTTCCGTCTTTAAAAGTTAATGGACCCCAAGAACAGATTTCTATTCCTATAGAAGTTCTATCTAATCTTCCGTTGGTACCTTTAAGACCTAAGTGATAACTATAATATTTGGGGTCAAAACATTCATAAACTTCACCTGTATTTCTATCTATAACAAATGCTGTTGATACAGTTGTTTCATCAGCATTCCATCCTCCAATTACATTTTTCGCAATTGGACCACCAGCTGTAAAATGCAGAAATATTTGCGTTTTAGAAGTTTCTTTTTTAATGTATTGAGCATCAGGTTGTCTTATGCTTTTATTTACTACTAAATCGCCATAATTAACAGGTGGTTGAACTTTTAATGGAGAAAGTGATGGATTGCCAGTGAGTTCTGATTTAGACTTTAAAAAAATTATAAGTAATTGTCCAACTATTCCATCGGCTTTAAGATTATTGTGAGATTGAAAATCAATAACACCCAATTCGGTTCTTGAGCCAAAATCTCCATCTATTATTAAGTCATAACCATTTAATGAAAGTAGTTTTTGTACTTCAGATACAGTTTCGTTTCTATCTCCTTTTTTTACTGGTAAATTAGCCATATGCTTATTTTGTAATAAATAGGCTAAAATTCTTTGATTCTTATTTAATTCTTAATATATTATAATTCCAAATACATATAAATTTCCCCTTTTCTTTTATGATATTCTTTAAAACCAAATTTTTCATAAATTCTTATTGCTACTGAATTTCCTTCATAAACTCCTAAAATAGCAATATCTATATTTTTCTTTTTCATTTGTTTAATCGCTTCTTTTAAAAGTAATTTACTATAACCTTTTCCTCTAAATTCTTTACCAACACTAACATCAGATACTATACATAATTTTTTATTTTTAAAGTAAGAAATTGCCAATCGGTCAAAATGAAATTCTTTATAAATTTTATAAAACAACATTATTTGTCCAATTATATCCATTTTTGATGATAAAGAAACCCTATCATATCCTTGGTCTTCATGACTATAAAATTTAAGAGTAGGAGAGTCTAAAGTTTTTTTAACTTCTTCTTTTATAATGATTTTTAGTTTCGATAGGTTCATCAGAAATAAATAGCGATAAATTATTCTTTTAAAATCCCTGACAGTTTTCTCATTCTTAAGCGCTCCCCTTCAAGAGTTAATCCACGTAGTATTATAGAGTCATCAAAAAACTCAAAAAAATCCTTAATTTCTTTTGTGGATTGTTCGTATATTTTAGACTTAAATTCAGAATTAAAATCGGCGTCTTTAGTAGTATTTAAAAATTCATTCAGGAAAGTTTCAACATTTCTTTCTTTCATTTCCAGAGAGGGAAACTCTTTTCCGTTTTTTGATATATTAAAATTAATTGATTTAGAACCTTTATCGCTAAGTCCGGAACCCTTCAAAATATAATGGTCATTAGTAAAATCGTCTTGATATATTACTTCTAAAATTATCTCAGGAGCTTCGGACTTTATTTGCGCCTGAACTTTATGTTCTATGGCTTTTTTCATTTTTTCTTCATTGTTACCGGCGTTAATTTAAAAAATTTGCCATCAATTTTAGCAATGTCTTCTCTTACCATTTCTGCTTTTTTTACTTTTTCATTTTCCTTTATAAGACTTGGAACGGAAACTAATAATTCACTCATAAATTTTTTCATAAGATTAGAAGAAATTTCAGTTATTGTTCTTTTTAATTCAACTTCATTTATAAGCTTATATCCTTCTGGAACATTTTGAGTCCTATTAGTTTGATTTTCATTTAAAAGAACTTGTCCATTTCCTTGTTTAGCTTTATTTTGCTTTTCTGCAAGTCTATTTTTGATGTCCGTGAAAAAATCTGTACCATTATTTTCTGATTCCACATCAGATGAATAACTTCTTGTAGGAGAAGAAGCTCTTTCAAATGTATCGCTTGATGGGGTGTTATCTCCATATAATGCTTTTTCATAAGCATCAAAACTTGGACCTGAAACTGATGGTTTTGCTATACTTTCTGCTATTTGTTTTTGTTGAGGTTGGCCTGGAATATTTTTCTTAACAGGAAGTTCAAGTGGAATAAATCCATTTTGAGCTTTTTCTTTTTCGATAAAAGTATTTATTTCTTCTTTCTTTTTACCATTTTTTATTTCCATAAGCTTTCTTGCAAATTCAGTATTTCTAACCGGAAGTTGAACTGTAGCTGGGTCAACAGGAGACATTGGAAGTGGAATTCCCATATCTTTAAATTTTTTTAATCTATCTTCGTTAATATTAGCCATTTTGTTTTATTTACTATTAAATATATTAAAAATCATCAAAATCTTCCTCTTCTCCTTCTTCTTCTGAAATATTACCTTCACCTGATAACTTATCAGTCAATATAGTCACATTAGAAACAACCCACTCATGAATTAATTTAATTTGATTTTTTTCTAATATATTTTTAAATTTTTCAATTTCATAACTTAACATATCGGCTTTTAATGTTAATATATTTCCTATTCTTCCATATTTTCTAAATTTTATACCTCTACCTATTTTTTCAAACATTAATTCTTTAAATTCTATATAACTGCTTTGTTCTAATTCTTGATAAGATACATTATCTCCATAACATTCTTCAAATGCATTCATAGAAGAAAAATATTGTAAATCAATAAGGACGCACGTAGTACTAAGTCTTTCTGGTTTCATTATTTGTATTTTAGTTTAATTACTTGAATATTTTCTTCATCCCACCAAGCATAATAATTAGGATAAATATTTTTTTCAGTTATAAAAAGCTTTTCTATTTGTTCGGATATTTTTATTTTATTGAACTTATTGGTAAGTTTCTCCTTCTCCAAGTTAACAACCTTGTCTTTAGTTTCTATTTTAGCAAGCTCTCTTTTGGCTTGCTTAAACTCAACTTTTAAAGAATCTACAATTTCTTTCTTAAATTTTTTTTGATTTTCTAATATTTGCTTCCTGCTGTGCATAGATAAGTTCAAATATAAGCTGTCATTATTTAATGTAAAGGGCAAACAATTTTGTTATAATTCCGTTTAAACAACTATGAGTCAGCCGGCAATTAAAGAAAAACAAGAAAAAGTTAAGAATACGCCATGGACAAACATTGGTATAAAGGTGGATTTGTGTTCATTTTTGACGAGGAAAGTATTAACTGAAAAGTTTTCTCCTCAAAAAGCTAAAAAAATAGAAATGCGTAATTTCTTTATTTCGAAGATTGATGGGTGTGAATTATACGTGAATGATATCTATCCTGATTACATATTTTACATTAAAAATATCAATGGAAATAATGAGATTTTAATGGAAAAAAGTGAAAAAAACAAGACGTTTTATATAAAATATACCGGTATTTGGTCAGTTTTCGAGAGCCTGTACCTACTTGAATACTCTGATATTCAATCATTTACACAGATTGCCCTTGAAGAGCTCCTAAAATTACAAGGGTATAAAACTCTCCGCGGGATTCAATGCGTACATTACGGCCTTGAAGAGCTCCTAAAATTACAAGGGTATAAAACACGGCATCGGGGACAGGCTATTTTGCAAGTCCTTGAAGAGCTCCTAAAATTACAAGGGTATAAAACTGATTGCCCTACAACAATACTTTTTCCTTCCCTTGAAGATGGTCTAAAATCTAACGATTAAAAAACTTCGCAACTTTCTGAACACCCATTGCTTATATCTAAGTCATTGCCATTAATATCGAATTGTTCATATTTTGTAGCGTCGTCCATGGCTTTTTCAAATGGTTCCTTGCTTAAATCTATTATTTCCTGAGCCATCATATTTTTTCTGAAAAATCTTAATTTTTTTTCTGTATTTCCATATTTTTCTTCCATTCTTTTAGGAAAATCAAAATATTCCGGATTTTCAACAGCTATAGTAAGATGTTTTCTTAAACTTTTTTTCCAACACCACTTACAGTTTCCTTGATAACCTTTAAGTTCTAATCTGAATGGCATTTGATTCCAAAAGAAATTTATTTTTTGTTTTGTCATCGGCATAATTGAAACCAATGGATAAAAAAGTTTTTCTTCTGCAAATTTTTCATTTACCCGGTCTATCTCATCTACTCTGATTCCGATTGCTGTTTCATAGTCTCTTTTTTTCCAACCAATAGACCTGGCATAATGTTTTATTGGAACCTGTTTTAACTCCCTTGTGCAGTGTGGAAATTTTATACTTGGTATTGTGTATTTTTTTATTACTTCTTCAAATGGTTCGCCTTTGCGACTAGCAGTTTCGAATGTTACGATTTTACTTTTTGTTCCTTTTCCTTTTTCAGAAACAACATCTGCCTCAATCCAAACTACTGGAAAACCAAAATGGTCAGAACATTTTTGAACGAAGTCTAAAGTTTGTTCATTCTCTTCTCCAGTGTTGGCAAATACAAAAATCATATCATATTCATCTTGCTTATTCTTCCAAAGCCACTGAGCCATAAAACCAGATGTTTCACCTCCACTAAAACTTACTAATAATTTTTTTTTCATTTATTTAAAATCACAATTTTCCTTGATCCAATTAATCCAATTTTCAGACACCCTATTAACTGATTCATATTCTTCTTCGGTCATCACAGGTTTTATTATTGTATTTTTCGCAATGACTAATGGTGTTATTTTTCCAAAAATATATTCTGAATTTATTGATTCTTCTTTTTTCATTATAATTTAATTATATAAAACTTTTACATCTTCTCCTTTTTCTATTGAAATTCTTCTTTCTCTATGTTCATCAAGCATGTATTTGTATTGATTTTCATTGTTATTACATAATGTAGGATTTGATTTATATTGACAAAAGAAACAGTCTTTTTTTCTGTCAACACATTTAGCTTTTTGAAAGTCTTTATTAATGTGTATATCTCGTAATGTGTTAGCCACAAGAGTTACTGCTTCATTAATGTCATCATTCGTTGAGAAGATTTCTACCGGCTGTATAGCTCCAAATCCTAATTCTGGACATTTTTTGCTTTTTAATCGATTTAGAACAATGTATTTACAATCAATTTCATCCATAGGTACATTGAATTTTCTTGAATAAAAATATTTATATAATCTCATTTGAGCCACAAATATTTTATCTTTCTTTTTCTTTTGTACATCCCACTGTTCGGAACTGGACTTCCAATCAATAATTAATATTCTTCCAGTTTTTTTATCTTTTAAAATCAAATCTATAAATCCTTTAAAATGAAAATTATTAAATAAATTTTCATAAAGAAGCATTTCTACGCCTATCAAATCGTATTTTTCAAGTATTTTTTCAGTGGATAAGAGTCGTAGTATATGTTCACCTTGTTCAGTGAATGATTCTACGTTTTCATAATCTTTTGTATTCATCATTTTATCCATCATTTCTTTTGTGAAATATTCTTTAAAATGAGCTATTCTTCCTTCTAAATTTATTTTATCTCTAACTCCAATTTCTAAAGCCGAATGTATTGCACTTCCAAATATCAAGTGAATAGACGTAGGAGAAACTGCTAATTTTAAATATTTCTCAAGTAAATGTTTATGACCACATCCTCTGAATTGTGTTAATTCGCTAAAACTTATGTGTATAAGATTAGGATTTTTACTTTTAATCTCTTCGTATTCTGTGTTTTTGTCCATAAATTCAAAAATAACTGGTTTTTATGTTAAAAACAACTATTTATATTATATAAACTAAAAATAATTTACAATGAAACTAAATTTAAAAATGTGGAAAGATATTCTTACCGAAAAAGTTGGTACTGAAAAATTGTATTCTCAAGGAAGAGTGTATTTGTTATTTTCCGTAATAGCTTATTATATAACTTTGGGTTTTGTTACTTGGAAGGCTTTAAAGCCAACAATTGACATAGCCGAGCCAACACTAAATACAATAATAGATGCGTTACAATGGGCAATTTTACTTTTCGCTTCGTATTCTATGGGAACTAAAGTGATTGGCGGAGTTAAAACCGTATTAGGAAAAACACCACAATTACCGCAAGAACCAGTTGTTGTTCCTAAAGATGAAAACGTTGATAACGCCGGAGCATAATTAAATGTTGATTAGCGAATCATATAAAAACAGATTAAGAGAACTTGCTGGAATAAAAATAATTTCAGAAGCAAATGGAGACGATGAAAGAACGGCAGCTTTTGCTATGAGCAATCAAAGAGTTCCTTATAATAAAGATTTAATGATTCAAGCAATTGAAGAAGGTAGAGAAGTTGGTATTTTATTTCAAAGTAATAATGAGAAATATAAAATGCCAGTAGCTAAGTACAGAACAATCTTTCCGGTTTGTTTAGGCACGTCTAAAGCTGGTAAACAGGTAATTAGAGCTGTACATAAAATAGGTCAGTCAGAGTCAGCCGCTTTAAAAACTGGAAAAAGAAGCCAAGAAGTAAAAGACGAGTGGAGAATGTTTAAAGTGTCTAATATTAAATCGATGTGGATGACTGGAAAATTTTTCAGTATTCCGCCAAAAAATTACAATGCAGCAGATAAAGGGATGGTGAACATAGAAGTGGCGGCAGATTTCGATAAAATACAGAAATTTCAATCTGAACTTATTAAAAACATGGGAATTGAGGGTAGACCAAAACCAAATATTATTCCCTTATTTAAAGAACCAGAACAAGTCATAAATCCTGAACAACAAACAGATGCCATAAAAGAACCTAAACCTAAAAAGGCAAAAGGTACAATAACGCCGATAAAGACAATACCAACTCCATCATCAAGAGTTAAAAAAACAATTCCACCACCTCCTACAATAGCAAGAAAACAAAAAAAGAAAGACAACATTTAAGTTTCCTTTTCTTATTTACAGAAGTGGTCGGCTGCATAGCTTGCTGCCCACGAACATGGTTTAACCTCTAAATTAAATCCCAAATATTTCATGTAGTTTTTTGCTTCCTGAATCACGCCTGATGATTTATATTGAATACTTAAGTTATAATCAGAGTGCACCTCAAAATTAATTTTATTTTTCTTTAAAAAAGGTTTAAGATTTCTCACAACTTCGCCGGTTATATCAGTTTCCCTTAATAATCTATATCTGTAATCATACATTTTAGGAAGGTCAAACCTTGATACGACAACGTGTGCACCGTTACCATCTACGTATAATACAATCACAGACACAAACCTTGTGTAAGAAAGATAGCTTTGAGAATCTGTTCCAAAAAAAATGGAAATTTCTTTTTCTATTTTAGAAATCTTTTGTTTTTCCTTTTCTACTGTTATGAAATTTAAAATGTAATCCTTTATATCACAATCAATTTTTGTAAGGTGTTTTTCTTCTCCTTGTTCGGTTTTCCAAACGAAGTTATATCTATCACTTATAACATACTTATTATTAATTGTTTCACCCCAATTCAATGGAGGTGTGGAATTATATAGTAAATCACTCTTTTCTTTTAATTCTTTAAAAAAATCCTTATTATATCTTTTTGCCATTTTATTTCCATTCTTTATAATTATTAAAAAAGGCAGAGAAAACTCCCTGCCTTTGAACAACGCATTGTGGTTAATTGTTCCTATTGCTGTGCATTAAAATGTTCAGCAAGAGCAGTTGTTGATACAACAAATTCTTCTTCTTTTTTTGATTCTTTTTCAGCAGAAGTCATTCCACTTGGATTTTCAACAATTGTCAATCCTTGCTTCCAGTTAGATAATCTTTTTCGGAAACCCATCATTACACTTTCTTGAATTTCGTTACTTTGTGATTGTAATTTTTTAGAAAGTTTTGGTATAATGTTTTTATACCCGGCATGTCTCGCTCTTGATTTAAGCTCAAGAAGCTCTAATTCAATTTCTGCTATTTTTTCTTGTTTCATAATATATTTTTTTATTTCATTTTTCTACAATCAGTTGGAAAAACCTTTATGGAGTTAGCATAGATGTCATAAGTTGCATGAACTATGTCCAATACATACTTTTGGCCATCCGCATCTGATGTTATACATTTTCCTTCTCCATCCGGATGTCTAAATGCTTTCAACACCTTGGATGTTGCATCGTTAAAACTTTCCTGTTCTTCATACACCAATTCTACTGGATTCCATTTTCCAGTTGATTTATTAAATTCTGGCGTTTCAAAAGTATACCCTAAATATTCCATATATTAAAATTATTTGTTTGTTTGCTTCAACAAAGATATAGAGTAGTATTTAAAAAACCAAGAAATTTTAAATTATTCTATAATATTAAAAAAGAAATACGGAATTATTGGGGAATCTTCTCTATAATCACAATCGAAAGTATAACCTTTATAGATAACATCTAAATCAAATTGTCTATGTTCATTTCCTAAACCATCTAAAAGATATATTTTTATTATATTAACTCTCTCAAAATCATGAATCCATTCTTTAATATGAATAGCAGTACTTATTTTTATTGTTTTTTCATTGTTGAAATTTGAGATGAAAAATCCTTGTATATTATCATTATTAATTATTTCATCGTCGATTTGCATTTCTACTATAAATCTATTTTTTCTTAAAAAGTCCATAGTAAAAAACAACGGTAATCCATAACGTTTCAACATGCCATCTTTAGAAATGTTGTGACCACAAGAAACCTTTTCTATAAATACTGATCTTTTTCTACCTATATAAGTTTCATTGCTGTCCATTAAACCACTTATCTTTATACTTTAGTATTTTTTGCATCTTTATAGCATCTAATATTAAGCCTTTTCCATTATTCAATGTTATGGTGTAGTTTTTTGATAAAGCGTTCTCTAAAGCCTCAAAACTAAGTCTTGTTCCCTCTATGGAAAAGCCTCTTTCTGTGAATTTCACATCAAATGGTCTTTGTGAAGTTTTATCAAATTTAACCAAATAAGCTTTGTTTGAAGGTAATGATTCAGTGGGGGTTTGAACTGGTGCCTGAACTGGCGAACTTTGTTCTGCAAACGTTCTTTTTATTATTGGTGCTGACATTTTTTTTATTACTTTCTTTATATGTTCTGTTATGGCAGAAGTTTGTGTTGTTGTCTGTGAACTTACATCCGGTTGATTTGAAATATTTTGTTGCATTTTTGAAAGTTTTATTTTATCTTCCGCTTTTTTCTTTTGGTCTTCGACACTTTTTTTCATTGTATCAAGTTTTTTCATTTTTTCTTTCTGAGCTTTCATATTTAGACCTTCTGCATTTCTTTTGTTTGGTTCCTTTAATGCACTCATCATTTTCACAGAACCTTGAATAGATAAATTGGATTGTGTTTTTTCATCATCAATGAAAGAATCCATTTTGTCAAAAGTACTTAATGTTTCTTCATCACTTTTTTCATCATCTTCCTGCTCTTGTTCTTTGATTATTTTATTAATTTCAAAAAGAACAGCTTTATCCATATATCTTAAACCAGATTTCATAATAATAAATAGCATTAAAAAAGGAAAGGCCACCATAAACCGGCAACCTTTCAATTCTACTTGTTTTAAGATTAAAACTACTTTTGACCAAATAGGTCTTTCATATGTTTCTCAAATTTCTTTTCAGCAATTTTCCTGGCATCTACCAATTCTTTTTTTCTTACATGCTTAACTTTTTGCGTAGCTTTGAGTCTTTTATTTCTTTTAAGTCCTCTTTTTTGAGTGGCTTTTTTCTTATTAGCTGGTTTTTTCATAATTCTTTTTTTGATAAAAATAAAGCCAAAACAAACTAAAGTAAAGAACTATTATCTACGATTTATTTCATCTCTAACTTGTGCCGCTTTTCTATAGTCTTCATATTCTAAAGCTTTCTCAAGTTCGATGTTTAATTCATCTATATTCATATCAGTTACATTTTTTGTCGGAGCCGGTCCTTTTTCTTCTTCTGGAGTTCTCGTTAATAAATCTTCTTGATTTCTACCTAACAAAGCTGCTATTTCATCTTCATGTTCTGGAGGAAACATATCTTCTGGTTCAGGAATTTCCTCTCCTTGATTCTCATATGCTTCAATTTCACCACTTACAAGTCTTACTATTTGTTTTATTTTTTCTATAGCTCTTGGTCCGTCATGAATTGTGTCATCCATTAATGTCATAAATTCGTCAGGTTCCATTGAGGCCATTTTATTAAGAACATAAGCTATTATGGTATAATCTTCACCTTCTTCGACAACAACAAACGATAATGCATCATGAAGATATTTCCAAAATTGAGGTCCAATTAATTTTAACCAATGCTCATCATAATAAGAATCAGCCTGTTTAACAACTTCTTTAGCCAAAGGTTCTCCATGTTTTTCTTGAATGTCTGACAAATGTTGTAAAAACAAGATTTCAACTGCAGCTTTTGCTACTTCATGTAAAAGAACTGGAAATATAATAGCCGTTGCTTCTGCTTTCACTTCATCTCCTTGAGTATCTAACTTAGAACTTCCCCACATCTGTCTTGCTCCAAATGATTGTTCTACTGGCATTTTCCACATAAATATTTCAACATTTGGCATCATTTTATTATATAAAGGATAAAGTCTTGGGTCAATTCCATCTAATGCATTTTTTATTTCATCAAAAACTTTATGTGCTCTATATCCGGCACCCATCATAAGAGTATTGCTTACAATTCTCTTATTTACATGTTTTTTTATAATTTCTAATTCTTCTGGAGTAAACTGTTGTGCAACTTCTTCTTCTGGATCATCGTTATCTTCAGGTGGTTCGATTTCACCTGGGTTTTTTAATTTAGCATCAATCATTTGCATCACTTCATCAGAAAGACCAAATTTTCTTTTCACAATTTCTTTAGCTAAATTTTCTAATGCCCCTCTATTTCTTCTTTCATAAGTAAGAATCATATTAAGAGCATTTTGAATTTCCATCATGCTCATTGAACCGACGTCACCTAAAGTTCTTACAATTGATTTAAATTCTTCACTTCCTATTTTTTCAATAGTACTTTGGTCAAGTCTTTGTTTTGAAAATAATTCAACATTACCAAAAGGCGTTTCTGATTGTCCTTGAATTCCACTTCTGATTGATGGATGTGGCTCGTGTTCTCCTGGGTCAATATCCATTGGAGCCTCTTTTATAAGGCGCTTCATTCTGGATTTTTCTTTTTCTAACTTAGCCATTTTAACCCACTCATTAAGAAATTCTTCTGTTTTTATAGAATTTTGAATTTCTTTCTTTTTAGCTTTAGGATTTGGCTTTGGAAAAGTTCCGGGCTTAGGTATCTTAATAGGATTTGGACGTCTTTCTCTTTGTGGAGTTATTACCGGAGCTGGCTTAGTTGTTGGAGCAGGCTGTGCACCATTTTCTTTTAAAAATTTTTTGACTCCCTCTGAAATAAACTTTTGAAGTTGTTTTTTGGTAAGTTTTATGTTTTTCATGGTCTCAGTATTATGATTTACATTAAATAGGTCAAATTAATGTGTTTTCATAATCATTAAAACAATTCTATTTCTCCAAAAGATATTGCTTTTAACAAATCATCAATAGTTTGAAGTTGCTCTTTGGTAAAATCCTTTTTTGCCACTATAAATTGTTTTTATTAAATAGTTTTAAATTAAGAAACCATCTTTTTTAGAGATGGCTTCTTTGGTTAACGATAGGTTAAAATTATGAACATTTGCTTGAGGAACAATTTATGCAAACAACGCACCCTTCTTGATAAACAAGTGTATTTTTAGCATTGCAATTAGAACAGGTTTCTGTACTTTTTTCACCATCTAATATGTATTTTTTTAAAGTTCTACCAATTGCTCTTGCAAAAGATGTTATATTTCCCTCTGATTTATTTAGTTGTTCAACAATGAATTTTATATCAGAACCATGTCTCAATGAAAGCGAAATCATACGAGTTAAAGCCTCTTGTTCATCAGTTTCAAAGTGCTCTACAATATTTTCAATTATCATTCCATCTGCATCAAGGTCATATCTTCCTCTTTTCACTTTTGTAAGAGTGCCATTTTTTAATTTTACCGGTAAGTGGATGGATTTTTCTTTAAAAGTAAAAACCTCATAAGGTTCTTCTGAAAGAAGCCCAACAAGAACAATCCATTTTTTACCATCGGTTGTTACGTGATATATATCACATGGTAGTGTTTTTGGTCTATGTGGAGCTGTTGTTTTATTAATTTTATTTGATTTTTCTTCTTCTTTTTTTTCTGCTGAACCAAGAACTTCTGTCATTGTTCCTGCTCTATATGTAGTTCCTCCTTTTACGGTTTTAGTGTTAAATAAATCCATATATAGTTTTTTGAAATTTTCAAATGGGTAATCACTTGGTATATTTACCGTTTTACTCATTGCTGAATCAATATATTTAGACATAACCTCCATTGTTTTTGAGTGTTCGTCAATTCCTAACTGAACAGTTGTTGCCGCCCATTCAGCAGTATTTTCCCATTTGTTTTTTAATTCAAGGAAACGAACAGCATAATCTTTAACAACAGTTTCTCTTAATAGCCCTCTTGATTTATCAATCTTCCAAGAATATCCATCAAAATCTGTTTTTAATAAATTTTCATCCCCTTCCTTAATCCATTTCCACGACTGTAAGTTATCTGAATTAAGAGAAGATGGTTGTGTATTAAAGGCTTTATTCTCCCAATCAATATTGGAAGGCACAACAAGACCTTCTGGTGGATAAGGCATCATTGTCGTTCTTGTATACGTAGGCATAAATACTGGTTCTAAACCACCACTTACAACATTTGCAAAAATAGAAGAGTTTCCTGTCGGTTGAATAGAAAGTAAGTGGGAATTTCTGATTCCATATCTTTCAATCATAGATTGAGTTTCAGTGGAAAGATTTGAAATAAATTTACTTGCAAGATATTTTTCTTTATCAAATAATGGAAATGCTCCTTTTTCTTTTGCAATTAAAGAAGACGCCTGATAAGATTCATTTGCTATAAATTTCATTAGATTTTCTGTTATTTCTAAAGCGTAATCAGAACCATATCTTATATTTAACATCATTAAAGCTGAACCATATCCCATAATTCCAAGTCCAATTCTTCTTTTGCTTTTTAGATTTTCTTTTTGAGAGTCAAGAGGTACACTAGTTATATCATTAACATTATCCATGAAACGTATTGCTATTGGTATTATTTCTTTAATTTTTTTATAATCCCAATCTTTTTTTTCAAAATCAATAAATTGCGTTAAATTTATTGAGCCAAGTAAACAGACACCGCCAGTTGGAAGTAATTGTTCACCACAAGGATTACTTGCTGATATATATTCATTATAATATAAATTATTTAATCTATTAATTGTATCAACGAAAAGAACTCCTGGTTCATTTCTGTTATATGTGGATTTCATTATTAAATCCCATAATTCATTTGCATTTTTATAAGTTTTATAAATAATTACTGGATAACCTTTTTCTTTCCATTTTTTCAGGTTTCCATCCCACTCTTTATTATATATATCTTTATTAAAATCAAAATCAGGAAATTCCAAATTCCAAGGAAGATTATTTTGTACAGATTTCATAAATTCATCCGTTATTAAAAGTGACATATTAAATTTTGTCAACCTTCCAGGTGTTTGTTTTGCTGTTATAAACTCCTCAATATCAGGATGATAACACGACATTGTTACCATCTGGGCACCTTTTCTTATTTTTCCTTTTGCTTTTTCGTTTTTTGACTTTTTACCACTTCCTTCTGTTATCACAGCAGATTGTGTATCCCACATATCAAGCATTCTAACAGAACCAGGACTTTCATTCCCAATCCCTTCAATAAATCCACCTCTTGGCCTCATTGTATCAGCACAAAATCCATAACCACCTTCAGACTTTAAAATAAGAGCTTGTCTTCTTAAAGCCGACAAGATTCCTTCCATAGAATCTCTGTCTTCTCCAACGAATCCATCTACAAAACAATTAATATAAGTGGTGCCCTTTATTCCGGTTCCAGCATTTGATGTAATTCTTCCTCCTGGAACGAATTTAAAATCTTCAAGCGCCCACATAAACTGATTTGTCCAATATTCTTGATTTAATTCTACTTTTGCTAAATCTTTAGCAACCCTCAATTGAGTTTCATCAATTGTTTCATTTAAATATTTATATGTTTGTTCATAAATTTCTTTACTAAATTCATCTACAAATTTCGTCCCTTTTATTTCTTTTAATTTTCCTTTTGTTTGATTTTCCATTGTTTCTATTGCCATTTGTTTTAATTTATTTTTTGTTGAATTAAATAATAAGTATTTTTCTTAATGTTCAGAGAAAAGAGGATAGTCCTAAAAAGAAATGCTAAAATAATAGAATATTTTAATTACGATTTCTAATTTGAGCTTCCATAGTTAACGCCTTAATGCCGGATTTTATATTTGCGTTATTTTCATCTTCTATTTGTATATCTATTTTTGAAGTGTCAAAGATCATTCTTAACGAATATCCATCTTCTCCATTTCTGTTTTTTAAAACCATCATTGTGGCTTTCTTAATAACTTTATCCTCATCTGGTCTCGCAATTCCTAAAATAATATCAGCTGTTTGTGCTTTACCAAGGCTTTCAGAGATTGTATCGAGACCGAACTTGTCTTTATTCATTGAACTATTATGAGTGTAAATGTCATTTGCAAAAAACATATGTGCATCCTCCACTGTTATATCAACAGTTTCTTCTTCTCCAATTAATTCTATGGACATTATTTCATCTTCTAAAATGTCTATTATTGACTCACTTACTATATTCTGTTTTTTCATTTTTTATAAAATTTATACATTTTTCTATTATTTGTTTTTTGTCGTTTTTATAATCTAACTCTGGTATTCTTAACACTTCATATCCTTTACTAATTAAAAAACAATCTCTCAAAATATCTCTTTCTTTTTGTTTCGTGGATGAATGCCAAAAATCACCATCAAATTCTATTATTTTATTTTCAAATTTAAAATCCACACTTATAACATATATATCATTTTGATATGTATAAAAAACATGTTCCTCATTAAGTTCTGCAAAATAACATTTACTTTTTTCGAATTCATCAATTTGTTCATATATGCTCCAAAACAATTCTTGTGATATTTTACTATAATTTTTTAAAAATCTTCCATTAATAATAAGCTGTGTAAATCGTTCTTGTCTTTTTATGGGACCAACAATTGGACCATACCTTTCTATATAACCCTCAACAGAATTTGAATAAGAAACTTTTTTACAATATTCTTCGTATCTTTTTTTGCCATCAACCTCACCGTATCTTTTTTTAAATGCTTTTAAACTTGTTTTATCCATTGATTTGCAATATTTTTCATATTCATCTTTACCTTTTTCTTCGCCATGCTTTTCAATATACGTTTCAAGAGAATTCCTTTTTGACATTCTAATTGAATTTTCATTCCAAATTCTTGTACCTTCTTCTTCTCCATATATCTCAATGCGCCTTTCTAATGTGGACCCATTTTTCCAATCTCCTTTTTCTTTTTTCTTTTGAATTCCGACTCTCCATTTCTCTAAATAAGAATTCCATCTTTTTAAACCCTCTTCTTCTCCATATCTTTCGGTCATTATTTCTAATGATACACTTCTTTTACTTTTTCTAATTTCATCCCAAATTTTATTACCCTCATCTTCTCCTAATTTAACAATAAGTTTTTCAAGAGTGACAACACATTTTTCATTTTTTTCATCAAATTGCTTTTGACCCTCAACCTCTCCATATCTTAATATGAAAGATTCTAATGATGATGAATTTCTATTAAATTTTTCTTTTATTAATTTTATTCTCGTTATCCAATCACATTCTATATTATTTATTATAAAGTCTACTATTAATTTAAAATTGTTATGTATAAAAATTTTATTAAATTCTTCTATAATATTTGTTAATTGTTCTTTTTGAAACTCATTAATTTTATTAACATCTAAACATTTTAAAGATTTAATATTTAATAATTCTTCTATTGTTTTAAACTTTTTTATTTTTTCCATACATATAAATAGTATGAAAATAAAATTTTGAGAGCGACACAAACTACTTTTTAGAAAATAAAAAATCTCCTTTTGATAATCCGCTTTCTATAGATTTATATTCATTATTTTTTATTGGAAAAAAATGTTTTGAAGAACATAATATTTCCTTTCCGCTTTTTAGTTTAATTTTATACACACTTTGTTTTTCAATTGGGAAAATATTAATTACTTTTTTAAAACCAAGATGTGTCAAAATTAAATCATTAACTTTTAAGTATTGTATTTCTTTTTTACCATCTGGAGTATCAATTAGAGAATTTAACCCTAAACATCTTCCACTCTGAGAAGCTGTCCAGATTGGAATATTCATTTCCATTGCCATTCCTCTCAGACCTTCATAAATTGAAGTCAGTGCAAATCTTTTTTCTGAAAAACTTGATGTAGCCTTCATTATGTCAGCATAATCAATAATAATTACATCTGGCACAATACCTTCTCTTTCTAAAACTTTAAGATGCGATTTAATAGTATTTAAAGACGCTGAACCAGTTGGAAATTCCTTAATTATAAGATTTCCACCTTGTTTTGAAATTTCTAAAAGAGTTTCTCTTATTACATCAGGATATTCAATAACATCTTTTAAAGGTAAACCGGTTAAACACGAATCTATTCTATTGCCAATAGCACTTTCCTGTAACTCGAGTGTATAATATATTACTTGTTTTCCTGCCTTTAATGCAGTACACGCAAATTTTACTAACATCATGGATTTTCCTCCACCAGTTGGAGAAAGTATAATTCCAAGCTCTCCACCAGCAAGACCTCCACCTATTTTTGAATCAAGACCACTCATTGCCGGAATTGGAGTTCTATATTTTTTTATTAATCTCTTTTCCATATCCTTAAGATAATTGTGACCACTACTTTTTGGCTCACCAACCTTAAGCGCTTCGGAAATTATTTGAGCTATATTTTCATAATCTCCCTTTTCCCAATTATCAACAGCATCAATAAGTCCCTTTTTTAACGATTGTTTACGACAAAAATTTAAAGCAATATCTTTTACATTAAGCTTATCAGTAATTCTCTGTTCTTCAATAAGCCGGATTAATTCAATGAGATTGTCTTTTAATTGTCCTTCGAGTTCTTTTTCGTTTACTATATCTCTAAGAGTTTGATATTCTGGTATAATATTGTATTTTGTAACAAAATCAAGAATATGCCTAATTAATGTTTTGATATATATACCATCAAAATATTCCGGCTTTAAAATATCTATAATTTGTGTTGAGAATTCGCCTTGTTTATCTTCTATTATAACTTTGATTAACTTTTTTTGAAAATTTAAATCCAGTAAGGTAAGGGGCTGATTAACATTTTTTATTGCACTATTAATTTCAGTATTTTCCATGTCACGTATTTTTATAATACCAATATGATATTATTCCTGCTTTAACACAAACCTGTGCGTTTGCTCCAACAAACACAGATTCGATTCTTTTATTATGTTGCAAATGTATTTAACTTTTTTCCATTCCAGAGCTTAATAAATAAAAACTATTAACAAAATAAAAGATTATTATTAACCAGCTTACTTTATTAAATAGGCTATTATTTAAAGAACAATTTTAAATTCGTTTAGTTGATTTTAGACGTTTTTGTGGTGGATATCAACTTTTTTCTATGTCATGATTTTCTGACCACAACTTATCCATTTGTTCTTTTTTAATTTTCTCAAGAATTTCCTGCTCACTCTTTCTGAGTTCTTCTTGGATTTTTCTAACAAAATCTACCATCAGAAAATGTAAACTACTTTTTTCAATTGATTCCGGCGAGTATTTATCTGCTGGAAAATCTCTTTTAACAACAATAACTTTTCCATTATATTCAAGTTTTAAAGAGAAAAAGTTAGCTGTTTTCCCAGCCTCGTTTAATTTTTTAATAAGTTCTTTATCTTTTTTTTCCATTTTAATTTCCTAAAATTTTCCGTGAATACTCAGTTTCTTTGGCAACCAACCTAAAAAATGGCCGGAAGAAAAAATCCATATTTTCTTGCCATACTAATTTATTATAACCATCTTTTATCATCATTTTCATCGCATTTGATATGCTTCTTTGTGTAAAACTGTTGTCTTCTACAATTACACATTCTCGTATGGTTTCAATTTCTTCAATAGCTTCTTCTGTTAAAAACGGATTATGTAAATCCATAAGCTTTTTATTACGCTCTATAGTTCTTCTGCATCCAATTATTTTTTCAAATAATTTTATTTTTTTATTTTGATATAATTCTACCGCTTCTTTAATAAATCGTTCGATGTCGTACACTTCATCAGCAAACCTTGGAAAGTATTTTAAAATGGATTTTTCAGCCACTCCGTCTACTCCTGGAATGCAATCTGATGTGTCTCCTTCAAAACATTTCATTATCAAAGAATTTTCCGGAATATAACCAAACGTTTCTTTGAAGTTATTATATGTAATCAAGAAATTATCTGATGGTCTAAGAACCGAAACTCCTTCTGAAATTAACTGATAATAATCTTTATCAGAACTGAATATTACAATATTTTCTTCCGGCTCTTTTAAAAGAACATATTTTGCTATTAAATCATCCGCCTCAATCAAATTTACTTCTACTTGCCTAATATATAATTCTTCTAAATAATTTTTAACTTTTATTTTTTGAGTTAACTGGCTGTATTTTTTTGCAGCCTCATGACCGGTTTCTTCCTCTGTAAGAAGATATGATTCTTCGTCCCAGCTTTTATCCCTATTTTCCTTGTAGTGAGGGTAGATATCGTGTCGGAATTTTCCGCCTGCGATTCCGTCCCACATCGCAACTACGCGGTCCGGTGACTCTTTGTTTATCACAGCTCGTAGACTTTCTAAAAAACCAAAAGAACCTCCACAGTGTTCGCCTTTAGCAAACATGTTTTCTCTTTTTTTAAAATTTCTTTTAAGATTCCAATCCGAGTCCAAAATCAACACACGCATAATTTTATTTTTTATTTAACTTCTTTTGATATTAGATTCTTTGAAAGTATAATTTTGAAACTTTTCTTCATATTTTTCAGTGAAAGTGATGATTTTCTCATCATGTAATTTTTGTAATTCTTCAAAAGAAATTTTATCTATATCTATCAGTTCGTATGTAAAATTATTAAGTTCACAAAATTTTTCAGCAGCCAATTTTTTAGCAAGAACAGCTGGAGAATTATGTAATTTTTGTGGTTTACATTCAATTATTCGTTTACCTTCAATTACAAAATCAGGAAAATAATTTCTTGTTTCACCAGTATAATCAATGTATTCGATTTTATATTTTTGAGATTCTCCTGTTTCCCATTTTAATTCTTCTTTTTCTATAACATTAATCATATAAGACAATTCTCTTAAACTTCTGAAAAACCAATTTTTATACCAACCAGACCAACCGTTACCGGAGCCATTTGGAGATGGTTTTCCAAACATTGGATTATTTTCTCCAGACGAATTTTTGCTTTGCAATTTTAACCACTCGTCATTTCTTTTATTTCCTTCTTCTTCTCCTAATTTTTTTATCCAAATATCTTTCAGAGTCCCTCTACCAAATGCTGGATTGTTTTCACCAGAAAGTTTTTCACTTATTTTTTTTCTAAACTCGTCTGTTTGTTGTCGCTCTTGAAAATTTGCCCAAGATTCTGATGTTTGATGTGAATTTTGTATTTTATTTATAGTTTCTTGTGAATGTGTTTTTCCATAAAATGAATTTTTATCTCCTTTACTACCACAAGATTTACATAATCTTTTTTCTTTTTCAGCCTCATCTCTATCAAATTTTGCGACATATGATATTTCTTCTACACACTCTGGACAGTTTCTGTAATATTTTTGTTCTTTTTTATTTTTATAAAATTCTTTAATTAAAGGCTGTATGGATTTTACGAACTTTTCCCAACGCGCTCCATTTTTTTGAAATAAAATTATTATTTTATCATTTGTATCTGCGTCAAATTTGTGAAGATAAACTTCTTTCATCTTAATTTCATTTTCTTCAAAAAACCTATTATTAACACATTTTCTACAGAGTTTTTTCTTTCTTTCAGAATTGTTTCTGTTTTTTTTATTTGTGTAATAAATATTTTCATTACATTGAGGACAATTTCTTTCAAATTTTTCTTTTTCCATGATTTATTTTTATTATAAATAGAATAATTATTCCAGAATCACTTCAACCTAAAAACATTTTTAACACCGGCTAATCATTTCCATATTTATCCCAGTCTTTTGCAAATTTTAATTCCCAACTATCCTTGTGTTGCTTTTTATATTCATCAATTGCTTCTTTGCTATCCATAATAAATCCGTGTGCTGTACAAATTATTTTTGCCTTAACAGAAACATTGGTAATGTGATTTTTTTCCACAACAATTGATGTTTTAATAGCATAAGCCATTTCTACGCCATCTTTTACCGCATAACACTTTGTTGAATTTGATAAAATTCCACCCATTCTTATTGATAAAGTGGCTGCTTTTAAAACGCCACGACCTCCGTATGGAGTCAATGTATTAGCCATTGTACCTTGATAAGCATGATTAACAACAAATAAAGTGGCATTATAAGGATATTCTTCTTTTCTTGTATCAGAAATTCTTTTTTCAATTATTCGGTGAATTTGTTGTGTTAATAATTTTGCAGTTGCCATAATTGCACTAGTATCACCTTTTTCGTCCGCCCTTAGTTCTGCCCCCGAAATAACGTTTCCGATAGAATCCCAAACAAACACAATGTCAGTAGGAAGTCTTCCTTCTTTTTGATCTCTTAACCTTTCTTTAATAAACTCACAACAATCTTCTACTGTCTCTAATGAATCAACATATATCATATTATCTTTATCTACTCCCATAGTTTCAGCATGCTCCCAATTGAACTTTTTTTCAGTGTTGATTAATATTGGAAGTATGCCTTTTTTTTGAGCATTTGCCATCAATTCTAATGCTACGCTCGATTTTCCAGAATCTTCGAAACCCCAGCAGGCTATTACCCTCCCTTCTGGGATCCCCGGTAATTGGGTGGTTTCCATAAATGCTTTACTCATAGGAATCCATGAATCTGGTTTGTAATTTACAATAGGAATTTTAATTTCTTTTTGATAATCCGCCAAAGAAAAATTACTTTTTGATTTTATTTTAATTTTCTTTGCTTCCTTCTCAGCCGGTTCATTCTCTCCAGAAAACTTTGCTTCCATTTCTGCCTGAGATAATCCATCAACTACCTCATTGTCTTTTTTTGTTTTTGCCATTTTTTTGCTCCTTATTTTAGTTAATTATTATTCATTAATCTTTGGTTCGAATTTTACCCAGTCAAGACTTTTGTCATCTTTTGTTGTTAAGTACACCACGCTGGTATCTTTCTTTTGCTTTCCGAAATTCAAAGTTGACTTACATTTTTTACATCTCACATAAGCATATTCAAAATTATCTTCTTTCGTTACATGACCATGCAAGAACAAGTCATCATTTCCACATATTCCACATGTGTCAACGTCTCCAAATGATAATTTTGAAGACTCTATTACCACCTCATGAAAAGAAGGTGCGGACAACATAAAAGTATAGACATTCTTGCCTATCTTTTTTTTAACAACCATTTCAATTTTTGCCATTTTATTATTTTAACCGGATAAGACCAGATTTTACATATGCAAATAAAACGAGTAGAAACATAAAAAGCAAGTTACATCACATTATTATTAAATTTATTTTAAATGCGTTGTGTTTACTTTTTAAAAATAAAGTTTTTTATTACATAATGGCAATACCAAAAATTAACAGATTTAATTCCAAGCCATTATATTATCTTCAAATGCTACATGAAGGAAATATTTTCACTTGGAAGATTGAGAACTTTACAATAACATCAACTCCTCGTTTTAATTTTATTTCAACAAATTTTGCCGAAGTTTCACATAAGGATGAAAATATTATAGAATTGGAATTAAATGCAGAATCATACTTAAATGATACACTTTTAACCAGAATTGTACTTGTAGAAAAAATTGGTAATAAAAAAGTAGAAATAGGAGACCCTTTGATAAGATGGGCACTTCATGATTTACAAAAAATTCCTTTTATAAATACAAGAGATTTTTTAATTAAAACATTAATAGAATCACCAGTGGAAAGAAAAATATTTTTAGAACAATGTGTATTGTTAAAATACCAGACATCAGATTTATGTGATTACAACCTTGAAGAACAGTTTGAACAAGTTCCAACCATTATAAAACTTAAATTAAAACCAAAAATCATAATGCAATATCCATAACTACAACAAATGATAGGATTTTTCGTTTAAACAGTTATGAAACAATCAACAATCAAAGAAAACCAAGAAAAAATAAAGGATACACCATGGACAAAACTTGGGATAAAGGTAGATTTATGTTCGTTTTTGACGAGGAAAGTGTTGGTTGAAAAGTTTTCTCCTCAAAAAGCTAAAAAAATAGAAATGCGTAATTTCTTTATTTCGAAGATTGATGGGTGTGAATTATACGTGAATGATATCTATCCTTATTACATATTTTACATTAAAAATATCAATGGAAATAATGAGATTTTAATGGAAAAACATGAAAAAAGCAAGACGTTTTGCATAAAATATGATGGCATATGGTCAGTTTTTGAGAGCTTGTACATGCTCCAATATGATGAGATTCAGTCATTTACACAGATTACCTTTGATGAGCTCCTAAAATTACAAGGGTATAAAACCTGTCTTTTGATTTTCCCTGTTAATTGTTTTCTTTGATGAGCTCCTAAAATTACAAGGGTATAAAACAAAGGTGTTGCAAGATCAAATCGTAAAATACTTTGATGAGCTCCTAAAATTACAAGGGTATAAAACGAGACCAGTTATCCGGGCAGGAAGCATAAATGACTTTGATGAGCTCCTAAAATTACAAGGGTATAAAACTTAATTTCAAAAATTTGTAAAATCAACCTCTCCTTCTGCTATTCCGCATTCATATAAATTACTACCTTCTGAGGAACCTACTTGGAGGGAAATATTTGTAAAATCCGACAGAACACTCTTAATTTCTTCAATTATACTAAATTCTTCTGGATGAACATCAATTATGAAAGAGTCGTGTACCTGAAATATAAATTTTGATTTTTTGTCTGCAAAAAACTTTCTTATAAGATAAAGTTTTTCTACCAAAATATCAGCAGCCATGGCTGATATAAAATTACTAAATGTAGCCCATGTTTTTTGTGGCTTAACAATGGTACTAAAACTATTTACTATATATCCTAATTCGTCATAAGAACATTGTATTTGTTTTGAAAATTCTATAATTGGGTTTAAAAATTCTCTCACTCTTAAAATTGCATCATTAACATCCGGAACTTCTTTTAATATTTTTTTTAACACTTCTTCTCCTCCACCATAAATTAATGTATGATTAATAGATTTGCCAATAGAGCGTTCTTTTGCATTCACTTTTTTATTCTTAAAAATAACTTTTGCAGTTTCTTCATGCAAATCTTTATCTTTAAATTTTTTTATAAAATCCTTATCCTGAGAAAAGAATAAAGCTAATTTTGTTTCAAAAGAAACATAATCCAATACAACTATTTTTCCGCCCTTAAATCTTGAAACAATCATTTTTCTATCATTACTATCCTTTGCTAACATTTGAGGGTTAAACCTTCTATCAACACAGTTTATACGTCCAGTTATTGTTCTTTTATTGGAATACAGCAATCTTACATATTGCATTCCATCAGAAGTCTTTTTAAAGTCTATTTTTTCATTTTCATATTTTTTATCGAAAAACAACTCTCTTTTAGAGAGCCAGTCAGTTATGATGTCTTTTTTATTTAATCTAATGATGTATGATTTTTCATGGTCAGTTATTTCCTGTCTTTTATATAATTCATGCATAACAAATGGAATAAACCGGTCAGATTCAGTATCCATAATAAAATCATAGAAGTATTTCTCGGATATTTCTTCAAAATATCTTGACCAAAAAAGATTTTCTATAGTTTCAAAAAACGGTTCATGCTTTTCTGTTAGATATGGGCTTACATTAGAATAACTTAAACAAATTGGAGAGTATTTTTCAATAATAGAAGTAACTGATTTTCTTATATCCATTCCAAAATATCTCATGCTTTCAAGATTTATTCCTATTATTTTTTTGCAATCTTCTGAATTATACAAGTACATGGCCTTACCAGAAAAATATGCATAAAATTTATATGGTTTAATAAAGTTTTTTTCCAAAAACTTGGATAATTTTCCATCCAAAATACAGTCATATGTAATGTATGTATCTGGCAACCAGTTTGATATTATGTTCTTTATAAAGGTTTTTGTGTTTAATATAGTGTTCGACTTTTCTTCGGAAGTGCTGTAAGCCCAAGAAATGTTATTTGAAATTTTGTGCTGAGAAACTCTCTGAGCCGGAAATAACTTTTTTACATATTCCCATCCAACTATTATAGTTGGTACATTTTCTTCTTCAATTTTTTTTTCAATGTCACAAAGAATAATATCGACTCCAGAAGTAGAAAACTCCAAGCTAAATGCCAATAAATCCTCTTCTAAAAAAGTAAGTATTTTGCATATTTTTATTTCTTTGTTTAACATAAAAACAAAGATAAGAAAATATTATGATTTTCTAAGTTGATGGTGTAATTAAATTACTTAAACCTAAATCTGTGTAAAATAATGATGAATTACGCGATTGTATTGAGCCTGGAAATGTAGCTGGATTAGACATGTCAGCAAATCCTCCATATGGACCTAATTTTGCTAAATCTGGCCTATAATCGAAATGCCATTCTTCTCCTTTTACAGTACGAACGAATCCAAATTTCCAACTATTTTGAATTAACCATATATAAGTAGCGTCTTTTAGTGGAGAAGTGTGATTTTTATCAATATTTCTTGTCCCTGTATTTAAATCTAACGCAATACCATTTCCATGGTTAGACTGACCTGGCGCAGCGACATTAGCAAGGAAATATCCTTGAGTTTTATTTGGTGAAATTTGAATGAATTTTTGAGGTTTTAATGTATCACTATCTACATTTACATTAATTCCTTGTGGATTTGTTATATTGTTTTGGTCTGGATAATTAGGTGTTTTTAAATTTGAAACTCTAAGAGTATGTTGACTTTCAGCTTTTACTAACACGCCTTTAGAAGACACAACGTTAAGATTTCCTCCAAATTGAGGTCTGAAACCGCTAATAATCCTAAAACTAATACCTTCTTTACTGGCAGCACTTTGCATTGTTAAATATGCTTTAGCTGTGACCATTTCAACGGGTCGACCATCAACTTGAATTAATGTTATTGGTTTTTTATTGTTATTCAAGTAAGTTCCAGGTATTAAATCTAAATCTGAATTGTTTGGCACATCCTGAAATGGATTAAGTAATCCTTGTAAAACAGCTCCTTCAAATGATGTTGGAGAGGTTGTTCCAACATTTGGTTGAATAATTGAACTTTCCTCAGAACAAAGAGCTTTTAATGACTCAAGAGTAATTGGTCCAATTCCTTTCATTGAAGTACCGTCAAATCTCATTTTTATTCCCTCAAATGTTGTAGACATATCATTCGGTTTTATAGAATGTGTCACATTCATAATTTGATATAATCCAGAAAATATAGGGTGCTTTGCAACATGAAAATATTGCATAGGAGATATTTGTGCATTACCAATTACATCCACTTTCATTTTATAACTCCTTCCTTCCATTACAGATAAAATACTACAATCAGTTGTAACCACCTTATTTGAATTGTCTTTATCAACTAATCTTTGTAAATTTAAAATACTTTCAGCAGTAGGTCTTGATTCATCTGTAGAAACATCTATGTTTTTGACCACTGGATTATCTGGTGAACCAAAATTAATTTCAAAAGCATCCATTTTTGAATTTTGTGCAACAGAAGTTAAACTTAATGATGTTCCATCATTTTCTTTTGTTCTATTTTCTGGAGTTGGAGTAAAGAGAACATGAAAAACATTGCCAATTTTTGGTTCTACATTATTTGATGGTTTAAAAATTTCAGATATGTTAGAATAATCAATATTTCCAGGAATTGGAATAAACATAAAATTGTTTTTTGTACATAATTGTTGAATTATGTTCAATAAAGTTGTGTTTGCATTTGGTTTATAAAGCGAGTCAATATTTATTATTGAATGGGCGACATTTGTTAATATAGCCGGTGGATTTATTTTCTCCATCGGAAAATCATACTTAAATCCAGTTGATGAAGTTAATGTACCTAATGATGATTTTTCTCCAGGTAAATCTTCAACACTTCTCGATTTGGTTATTTTTCCACCTTCAATTTCTTCGATTATTGTACCATATTCTTTTTCTAAAGTATCAGCTATTGTTTTAGGTTCTATTGGTTGATTTTTAGGTTTATTAGAGCCATCAGAAGACTTATTTGTATTAATACTTACGTTATCCATGCTATACCCCAAAACACCCCATTGGTGGAATATGTGATGCATCTGAATGTATAAAGAGTTTTCATTAGATTGAGCCCTACCAAGTACTTGACTTAAAATATTGTTTTTCTCATCTTCAAGCTTGCTCATTCTATTTTCAATATCAACACATATTTTTCTTAAAAATATTCTTTGGTTTTTGCCTCTAACATCAGTTGCGTTTTGTTTTGGTAAAAATAATCCCCACGTTAATCTCGGACTATTATCATCTGTAATTTGAGAATAAGCAAGATATGTTACTCCATTTCCAATATTATCTTGATCTATAATTTTATAATAATAAACTCCTTTACCATCATTTAACATAGAAACATCCGGATAGCCATCTAATAAAGGAATTGATTTTAAGTTTTGCAATTTTGAATAATCAAATACGGTACAAAATGGTATATGCGAATTTATTGTTTTTACTCTTTGAAATTCGTCTTTATTTTGTTCTTCATCAGAATTTCCATTAGATATTTTTACTACTCCTAACGGCTCTTCTGTTTCTTTGTGCTTTTTATCACTAAACTCTGAATCAGTATCACTATTTTGTACACCATCTATTGCTCCTTGATCAGATGATTTATCAAAAATAACAAAACTATATTTTATTTTGTTTAAAGGAGTGTCTGATAATGGATTTAAAAACGAATCTATTGACGTCAATGTTTTGTATGCGTCAATATCTGGAATCATCCATAATGTATTGTTGTTATATAAATATTTAGCGGTGAAATCATCATAATTTATACTGTCAGAAATTTCTCTTGTATATGTTGCATCACTTCCTGGATAAAAAATTGATTTTGTATTTCCTGTTCCTAAAAAATTTTTAAACATAGAATCTACAGTTCCTAAAAATTCTTTTGACTCTCCAGTTCCTTTTGCAATAACTGCGTGTGTCTTTATTGTTTGTATTGGAGTTTTTGATACTTTAACTATTTCGGTTTCTGTATTAGAATTTATTCCATACATATAAAGTCCTTCCCCATCTGAAGTAAGTAAATTATTTATAAATCTACAAAACTTTTTAACATAACCATAATCTTCTGTTGTTAGGGATGAAAGAATCACATCTGTTATGTTTTTTAATTCTTTATCCGCAAGTTTTTCTATTTGATCTGGACTATCATCATCTAATCCTGATGTATTATAATCCCCAGGTTGATTAGAATCAAATGAGCGAGTTATAAAAGCTGCTATTCCAGAACGCACTAAAAGAGTTTCTAAAAATTGTTGTCCACTAGCATCTTTATATGGATTTGGACTTATAATTTCAAGATTATTAATTCTTGATATTATTTTATTTTCACTATTATTTAATGCATCTTGATTTTGGCTTGATTGATTTTCTGCAATACCTTCACTAATTGCCGTTAAAAACCTTCTCACAAAACTCATTTCACATCCTTCTGTTTCTATTCCAGCTTCAGTGGCTGGAACTTGCTCTCCTTTACTATCAATAGTTAATGGAAAAAACTTACCAATCAACTTATCGCCATTAGGTAATTTATTTAAAATTCTTACTTTTTCATTTAGATTATAGCCATTATATCCAGCATCAAGTATTGAACCTAAAATGTACCCTCCGTCAGCAGCTAATCTTGAAAATACTTCTGAAATAGTGACTGCCCCCAATTGAGTTTCTGACGTTTGAAATAATCTCCTTTTTTTCTCAACTTCAATAAGATTAAGATTATCATCTATTTTTTTTAAACCAGCTTTTACATCATTTTGAAAAGAAGTTGCAGAAGCATCAGCAAATTTTCCAGTTAAAGTTCCATTAGAATCGCTTCCTAAAATAGTCATATTTTTGGCAACACTATCCGGATTTCCTATTAATGCTATAATTTTTCTATGTTCAATATTTGATTGAGTAGGATTTCCCTTTAAAGATTTAAGAACCTCTTGAAATTTTGAACTGTTACCGGAGTCTTTTTCAAGACTTGGTGGAAGTTTAATTGTTATTATGGAAAATGCTGGCAAATCATTTTGTCCAGATACATTTTTTACTCTCGCTATTGTTGGTCTTCCTGCTACTTTTCCATTAATAACATCTCTTGGTTCAAAATCTTTATTAATTAAACCATCTATAGAGTTTATTTTTAATATAGAAAGTTGTTTTTGTAATTTATCATATTCTTTTGTTACTTGTTTTGTTTTTGTTTCTATAGTTTTACCTATTTTAATTATATCAAATATAGATTCAATTTTATTTTGTTTAGGAAGAATATTAGTGTTAGAATTAGCTTCGCCATTAACATCTCTTTTTAATCTTTTTTTTGCAAGAAGATATAAAAATGGAATATCCGCTAGGAATCCAAATTGGTTAGGCACAAACGACGCCTTTATTTCATAACTTCCATCAGAAGAATTATATCTTGTATGAGTTTTTTTTAGATTCATTATCCAAACAACCGGCTTACCAAGATAACCTTTAAATGTGAACCTAAATTTTGGTGGTGGCCAATCAAATAAAAGAGAATAGTCTAATTCACTTCCATTTCCATCAACATTATCTAATTTTTCAAAAACAGTATTTCCATATAAATCCTTAAAGGTGATATCAATTATTGGTTGTAGAGACGTTTTTGTTTCTACTTGAATATCTATTATCCCAAAACCTTTATTTTCTCTCATCATTCCAACAGAAAAAGTTTTACTTCCCATTAAATCAACCACGCTATTTTTTAACAAAGGAATTGCCTCAAGCCTTATATCTAAATAAAGTTTGTCCATTTCTAAAAAAGTTGGAAGAGGTTGAAAGCTCATGTTATTTATTTTTTAGAATTACTACTTTTTGTTCATATTCTGTTTCTGCATCCCTAAGCGGAAATGCAACTCTAATTACTGTATTGTTGGGAATGTCAAATTCTAATGCATATTCCGGATTAGCTAATGAAATAAGCCAAGAGTATGTGTCGTCATTGTATATATCAGCAGCAATGGTATCAAATCTCATCTTATCTGAATTATATATAACAAACTTATCAGTATCTCTTTTAGATATGGTAATTGCTGGTACGGTCATCATTTCTCTGTTGACAGTGATTAAATGTTTATATCTGCTGGTTGCCATTGTTTTAAAATTAACTTATTATTAATTAAAATAAATAATAGAAAACTATTTTATTTTATTCTTGCTTGATAGAATCCTCCAATATCGTCAGCGAGAGGAGCATTACTTCCACTTGTAGACTCACCCCAATTTCCGACTATGTTGAAACTCAGGGTCGCAACACACCACATAGGCTGAACTCGGCCACCAGAGCCATCTATAGACCAAGGTGAGTCATCATATGAAAACGAAATATTATTTATAATAACATCATAGTTGAACCAATCACCTAATTTTAAATGACTTACAGGTGGATATGTAAAAGAAAATCCTTTGCCAGAAGTATTTCTTGATGGTCTAGTAAGTTTGGATAAAAATTCCATTCTTGTTAAGAAATCTACTTTATCACCGGAAAAGAAAGCTGGCTGAAACATAAGATCTTTTTTCATTTCTTTTAATCTTTCTTTGGTTTCCTTAGTTTTTAAAGAAATGTCCCCAGAAGAATTAGTTTCTTCTCCACCTTTAATTAATTCTCTATAAATTTTTCCACCTTCATCTCCATATTTACGATTTCCCACATTTGAAGAATTATCTTTTTGTTTAGCTTCTAAATTTGAAATTTCGGAATTCAATTCACTTATTTGAGATTTTAAAGTAGAAGTGTTTCCAACATCATCAGATGCTATAGCTAATAATTGAGCGTTATATTCAGATATTTGTTTCTTCTTATTTTTTATTTCTACTTCAATATTATCATTTGCTGTATTTATTCCATTTTCCGATTCAAAATGTTTACTAAAAGTTTCTGAATATGTTGTTGAATCTTCCCAATTAACACCAACATCAACAGTTTGAGAATAATCAGTTAAAACAAAAAAGGATATGGAGCCTTCTCTATTTGAATTAGAATAAGTATAAATTGGCTCCGGTCTTCCAAGAAAATCTACCTTATTCCAATTTGCACTATCGCTATTTGAAAAAGACTTAACATATGGAGGAAAACTCATTGTATGATTAAGAGTAGAATCCCCATTTTGAATAGCGTAATTTTTTATTCTCAATTCAAGGGTCCCAGCATCTTTACTTGGTTTATAGGGATTGGCTATTGTATATCTGGCATAAGCTTTTTTAGCATTTGGGTCAGCACTAATTAAAAATTTTTTAGTTCTTTGATTATAATTTTTAGATAAATCTATTCCTTCTGTTCCGGGAGCATTCTTTATTGTATTTATAATATGAGTAACGCCTCTTTCATGTTTATTAAAATCAACAGCAATTGCATCTCCTGGAACTGTGTTTGACATCATAGAAATAGCCGTTCCTATTTCTCCATTTGTTGGTTTTAACAATTGTGTAACAGGAGATATTCCATCAGAATATTCCCCCGGAGATTGTAATCCTACATATGTTCCACCCTTAGCGCTAACTACTCCTGCTGGAGTTGAATTAGTAGATAATACTTTTTCGTTTTTAAGCGTACTGTTAGATAATGATAACAGCTCTTTAAACCCTCCAGCGTTATGTCCATTTAATATACTGTATCCATCTAATAAATCATCATATCTATTCCTGAAAACATTTTTCTGTAAATTATAAAGTTGAGCAGCATTGGTTATTTTCGCTAAAGGAATTCCAGAATCTGGTTTTGTTTCAAGCCCATAAATTGGTTTTAAATTTTTGGTTGCGTCAAGTATTGTTCCTTTAAATTTCATAAGCTCTCTTATTGGAGCGCTCATAATTTCTAAATTAGATACACCTACAAATGTGCTTGTTCCTCCCATCATTAAAGAAGTACCAAGACCATTAGAATTTCCATTTTTTGTTAATAAATTATGTCTAGTAGCATTTGCAATAGTTATTATAGTATTTGGTCTATCAACATTTTTAGATAATAGAGAATTTCTTGTACCTACAGAATCAGATTCTAAGCTTAAATATTGAGGAACATTTGCTGATAATAAATCATTTCTTATACTTAATGAATTCTGATCTAAATCAATATTATTTACGACATTACTCGCCAATAATGCATTTCTTGAAATTAGTGCATCTCCATCTAAATCAATAACTACAGGAACGTTTGCAGCAAGAAGAGCTCCTCTCGGAACCGCAGATAAAACATCTAAATCTGTATTTGACGGAACATTACTAGATAATAATGTGTCTCTTAGAATTATTGAATTAGCGTCCAAATCAATATTGTTTGGTACATTGCTTGCCAATAATGAATCTCTTGGAATTACTGAATTTGCGTCTAAGTCAATATTATTTGGAACATTACTTGCTAATAGCGTGTTTCTTGGAGCAGTTGAGTTCGCATCTAAATCGATATTCACTGGAACGTTGTTTGCCAATAATGTATTTCTCGGAACAGTTGAGTTTGCATCTAAATCTATATTCGCTGGAACGTTACTTGATAACAAATTTTCTCTTGCAGTTGTTGAGTTAGAATCTAAGTTAGTATTCGCTGGCACATTACTTGCTAATAATGAATCTCTTGGAACAGTTGAGCTTGCATCTAAATCTATATTCGCTGGAACGTTACTTGATAACAAATTTTCTCTCGTAGTCGTTGAGTTCGAATCTAAATTAACATTCGCTGTCACATTTGCTGAAAGTAATCCATCTCTTGTAATTGTTGAGTTCGCGTCTAAATTAACTTTTGACGGCACATTTGATGATAGTAAACTTTCTCTTGTTACTGTCGACTTTGAATCTAAATTAATATTCGGTGCCACATTTGATGACAATAAACTATCTCTTGTAGCTGTTGAATTTGCGTCTAAATTAGCACTTATAGGAACATTTGACGACAACAAACTATCCCTTGAGATTGTTGAGTTTGCGTCTAAATCAATTTTTGATTGTACATTTGATAACAACAAGCTATCCCTTATGGCGGTTGAATTTGCATCTAAGTCAATTTTTTTAGATACATTACTCGATAATAAATTATCTCTTGTAGAAACTGCAGATAAATCAAGATTTATGTTTTTCTCTATATTTTTAAATTCCTGAGCTTCTCTGAACTGGGATGAATCTTTGTCGATATCAATTTTACCTTCAATATTTTTAGATAAGGAAGCATTTCTTAATTTTAAAGACTCATTATCAATATTGATGTTGGACTTAATATTTGAGCCCAACATTTCTTCTCTTGTTGATATTGCTTTTGATTCTAAGTCTAAATTAGCCGGCACATTGCTCGATAATAAATTCTCTCTTACGCTAACAGATTTATCATCAAGATTTATCTTTTTCTCTACGTTATGAGAAATATTTGAATTTCTTGCATCTTTTGATTGAATATCTAAATTTGTTTCATGAGGAATGTTTTTTGATAATAGATTTTCTCTCACTGAGTCAGATAACTCTTCTAATCCAACAGAAGATTTAAGTAAACTATTTTTTGAAATTTGTGATTGTCTATAATTTTCTCCAGATATGTCTAAATCGATTTGTTTTTCTACATGTTTAGAAATCATTGTATTTCTGATGTTTGTAGAATTTTCATCAAGATTCGCTGTAAAAGTTGACTCGTTTTTTGCGAGCATTGTTTTTCTCGTTTCTGTATACAAAACATCATAAAGATTCTCCGGCCTCTTTACGTTTTTTGACAAAAGGGTTTTTCTAACTTCAGCAGAATATTGTCCAAAGAAGTGTTCTAACTTCTCACGAGCTTGTTGTTCTTCAAATGTTTCGTCATAATATTCTGTTGACATAATAAAAATCTTTTATTTAAATTAAATAGGAATGGATAATTTTTTGAGATTGAGATTGTTTTAGGAAATTATGAATTGGGAATTTGATTTTTTGATGGTGATAAACAGTTTTTTGGGGATTTTACGGCTCGGTAATGGGTGGATTTTACATTTTTATTTTGCTGAGCTTGACATGTTAGGATTTTTCTTATATATTTACATGAAACATAAATGATTTATAAATGGAAACTATAAAAAAACAAAAAAGAGTTTTTAACTTTAATTTACCAGATGATCTAAGAGAGTATCTTAAATATAAAGCTAGTTTAAAAAGAACAACAATATCACAACACATTATTGATTTAATTGTTTCTGATATGGAAATTGAGAAACAAAAAATAACTAAAAATATTAATTGGGGAATAAACAATGAAAGTAAAAACTAAATTCACACTAAATGAAGTATTAGACACTTTAAAAGAAAAGAAACTCAATAGAGACGAGTATTCGTTATTGTATAGTAGCTATGAAACACAGATTGGCAAAGATGGTTATCTGCAATTCAAATTAACAGAAAAAGATAATTGGAAAAATGTTCATACGCTCGTTAATCAATATTTTAATTCGGAAGAGCACGATAAAAAACATATAGAGCTAATAGAAACTAAAATCGAAAAATGTTTAGTGACTCATCATGTTAATTTTTTTGAGAAAGAAAACAAGATAAATAATCATCCGGATAACTTATTGTGGTTAGGACTGGATGAACATAGGATTTTACATGAGAAAATAATGTGTGAGGTAGTTGACAAAATGTGGAATCCCGAAAATACTGAATACTGTAATTTTGAAGTGCAGAGAGAAAAAATAAAATTAGCAGCATCTGAAAATGGTAGAAAGCATTTTGAAATATTGTGGCACGGAGAAAATAATGAAGAGTTTAGAGCAAAAATATTACCTATTCTAATCGAAAATGGTAAAAAAATAATGAATGAAAATTGGCATGGAGAAAATAGTGAAGTGTTTAGAGAAAAAATGAAATTAATCAAGAGTGAAAACAATTATGAATTATGGCACGGAGAAAATAGTGAAGTGTTTAGAACTAAAATATTACCTACTCAAATTGAGAATGGGAAAAAAATAATGAATGAAAGATGGCATGGAGAAAATAATGAAGAGTACAGAAAAAAAATGAAATTAATCCGTAGTGAAAATAATTATGAATTATGGCACGGAGAAAATAATAAAGAGTTTAGAACAAAAATGAAACCATTTCAAATCGAATCTGGCAAAAAAGTAATGAAGGAATTATGGCATGGAGAAAACAACGAAGAATTCAGAGAAAAAATGTTAACTGTTGCTATAAATAATATTTCTGAACATAATGATACTTTTTGGAATGGTGAAGATAATAAATTAAGAAGAAAAGAGCAGAGCGAAAGAATAAAGGGAATATCAGAAAATTTTTGGTACGGAGAAAATAATGAAGAAAATCGTAAAAATCATGCAGAGAGATTGTCGAAAAGAAATGCTGACCCAGAACATAAACGAAAAGTAATAGAAGGTAAGATATTTAAAATTTTCAAAAAAATATTAGAAGCAGGAGAAGAAATCTCAAATGAAACTTTCATTAAATACAAATTTAATGGAGCTCCATACCCAATAACTGTTTTTGGTTCTATAGAAATTGCTATAGAAAAACTAAAAGATTATCATGAAAAGGTTAAATAACACTAACTCACAAGCTTAGTATCTTCAATCACGAGATTTTGAATTTCGCGCCCGTTGAGGCGTAAGTTTATTGTTATTGGTGCAATTTTTACAGTTTGTTCTGTTTGTCCTTTTTCAGAACTTCCACCAAAAACTGCATTTGCTAAACCAGAAATAGCTGAAGCGGTTGAAAGACGTTCAGCAGCTGAGGCCATATTATTTAATTTTTCAACATCAAGTCCCTTAACTGCTTCTTTTAATTTTCCAATTCCTTCTGCCATAGAATTTGTTGCAATAGCTGATATTTGCATTGCTGGAGCTAAAATAACCATAACAGCAGCAAGACTTCCAAGCGCAAATGACATCATCAATAATCCAGGAATAGCAAATAAACCAATTCCAGCAAGACCTAATAATCCAGGAAGAATAGAAACCAATGCGCTTCCCATTCCTGAAAATCCATTCCAATCTACAGTTGACATAGCGTTAAATCCAGATGCAGCAACTAATAAAGAAGCCCCAAATAACATTAATGATAAACCGGCAATTGCAAGAGCTCCTGCTCCAAAAAGAAAAGCAAGACCAGCAGGAGTCATCATAATTGCACCAATTCCAGCAAGAGCTAACACTGCAAGTGCTGCCATTCCAATAGAAATAAGCATTTGCGACCAAGGTATTCCTGCCATCATTTGCATTGCAAATGCGAATGGTATTAAAGCAACGGACATAACAAGCATAGCAAAACTTCCTTTTAGAATATCTCCGGAACTTATTTTCCCCATTATTTTACTCATAATCCACATAGCCCCAGCTAATTCAACTAAAGAGAATCCAAATGCCACTAATAATACTGGATTTATAGAAGAAAACACAGCAGCTAAAATACCAAGTGAACCACCAATTAACAAAACTGATATTGCTAATGTACCAGCACCTTGTATTATTTTTTTAGAATTAGCTCCACCAAATGCTTTTAATCCTGATGCTATACTCTCTAAAAAACCTCCAGGTTTTTTACCTTCCGGAACTTCTCCAGCACCTTTAACTTTTGGCATGCCGTAACTTCTTGGTTTAAATACTTTTTCAGCACCACCTCCAAATAATTTTCCTGTAATACCTTTAATGCTACCTAATAATTTTGTAAAAGCACTACCTCCAAACGCCAAATATAAAGCAGCGGTTAGAGCGATTATTGCACCTACAATTTGTCCTCCACCACCAAATATTTCATCCCATCCTTTTTGAAGTAAGGAAAATCCAGAAGTTATTACGTTTAAAACCCAACCTATACCTTTTAAAACTGGCTCAAACACAGTCATTGTTGCTAAAAGAGAAGTCACAAAACTATCAAAACTTTGTTTCATAGATTGATTTGCAATATTTCTCGCTTCTAAATCAGTAGCATCATTTACTGCTTTTTCTCTAGCTATTTTAATCATTTCTGGAGTTAATTTTGATAAATCTGTAACTCCACCAACATCTAATTTTATTTCACCTTTATCTCCTATACTTGATAAGTTCGTTATAAACTCTTGGTCTTCAGGAGATAACCCCTGAAGTGTTGAACCTAATAAATCTATTTTTTTATTTTTTAAAGCAGCTTGTGATATATAATTATACATTTCATCAGTTGATAAATGTAATGCTTCTGCAGCCATTGCTAATCTTTTTTTATCTACTGGGTTGATTTGAAATTTTCCATCTTTATTAATTTCTCCAATATCTGCCCCTAATTTACTAATCATATCTATCATAGCATCGCCGCCCTCTTGGGAGGCGCTCATGAGTGAAAAAGGATCAACGTTTGCAAACGATCCTCCCACGAGCTGAAGTTGTGCGGCTGAATCGATCGAATTTTCTAAATTCATCTGGAAAGCCTCTGTTACCTTTAGAATAGAGTCCATTGATACTCCCATTTTTTCTGCTTTTACAGCCATTTTAGCTAATGATGCCTCTCCTTCTTTAAATCCCATTTTTTGCCATCTTGGTAATTCTTTTGCAATTTCAGAAGTCACCTTCGATACGTTTACTCCATAAATTTTAGAAGTTTTTGCTATGTTAGTAAACATATTTTTAATATCTTCTGTGGAAGAACCCAAAAACTTCATTTGTCCAACTATTCCATTAACTTCTTCTCCTGTAGCTCCAAGAGCTCCTGGAATTGCTTGAAATTGTTTTGCGAGTTCAGCTACTGCTGGAATATTATTTGTTTTAAGAGTATTAGCTAATTGTTCAACGTTTTTAAAAGATTCTTCAGTACTAACTCCAAATTGTGCACCATTAGATACTAAGGATGACATAGACTCAGAAGTCGCTCTAATTTGGTCACCGGTTACACTAAATTTTCTTTGAATGTCTGATAATTTATCATCAAACATCATTAAAGTATCAACTATTTTTTGTGGACTTATATTTTGTGCGAAATTTTTTCCAATTTTTGTTAAAGCATTTGATAAAGAGAAAACTTTTTTATTGGCTTCTTCTAATTCTGCTGTTGCTTTTTTTAAATCTTTATTAATTTCTATAAGTCCTTCTGGTCCATTTTTTTTAAAAAAATCAGAAAGACCGTCTTTATCTTTTAATTTATTCGTTATTTTTTTAAAAGCACTTAACCCATCTTCTCCCCACTTATCTATAAAAGCACTAAAATCTTTTGTTTTTAAAGCCTCCGCTAAGGCTTTTCCCATGTCTGGCGTTTTTTTTGAAAAATCTTTTACTAATTTTTCTAAGTTCCCAGTATTTCCGTAAATTGCTTTTTTAAAGTCTTTATTTAAAACTTCTGCAGATTCATTAAAAGCTTCCTTTAATATATCAACCTCTTTTGTCATCTTTGAAATATCTTCAGCAGAAGAATTCATTTTAACAAAAAAATCACTTTTATTTATTCCTATTATAGCATTAGATATTGAATTAAAATTTTCGTCTGATTTTTCAATGTCAGCAGAAAAGTCATAACCTGATTTTTGCATATCGGACATCAATTTTGCTATCTTAGATGCTCTTTTTTCATCTGATGCACTAAATTTTCCGCTATCGTTATTTTGCTTTGCCATATCTATAAAATAAATAACTAAAAATAAAAAACCAAGCCTTATGAGCTTGGTTTTAATTTAAATATATTGCAATATCTTATTTTTTCCCATACAACTCTTTTAGCTTGTCGTATTTTCCAGATGTAGAGCACATCGAGAGTTGCCCATCCAAATACTCAAAAGCTTCTCTTTCATTGTTTGACATTGGTTTTTGAAAGTTTGAATATGTAGCAAACCCAGTTTTGCCCATCTCTTCCATTTTATTAGTAGTTGATTTCTGACAAAGGACTCCATCTCTAAATTCAAAAGCTTCTTTTATGTTATTGTAGTTTCCGTTTTCGAAATTAGAATAATTTTTCATATTAGAATGAGCTCCGGTCAAAACTAATAAAGAAGAGAAAAATCCAATAACTATTGTTATTAATACAATTAAACTCAATACAATTGAAAGGAATTTATTTAAATATAAATAATTACTAGTAAATTCCAAATATTCTCTTTGGTTATAAAAAACTGTTTGTCCATAATATATTATTGCAAAAAACGATACAAATCTAAAAACTCCCAACCAAGGAGAATAAGAATTTGGAAAAGCGAATAATGATTTATAAATGAAAACAAATGGAAAAACAGGAATAGATTTTATTATTTCTATTATTCTGTCTCTTCTAAGTTCTTTAAGTAATTCTTCTCCTGCTTTTTTTATTTCTTCAGGACTCATTTTTGATGATTTGCTTGTTTTTTTATTTTCATCTTGAGTATTTTCTGACTTTGTAAATATTCCGGAAAGCAACACATAGATAACATAAAGAGGATAAGTAATAAGCCTGAATGTAAACATTAAGGCATACACAAAAGAAAATGGTTCCTTTACAACTTTTTCTTGTGTTTTAGAACGAGGCTTTTTAACTTTTGTTTTTTTAGATATTTTTGTTGTTGTTTTCATAATTGTTGTTCTTTTTATGATTAAACGTAAAAATAGAACAAATGTTGCAAGATTAATAAATATAAAAAATATAATTAGCCAGCTCTTTTTTATTTAGTGCTTTTATAGAAAACAATGTTTTTCTGAAGAAATTAAAAGTTAATCTTATAATTAATTTGGAAGTCTATACATTAACATACCCATTCGGTTAACGTCATTTGTTTCTTCAAAATTAAATTTTTTATAAAATTTTATAAGTCGATTTGTATCAGAACCATAAAAATCAGATGCTCTTAGTTTAATTTCTAAATTATTTTTATCAGCAAATTTTGTTATTTTTTCAAATAACACCGTTCCACTCCCTCTTTCTAAATCAGTTTTTATGACAAAATCGTCTATCCATAAAACATATTGATTATTTTCTTTTTTAATTTTATATTCTATCTTACTTTCAGCTTGTTTATTGATAAAATTATTAAAAAACTCACCACTTATCTCATAAGTGTGTTCATCATAATTTTCAGTGTCTATTTGTTTATAACCACAATTACTACACCTTTCAGAACCTGTTGGAAAAGAATTTTTCATTCCACAGGTTTGACAAAAAATGTCTTTCTTGAAGTTTTTTATAGCATCAATATGTTCACGAATTTCTTTACTCATCCTTAATAAATAGCTAAATTTTAACAAAAATCTGTTCTTCAATAAACTCAAAAAGTTCTTTTATTTTTTCTTGTTTGAAATACAGACGGTCTAATTGTTCTTGTTCTGCTCCGTATAATGTTGGCTCAATTTTTATAAGAAATTCTGAATCACTGTGTGAAACTTCGACTCTGCAAAAATCATTTTCTTTATTAGAAATGGTATGAAAGTTCAAATTATATTTTACCATTCCTATTGATATTCCTAATTCTGAAGTAATATTACTAAATCTTTTATCACCACTTTCTATTCCTTCATAAAATAGTCCTTTTGAGAAATAGAAAGTAAAACACGCCATATCATTGAAATATTTCTGGAGCGTATATTTTTCTTTACTTAAGGACGTGTATCCTTTAAATACTGGTATTCTTTCTTTGTTTACCGGATAAATGTAATCCATAATAATAAGAAGATTATCGTTTTCTTCAATTAAAATTGCATCTTTTGTAATGTCGAATTTTTCTGCTTGTTTAATTTCTGTTGTTTCCATGATTTAATTGTTTTTAAGTTTTAATCAAAAAATCTGACTATTAGCTACATTCGGTCTTAATTCTTGAAGTATTTTTGAATATTCCAGCATTTCATCTGTTGTAGTTTTGTCATTAAATTTTAAATTAAAGAACAAAGACTTAACCTCATCATCAGTTAATGTTTTATCTTCACAAAATTTCTTTATTTTACTTAAAGATTCAGTAAATGTAGGTTCTTTTGTTTTTTGTTTTATTTCAAACCTTTTTTTAAAAGACTCTAAAATCAAGAATATTTCTTCTGTTTTGACTTCTGAGATAAATTCTATTTTGGGAATAAATTTTATCACATAAACTAGTTTCTCTTTTCTTCCTTCGGTATATTCCGAAGAGCACTCAACATGTCCTATTATTTTGTCGTTGTCTCTAATTTTTTCAGTATTCACAGTCAGGAAAATGAATCTATCTTTCTTTATAGCAACAACTTCGCAGGTATCTTCATCTACAAAATCCTTAATGTAGTTATCGCCAAAATCTAATACAAAAAATTTAGCACCATAACCAGAGCCTTCACTATAACCTGTATTTGGTTTTTTTATTTGTCCGGTACCAAAAAAAGCGATACCATTAAAACATGGCAAATTTTTATTACCATTAATGTGGTCTTTAACAACAAACATTGTTTCTTTATGATTTATAATTGGCTTTTCACAACCTTCCTTTTCGGAATAACCCATTAGCTTCATTTTTGAAGCTGTGTCTAAAATATCGTTTTTCATGATTTTTGTTTTTAAAAATTATTTTTTAAAATTTCAACATTCCTATTAACAACTTCAATCTCTTCTTTATCTAAATCCAATTCTCTTAATTCAATAATTGTTTTTAAAACATTAATTACATTCTCTATATCAGAATTTTCTAAAAATTTTGTATAATAAATAAAATTTCCGATTTCTAATTTATTTGCATAATCATTTCCTTTTTCTGCCGGATGATTCAAACCTTTTAATAAGAATTCTAATTCATTTTCAGTTAGAGACTTAAGTCTTTCTGTAATTAATAGAGCATTTTCTTTAATTTCCTTATTATCGTTTTTCATGATTTTGTTTTATTAAGTTAATATCAAACTCTTGAGTTAATTTTGCTTTATCATTGTGCGTTTACCTTTGTTTTGCATCAATACTCTTGATAAAATCAAGGAAACCATCTACAATAATTGTATCGTATTTATCTCCTTTAATACAAAAGCATGTATCAATTAGCACGTAAGGGTCTTTTCTAAAATCCAATCTTAATTTATTGGCTATCCTGTCAAATAATCCAGCTGAGGCATAGCATTTTTCATAATCAGAATTCTCAAAAAACGAATCAATTTCATCAACTTTTATATGAATAGTCACATTTGCTTGAAGTTCTGATTTTAATACATGAAAACAGAATTGGCGTACAGTTCTATCAAAATGTTCATTTTTTTTATTTAGATTTATCAATTCTTCTTTTGTTAATTTTTTTTCTGGAAAGTTTTCCAGTTGTTCTTTTGTTAATTTTAAATTTTCCATAGGTTTATTTTGATTTTTTTATTATTAAATTTTCATTTTCTTTTAAAATTTCTAATCCATTATTTAATATCAAAGGAAAGTTAATTGGAAAATCCAAATCACTTAATTCAACATCACCAAGTATGACTGCCTCATTTCTTTTGTTTTTAACAGCACAAAATCTCCAATCATTTTTAAAATCAAGAACTTTAAAAATTTCTTCTTTTCCTGTAATAAAATATAATTGAGTAATTTCAGATTTTATACTAATTGGTTTACTGAAAAATACCGTCCATGTTTTTTGGGCTTCCATTTGTGATATAATTATTTTATTTCAAACTGTTTTCTAAAATCTTCAATTATTGTAAAAATTTGTTCTGTTTTTATTCCCAAATTAAGTACAGCTTCTTTTGTTGGAGTGAACGTTAATACATACATAAAATCTTCATTTCCTAATGATTCTTTTTTTCTCCCAACATTTCCAACTATACAAGACTTAGAAGTGTTTTCATAAATAGGAATGTTGGTTACGTTGTCAGATAATCTTATTTGTTTATTATTAAAAAATGCTATACCTTTAAAACAAGGCAGTTCTTCATTTCCGTCAATACAATCTTTAACGACAAAAACAGTTCCATTTCTACTAATAATTGGTTTTTCGCAACCATCATCTTCAGAATGTCCTAACGATTTAAGTTTTGTGGCTATAAACAATATTTCTCTTAAAGAACTGCCAGACGGTTTGAGTGCAGATGACATTGATGCCATTTCTTTTCCAGATGAAAAATTTGATTGTTCTGATTGACAGTTTTGTTTTAATGTAATAATGTTTTCGTTAACAACATCAATTTCAGACCAACTCAATTCACTCAATTTAGAAATTATAATTCCAATTCTATTCCATTTCTCAGGAGAAAAATCTTTCAATTTTTTTTGAATGTCAGTTATAAGAGTTAATTCTTTTCTAAAAAGTGGTTTTAAGAGTTCAACCACATCTACTACATTCTTTTCTTTGATTTTCATAATTGCTATTTTAATTAATGATTGTTTTTCTTAATTAAACGCAATTATAAGCTAAATGTTGCAATTATGGTTTTTTCTTTGGTACTCTTTTGGCAATTGTAGGTTTAACGATAGGTCTAACAGGTTTTGCAACAGCAGGATTCTTGGTAGTGATAACCTTATTTAAACTTGAAATAAAGTAAGATAATGTTTTATTATCAGAAATTTTTTCATAATCAGAAGCATTTTCAGCTCTAACAATGGTATTCATATTTAATAAGCCCTTTTTAAATGAATCAATCATAGCACCGGAAGTATATGGACCTTTTTCTTTTCCTTTCGAAAGGATAAAGTATTTATTATTAATTGGTGATTGAGCAGGAACTTTTGCAGTTTTAGTAATTTGTTGCAATTTTTGAGTCAATAACTTGTCATCCTTAACAAACTCAGTATTAGCTGAATTCGTTGGTCTTATTATTGTATCTAAAGTAACTTTAAGATTTTTAAATCCTTTAATTGTTACTTTGTTTTTTATTGATTGCACTATATCGTTTGATGAAAAGGGTCCAAACTCTTTATCTGCTTTTTTAATGAAGTATTTAAATTCAATTTTTTTTGCTGTTGGAACATTATCTGCTTGATCATAATTTATTCCCATAAATTTAGAAGATGCTGGAAACCATTTTCCTTTAAAAACAACTTTTTTACTACTCTTGTTCCAATCTAATAATTCAGCTTCAAAATTTCCATCAAAAAGCCATCCAATTTTCATTGGGTCTTTTTTTAAATCGTAAGTTCTTAGTGTTGCTTTTGTAATTCCGGCATTTTCTATAAATGGAGTTATATCTTTTACGTGGCTCCTTTTTCCAGATTTGTCGTAGAAAAAAGCTTCTGAACTTCCGGGCTCACTTGTAAATCTGTTATTATACTTTCCTAAATCAGATTTTTTAGCATCTACATTTGCAAGGTGTTTTTCAACAGAAGAACTACGAACGTATTGTTTGTTTGGTTGCGGTTTGTCTTTATATAACCAATTCTTTGGATGTAACTTACCCCAGTTAAATGCTTCAAATAGATTTTCTATCCTATTGTTTAAGTCTTCAAATTCTTTTACCGGGTCTTTCATTGTGTTTTTCCGAACATTTTTTATTAAATAGTTTAGAAAAACAATAGTTATTTAAATTACTTTTAAAATCCATTATATTTATAGGAAATGCGAATAATGGAAAATTTAAGAAAATTTATAAAAAAAGTATTAAAAGAATCATTTGGAGTTCATGAACCAACTGATGAATTGGCTGAGTGGTTATCAAATGAATTGATTGCAAACTTAAATTATTATCAAGAAAGAGGAATGTTAGATTCAAAAAAAAATATTATAACATTACCATTTAACATTCCCAATGAAATGATGCCAAAAACATTTTTAAATCAAATAAAAGTAAATTTAAATATTTCAGATAAAGGAAAAATAAATTCAATAACTGGAGGTGATTTTGACACAAGCAAAACAAAAAGATTTGTAAGAAATAATCTATTTGTATATGATATAACAATAAACCTTAATTTTAATTGGGATTTCAAGTTTGATATTTCTGAAAAGATGACTTCTTTTTTCGAACACGAATTACATCACGCCTTCACTCATATAATTAAATTAAACAAAAAATCTAAATCAAAATATCTAAATATGGTTTCAAGAATGCCAGTTTATGATTTACAGAACGTACTCGAAGAAAATCCTATTTTAAAAGATTTTGTATCTCATTTTTATTTAGCTTTACCGGAAGAAGTTAACGCAAGAGTTCAGGAAGCGTATGGCGATATAAAAATTCATTTAAAAAAATCAGAAGAAGATTTAATGAAAGAGTTATATACAACAAGACCAATGGTTGACGCTGGAACAATGCTAATATATAAAACAGATAGAATATTTTCTTTACCAAAAGAAGTATTGGAAAATTTCATAAAACAATTTAATGTAAATATGAAGACATCAATAAATTTAGTTATTGCAAAAGCAAAAAGAGAAAATGATTTGGCGTATGCACATGATTCCGTTAAATATCCACAAACTGACACAACAGCTTTTTTTACATTCTGGAGAAGAAGAATAAATAGAGAAGGCAATAAACTATTTAATAAAATCTTAAAAATGGTTAAAAAAGCAAAAAATTCAGAAGATTATAAAATTGAAGCCATTGCTTATATGGATTCCGCAATTTTAGAAGAGGCGACTGGGTTTAATATAGAAGGATATAATGAACTTGATTTTTAGCTCAAAATCTTAGCTAAATCAACTTCTCCTTCCGCTATAATTCTTTTTTTAATAAAATTTCTAACAATATTTTCTGATTCATCAAAAACATTATACATAGATAAAGACTCTTCTTCTGTTAAATCAAAAGATTTATAGTCAACAAGTTCTTTAAATAGGATTTTTCCAACAAATGAACGAATTTCTTTATCTCCATCTTTAGTTGTCATTCTTATAATAAGAAAAGAAATGTGATTTTCTGAAAATAATTCAAAAAATGGATTAGGCTCTAATCCTGAATAGTTTTTAAAAGATTCTATTCTTAAATTTTCTTCAGATTTTTTACATTCTTTTTTAAATGTTTCGATAAATTTTTCTTTTGTGATTTCCATGATTTTGTTTTTTTAACAAATATACTAATCAATCAGAAAAAAGTAAATACTATTTTAATTGACCCATTTTTTTCATATCAGAAAAATAATCAAGCTTATGTAGTTTTTGTAAAGTGAATATGAAGCCAGATTTATCATCTTCTGAAGGATTGTGTATTCTGCAATAATCTAAAAGCTTATCTTCTGGAATGTTTTTTATCTTTTTGTAGATTTGTTTTAAATCATTGAAAAAATCATTCTTCACAGAAAATAATTTATCTTTTGATTTTTTAAGATTAATAAGTAATGGAATCGATTCTTTATCCATATTAAATTCAAAATCATCATCATATAATTGATGGTTCATTATTGGATTGTTTTTAATTCTTAACTCTATATCTTTTAATAATTCTGAAAAAAAGTTATAAGGCCCTAATATATAATCGAAATCTTTGCCGGCACCAGATGTTAAATTTTTTGTTTGTTTTTTCCAATAAACAAATATTTTAGCCCTCCATTTATCATTTTTTTCTGCAAATATTATTTTAAAAGTATAATTAGGAAATTTGTTTTGAAATTTATGAGAGAACGTCCATTGATTTAATCCATTTTTTTCAAAAAATCCAGTGTACAAAAAATCTTTTAAAAAAGGAGAAAGCCTTTTTATTGTTTTGGCAACTTTTTCTGCTTGAGTTTTAGTAAATTTATCTATATTGTTCACAATTATAAATAGGAACGTTTTTATCTATTTGCAACAAGCATCACAAAAATTCGTTTAAATAGTTATGAACCATTCGAAACTAAAAGAAAAGCAAAAAGAAACTAAGAATACGCCATGGACAAAACTTGGGATAAAGGTAGATTTGTGTTCGTTTTTGACGAGGAAAGTGCTGGTTGAAAAGTTTTCTCCTCAAAAAGCTAAAGAATCAGAAATGAAAGAGTTTTTTATTTCGAAGATTGATGGGTGTGAATTATTTATTCATAATAACTATGAAAATTACGTTTTTTATATAAAAGAAACCAATGGAAACAAAGAAATTTTAATGGAAAAAAATGAAAAAAACAAGACATTTTATATAAAACATGATGGCATATGGTCAGTTTTTGAGAGCCGATACATGCTCCAATATGATGAGATTCAGTCACTTACGCAAGGATACCTTTTAGACAGTTTAAATTCTAAAGGGTATAAAACAATTGGGTATTTTTTTCATAATTGGGGACCCTTTTAGACAGTTTAAATTCTAAAGGGTATAAAACGGATAAATGTGGATGGAATACATAAGGTTGACTTTTAGACAGTTTAAATTCTAAAGGGTATAAAACGGATAAATGTGGATGGAATACATAAGGTTGACTTTTAGACAGTTTAAATTCTAAAGGGTATAAAACTTAAAAATTACCTTTTACTACTATTTTTAGATTTATTTGCAGCATCCTTTTCTGCTTTATTCTGTTTTTCTATTTCTTCAGATATTCTATTTATTGTCCATCTTCTATCAACTGTAGTCATTTCATAAGCCTGATTTCTTGTTATTCCTTTACCATAATAATAAGCCAAAAAACATTCTTCATTCACGGTGTTTCTGTGAGTTTCTGGAAGAGATAAAAATTCTTCATCTATTTTAACAATATCTTTTAATTTATAATCACAAGACGGGCAAGTATGCATTATTGTCTCTTCAAATCCCGGTTCAACTTTATCCATGAATTCTCTTAAAGACTTAGAATCTTTAATTTTCATAGATTTTAGATAATTGATAATATATTGTTTATCTGTTTTATCATTAATGGAAGTTATTTGAGTTAAGTATCTACTCATGAGTTGTTTATTTTTCATGAGATGTGATTTATAAACTCTTAATGGTTCAAAATTTATCTGAATTGGATTTTCTAAAAACAAACTGCTTGGAACTATGTACTCAAATTCTCCATTTTCATTTGGAGGAACATTTATTTCCTTCGCTTCTATTTTGGAAATTTTAAATTGACCTTTTGATTTTGTTTCACATTCCGGACAAACAAACTCCATTTCAATTTCATCACCAAAAGTAACAGACCTAAGAAATAATAAAATAGCATCCCTATCACACACTAAGAGTTCTTCATATTCCAAATCGGAATTTAGAATAACATTATTCATTAAAATTTTTATAGCATTACCTCTTTGTGCTAAATATGGAGAAGACAATAAAATCTCATCATAACCAGTAAGAGCTCTTACTTGTATATGCGATGTTCCATCTTTGTAAAAAAGTCCCATCGATGGTAGATAAATCTCATCAAATGGGACTTTTAATAGTTCAGGTGTAGGTTTCATAAATCTTAACTATTTGAAAATCAGACCTTTGCATTTGGCCAGAAAAGCCGAGCTGTAATCGGAACCACATCTTCATAAACATGTCCGCAATTTTTACATTCAAATTCGTGATCCATATCAACTCCTGGTTCGATTATTCCAATATATTCTCTTAAAAAATAACTATCAGAAATTGGCATACCAGCAATTGCATTACTAATATATATTTTATCTCTAACTCCATTCATTTCCATTATTTGAAGAAGATATCTTTCAGTAAGTAAATTGGAAGTTCCAGTGCTCTTTTTTATTTTTTTCATAGATTCTACTTTCTTAGCAAGATAATCTTCATCTTTACCAGTAAGAAGTCTGAATTTAACCACCATTTTCATCTTTGGAAGCTTAATTGAAAATTCTCCATTTTGGTCAGGCTCTCCTTCTAAAGTTTTATATTTCAAAGATGAAAGCTTAACAGAAGTTTTATATTGCTCAGTACAATCAGGACAAGTCATCTTAACTTCATAATCATCTCCATAGCCGGTAGAACGTAAAGATAATAAAACAGCGTTCTTATCACCTGTAAGCATATCATTCGGACGTAGAGTCTTATCAATTATAGCATGCTCCAAAAGAACGTCTAACACTTTACCATTCTTAATTAAATCAGGACTTGTTAAAATATTTTCATCTTCTGCAGTCAAATACTTAACCTTTAATGTTTTTTGACCATTTGGATAGTATTTTCCTTGTGAAGGGAGTTCTATCTCGTCTGTAGGAACCATAAATTCCGTATCGATAAATTGTGCCGGTACTCCAGAACTGTCAGACATACTTTTAATATGTTCAGCTTGCTGATTAGTATTATTAGTTGTTTGTGGTGCATCTACACCTTTTTTACCTCCAAGGGTAATTGAATCATTTTTTTCTTCCATTTTTGTATGTTTTTATAATAGATAGTCTATAGAAATTTTTTGGTTCTTTAAAATTAACTTACTCTTGTAAAAAAGTGAATAATTGTTTAATTTTAATATTATGAACGATAAAAAATTTGGGATTATAGAAATACGAGATGGAGAAACGGTAAGAACTTATGAAGGACTATTTGAAATTCCTAAAATAAAAGTTGATATTGTTGAATATCAAGGATTTTATATGCCAACAAATAGAGCATGGGAAGATATTGAATTAAATTTTTTTGATTATTGTGATATTAGAAATCTTATATGGATTGATGAATGGTTGATAGAGCAATGTGATATAGCAACTGGACTAACGATGCGTGCTGTTGACTATAAAAAGGACATCATTTTTAAAATTGGTGAATACCAATGGAATTTGTACGGTTGTTTTCTTAGAGATGTTAGTGATAATTTATTGAAAGCATTGACAAGAAGAGTTTTAGTTGAAAGGATAGGTTATCCAACAATGCAAATTTCAAAAACAATAGTATTAAATATTGATAGAGCTATGTTAGTAGATATTTAAATCTTGACTTTGTTAATTCGTAATTCTTTTTTAAATCATCTTCCCAAACTCTTTCTAATTCATATCCGTTATTTTTTGCTATCGCATTTTTTTTAATATCATTGTAAAATGTTCTTTTCTGCATTTGAGACATTTCTTTCAATTCTTTATCTTTTGCATGCCAAAAAATTCCATCCGTTTCAACAAGCATGTTTTTACTTGGTATATAAAAATCATATATTTTTCCACCAACAATCTTTTGAGTTTCGTATTCAATATTTAATTCTTCTAATAAGCTTGCGAAGGATTTTTCCGGAGCTGTAGGATTTTTATCCATTTTTTTGGCCATACCCTCAATATAAGCTTGTTTTTGCTTTTGAGTTCTGGGACGATTTAGAGCATGCCTTTTAATTCCTCTTAAAATAGATGCTGTAGTTTTTTTCTTCTTTGCCATCTGTAATAAATAGATAAAGAAACAATATGATAGGATTTTACGTTTAAACAGTTATGAGTCAATCAAAATTAAGAGAAAATCGAGAAAAAGTTAGTGATACACCATGGACAAACCTTGGTATAAAATTGGACTTATGTTCATTTTTGACGAGGAAAGTATTGGTTGAAAAGTTTTCTCCTCAAAAATCGAAAGAAATAGAAATGCGGAATTTCTTTATTTCTAAGATTGATGGATGTGAGATATATTTAAACTCGAAGCATCCGGATTCCGTTTTTTACGTCAAAAATAAAGAGATTTTAGTGGAAAAATATGAAAAAAACAAGGCGTTTTACATAAAATATACCGACTTTTGGTCAGTTTTTGAGAGCCGATACATGCTCCAACATAATGAGATTCAGTCATTTACACAGATTACCCTTGAAGAGGGTCTAAAATCTAACGGTTATAAAACTTTCCAACAATTCGAACATACCCCTTATCAACCTTGAAGAGGGTCTAAAATCTAACGGTTATAAAACTCAACCCTATATAGAATGCTTAATTGCAATCCTTGAAGAGGGTCTAAAATCTAACGGTTATAAAACGTTCAAATTCACGCATGCGGAAAATGAACTGCCTTGAAGAGGGTCTAAAATCTAACGGTTATAAAACCAGCATCAAGATATTCTTTCAGTGTGAACGTCCCTTGAAGAGGGTCTAAAATACAACGGTTATAAACTTAAAATAACTCATTTTTTGTTAAAGATAAAGTTTCAAATCTTTTTTCGCCGTAAACCCAATATTCTTTTATTCCATTTGGATAAATTATGGCTGGCTTAAAGTGACCTCTGTGAATTTTTCCATGAAAATAATATCCTTCAATGCCAGATGAATGTATTGTGGCTGGTTGATCATTGTCTCTGTGTAACTTTCCGTCTTTATCAAAAAAATTATCCAAAGTTCCGTCTTTTTCATAAAATATAACTCGTTTTTCTTTCCAAGTATCTTTATGGTACCAAATTTTAGTATGGCCATAATCTTCATAGGGTTGTCTAAAAAATTCAGTTATGACAAATCGTTCCAACATTATAAAACCTTAAATTCACTTATGTTTTGTTTTTTAAAGGATTTCTCCATCAATTTTGAAGCGTCAAGTCCTTGTTCCTTAAAAAATTCTTGAATTGTAGGTACTGCTAAGTCGTAATAATCTTCTAACATTTCTTCATATTTTTCGATTTCAGACTCGCTTAATCCTTCTCTATTTAATTCAAATCCGCGAACGTATTTAACATCATCTTTATCATAATTTTTAATTGAATTCGAAGATTCTTTTAAGAAAACCGGTCTTAGGATTTCTCTGTTTGATGTAGTTCCATCATCCTTTTTGTAGATAAATTTAGCTTTTTCCATAATTTTTTATTTTTTATAGTATTGATTTTGTTGTATTTAGATTGTTTTGCCAGTTTTTATTTTTTTTCTTTCTAATTATTTAAAAGAACGGAATTATGTTAGAACTTGAAAAAACACCAGTATTTGTTAATGTTGTTAAAGATAATAAAAACAATTCTTATATACAAAAAAACAATCTACTTATGTTAGGTTTTTTTAGCTGGAATGATTTAATGGAAAAATTAGTTGGCGTTAAATTTTCATTAATCAATTTTATTATAGCAATTTTTGTTGGATTTTCTTCATTTATAACACATTATATTTATAATGATGCTAAGGCAGTTTTTTTTATGTTAGGATTAGTCGGATTAGATGCAATATTTGGTATTATCAGAGCATTAAAAAACAAAACATTTTCCAGCGCCAGGCTTCCACGCATAATCATCGTCATGCTTACGTACAGCGGGTGTTTGGCTACTGGTACCGCATTAGCGAAATTTAGCACTTTATATAGTTTTATCCCCGGAATTCTAATTTCCGCATTTTGTACAACTAGCATAGTTTCTATTTGGGAAAATTTACATCTTTTAAAATTAATATCAGATGATGTTTATAATATGCTTTCAAAAAAATTAAATGCTTTACAAATATTATTGTTTGGAGGATTTAATGTTCTAAATAAAAAGAATAAAAAGAAAAAATAATCACATCTTAATAAATAATATTAATAATATAAGCGTTAATTTATAAATTAACGCTTTGTTTTTTTATTTATACTATTTATATTTGTAATGACAACAATTTTTCTAAAAATCATGGGACGACAAAAACAAAAAATAACAAGAAACAAACACATTCAGATACGACTGGAAGAAACAATTAAAAATGATTATTTTAACATTTGTAAAAAAAACAAAATTAAGTTTTCAAAACACATAAGAGATTTTATTTTAGATACCATTGATAAGGAAATAATTTAAACTCAAAACACAGAATGGACATACAGGAATTAGCACAAAAAATATCAATAGAAAATTTAGATAAATTAAATAAAAAAGAAGTTAAACAATACACTTTGCTTAATAAAGAATTTCATAAATCATTAAGAAAAATATTTATTGACTTAAATTGTTTTAAAAATCATGGTGCATATGATTATATTTATGTTATAAATTCATTGAATTATTCTTTAGAAACATTTGAAGATTTACAGATTTTTATAAAAAAATTTTTAACAAACAAAAAAAGAGATGTGAGTTTCGAAAAGTTAACATTAATTTCAAAAATTAATGAAAAAATTTTACCTCAAATAATTAAATTCACAAATAATTATCCATCTGATATTGTTAATGTTGTAAGATGTTCGATGATAATTCAAAATATAAAAACATTTCCTACATGTTTGCATTGCGGAATTAAACCAGTATATTATTTTCAATCAAAGATAGGAATATACTGTTCTAAGGAATGTGCTTATAATTCTGATGGCAGGGCACAAAAAACGTTTGACACTAAACTAAAATTATATAACAATGGACATTATACTAATACAGAAAAAAGCAAAGTAACTATTATAAATAAATATGGAGTTAATCACATATCTCATATACCTGGATTTGCAGATAAAGTTAAACAAACAAAATTAGAAAATTTTGGAGATGAAAATTACAACAATAGAGAGCAGGCTAAAGAAACCTGTATTGAAAAATATGGAGTTGAAAATGTTTTACAATTAAAAGAAACGCAGAATAAAATAAATATAACCAAATTAAAAACATTATCATCATTTAAAATTATGAATATTTCAGAGATTGTTGATATTATTTTAAAAAATAAATTATATAATTTTTCTCAAAAAAAGTTCAATAAATACAAAAAACAAAACCCGGAATTTAAATTTAATTTTTTGCGACATCGTAAAAACTTTATGTTTGGTCACAATAATTATGATATAGATATAATAAAATTATTTTATTCCATATCTTATAAAATTCAAACTTTTGATGAAGTTAAGTTATTTATTAACACTTTTATTATTAACGGCAAAAATCATATTCATGAAAATGTTCTTAATTTTTTTACAGAAAAATTCCGTCTTGATTTAAAAGATAAAATTTTAGAAATGACCAAAAATTTTCCAAATAAAATATCTATGGTTGGCAGAAGTTTATTAATTTCCAAAAACATAAAAGAGTTTCCTAAGTGTTTAACATGTGAAAAAAATCCAGTTTCTTGGTCAAATTCGTCAAAACTTGGAATATATTGTTCTAAAAAATGTGCGGACGCATCTTGTGTTAAGCATAATAAAAGTAAAATAACAAACATAGAAAGATATGGAGTAGAAAATGTCATGCATAATCAAAATATTTTCGAGAGAAGTCAGAAAAATGGCTTTAAAATGTATAAATACAAAGATACCTCTTTAAATTATCAAGGTAAATATGAATTATATTTTTTAGAACTAATGGAAAATGCAGGACTGTTAAATGAAATTAAAAGAGGTCCAAGTTTCAAATATAAATGGGAAAATAAAATTACTACATATTATTCTGATTTTTTGTTTAAAGAAAGAATAATTGAAATAAAGTCAGTATGGACATATGATAGTAAAGGGAAAGATATTAAAAAAGGACTGAAAAATGAAGCAAAATGGCAATCCGTAAGAGAGTGTGGTATGGAAATAGATATTATAATAGATGATGATAAAAAAATAAAAATCTTAGAATATGTTACAACAATTGCACAAACATTAAATAAAAATTCGGAAGTAAAATCGTAACATTTTAAAACACTTTTCTAAATTCAGCACTTCCATCAAAAGATAACCATCCTTTTTCTTTTTTAAATTTAGTCACATAAACACTATTATTCTTAAGCTTTGACTCAAGTTTTTTATACATATTATCCCACATAATAACTTTTTTAACTGTAGCCCCATCGGATAAGTGTAATACATACATTTTTCTTCCTGTTTTAGTTAATTTTTGTTCTACATTATTTAAACAGAAATAATAATAATTAATAGGATTATCAAAATTTGTTACCGGCTCTAACGCTACTCCATATTCTTCAACAAAAGCATCTCTGAGTTCATGCAGTTTTTTGAGTAAACCGAGATCAAGATTACAAACTTCTAAAAATTCTTTTTGCTTTATATCATCTGGAGTTTTATTAAATTTCTTATAAACAGTAACAGAATCCATTCCAAAATTTCCAAATATATCTAATTGCATAACGTTTTTTACTTTCGCAGTTCTCCATGCCATAATTTCCTCTCTGGATGGTGACCAATCATCAAATAGTCCAGCTTTTAAACACGCTTCAAAACTGCCTTTATTAAATTTTTTAAAAGGTACCGAGAAAAACTCATCCCTCGTTAACGTTCCTATATTTTTGGCTTTTAATTCTTTAAATGCAATATCTCCCATTCCATTTATTCCAGAAAATCCCATTGCAATTTTTTTATTTTCAATTGATGTCCATTCCCAATTAGATTTTCTTACAGGAGGGGCAATTTCAATCCCTTTAGACATAGCAGAAAGAAGTGCAGCTTGTAACCATTGTTTTTCTTTTTCTTTATCGCTATTACTTTTAGGGTGATTTAAAAGTGCTGTATAGAATTCAGTCGGATAATAGTGTTTTAAAAAAAGGGTTTGCATAGCTATGTAGCTATATGAAGTTGCATGTGATTTATTGAACGAATATCCCAAATATTTAATTAACCAGTCTTCTATTTTAGTTACTTCTTCTTCAGATAAACCCTTTGTTTTTGCTCCGTCTATGAATTTTTTCCACAAATCAATATAATTTTTATAATTTTTATTTTTTAATTCATCTTCTGTTAATATGTCTCCACGTAATTTTTTTGCAATTATTTTACTAGCTGAGTCCATATATTTTCTTAAGTTATCACCATCTCCTTCATCCATTCCACCAATTTCCTTAGCAATAAACATTAGTTGTTCTTGATAAATTAGTACACCATTAGTTTCTTCTAATAATGGAGCTAAAAGTTCATGTACATATGTTTTTTTTTCTGGATTGAATTTATTTTGTATAAATTCAATATGAGCTCCCATTCCAAGACTTCCAGGTCTATATAATGAATTTGCTGCTGTTAATTCTTCAAATGTTTCAATCTGAATTCCTTTTATTAAAGCATTCATTCCCTCAGATTCAAATTGAAAAATCCCTTGATTATTACCCATTCTAAGTTCTATAAAAAGATTTGGGTCTTCAAGATTCACATAATCAACTTGCTCCTGTATGTCTATTCCTTTGTTTTCTTTTACAAGTTTTATTGCTGATTTTATAACATTAAGAGTAGTTAAATTTAATCTGTCTAATTTTAAAATACCAAGAGAAGATAAATCCTTTCCACTTCCAGATTCTTGATAACCTGAAACTATTTGACCTTTACAAATATTAACTGGCATATAATCCCAAACTGGTCCGGGCGTAATAACAATACCAGCAGCATGCTTTCCTAAATTCCTTATTTGTCCTTGAAGTTTTAGAGTAATACTTAATATTTCTGCATTATCTGGAGAAGTTAACCAGTTTTTAACTCTTTCTGAGCACTGTGGGTCATTTGGCCATGTTTCGAACCATTCTTGTAAAGAAATATCCCAAGTCGGTTTCGTTGGCATTTCTCTTGTTACAGCAAAAACATCTGACTCAAACCCAGATTCCCCTCCGAGAGCTTTAACCACATCTTTTATACATCCTTTTTCATTAAAAGTGCCAAAAGTAATTACCGGTATAACTCTTTCTTTTCCATATTTATCATACAAAAATTGTAATGTTTTTGCATCTGAACCTGTTTCAAAATCGATATCGATATCAGGAATCGATTTCCTTTTTGTGTTTAAAAATCTTTCAAAATATAAACCAAAACGAAGAGGGTCTATTTTTGTTATATCAAGACAGTATGATAATAAACAACCAGATGCAGAATTATGAACTCCTAAACTTTCAACATTGTAAGAGTGAGAATTTTCTACTGTTAAATCGTGAACTCTACCTTTATATTTAATTATATTTTTTGATTTTAATTTCATATTATTATAATGTTTTTACATATTCAAGTGTCATTTTGTGTAGGAAAATCATAAAATCAAAATTAAATCCTCTATCCAAACATTCTTGTTTCTTAAAATCGTTATTAATTTTACATTTATTATATATCCAAGTGGATTTTACTTCAATTATTTTATTTATTGAGATAATGTATATATCTGGAAAATATCTTCTTACAATGTTATCTATGTCTGTATAAAATATTTTTCCTATTTTATTTTGTATGTTTTTATTGCCAATTATCAAATCTTCTTCTTTAAATTCTTTTAATAAAATATCTAAAGCCTTATTTTCATACCCTTGCAGTTTTATAATTTTTCCACTTGGCATTATATATTCTTTAAATTTAAAGCTATTTTTTTGTGATTTTGAAAAAATTTTTTCATTTTGCATAACACTATAAACTCCATATTTTTCAAAAACAGCATCCAAAATATTTTGTCTATAATTTTCATCTTGCCATTTTTCCAACATTTTATTACTCTGATTTTCTTTATAACCATCTTTTTTCCAAACTTCTATCATTTTTTTGCTTTGATTTTCTTTGAATTCTGGTCTATTTTTACATATTTTTTGTGCAACAGAAGTATTTTTTAACCAATTAAGAGATGATGTTACTTTTTTATTTATGCATTTATTACAAATTGGTTCGAGTGAAAAATAATCTCTTTTTATAATATTTCTACATGCTAATTCACTTTTTTTATTACAAGCTTCACAACAAAAAGTTATTTTCATTTTGGAACTTTTAAACGCTTCTATTTTCCATTCTCCTAAAGCAATAAAATCACTTAATTCTATTCTGTTATTTATAGACTTTATATCATAGGCATTTAATAAATTTTCTAAATCTCTATTTTTAAATGGAATTTTACTTTCTTTTAATAATTTTCTAAATAATTTTAAGTTAATATTAAATTCTTTGGAAAATTTTAATATTTCATTTTTTGTTAAAAATCCATTTTTATTAATAATGACATTTAATATTTCTTTTTGTTCTTTTGTTATTTCTTTTTTCATGACTTTATATTTACTGTAAATAGTCAAAAAAAATCCTTATTGGACTAAGTCGGTAAATAATCTACTTCCATAATTTCATCTTCATTAGTTAAATCATTTGCTTTAACCCAACTTCTATTACTTGTTAGAAACTCATGGTCTAATGTGCATCTTATTTTTATTTTGTTTTCAAATTCTAATTCAACAATATCTTCTTCTATGTCATAAGACAAAACATCTATTACTGTTTGCTTATTTCCATAAGCATCTATCACTTCTTCTCCTATATCTATTATTTCTATAGAAGAATATAATCCATTAGACATTTTTACTCTACTTCCTGGCAAAAAACATCCTCTTCCAGGTCCTGTGGCTATATCATTTTCCTTACAAAACTTAATTAATTCCCAAACAACCATAAAATAATCAGACACTTTTTTATCGTCAATTACTTTTAGTTCGTAATCAAGCCTGTCCTTATATTTTTGAATAACTTCATCATCAATTTTTACTAAACCATTTTTTTTATAAATGTTTAATTTTTGTTTTAATTTTGCATGTGCAAGTTTTGTTATTATTTCCTTAGTTCCTGTTTCTTTAAAATACTCAATAACATCCGGTGTTGGCTCGTATTTTGGAAATTTCTCTACATCCGTTTCAAACTCAAAATTACATTTATCAGCAACTTTTAAAGTGTTATCTAAACATTCTTCAATAAATTTATCCGGATAATTATATCCAAATTCTTTATTCATTTTATAAAAATCATCTCTATTAGAATAATACAGATGTCGTGCTTGAAGTTTAAATGCTGTAGGGTCATCTACAGACTTATGTTGATTAATGGAAATAATCACATCCTGTAAACGATTATTTTCAGGACTCGAATAGTGAACATCACCTGTAAGTATTGGTGTTAATGAATATTTTTTAATCATTCTTAAAATAAAATGATTATATTTTTTTTGTTGAGGGATTTCATTAAATTGTAATTCTGCCACAAAATTGTTTCCAAATTCTCGCATTAAAAGTTTTATTCTTTCTTCTGCTTCTTGTTCCTTGCCTTCTTCTATTAACCTTGCCATTTTACTGGCCATACAACTGCTCGTAATCAAAAGTCCGGACTTATTCTCAATAAGCCATTCTGTTGTTATTCTGCCCCTACGATAATACCCTTCTGTGAAAGAACGATAAGTTAATTTATTTAAATTAACAAACCCTTCTTTATTCATTATAATAATTGATTGATGAGTATCTTTCCCCTCATAGGATTTTTCTTCATGTTTATCCATTTCATCATTCAGATAAGCTTCCATTCCAATTATCGGCTTAATTCCAGCAGCTTTACATTTATTATAAAATTCAAATGTACCAGATGCATGACCGTGGTCAATTAAAGTTATAGCAGGATGATGGTAATCCTTCGCTAAACTTACGTAATCGTCTATCTTCGCGGAACCATCGAGTAAGCTATACGAACTATGTAAATGCAAGTGTACCATAGGTTTTCTATGTAAACATCCATCATTTTTACAACTACATCTTTCCATTATATTTTGTTTTTTACAAATATAATAAAACAATTCATATTTATAGCAAATGGACTCAAATAAAAAAATTAGGAAACATATTCAAAAAATATTATCAGAAGATTTTGGTCAAGGAAAAGACTCTTTTGTTGATACAATTAAAGATGTTAATATATATGATTTAATTGGAAGACCAAATGAAACAGTTGATAGTGCTGCTGGAACTATAAAATTTACCTTAGAATTAGAAATTAGAAGATGGGGATTAGAAGGGATAATAATCGATGTAAGTGATTTTGTTGTTAATCGTGTTGTAATTAATAACGAAACTGAAGAAACAAGGCATGAAACAGTTGCATACATTAAAGATGGAATTCCAAAAGATAATTTTAAATTAATGATTCACAGAACTTCTGGGAAAAGACATATTGGAGCTTATGAAGTTGAAATAAGTGAAGCAAGAAAAGAAATAGAAATATCATTTTATAGCATTTAATTATTCGTGTTGACTTTTTGAAAAAAACCATTTAGATTTGTCAATGATTAGATAATTAAATGTCGAACCTAAAAAATAATGAATGAACAAGAAGTAGCAAAAAAAATAATCACAAAAAGCGGAAGACCCGGAAGAGAGATAAAAATAGACGGGACGAGATTTGGAAATCCAAATGTTGTCTTTAAATTAGGAACTGCCGAAGATAAAAATAGACCACACACAGTATATATTAATGCTACATTTTGGGTTGATATTAAAGATAAAGAAGATGTCGAAGGATTTGACAGAATTATTTCAAGAAGATATTCAAAAGAATTAAAAGATATATATAAAGTTGATTTAAAACCAATGCTTGAAAATAATAGGATTTTCCCACTTTATTATGACAATATTTTTATTGCTGAATTTCCTGATAATTTAAATTATAATTCTAAAAAAAGTTTCACATCCATTGAAATTAGTCTTCATACCGCAAATTGCTTAAATAAAGAAATAGATTATTCTCTAAAAGATAGGGTGGATAACGAATTGTTTATGGAAATGATGGAAATATCGAAAATAATAGCTAATACAGATTTGTTGAAAAGCAAATTAGGGTTCAGTATACACAAAAACAAATAATGGAAAATAAAAAAATAATAGGATGGTTTAGTTGTGGTATAACAAGTGCTGTAGCATGTAAGATGACTGTTGATAAATATGGTAAAGATAATGTTGTATTAATATATTTTGAAATTGACTCTGCTCACGAAGATAATGAAAGATTTATTTTAGAATCTGAAAAATGGATTGGAGTTAAAATAGAACGTAGGCGCTCAAAAAAATATAAAGACCAATTTGATGTTATAGAAAAAACAAGATACGTTAATGGTCCGGGTGGTGCCAGATGTACAAAAGAATTAAAAAAAGATGTTCGAGTAGCAGTAGAAAAAGAAATAAAATATGAACATCAGGTTTTTGGATTTGAATTTGCAAAAAAAGAAATAAATAGAGCTATTCGTTTTTCGCAACAATATCCACATACAAGTCCAATTTTTCCTTTAATAGAATCTAAATTAACCAAAGAACAATGTGCCGGTATATTATTAAATGCTGGAATAGCATTACCAACTATGTATACGCTGGGTTTTCATAATAATAATTGTAAAATGTGTGTTAAAGGAGGAAAAGGATATGCCAATTTGATTAGAACACATTTTCCAGAAGATTTCGATAGAATGGCAAAACTAGAGCGAAAAATTGGAAGAAGTTGTATAAAAAATAAATTTTTAGATGAATTACTTCCAGAAGAAGGAAGACATGAATCACCAATATTACCTGATTGCGGTACATTCTGTGAAATAGAATTTTCAGAAATAGAAGACCTAAATACAGAAAAAGTTTTAAACGGAGAAATTACTATAGACGATGTAACTGCTTCACAATAACTTAATAATACTAATATATTCAACAACTAAAGCACCACAATCGTGGTGCTTTTATTTTTTCTAAACTATTTAGAAGAAAAAATAATAATGTCAAACGAAGGTAAATATATTATAAGTGAATTTTATGCTTTCAATCCGGATGCTTCTTTAATAAGAGAAGCAGAAGATAAGCATATGCCTATTGTTTTAAAGGGCATACTTCAAAAAGGAAATACCACCAATAAAAACGGAAGAAAATATCCATTAGAAATTCTTAAAAGAGAAGCTGATAAATATAATCAACTTGTAAAAGAAAGAAGAGCGCTTGGAGAATTAGATCATCCAGATTCAGCAGTTGTTTCATTATCTAATGTTTCTCACTTAGTTACAAAAATATGGTGGGAGGGAGAAACTTTATATGGAGAAGTAGAAATTATAGATACTCCTTCTGGAAATATTTTAAAAGGTTTATTAAGAAGCGGAGTTATGCTTGGTATCTCATCAAGAGGAGTTGGTTCTGTAAAAAGTCATCAAGGCGATGACGTTGTTCAAGAAGATTTTGAATTAATTGCTTTTGATTTTGTTTCATCGCCATCAACACCTGGAGCATATATGTTCAAAGAAGGTGTAGAAAAGATAGGATTGAAAAAAATTACTAATAATAGTTTTAAAACATTAAGAGCTGAAGACGTAGAGTCTGCTTCAAATTTTATAAAAAATAAAAAATTATCTGACATTTTCGGACAAAAATTTTGGACAAAATAACAAATAAAGTGGAATTTGCTTTTTTATCAACTATTTATGTTGAAATAAGCGCTTTTTTAATTCAATAAAAAAAATGAGCATAAAAAAAAGTTTAATACAGCAAGCAATACTCGAAGTTCGAGATATAGAAAAGTTTGCAACAGAAAAAGCAAGAAAAGCTCTTGAAGAAGAGATGGCGCCAAAAATTAAACAAATCACGAATGAAGCTCTTAAAGAATTAGAAAATAGTTCTTTAAACGAAGGAATGAATTTAGAAATTCCAGCAGGTGCTGAACTTACTATAAAAATGCCAGAAGGTGAAACAAGTGAAATTGAGAACTCTTCTGAAACAGAAATAGAAAATGAAATATCTGATGATAATTCAGAAGAAACAATAAATAACGAAGAAAATATGAGCGATATCTTTGAAATCGAAGGTCTAAATGAGGAAGATGCAACTTTGCCAAATGCTGGTACACCTGCAGAAGCTCCGACTCCAACTCCTGATGCAACTGCACCAGTTGATGAAACACCAACAGAAGAACCTGTGTCTTTAGAAAGTATTTCTCAAATGCTTAAAGATATGGATGCTAAAATTGATGCTATTTCATCAGAAGAATCTTCTGAACAAGGAGATAGTGAAGGAAATGTTTCTATTGTAGATGATGAATCTGAATCAGAAATTACTCCAGAAGAAACACCTGCTCCTGAAGCTCCAGCTCCAGAAATTCAAACACCTGTTCAAGAAGAAGAATATGAATTAGATGAAGAATTTGGTGAAATGGATGAAGTTGTTTATGAAGTAGAAGATGATTGTGAATTAGATGAAGAAATGGTAGAGTACGAATTAGAAGAAGAGGATATGTCTGATTTAAATGATGATTCTGTAATGGAAATGTTTAATGAATTAGAAATAGTTGATGAAGATGTTGAAGAAGATAATACATCAGTAGAAGAAATTCACGGTGTTGGTCATAACCTAAAGCATACAAATACACTTGGTAAACTTCCAAAACAAGGAGTTGAACAAAGAAATGAAATTAATGAAAGTATTAAAAAAATAAAAGCTCAATATGTGTCGAAATTCGACGGGCTAAGTCAGGAAAACGAAAGTTTAAAACAAACAATTAAAGAATATAAAGACTCTTTCATTGTTTTGAGAAAACAAATAAACGAAGTACAGATTTTCAACGCAAAATTGGCTTATGCCAACAAGCTATTCACTAACGGTGGTCTTACAAATGATGAGAAAATGAAAATCGCTGAGGAATTTGATAGTGTAGAAACTATCGAAGAGGCAAAAAAACTCTATAACAATTTCCTTAACGAAATGAAAGTTTCAAAATCAGCAAAAACTCCATCTGTTGCAAAATTAAAATCTGTAAATCCGGCAGTAATAAAACCTTCAAACTCTAAAACGCTTTTCGAAAGTGATGAGATGATAAGAATGAAAAGACTTGCTGGAATAGTTAAAAATAGTGAAGAATAAACTTATAAATTAAAAAAACTAAAAAAATGAGTGAATTATTAAATTCAGGACAAGTTGGTCTAACAACTCTTAGAAATTTGTCCGAACAAAGAAAAACAATCATCAAGAACTGGGAAAACTCAGGTTTACTTGAAGGATTAAATGCTGGCAAGAAACAAAGTATTGCACAGTTACTTGAGAACCAAGCTTCTCACATGTTGAATGAGGTTACACTTGATTCATCTGCTGGTCGTTTTGACACAGTTGCTTTCCCAATGGTACGTAGAATTTTTTCTCGTCTATTAGCTAACGAAATCGTTTCTGTACAGCCTTTGGCTTTACCTTCTGGTTTGTTATTCTATATGGATGCAAGAGTTTCCACTACTAAAGTAGCACCTCAAAACACTGCTAACGGTCAAGCTGGATCAACATTTGGCAACGATTCTGCATATGAAAGATTTTATGATAACAGAGGTTATGATGCATCTTTTGGAACTGCAACTACTGCTTACGGAACTGTTATGACTGTAGGTTCTGGTAGTACAACTACAGGTTTAATTGAAACAGGTGTTACCCTTGGTACATCATTTGATGTAAATAAAGCACAATCATCTTCTTCTTTAATTATGTCTGCTGTAACAGCTGTTGTTTATAATGGTTCAACCGTTGTAGCTGCAGGTAGTAGTATTAGATATTATTCTTCCCTTCAAAGATGGGGTCAAAATCAATTTGAATTAAATGGTGCTGGAGCAACTCCTGCTGCTGGAATAGTTCTTGACGTTCGTCCTGCAGGTGTTTATGGTGCAAGTTTTAACACTGCATTATTGCAAGACTTTAGTTTTATTCCAAGTTTTGAAGTTTATAATGACCTTGAGGCTAAGTCAGAAATGACTGAACTTACAATTCGTTTTTCTTCTGTAACAGTTAATACTTCTACAAGAAAAATGAGAGCACACTGGACACCAGAGTTAGCTCAAGATTTAGAAGCTTACCACTCTATCGATGCTGAAGCTGAGTTAACAGCTCTTCTTTCAGAAGAAATTGCAGCGGAAATTGACCGTGAAATCATCAGAGACCTTGTACAAGGTGCTTTATTTGAAGCTCGTTGGGATTATGCAGGTTTGAAAAATAATGCAAATTTCTTCGGTACTCAAAAAGACTGGAACCAAACTCTTATCACTAGAATTAATGAGCTTTCTGCTCAAATTCACAAAGCTACATTACGTGGTGGTGCTAATTGGATAATCTGCTCTGCAGAAGCTGGTGCAATTTTTGATGACTTGGAATATTTCCACGTAGATTCTTCTGCTTCTCCAGAAACAGAAAAATACAACTTAGGTGTTGAAAAAATTGGTAGCCTTGGAAACAGATATGTAGTTTACAAAGACCCATACATGCCTGCACAAATCGTTCTTTTAGGACACAAAGGTAATACTTTCCTTGAAGCTGGTTACGTGTACGCACCGTATATTCCTCTTCAGTTGACTGCTACTATCTATGATCCGAACGACTTTACTCCAAGAAAAGGAATCATGACACGTTACGCGAAGAAAATGATTAACAACCGTTTCTATGGTGTTATCATCTTAGATAACTTGAATACTTACGCACAAGTTTACTCATAAAACTGAGTAATACCTGAATAAGGATAGAATAAAAAATCCAGCCACTAAGTGAGCTGGATTTTTTATTTAATATTATTTAACTCCAAAGTTTGGAATTTTGAAAATTTGTTATATATTTACAAGTATGAAAAAAATACGATGTAAAACAACCGGTAAAGAATTTGGAGACTTAGAAAATAAAAGCGGATGTATAGCAGAACATCTTAATAGCTTAAATATAAATGTTCCAACCTCATTTTTAAGAAGACAGTTTCTAAAAAAAAATGGTCAAATGTGGCATATGCAATTTTTTGACGTTTTTGAAACAGTAGACAAAGAAATTAAAAAATGTAAATATTGTGATTGGACAACTGTTGATTTAGATAATAAAAGCGGTCAATACACGTTGCATTTAAAAGATAAACACAACAAAGATATTATACAGTATGTTGAAGAATATCCAGAAGAAAAAAATCTATTTAATACATTTTTTAATAAAAAAGAGCTAAAAGATTTTATAAATTCCTCAGAAGATAACTATATTATTTGTAAAGTGTGTAATGAGAAATTAAAAAAAATTACCAATAGTCACTTAAAAACTCATAATCTTTCATTATTTGAATATAAACTCAATTTTTCGACTGAAACATTAAGTGAATTTGCTAGACAAAATTGTATAAAACAATATGAAGAAAATTTAAAATTTATTAAAAGTAATTTTACATCATCTGGACATAAAGAAATTAATGATTTTTTATTTGAATTAGGATTAAATTATGAAGTGAATAATAAAAGTTTATTAAAAGGAATTGAATTAGATATTTTAATTCCTGACAAAAAAATAGCCATCGAATATAATGGTTTACTATATCATTCAGAGATATATGGTAAAAAATCTCGTAGCTATCATTTAAATAAAACTAAACAAACTAATGAAAATGGTTATTTATTAATACATATTTTTGAAGATGATTGGATTCAAAAAAAAGATATAGTAAAATCCAAACTTAGACACTTACTTGGTTTAAATAAAAACATCATCATTCACGCAAGAAAATGTATTATTAAAGAAATAAACCCTACTTTAAAAAATGAATTTTTAAACAAAAATCACATTCAAGGAGAAGATATGTCAAACATTCATTTAGGAGCTTATAATAACGATGATTTAGTTGCTGTTATGACTTTTGATTCAAATAGACACATGTCTATAAAAAATATAGTTGAAGGAGAGTGTGAATTAAAAAGATTTGCGACAAAAATAGATTGCAGAATTCCAGGTATTGCTAGTAAGTTACTGAAATATTTTATTAAAAATAATAATCCTAAAAAAATAATAAGCTTTGCAGATAAAACCACAACAATAAACGATGAAAATTTATATACTAAACTTGGATTTATTTGTAAGGAAATAATCGGGCCGGATTATAAATATTTCAATCCAAAAGTATCGAGGAATAGAAGACTACACAAATTCGGTTTCGGAAAAAACTCTATAAAGAAAAAATTTCCAGAAGTTTATAATCCGGATAAAACCGAATGGGAAATGATGCAAGAACTTGGTTATGATAGAATCTGGGACTGTGGCAAATTTCGGTATGAAATGGAAATAAAAAATGATTAAATTGATTTTTTAACATATTTATAGTTAAAGATAAAATATGGAAACAATTTCAAAAGTAGTAACATCATCTTGCGTGATAAATGGCACAATTCAAGGTTCGCAAATAAATATTACATATAGTCAAACTGGAACAGATAAACCATCACAGATTAATGCAAATTGTACAATTCCTTCTATTATAGAAAGTGGAGCCACACAAACTCAAAATATTGATAATAATTTATGAGACCAGGGCTTGCTGGAGGAATGATTAATAATGGTACAAACATAAATATGATAATGTACAGCAATGGACAAAAATCAACTTCAATATCAGGAAAATTAACGATGGATGAAGTGGCATTTATTTTGTCCGAAATTGAGGTGGAGCTTAACGCAATTTTTAATCAATTTACAGTTTAATTTAAACCATTTAAACTCTGAAGAACAATTTTTACTGTATCGTTTTCTATAACAACCGGTATTCTAATCATGTTTTTTGTAGCATAAATAATTGCTTCATAATTTAAAACAACAGTATCGGTACCAGTTTTAGATTTTAATTTTATAGTATAAGCAAATTCCATAGTTTCGTACATTTTACGAATATTTACTGTTCCATATTTTTTAATAGAACCGGAACTTGTGAATTTTAGCATATCATCAAATTTTCCAATTTTATACAAGGCTTGGAAATAATTTCCAAATGAAGAGCCGTAAACCAATACTGGATTTGAGTATTGTTTGATTTCTAAATCTGTATTAGTTACCGGTCCGTTCTTAACCACTGTCTTAATAATAGAAGTTTCAATATGGTTTTCTTTATTTTTGCAAGAGCTTAAAGCTATTGCTAAAACAGATGTAATTAAAATAAATGATTTAGTTTTCATATTGTTTGTTTTATTAAATTAAACGGTAAATGAGTTAGATTGTTGCAATATTTTTGCTATTTACTATAACAATCTAAAAACAACAAAATGGGAACTAAAATGACAATTAGCAATTTAAAGAAACTTGTAAGAGAAGAAGTTGACAGACAAATGACCGCAGAAAATAATCTTAATGAAGCAAAGAAAAAACCTTCTGCAGTACTTACTAAGAAAGAAAAATCAACTGTAGTTAAAAAAGCTAAAGCCGGTGAAGATGTTTGTAAAAAAGGAAAAGAATTTAAAGAGATTGAAAAGAAAGCTAAAGAATCAGGTGCTAAAGATCCAAAAGCAGTTGCCGGTGCAGCTATGTGGAAAAATATATCAAAGAAAAAAGGTAAATAACAAACTGTTATTTTAACAATTCAGCTATATCTGAATGAATTTTTTCATTCACCATTGACTTCCATTCATCTGAGCCACTTTTAATGAAGTTTCTTATCTGAGTGGCGCTGATATTAGCAATAGTTTCAGGTGGCGTGTACATATTTGTTTCATATCCAACTGTTCTGCCCCAATTTACAGATTCTATATCTGGAATTATAATAACGGCAACATTTTGACCTTCATAAATTTTTTCCCATAAAAATTTAACCTGCTCCGCAGATAATGGGTTTTTTTCATCCGGAACAATATCTCTTATTGCTATTAACACCGGAATTCCTTTATTTAATTTTTGCTCGAACAGCCATTGGTGAGCGAGGGAGCAAGGCTGAAAACGTCCAATAAATAGAGCATTAGGTTTTTTCATAGTATGTAATTTTCAAGTATTTTTTTCACATTTTTAAATCTATTATCCATTACTAAAATATAATCATATTCTTTTTCTGCGGCTTCTTTTTTTAATAAATTTATTTCTAAATTATTTTCCCAAATATATGTAGATTTTATCTCAAAAACAATATTACTATTTTTTATTGTAAAATCAGAAAAATAAGAATGTGTTTTTCCATTTGCATCATTATAGTTTATTATTGGACCACGTTCTATTAAATTTAATAAATTAAAACTTTCAACATATAACAAAAATTTCAATTCATAAGAACTTTGATAATCAATTTCTTTATATTGTTTTGTAAATATTTTACCCCATCTTTTTCCTGGTTTTTGCCTTCCTTCTTTATAAGATAATAATGTTGCTTTGCTTAACTTATCTTTTGTTTCTTGTGTTCTTTTTTTGCCAGTATTAAGTATTGCTATTTTAGCCCAGCCATTTGCTTTTTTTATTTTTTCTTTCGATGTTTCCCATGTAAATGGATTTCCTTTTTCCTCAAGAAGTTTTTTTGCTGCTAATTTAAAATTTTCATTAGGAGGAACTCCATACATACCATTTCTTTTACCTTTATTAAAACATTTATTACAATAGTGAATGGTTTTTTTTGAATCTAAATCACGTATTCTTCTATTATGAACCGCATCGCAATCATCACATTTTAATGTTAATTTTAAAGTTCTAAATCTTGTTGTTTTTAGTAATGCCCAATGAACTTTAATTGGTGTATTTAATTCTGGACAATAACCTAATTTTTTAGTCCAATCACTAAGTCGGCAACTATTAGGTAGTTCTATTTCTAATTCTTCAAATTCTTTAATATACATATCTCTTTATACATAAATATAAAGAAAAAAGTAAAAATAAGATTATTGCCACATCATTTTAGACATGTCCATTTAATTGATTAAATATTTTTAATAATTTCATTTTTCTTCCGGTAAGATTTCTGACTTTTTCAACAAGAACATATCTAACAGGAAATTCCGCATCTTGTTCTTCTAATTTTCGTAATGCATCTGAAATTAAATTTGTATGCATTATTCCATTTTTAAATATTTCAGGAAATTCTTCTCTAAGTTGATTAAAAATCTCTTCTCTATTTTTTCTCATTATTTAAAAAATTTTATTATAGAGAACTTCAATTTAACAAAAAATAATGACAAGCGAGAAATAGATAACATAAAAGATTCCCATGTTATAAATAAATCAGCTAAATCAAAATGAGAATGTGCATCCGGACAAAATCCTAATATATGATAAATTATTTCCATAGTTAAATTATGTGACCCCAGTTGAATTCGAATCAACTTGTGTTCTATCCAGCTGAGCTATGGAGTCATTAATTGCAAAATTACAATTTAAAATTCACACTCTTCAACTTTTTTAATTCTTTTTTCTGGATATTTTTCAAACAATACTTTATATTTTGAAACTTTATTTTTTCCTTCAAATTCAAGACTTATTTGAATCATTTCGGAAAGAGTAACAGCTTGAGTTCCTCCTTTAAAAATTAAATTCAATTTATTAACTGACATTTTTAAATTTCTTGCCAATTCTCTTTTTGTAAGCTTTTCATTTTTAATGTGTTCAAGAAGGCACCTTCCAATAAACCAGCAAATTGAATTCCGGCCTTTTTTAGGCGCTTTTAAAAAAACCATTTGGCCTTCTTTCCCTATTGTTACTCTTGTATTTATCAAATGAAAAAAACTTCCTACCTCACTTGCAATAAGACATCCACTTTTTTTATAAAAACTAAAACTTTTAAATGGTAATTTTTTCCCATCTTTTTCAAATTCTTCAATAGGAACAATTAAAATATTTAATCCAACTTCTGATTTTCCTGCCTCTATTTCTGTACAAACAAAACAAACAACGTAGTTTAAAGGAGATAATCCTTTCTCTTTCATTAATTCTTTTGTTCTTTTAAAAAAAATATTAGTGGCGTTTATCATTTTTTGTTTTTGCTTTATTTTGTCTTATCTTTTTTTGCATAGGAGCATTTGTTTGTCCTATATGTTCGCGAAGATAAAGTTCTTTTTTAAAAACTAATTCTTCATCTGTATTACGTAAGTATCTTTTTCTTTTCCTGAATTCCGTTAACAATCTTACAGTATCCATTTTCTTTAATCTTTCTGGAACTTCAAGGTTCTCCCAAGCAATAAAATCTTCTATTCTTTTATCTTCAAAAACTTCTCCCCACTTTTTTTCAAATTTAACTTTATTTTTTCCGCAAACAACGCCTATTTTAGGAAAACCATTTTCTGTTTTTATATATTCAATTTCTCCTTTTCTAAAAGTGTTATCAGGTTTTTTAACTCTAACAATCATTCCAACATAAAGAATGTTCTCTCCCCAACCATATCTTGAAAGCCCTCCTTTTTCATCAAGATAGAATTCTTCATCCTTATACTTTTTTTTAAGTATTTCAAGCTCTCTTTCTTTTCTTAGTCTGTCTAATTTTTCTTCTGATGTTTCCATGGTGTTTTAAACGAAATAAACTGAAAGTTGTTGCTTAATTTATAAATTTGTTGAAATTTTATTCCATTTTCTTTCTAAACAAGGTAGGTTAAATTTTGAGATAATGTCTTTTAATAATAATATTTTATTTCTTCTATATAAATTAATAGTTATTATATTTGTTTTTTTTACACCTTTTATAAAAAAATCATTATATAATTTTGTTTTTTTTAGAATTTTAATGTAAAATTTTTTCCAATTTTTGTGAGAAACTATAGAAATTCTATTAGAATTTTTTGAACCATTTTTAGATATACATCCATCTCCATCTATTATTCCTATTATTAAACATAATAATAATTCAGTATTATATTTAGAAATGCGTTTGAAATTTATAGGATTATAAGTTTTTCTATCTTTTAAATTATATTTTCCTTGTATTTCAGGAATTGATATTCTGTTTGAAAATGATATTCTATATGATTGTGATTTATTTCTAAATTTTATTTCTTTATTAAAATTAATAAATTTAGCAAATTTTTGCAAGTGATTTAAATCTTTTTTCGCTAAACATAATTCGAATTTATTTTTATTTAATGAACCATCAGCTATTATAAATCCAAGCCAATAAAAACTTAAAAATGTTTCTTCTAATAATTTAGATAGATTATTTTCACTGTTATTATATATATCATTTAACTTGTGTTCTTTTTTAAATTTACCGCCATTAATCGAACATTTTTTACATAAACTTTTATTATTAATAGCTACTCTTTTATCAGAAAATCGTGAATAAACTATAATATTATCACAATTAGGACAATTTCTATTTAAATTTTTAAATAAATCAATATCATGTTTTCTTTTTGAACATGTTCTACAAGCTCTATTTGCCTTAAAAATTTAGTTGCAATTTTTTTCAGATGAATGAATTAATTCTTTATGACATTGTGGACAATTTCTTTTATACATAATTTAATTTATAATAAATATGTATAAATTTCCAAAAGCTGGTAAACCGTTATTTAATGTTTTGTTTTTATTAAATCAGACATTTTATTTTTTCAATTAGCACTATTCTTGTTTCACCTAAAAAACTTACGAACTCCCAGTGTGTATCATGTTTACTGCGTTTCCAAGCTGTTTTTCTGTGTTTAAGCCCACTCGTTAAAACATCACTATAAATTCCTTCTCCTTCAAGAAGATTTAAAAGTTGATAAGTTTTCATGCACGCATGAAATCCTTCTAAGATACAAAACCTTTCAATTTCAGTATGGTAACTTTCAATAGATTCTAAGTCTTCCTGAAACCAAATTTCAGCATGTTTGCCAGCTATTCTTATTTTGTGAATGGTTTTTATTACGTGTTCAGACATTATTTGCTTTTTCAATATCATATTTTAAAAAATTTTCAAAAAAATCTTCAATACCACAACAACTATAATATTTATTTTGTAATCCCTTTTTATTAACTCCCCATCTTCCAGTAGTATAAAAATATTGATACTTTTTATTTCCTATATAAATAAAAATCATATGAGCACTTTCTACAACGAGAAATTTTATATTTTTATCATTTAAAAATTTTTTAACATTTTCAATAGTTTCTTCTGTAAATCTTTTAAACTTTGCTTCTCCTTTAGAACTTACGTGAGAAAATTCCCATTTTTTTTTATTTTCCATTATTTTGTTTTATAATTGTTTTCATAACCATACCATTTATATTTTTCACTATTAATCAAAGTGGCTGGCTTCCAGGTTTTAGTCCAATGCTCATCTGTTTTAACGTGTTTTTCCCTAACAAGTTTGAATATGTTATTAAATTCATTTGATTGTGTTTTAATAATACCGTCATTTGTTTTAAATGATTCTACGTTTCTTATAACAAATCCCTCACAAGCCGGTTTATCATTTTCTGGGTCATAACCTCCAAGCATGCCATGAGTGTCAGTATATTCTTCCCAATTCATACCAAGAAATGATTTTAACCATTCTCTTAAAGAGTCATCTTCTGATTTTTTATCTGATATAAATTCTGATAACGGTTTCTTAATTTCTATTACCGGAACCGTAGGAAAATCCAACATGCCGGCATAAAACTTAACTTCTTCCCAAGAGAGCCATACACCATTTTCTCTTACGGCAAACATATAAAAAAAAGATTCAAGTTTTTTATATCCTATAGAATGTATTCCATACATATTCTCTCCAAATATTTCAAGACCTTTTAAATCATTTTTTATAAGCTCCCATCTATCCCACATAGGTTTATCCCATAGATGTGCACTTGGTGCCGTATGCGACCTTGCAAATACTCCCTCTTTTTTAAAACAATCATTCTGTCCATCTAATTTTTCAGAAGCAATTAATTTCATTTTAGAAATTGGCTCTAAGTATCCTTCTGACAATATCCGGTCATCCGAAGTTGTTCCTTTCGAAATTGGAAAATGTAAAGTTCTTGAGTATTTTGTTGATTCTTCCATTGTTATTTCCAGCTAACCATTAATTCGTTACAAATATGACATACATCTAAACATTCATCGTTTATGTTTAAAACATATGGAATTAAAATGTTTGTTGTCATTTTACCACAAAAATTACATTTTTTATCAAATTCAAGAGCTGTGCTATATTCTCTTTCATAACCAAAACGTAAAGCCAATTTAATATGAAAAGGTATTTTTTCAACCAAAATTTCTCTTGTTAATTTTCTATATAAAATTTCATTTAAATCAAATACTGGCTTATATGTAAATTTATTAAATTTTTCCATTATACACAAAGATAACTATTTTATATTAAACGGATGAGTAACTAAATTGTTTTTAAAAAAATGTTGCTCCAAATAGACTCGAACTATTATCTCGCACCTTCAAAGGGTGGCATCCTGCATTAGACGACAGAGCAATATGTTTTCACTCAGAGATTTGAACTCCAATTACAACAGTCAAAATGTTGTGTCCTGCCAGTTAGACGAAGTGAAAATATAAAACAAAAAACCCGAGACATTTTTAAGTGTCCCGGGTTTTTCGCGTAAGTATTAAATTTTTCTCTTTACGACATAGCAATTCCAGAACTCTTACTCAGAGTTTGTTGTTGTTGTTGCTGTACGAATATTGTTTTCATTTTTCTTTTAAATATTAACTAATTTTTATAAACTCGTTGTTTTTAATTGACTTGTAACCCCGACGGTAGTCGAAACCGCATTTTGAATTCGAAAAATTCACGTCCTAACCATTAGACGACGGGGCTATATATATCTTAAACCTATCCAAATTACGTGCACTTAATTCAGAAAAAAATTTTATAAATTCTTTCAGTTATAAAATATTCTTTCGGCTTGGTGCCCCTGGCGGAAGTCGAATCCGCAAAAACCAAGTTTCTAAAACTTGTAGCTGTGCCAGTTTGCATATGTCACAGGGGCATTTATTACATTTTTTGCAATTGCGATTGCAAATCTGCAATTTTTCTTTGATAATCTGGAAGATTTATTTCTTTAGTTGATGACGTTTTTTTAGTCAACTCTAAAGTCATTTCATCTTGTAAGAATTTAAGTCTTTCCTGCAGTCTTTGTTTTTTCTTTTCTAATTTTCCCATTTTATTGTTTATTATATTTATTGTAGTCAGAGAGGGGATTGAACCCTCGACCTTTTGTGTATAAGACAACTGCTACTTGACCGCTGAGCTACCTGACTATTTGTACCGGAAAAAAGATTTGAACTTTCACGCATTTCAGCGACAGATTTTGAATCTGCTGTGTCTACATTCCACCATTCCGGCATTATTTAAAAGAACTATTCTGTGATCGGGAGAGGATTCGAACCTCCAATTGGCTTTCGCCACAGTTTAGAAAACTGCTTCAATATCCATTCTGGCACCCAATCATTTTATTTTACAACAGTGGTCGAGACAAGATTCGAACTTGCAATTGACTTTCGTCACAGTTTAGGAAACTGTTTCAATATCCATTTCTGACACCCAACCATTATATAGTACCCCTGACAGGGGTCGAACCTGCAAGCTATTTGCGTTTGGGCTTAAACCAAATGAGTTTTCCAATTTCTCCACAGAGGCATTTTTTTCAAAGAACTACATAAAAACAAAAAACCCCAACTTTTCAAGCCGGGGTTTTTTGAACATTTATATTTTTTACTTCATAAACGCACGTTATCCGGCCATACTGATTTTTCCTCTATCAGTTGTTCTAAAGATAATTGTCTTAGTGAGTTGTATGTTGTGATGTTTTTCATTTTTACTCTATTAAATAGTATGTTTTTTTATTAATACGATACAAATGTATAAAAAGTTTTAACTAAAAGCAAATTTATTTTCATTTATTTTTTAATATTTATGGAAAAGCCAATATTATATAATGAATTCACAGGAAAAAAATATAAGAAATTTTGTTAAAAATCTTCTTAAAGAAAATTATCAAGAGATAGATGAAGCGAACAAAGGAAAACAGTTTAACTCATATTTTGAACTTGTATTTAAAAATATAAAACCAAATATTCCAGAAAATAAATTTAGCGATATAGAGATTTTACAAAAAGCTAAAGAATTAATAAATAATAAATTAACAAAAGTTTTTTTAAAAGATTTTGAATATACTGATTTTATTATTATGAAATTGGGAAAATTTGTCTTAAACGATAAAGGAGTTAGAAGTGTTTTAACTTTCAGTAAAGAAAGAGATATAGATAAAGGCTATTCCTATATGTATCTTTATATTTATCATAACACAATTGAGCTTATAAGATTTGGAAGTTCATTTTTCGAAGATAATAATGCATTATTTAAAGAAGCAAAAGAATTCATTAAAAACAGAGATATAAAACTTGTCACAAAAACAGAAGTCGGTAAATTAGAAATTAAAAATGAATTTGAAAAAGACAATATTATAGATGTAACTGATTATAGCAAAATCCAGAAACAAGCACCCATAGAAAGACATGGTGTATTATATGATAAATCTAAAAATTATAAGGTTGGAGATAATTTCTTACATAAAAACTTAGGAGTCGGTAAAGTAGTTAAGACTAAAAGAGTTACAGCAGACGTTCCCACTATTGATGTGAGTGTACAATTTAAAGGCGGAGAACAAAAAAGGTTTAGGATGGAAAAACCAATGATGGGTCAAATTCAAAGTCAGCAGCTGTCGTAGTAATAAAAATACAAACGGTATCTAAATTTTTAAAAGTTTTACCATCTCGTAACTTTTCATCAGGTATTTGAAAGTTAACAATTACTTTTTTATTTGAAAATTTATTACATATTTCAGAAAGCTTTTCAAGGTTTACAGTATTAAGATTATTCGTTTTTATATATAATTGAATATCTTCGTCATTCGGATTTTTAACATCAACATCAATAATATCAACAGCAGATATTACTTCTGTTAATACGTTTTCCTTGATTTCTGATGTGATGTTTTTACTTTTCATACTGTTTTAAACGAGGAATCATCAAAAAAGTTTAAAATTTTCGTTCTTTTTCCATTCTTCTTAAAGATTGTAAAGGAGTTTCTCCAGGCAATATATCATAACCACACCCTATTGTTCCACCTTTCCAAGAACCTGTTCTTTCTCCTACTTCTCCAGTGACTTTATCTGAATTTAGTGTTTTGCAATTTCGTTTTTCTAAGATAACAAATCTATCCAGTGGTCCGGCATAACTAAATTCAATACTAATTGTTTTTCTTTTTTTATTTGGAAAGACAGACCACTTTAACCATTTCCAACGCCATTCTCTTTCTTCTACTTTTAATTCAGCCATTCTATGTTGAATTTCGCCATTTTTTAAAACATAAGTATAAGGATATGATTCTTTCCAGATAACATTTTTCCATTCGTCATGATAAAAATCTTTATAATTTCCTTTAGTTTCATGTGCCCAAGTATTATCTTTTCTTAAAACGCTGGTACGAACCCAATCCCAACTCCATGGCATGTAGAAGCAATGTTTTTTTCTTTTCCAACACCACCAAAAAGAATTTAACTTCCATTTTCCTTCTCCATACCAATAATATCCATATTCAGGATATTCTGAATTATTAATTCCTGAATGAATTGGAAAATCCAAATATACTGAGCCGTATCCAAGAGCTAAAAAAGGTATCCATATTAAAGATAAAAATGAAAAACCGGTGAAAAAAATTCCAATTAAAGGGATTAAGAGAGAAGGGGTAAAATTCATATGTGCTCTATCACTAAAATAAGATGCTGGACTAATTCTAAAACTTGTTTTTTCAAAACCTGTGTAAATATTAATCCAATCGTTTCTATATATATTTTTCATTTTTTACAATTTCTATTAGTTTTCTTAAACAAGCAAGTTCTGCTTCTTCATAAGAATTATAATGAATTGAATTGCCTTTCATTTCATATTTTTCTATAACTGTTATTTCATATTTCCAAGTTTTAACATCTTCTCTGTCATGTAAAAATATTTGGGATAACATATTATATTTTTCTCTAAACCATCTAAATGCTTGTTGGTAAAGTGGAGATGTAACCCATTTATCGCTATAACCCATATTTATTGTAGTTGAAAAATGAGTATCTTCATCACCATCATTTGGATATCCTCTATAAGGTGTTAAACTTTTATCTCCAGCATAATAATTAGCGAAACACGGCTCATTAAAACCCAAATTTCTCAAAGCTAATGCTTCATCATATAATACGAATTCTTTTTTCATTTTTGAATTGTTGTAAGAGTTAAATGATTATCTTCCAAAACACATTCAGCTACCATCCCATCAAGTCCATTTCTATCTTTTAATCGTGTAATTGAAAATATATTTTCTCTTTTTTTTATTGAAAAATAAATATCACTTGCATATACTATTGAAGAGTTTATTGGCATTGTAGTATCATCAACTGATGCTCTATGTTGATTAGAGATAATAACATGAGTATTAAAATTTAATGCTAAACTTCGTAATGTTTCCGCAATTTCTCGTTGCCTAACATATTTATTCTCTTCTGTTTTTCTTATGTAAGATAATCTTGCTTTTAAGTTATATTTTTCAAAAATAACAACTCTGGTATTTTCATCTTTAAATTTCGTATATGAAAAAGAATTGTTATTTAAATCAAACATTGGTCCGTCAATAATTATGACGCAACTACCAGTTAGAAATTCTAAATGATGAGCAATTTTTTGATTGAAAGATTGTATAGTATCTTCATAAAAAAAATCAAGAATAATTAACTTTCCTAATGTTTTTTCTAATTCATGTGAAACTAAATCAGTGTTTCTAAAACGACGTGATGATTCACTAAATAAAAGAACATTAACACCAGACTTTATATAATTAAATGCCATCGTAGTCATTACTAAGGATTTTCCCTGTCCTGCAGTTGAACCAACACCTATAAGTTGAGGGTATATAATATTTTTAGATTCGTCAACACGAACTATATCAGAAAATGGATTCATTATTTAGATTTAGAAAAATATTTCTTACTATATTCGGTAGTAATTTCTTCTTTCATACCGGCTGAGCGTAAATCTTCGTATATTTTATCAGCAATATGTTCACAACCATCAACATCTGAAGTTGTGTCTGTTAAAAGGGTTATTTTTTTAACACAGTCAGGAAAATCCTCAAGAATTTGTTTTAAAGAAACAGCAACACAATGTGATTTTGCTTGTCCAGCAACTAAAACATTATCGTTTTTATCAAATAATTCATGAATAAGAGCAGTATTGTAAATTCCATCAGTTTCATTTTGAAAGATTCCAAAATGTTCTGTATTACTTTCCATCCCTTTTAGATGAGAACAAAAGGATTTTCCAGTTATATCCATCCATTTTCTTAGTGCTGAGTATAATGGAGGGAATATATTAGAACCATAGGTTCCAGAAATGCAATGATAAGGCCATATTGTATGAGTGAAATTATTTTTTGTTTTTAAAACTTCAAGATATGTTAATGCATTGTGAGAATCTTTTGGATTAGCAGTTTTCCAAATACCTTTTTGTACATCTTCTATTGTAATATTTGTAAACGGCTCCGGATTTTTTCCTTCTTGATTTTCCCAATACATTGAATGAAAAATACTATCAAGCAAATGCATGTCTAAAGAAATATGTATTGTTTCTATTTCATTTGCATTTTCAATAATAAATTCAGAAAGTCTATGCATGTCAGAATCAGCTCCTTTTACATAAAGAGAGGCTCCTGGTAAACAAAAATCTGTTTGTGGATCAACGATGAGAAGTGATACTTTTTTCATGATAAAAATGTTTTTCTACAATAATAAACGCAAAGATACAAAAAAAGTTGCAATATATTTAATTACTTTTAAGAATGACATTCGTATGCCCATTTTTCTAAATGATTCCTTTGTTTCTCATTTAACTCGCACCAATATTCATCCAGATATTCTTCACAAACCTTCTTAAATTCATTTGGAATATACATTTGCATCATTTTTCTATGGTGATGCATCGTTCCTAATGGAGCCGGACAATGTCCAAGCCATTCATGTTTAAATAACATTTCTTTTAATTCATGTTTAATTTCTTTTATAGTTTTTTTATATATAAAATCTTCAATACAATCTTCTATAAATTTAGAATGTTCTGGACTATTATCAATTATAATTATTTTTCTGATAATTGGTAATTTTTCAACAAAAACTTCTCTTTTTATAAATTCCTCATTCATATTCACCTTCGCTATACCCATTTTTATGTTCTTTTATTTCTTTTAAAATCATTATAAGTCTTTCTGATTGAGTAGAAGCATCATATTTTGTCCAGCTTCTTTCTTTTCTGTATTCGATAAAATCTTTATGAACAAAATCCTTCGTCAATCCCATAAGAATCTGGTGCATTTTTTTCTCTTGGAAATCCATTTTCAAATTTAATATTTTTTTTCCAATATCCAAAAAATTAACAGTAGTCATTTTTCGGCGACTATTTACAAAGAAAAACAAATCATGGGAAGTTTTTCAAAAAATTATGAAGCTATATCATTAGCGACCGGAACAACAAATTCAAGTACTTTAGGAAATGGAATAACAGCAAATACTGTACATCAAATTTATTGCTTATCGACAGGAGTTATTACAATCAATCCAATGGGTGGAGGGAGTTTTATTTGGTCAGGCACAACAAATTCTTTTATTGACGTGGTTCCATCTTCTGTTGTTGTAGATAGTGGTTCTACTGGATGCTTTATAGGATTCAGAGTTAAAAATATGGGTAATTCATATACTCAAAATGCATTTTAATAATAAATTATAAAATGGAAATTACGTCAGAGAATCCGTTATCAGGAATGAGTAGCAGTGATGTTGCCAGACTTTATCGTAGAATACGAAGAAAGCTTGGTGAACCTGTTATGAACGTTGAATTGCGTGATGAACAATTGCAGGAATGTGTCGAAGAGGCAATTGAAGAGTATTCTTCATTTATCAACAATTGGTCATTAGAGAATAAAATGTCTCAAATGCTTGGTTTACCAAAAAATATTGATTTTACATTAAAATTTGTTTCTAATAATTTTGGTTTTGAAAGAACATTTGCAAGGGCTTATTCAGATTTGGTAGGAAATTCATCAACTTCTTTAAGAGAACTTAAAGTTGCTGTTATTACATTATCTGCCGGAACTCAAAACTATTTTATAGAAAATGGTAGAGAAATAAATGAAGTAATGTGGTATACTCCAAGTTATATTAACTTATATGGTTTAGACCCTTTATCAAATTCAAATATTGCTTATACAGAATTTGGAGCTAGTTTTGCCGGATATAATTTATATTCTGTAATGCCTATTTATGATACATTTTTAACTGCCCAAGCTGCTACGGTAAGAAATAAAGTAAGAGGTTCTGAGTATTCTTATAAAATTGTAGGTGGTCCAAATGGAACCAAAAAGTTAACACTTTATCCAATTCCTAAAATGCCTGCTAATTCCGGATATATTAGTCCTGGTTTTGCTACTCCCGGTAGTGTACTATATTATTATTATGATACGGTTGGTGTTGGTGGTAATAGTGAACTTTCAGGTTTTACTGCTAATCCAAATTATACTGGAGGAACAAATTCATTAGGTCAAGAAAGTCAAGGAAATGGGTTAGTTTCTGGTCCTTCTGATGCTCAACTTTACAATTTGTCATATGCTGAACTTAATGATCCAGCTAAAAGATGGGTTAAAAGATTTGCACAAGCCATGGCAAAAGAACTGTTAGGACTTGGAATAAGAGGAAAATTTAGTACTGTTCCTATTCCAGGTGCAGAAGTTACTCTTAATGCTGATTCTTTAATATCAAATGGAAGAGAAGATATGACTGCATTAAGAGAAGAATTAAAAGACACATTAGGAAAATTAAACTACAAAGCAATACTTGAAAATAATGCATCTATTCAAGATAGTATAAATAAAACATTCATCTATAGTCCTCTTGGGATATGGAGAGGCTAATTAAAATCAATTAAATCATGGCAAATCCTCCTTACAATGATGGTGATAAAAAACCTGAAGAAGCAAAAGAACAAGATGTTTCAAGGAAAGGTATTGATTTATTCTTTGGAGAAAAAGAAAGGGAATTCTTTGATACTGTAGGAAGAGAATTGGTAAATGATATTATTAAGGAAAGTTTTGTTCTTTATAAAATAGATTATGCTAAAACAAACACACATAAACTTTATGGAGAAGCTAAAAAGAAAGCTTATAAAACTCCGATTGAAGTATTCGGTAGAATTAACGTAGAAGTTGAATCTCCAGAATATATGGCTTCAGGTGGACTAATTAAAAAAGGTTATGGAAAAATTACTGCCGATGTTTATAGAAGTCATTTAAATGAATTAAATGCAAATCCAAAAATAGGAGATTTTATGTACTTTAAAGGACATTTTTACGAAATAATAGATGATGGCTCTTCAAACATTGGAAACGAACAATCTTATGCTGGAGATATAGTGTTTTCAATAAAAATAATAGGAATTAGAGTTAAGGATGATGTTTTCAATGCAAAATAATTAATTCTGACATAATGACATATTTAATTTCTGTTTATAAATAAAATTCGTTATTATTACAACTCTTGTTTAAAATTTAACCTAATCCAATATTCCAATTACTAAAACCATAGTTAAAGCTATAAGCTGTATGGATTTAATTAGTATGCATAAAAAGACATAGTTAAAAAATATATGAATTACAATCAACTTTAACTACAAAACCTTTATGCCAGTATAAATTTGAAGGTAAATTTATATTCTTTTTAAAATATACCAAAGTTTTCTTGCCCCTGATTACTGTTGCTTTCATAATTTTAATCAAACGACTAACTGTTGAGCCTGATTTATTAATTAACAAAGCCAATTTTTTTACACTAATTTTTAAATAATTAGAAAATTCACCGAATGTTTTCAGAGGTACTTTAATAGCTTTTTTATGGCGTTTTAAAGCATTAGCTCCTGTTGGATTAGTTTGGTCTTTCCTAATTTGATTAATGTACTTAAATTGACTTTGTTTATGTTTTAATACTTCATATCGTAAAGAGTTTGTAAGTAAAGATAAAGTGTTATTGTTTTCTATTTTAATATCATGTTTTAATTTGATATCATAAACTTTTTTTAATTTTTCAGTTGAAATGAAAATAATATCCTTCCCTTCGGTTCTTATCCAGTTATTATCTTTAAAGAATTTGATATATTTTATTATTGAATTTCTACTTAATCCGCTTTGTTTTGATAGTTTATAGGGTGAGTAGTTATAAACTCTACCATTAGAGTGAATATGTTTTAATTTAAGAAAAACAGCATAATGTCTAATGATATCGCTGTCTATAAATAATTTTATTAAATTAATATTTGTTTTCATCTAACAACGAACGTATAATTCGTAATTCTTGGCATTTTTGTGCAATCTTAAATGTTATTTTTCCAAAAAGCAAGTTTACTGATAAAAAAAACTATTTATTAGATATAACCATAATTAAAAATGTCAATTCAAAGTAACATAAACAATCTTCTCGATCAAAGTTTTGAAAATAATAATTATTTACCTAAAAAACTTCTTTTAGAAGATATAGACCAAGGTGTTGTTGATTATATAAATTCATTAAATATTTCTGTTATTAATGCAGAAGATGTTTTAGCTAAAGTTCCGGTGATTTATTTAAATCAAGAAAGATGGGCGGAATTTAAAATGAACTGGAAGTTTTTAAAAGATGAAAGTGGAGAAGAAATAAATATGCCTTTTATGGTAATAAAAAGAACTTCTGTCAAACCCGGACAAAATCCACTTAAAAGAACAATTCCTAAAAAGAAAAAATTTGTTTTTGTTAAAGTTCCAATTTTTGATGGAACACTTAAAGGATATGATTTATATAAAATTCCACAACCCCCAAGAGTAGATGTGCAATATGAGCTAAGATTTTTAACGCATTATATTCAAGATACAAATGTTTCTTATGAAAGAATGATTATGGATGGATTCTCTGATGGACAAGGCTATATGAATATAAACGGATATAATATTCCATTAATGTTATCTGACCCAAGTGAAGAAAATACAGTTGATGAAATAGCCTCAGATAGAAAATTTCAAATTATGTTTCCTTTAACTGTTTTCGGCAAGTTGGTAGACCCAATAAATTTTGAAAGAGTACCAACAATAACTAAAATTAAGATAGATATAACAGAGAGATGAGTTTTAAGAATTTTCTCCTATTTATTGTAAATAAAAATAACATTTAAAAAATAAAAAAACATGGCCACAGTCTTCGTTAGCCCAGGGGTATACACAAGAGAACAGGATTTTTCTGTATTCGCATCACAAATAGGAATCACAAGACTCGGTCTTGTTGGTGAAACAACAAAAGGTCCGGCTTTTGAACCTATAAAAATTTCAAGCACAGATGAATATGTGGCAAGATTTGGAACAACAGATACTAATTTGCAACTTCCATACGTTGCTAATTCGTTTTTAAAACAATCTCAAGAACTTACAATAACAAGGGTTTTAGGTAAAGAGGGTTTTACTAATTCTGCTGCTTGGATTATTCAAGGAAGTACATATGAGTATTTTTCTGGAACTTCTACACAAACTGGTGTAACTATTTCAATTAATAATCAATTACTTTCTACTGGATGGACAATTACAACTTCTGCAGATACTGTAATGGCTGATAATACTATTTCAGCAGCAACTGTTGGAAATGATACGGTTGTTGGTTTTAGTGGTGCTTCTGTTTCTACAACAGCGTGGTTAAATGCGTTAAATACAACTTCGTTTAGTGGATTTGGATTTACGGTAGCTGGAGATAGTTCAACAACATATATTTCATCAGCAACTACAATAGTTTTATCACTAACAGCTGATACCAGACAAAACAGCGGAGCATTTAGTGGTTCTCCTCTTTGTGTTATTAGAAGTAAATCTTCTGATGAAGGTACAACATTCCTTGCGAATAATGAAAGCTCAATTAAAATTGCAAATATTACAAGTACCTTATTCCCTTTTACATTAAGCGGAACAACAGGACCTTTAACCGCTTTAACTACTAGTGCTATTACTGTTTCTTTAGATGAAACAAGAGAAGATTATATTGTTAAAGTTATTGGGAAAGATCCAAAAAAATACAGTACTGACTTTGGTATATATGTTGAAAGTATTTATCCACACTTTATAAGAGAAGCCTCAAGTAGAAGTGAAATCCTATCAATAAGTTCTGCCATTACATATTCTACAGATGCTATTTATACAGATTATGCAACTGAATTTCAAACTCCAGTAACTCCTTACATTGTTTCTAAAGTTGCAGGTGGTGTTGTTAGAGATTTATTTATGTTTACTTCAATATCTGATGGTGATAGTGCAAATGAAGAAATTAAAATTTCAATTGCAAATATTGATGATGTTACAAAAACATTTGATGTTGTAATTAGAGCTTTTGGAGATACTGATGCAAGTATCTCGATTTTAGAAAGATTTAGAGCATTAACTCTTGATCCTACTCAGCCAAATTATATTGCTAAAGCAATTGGAACATTAGATGAGGATTATCCAAGAATGTCTAATTACGTTACACTTACTTTAGCTGAAAATCACCCTACAAATACAGTTCCTGCAGGTTTTAAAGGTTATACTTTTAGAAATACAGGAATAAGTGGTTCGACTTCTCCTAATATTTATTACAAGACTCAGTATTTTTCTGGAGATTCTACATTTAAAACTTATTTAGGCGTGTCTGAGCTCGGTTATACCGGTCACACTGCTGGAAGAGTTTCTATTAGTCAATCAGTTAAAACTATTGAACATGATTTGTGGAGTTATATTGGAGCTACTCCATCAGGAACTACTACAGTAAAAGGATTTCACTTAGAAAGTGTCGCTTCTACTACTGATTTTATTGTTGGAACATTTTCATCAATAAGTGGTTATACAAAATCTGAACGTAAATTCACTTTAGTTCCGGCTGGAGGCTTTGATGGTTGGAATAAGTTTAGAAGTCCGGATTTTACATCCTCTGCGATTGATGCACAAAATGTCGTAGCTATAAAAGAAGCTATTGATACAATGACTAATTCGGAAGAAGTTGATATTAACTTATTTGCTTTGCCTGGTGTAGATTTTTATAATCATGAAGATGTTGTTAAATATGGTTTAACAATGATTGAAAATAGAGCTGATGCACTTTATATTGTTGACTCTCCAAGAATTTCTACTGCAGATGCAAAAGGAACTGCTACAGAAGCTGTTTCTGACCTTCAAGGTACAGGAATAGATTCAAATTATGCAGCAACATATTGGCCATGGGTTCAGATTAATGATGCAAATTTTAATAAATTTGTTTATGTGGCTCCTACATTGGAAATTGTTAGAACAATTGCTTTAACTGATAATGTTTCTTATCCTTGGTTTGCTCCAGCTGGTTACAATAGAGGTGCTGTATCTGAATTAGTTCAAAAAGCTGATATTAAATTATCACAAACTGATAGAGATACACTATATCAAGATAGGATTAATCCGATTGCGACTTTCGTTCAACAAGGTGTTGTAGTATTTGGACAAAAAACTCTTCAGGTTAAACAATCAGCTCTTGATAGAGTAAATGTTAGAAGACTTTTATTACAGGTTAGAAGACTTATCGCCGCCGCTTCTCAGACTTTATTGTTTGAAGCAAACGATTCAACGGTTAGAGATCAATTCTTACAAAAAGTTGAACCAATATTACTTCAAATCCAAAATCAAAGAGGTTTAACAGCTTTTAATGTTGTTCTTGATAAGGCACCGGCAGCTAATGCTCCTAATACTTTGACTGGGAAAATTCAGCTAAAACCTACGCCCTCACTTGAATTTATGGATATCTCATTTAGTATTTTGCCCAATGGCGCGAATTTTTCAGATTTTTGATCTTAGCCTCAAACTATCAATAAAATCAAGGGATACAATAAAATGTATCCCTTTTTTTATTATTAAAAAAATAATTATTTACTTTTTTAAAAATTTAATCATATTTACAAATACAACAATATGTGTTGGTTAAAATTGAATATATGAAATTAATTTGTATAAACTGTAATTGTGATTTTGAAAAACCGCAAGAACAAAAAACGTGTTCCAGAAAATGTTCTGATGAACTTAAAAAGAAAAATAACAGAGAAGAGCGAACTTGTATAATGTGTAGTAAAATATTTGAAGTTAAAAAAATAACTGAAAAAACAATGTGTTCTGATGTTTGTAGACAAGAGTATGATAAAATTCCAGAAAACAGAGCAAACAGAATGAAAAAAACAGAAGAGGCTGTAATTAAAAAATATGGTGTTAAAAGCACTTTACAACTTGATGATGTAAAAGAAAAAATAAAAATAACAAACATAGAAAGATATGGAACAGAAAGTCCATGTCAAAGTGAAGAAGTTAAAAACAAATCAAAAGAAACTTGTTTAGAAAAATATGGAGTTGAATATTCTTTACAGTCAATTGAGATTAGGCAGAAAGGAAATATTTCAAAAAAAGAATTATATGGAGATGAAAATTATAATAACAGAGAACAAGCTGTTAGAACAATGAATGAGTTATATGGTGTAGATTATGCTATTCAAAATGAAAATTTTCAACAAAAGCAACAAGAAACTAATTTAGAACGATATGGAGTTAGGTTTGCTTTGCAAAATGAAGAAATAAAGATAAAAGCTCAAGAAACTAATTTAGAACGATATGGAGTTAAATTCATTACTCAAAATGAAGAAATAAAAACAAAAATAAAAGATACTAATTTAGAAAAATATGGAGTAACATCACATCTCGCATTTAAAGAAGTCAGAGACAAAGGAAAAGAAGTTATTTTTGAAAAATATGGAACATACAATCCAATGAGCTTAGATGAGGTTAAGGATAAAAGAAAAAAAAATAATTTAAAGAAATATGGAGTAGACCATCCAATGAAATTAAAAGAGGTTTTAGAAAAAAATCATTTATCTGGACTTCGAATACATAAATACAAAGACACAGAAATAACCTACCAAGGTTCCTATGAAAAATACTTTCTCGAGCTTCTTGAAGAAAAAGGCTTATTAAATGAGGTAACTAATGGTAAAAGTTATGATTATATTTTTGAAGAAAAGCAACATGTTTATCACACGGATTTTTCATTTAGAGGAAAACAAATAGAAATAAAATCCGGATGGACATATAATAACAATGGAAAAAACTTAAAACTACAAGAGATAAACGAAACAAAATGGCAATCTGTTAGAAAATTTGGTGATTCTATTGTGGTTCTTATTAACAAATCCGAAATTTCAGGATTTATTAAAGCTTTACAATAATTTCCAAGCTCATTAATTTAGCACATGCCAAGAAATAAAATATATTTAATTTATTGTAAAACAAATAATTTGTATAAAATAGGAGTTTCTCTTAATAAAGACAAGAGATTAAAACAACTTCAAACCGGCAATCCTTACGAAATTTCAATAATAACTACTTATGACAGTAAATACCCTTATAAGGTAGAGAAGGTTCTTCATAACGTATTTATTTCCAGAAAAACTCCTGATAATTTTCAATATGATTTTGAATTATTAAAAGGAGAATGGTTTAATCTTTCTCCAAAAGACGTTTTAGAATTTATTAATTCTTGTAAAAGAATAGAAGAAACAATAGACAATCTTAAAGTTGCTGGTAATCCGTTTATTTAATTTCGTTTGTCAACTCAAATTTCAACGTTCCACAATCCCAAATTCTATCAAATCCATTTTCTTGAGCTAAATCCCATTCCGTTTTTGAGGGGTCTCCATTGAATTCTTTTAGAAGTGTTTGTTTATTGTAAGTAAATCTGTGAAATCGATTTAAGTAATCTTTCGTATTTAAATAAAAATAACTTGGTTTACTTTGTCCTAAAAATTTAAAACCATTTTTAGAATATACGGTATTTTCTGAATTTATGCCGGACCATCTGCAGTCAGCATATGAAATTATTGATGTGAAATTATTATTTTTTTTGAAGTGACTTAATAATTTTTCAAATCCACCTACGACATTTGTATTTATAAGCGAACAAAATCTATTTAATTCAAATTCCCCTTCTTTTGATTCTTTAAAACCGGTTACAATTCTTTTTTTAGAAAAAGTCATAATTGAAACTAATTCAGAATTAAAATATAAGCCATATCGAATTGAGTCAACCGAAGTCCCTTGTATATGATTTCTATTTAAAAATTCATTTTTATCTTTATTTGACACTTCTTTTATTTCGCATTTTCTTGCATAAATCTTATTGTTTGTCTTGTTTATTAAATTTAATATTCTGCTGTGTACTATTTCTTTTCTATCTCTAATTTCATCATCAAAAATATGAATTAACTTAATTCCTTCTCTTTCACATAGCCTTGTTTTGTGCAAATGATATATTTTATCTCTTTCACCCGAGATTTCTGAATGATAGTAATTTCCATTAATTTCTAAAGCAAGGTTGAATTTTGGAATAAAAAAATCTAATTCTAATGGAGAAATTATTCTTTTTGTGTTTTGTATGTATTCAATATTAAATTCATCTAATAAGTTTTTAATGTCCATTTCTGGTTTTGAATATTTTATTGGATTACACACTCTACAAATTGGGACATTTCTATTAAAAATTGTCAGAAAAACATTTTCACACTTATTACATTTTACTTCATAATTTATGTGTGAATCCCATGTTTTTCCAGAAGAAATTGTTGTATAACTATTGAAATCAAAACTTAAGTTTCCTTTTTTTAATATTTCTCCAATAGTTTTTATAGATTTTTCTCTTTGTTCATTTTTGAATTCACTAGATTCAAAAAAGTAATTATATCCATACTTTTCCTGCATTGTTTTAAGCATTTTTTCGCGAACTTCAGCATTGTTTATTGCATGTTCTGCTCCATATTTTTTTAAATTTGTTTCTTTCATTTTATCTAAAAACTCTTCTAATTGAAGATGATGTTCCACTCCATATTTTTCAAGAATTGTTTCTTTAGCTTTATCTCTATTGTTATAGTTTTCATCACCATATTTTTCTAATTTAATTTCTTTGGATTTTATTGAAAAATTTTCTAATTGTAAAACATTTTCAACTCCATATCTTTCAATGCAGGTTTCTTTAGCCTGTTCTCTGTTTGTGTAGTTTTCATCTCCGTATCTTTCTTTTTTTGTTTGTTTTACCTTTTCTGCAAATCCTTCTATTTGAGACGGATGGTCAACTCCATACTTTTCCTGTATTGCATCTCTCGTTTTTTGCATTCGCTCATCTTTGTGTTTTTCTTTGTATATTTTTAAACACTCTGGAGAACAATTTAATTTTGATTTATGTTTTCCGGTATTAAATATATTACCACATGTAGCACATTCTTTTTCTCTGGAACCAAATTTTTCAGCATATGTTTCTTTAAATTTTTTTACTTTCTCATCACTGCTTTGTTTTCTTAATTCTTTATAACAATCTTTTGAACAAGTTAAAACATGATTATGTTTACCTGGATCAAAATCATTTTGACAAATTGCACATTTTTTTATTTTTCCCATAACGTAAGCATTGTGTATTTATGTAAATATAGCAAAATAAAATTAAAAAACAAATAATAAACAAATTTGTTTTTATTTTTTAAATCATAGAATTTTTTTTTTTTAGTATTTATAAGAAAACTTAATAATAAAAACATGGGAGTTATAATGTTCCGTCCTGTTCCAATCGAACAAGAACCAAAAAGAAAGAATAGATTCAGTCTTGAATTTCCAACTGAATTAGGATTCGAATCTTATTTAGTGCAAACCTCTGGAAAGCCAAAGATAACAATCAATGCGACTGAGGTGCAATACATGAATACCTCAACATTTGTTGCTGGACGCTATAAATGGGAAACTATTGATATTGAATTTATCGACGTAATCGGACCATCAACCACACAAAAAGTTATGGAATGGGTTCGTTTACATGCTGAATCAGCTACCGGTAAAATGGGATATGCTGTAGGATATAAAAAGAACCTTGT
>Ga0209323_10000006_pt1 | contig 166246 bp, 172 predicted proteins | sample Rifsed19ft2_FD_184014 | JGI IMG/M metagenome (GOLD analysis project Ga0209323, IMG submission 184014) | Soil microbial communities from Rifle, Colorado, USA - sediment 19ft 2 (version 2) | ecosystem: Environmental > Terrestrial > Deep subsurface > Rock core/Sediment | place: Rifle, Colorado...
CAGGACGACTTTAGCTCCGGTGCGGACCCGAGCCGTCCCGGAACCTTCATCAGTGACGACAAACTCATCGCTCGAAGTTGTCGCTGGCCCAAACTCCAAGAAAGTTGCGGCCGCAACTGAGGGCGAACCGTCAGTCTCGCGGATAGTGATACCCGCTGCTCCGCCGCAAGCACCCCAAGCTGGAGCGCCGCCGCTGGTTTGGGTTAAACATTGAGTCGCGCCGCCGTTGACTGAGGTTTCCAGGATACCGTTAGTACTGTTTCCGTAAAGAAGAGCATTGAGAGTGAAACTAATTTGTCCAGTGCCGCCACGGTTGACCGGCAAGGTACCAGTGGTGTTATTGATGTCGCGGTTAGTGATTTGAGTGATGTTGTCCAGTGTGATGTCGTTGTTAACAAAGGCGTCGGAGAGTGGGGTGGCCTGCCAAGTGCCGGTGGTAATTGTCCCTAAAGTGGTGATTGAAGTTTGACCAACGTAACCGGCAGCAATATCAATGACGTTGCCGCCTACTGTAATCCGGTTGACTGTTCCAACCACGTTAACCGGTAAAGTGCTGGTGTTAAGGGAGATAGTTGGAGTTTGCCCCTCCGTGACTGTTACGTTTTGACCAGGTAAGATATCGTAAATAACATTGGACGCAGTTAACTGGCCGGTTCCCGCGTCAATATCCGCGTTCTCGGTTTTAATCCCACCACTGGCAGTCAGTAGTCCTTTGATAACCGTGTTAACGTTAACACTCAATAAACCGTCCTCAATAGTACTGCCTAGAGTCTGACCGTTTTGGGAGATTGGAGGTAGAGAGTCGTTGTTAACCAGTTCAGAGGGTTTGATATCTTTTGATCTATTGATCTGATCTAAAAAGAAGCCTACAGATAGTAGGACAACAATGACGCTTAAGCTTGCAGTCCCGAGGATAATTCTTTTCACCCAAAGTTGATTGAAACCTTTCAAGAAACCGTTTTTCCAACCAGACGCCCCAGCGCTGACAAGGTCCGACCTTGTCAGTTGGGAGGTCTCGGGAGGATAAAGATCTGAACTTTGAGGGCTGGTTTTTGGTAAAAATTCGTTTTTTTGGCTTTCTGTAACTGGAGTAGAGACCAGGTAACCCGTCTCTGAGGGCGGTTTTTGGGGTATTTCAACCACGACCCCTGGAGTTAAGAAAGAAGAGCGTTTTAAAGACTTGACGACTGCTCGGATACTTTCGCCATTCTTGATCTGGTTGTCGATCTCGACCAACTTATCAACCGTTTCAATAGGTAAAGCACCGGTTGGCGGCAGACCGTTGAAAGACTTCCGGACTGCCTTGGGTAAAAGACCAATTTTGATGTAATAACGGAGACGGTTATAGGGGTCACCTTTGCCGAAGTCAACACCCTTAAGTCTAGCTAGGTTAATAACCTCGTCAAAAGAGATTAAATTCTGGACAGCTTCTTTGTTCATCTGGACAGCTCTGAGACTACTTGCAATTTCTGTCAAGAGGGTATTTTGAGTAAAAAACCCCCTCTGTAACGGGAAATTGCTTTACCGTTACGGGAAATTGTACTTAAATTATTTCACTTTCCGAAAAAAATTGTCAAGTCCTAACTTCTAATATATAAGGCCAAAAAAATTTAGGTGGTAAGATTTCCTCAATACTTCTTTAATATGAGTGCTGTCCATTTAGTAGTTTTATCTAGTTTGATATTCTTGGCCAGTTTACTTACAAGGCCCGTCCTTGCTCAGGGTTTGGAGCAGATTGCCGTTAACGTTGAAATTGAGGACTTTGAAGTGCAAGAAGGTATGGTTGTTTCGGTCAAGGAAGGTAAATACTCTCTGGCCAAAGCTGATTACGACCAAGGGGTTTATGGGGTGATTGTTAGCGACCCGGCTTTGACTTTAAACAAGACTAGCTCTACTACCCAAGCTTTAGTCACTAACGGCCAGGCGCAAGTTTTAGTTTCTAAGAAAAACGGGGAAATTAAAACTGGAGACCTAGTAACAACATCAAAAGATAAAGGAATAGCTCAAAAGGCAACACGTTCTGGGCATGTCTTGGGTAAGGCTTTGTCTAACTTTCCTGATGGGAAGAGTAGTGAGACAGGCTTAATACCAGTCCTAATTAACATTAACTACAACCAGGTTTCGGCCCAATCTGAATCCTTAACGCAGGCAGGAATTGATGAAGTTGCCAAAAAAATCAGCACTGTTTTCCTTACCGGCAACTTAGCGGGTATCTTTAAATATCTCTTTGCCATTCTTTTGGGCGCGATTAGCTTTTTCTTGGGTTTGAACCACTTTGTGCGTAGTAACCGGACCGCAGTCGAGGCGATTGCCAGGAACCCCTTGGCAAAAGATCAAATTCAGAGACAGTTAGCCTTTGGAAACTTGACTATCTTGTCAGTCTCAGGTTTGGGTTTAGCCGTGGGCTTGGGTATATTATTCTTCTTGTAAAAAGGACAAATGGAAACTGTTTTATTAATATTTTTACTGATGGTAAACCTCGTCGTTTTGACACTGGTTTACCTACTTTTTGCTAAGAGTAGGGAAGCAAGAGAGAAATTTAATCTCGAAACTAGTCGTCTTGAGCAAGGTGAGAAAGACGTTGAGGCTCTACAGGAAAACTTTAAGAAAAGCCTTGAAGAAATAATTTCCAAAGACCGGGAAATGATCGAAAATACCTCAAAAGCGATCATTAAGTATTATCAGGACACGGTTAACAGTATGACTCAGAGCTACAACCTCAACGGTCAGAAGCTAGCAACAGTTTTAAACCAAGATCTGCGCAAAAACCTTGACGTCTTAGCTACCGACATTGTCAAACAAGCCGAAGAAACCAAGAAAGTTTTTGCCGCTGAGGTTCAAAAAAACCTCTCTTCTACCAACAAGCGTTTAGAAAGTTACTACCAAGAACGACTTAAGGAAATAGATGCCCAAATTTATCAGATAGTAGAAGAAGCTGCTAAAAATATTGTGGCTAAATCGATAAATCTTGCAGACCATCAAGAGTTAGTTATGACTTCTTTAGAACAAGCCAAAAGGGGTAATTTCTTTCAATGAACGATAAAGATCTAAGCAGATTCTTACAGGGAATTAACGATTCTGACGACCTAAACACTAGACTTAGGGAGGTAAGTGACCTACTGCAGACTCTTCGTACCCATCAAAATATATCAATAAACGACAAAATAGATCAAGTAAGTAAAGACTTAAATGAAGCCTTTAAAGATTTGGAAGAGAAGAAGGCTCTTCCTGCTAATTCTGCTGCTCAAACCGACTTACTCGAGAAGATTATCAACTACCTGCGTAAACTGCCTTTATTGAAACTCACCCTGGCTTTTAGACCCTCAAACGAGTTTATTTCCTTGCTAGCTAATCAGTTAAGCGCGCTGGTTAAAGAGCAGGTCGTTTTAGATCTCTCTTACGAGGAGAGAATTATCGGTGGGCTGATAATCGAATTTAAAGGCCGTTACCACGATTACAGTTTGGCACCGAAGCTCTCTGCCTTCTTAAAACAAAAATTAACCAAATATGGCGCGCCGGAGGAAATTTCTGAGAAACTATAAGCAGACATGTAATTAAGAAATTATGAAATCCTTCCAAGAATTGTTAAAAGAAAACGGTGAGATTGGGTACGTGGCCTACAACACCCAGTCGGTGTTTTACGTTAGCGGGTTGCCGGCTGCTAAGCTCAACGAGCTAGTTGTCAGTGAGGAAGGCAGTTTAGGAATTATTCAGGCCGTGCTTGCCGAGCTAGTGGAGGTGGTCTTTTTTTCAACTTCAGGGGCCCGTCACAACAGCCGGGTCGTGCGCACCAACCAAACTTTTTCAATGCCGGTAAGCCCTAACTTCTTAGGAAGAGTGGTCAACCCCTTGGGAGCCTCTGTTGACGATAAGGGACCACTCAAAGCCGAGACAACCTATCCAGCTGACCCCAAAGCCCCTGGCATAAACGCCCGCAGTCGAATAGTGGAGCCTTTGGAAACCGGAGTTATGCCGGTTGATTTACAAGTTCCAATTGGTAAAGGCCAAAGGGAGTTAATATTAGGAGATCAAAAAACCGGTAAGACCACCTTTGCTCTTCAAGCCATTGCCAATCAGGCACGCGCGGGAGCAATTTGCGTTTACGCTTCAATCGGTAAGAAAAGGTCTGATCTTCAATACGTAGAGACGACTCTTTCCCAACTTGAAGTTCTCTCAAGTACGGTAATTGTCTCAGCTAGCGCTTCGGATCCGACTTCACTGGTCTATCTCGCACCGTTTAGCGCTCTCTCAATTGCCGAGTTTTTTCGAGACCAAGGAAGAGATGTTTTAGTAGTTCTTGATGATCTTACTACCCATGCCAAATTTTACCGCGAAACTTCCCTTCTTAGTAGGCGAACCCCAGGCCGTCAGTCTTATCCAGGGGATATTTTTCATCTTCACGCTAGAATTGTAGAAAGAGCTGGGAATATCCAAATAGGAACTGGTAAAACAGCCGCGATAACCTTACTACCCATCGCCGAAACCTTAGAAGGGGACTTAACCGGTTACATTCAGACTAACTTAATGGCTATGACTGACGGGCACGTTTTTTTCGATATTAGCGAGATGAAGAAAGGTCGCCACCCAGCAGTGAGCTTCACTTTATCAGTATCACGGGTTGGCAATCAGACTAAAACACCGCTTGAAAGAGAACTTAGCGAGCTTATTACTGAAAAAATGACTGCCTACCGTAAGGCTGAGGAAGTTAGCAGATTTGGTGTGGAACTGACAACCCAGACTCTGCAAGCCTTGGACAACGGGGAAAAACTAATTGCCCTTTTTGACCAAGAGAGCCAAATGGTGATCCCAAAAGAGCTCCAGTTGATTTATTTAGGGTTGTTTTTTAGCGGAGCCTGGAGCCAAAAAAGTCCTAAGCAGGTTAGAGTTGAAAAGATCCGTATTTTAGGCGAGTTTTATCAAGGCCGTTTTGGCGAGCTACCTAAACTAGTCAAGGGAATTAATTCTCTAAAGAACTTAACTAAAGCGATCGTGCAGTACACTCGGAGCGAGGAACTGGTTAGTAAGTATGAAGTATGAAGTTAAGTGGAAAGAAAAATTTTGAACTTTGAATTTCTAATTTTGACTTTTGCGTAGCAAATGCTACGCTTCTTAGCTTACGTTTAAGCGGAGCGAACAATGTATAGTCGTGCCCAGCTAAAAAAATATTCAGAAAGTGTTGCCACTATCAAATCCATAACTAGGGTTTATGAGGAGGCCGCCGCGCGCCGAGTGAAACTGATCCAAACCGCAGTGGAGAGGATCAAGGAGTTTATTGGTGCCTGTGCTGATACTTATCTCAACATCAAGTTTGGTTTGGTCGCCCGCGGAAACACTAAAGAACATTTGCAACCCTTAGACTTGGGGGCCGAGACCGGTAAACAAATTCTCCTGACCACCTACCGACCGGCTGTTAAGAAGGGAGTCTTGGTTTTTGTTTCTTCCAAGGAAGAATACTACGGCAACCTGATACCCAGTATTTACCGCAGCTGGAAAAAGGATCTTCTCGAAACTGGCTTCGACGGGATTGTTTTAGGCAACACTGGTAAACTTCTAATGGATAAAGAAGGTTTTCAGCCGACCAATGTGCGTTACTTTGATCTAGATGACAGCAACCCGAACTGGTTACTACTTCACCAAATAGGGGACGAAATCGTTAACTACCGAGAAATTTACGTTTACTATGGACAATACAGAACAGTTCTAACGCAAACAGCTTCACAGTCGAAAATTTCCTCACCGATCGCAGTTGGTCAAGTCCAAGAGGTCAAAAGGTATCTTTTTGAATCAAATACCCAGAAAATCCTGGAATTTTTTGAAAAAGAGGTTATTAAAGCCCTTCTCCAAGAGAAAATTTACCAGTCTCAGAAAGCTAAGTATGCAGCTCGCATAAAGATTTTGGAAATCGGTCAAGTAGCCGAGAAAATGTCAGAAATTCTCTCCAACCTAGACCGTGGTAGAAGAAAGGTCAGTCGAACAGTTGCGAATAAAAAACAGCAACAACTTTATTCAGCCTTGGGTTTGTGGGAGTCATAATGAACGAGGAAAACCTAGGTACCATTGTCAGTATTCGGGGGGATGTGGTCGAAGTTTCTTTTACGGGTCTTAAACCCAACCGCCACGAGCTTCTTGAAGTAGTTGATAACCCGGCTGTTAAACTCGAGGTCTATTCGTCCACTAATAGCGAGATAATTTATTGTTTGTGCTTTTCTGATACCGGCAAACTCTTAAGAGGTGGTAAGGTTAGACGTCTCTTCGAAACTTTGAGCGTTCCAGTGGGTAAGGAACTCTTGGGAAGGGTGGTGGACTTGTTCGGCAACCCACAGGACAACCTGGGGCCAGTGAAGGGAAGTGTTTTTAGATCAATTTACTCACAACCTTCCAAACTTTCCGTTCGAGAGGTAAAAAGAGAATTGTTGGAAACCGGCATTAAGGTGGTTGACTTTTTCACCCCCTTTCTCAAAGGCGGAAAAATTGGTCTCTTCGGCGGCTCTGGGGTCGGTAAAACGATTATCCTGACTGAGTTGATGCACAATACTGCTGTCTACCACAAAGGCATCTCGGTCTTTGCCGGTATTGGTGAAAGGATTAGGGAGGCTCAGGAAATGATCGAGACCCTGACACAGAACAAGGTTCTTCCCAACGTTACTTTGGTGCTCGGACAAATGAACGAGCGGGCCGCAGTACGCTTCCGCTCTGGTTACACTGCGGTAACTATTGCCGAGTATTTTCGGGATGTGGAAAACCGCGACGTACTCTTTTTCGTCGACAATGTTTATCGCTTTGTTCAAGCTGGTAACGAACTCTCAACGCTCTTAAACACTATCCCTTCCGAAGACGGCTACCAAGCAACCTTAACCAGCGATATCGGCCAATTTCAAGAACGCCTGATCCCCACACCAACTGCCTCAATTACTGCTGTGGAAGCTGTTTACGTGCCGGCAGATGATTTTACTGATAGTGGTGTCCAAGCAGTCATGCCGTATTTTGACAGCGTGGTGAGCCTGTCTCGCAATGTGGCCGAGGAAGGTAGAAGACCGGCAGTTGATATCTTAGCTTCTTCTTCGAGTTTGGTGGACCCATTAATGTTGGGTTTGACCCATTATGAGGCTTATTTGGAAGCAGAAAAAGTTCTTAACCGTTATCTTTTCTTGGATCGGGTAGTTTCTATTGCCGGAGAGCAAGAACTCTCACCAGCCGACCAAAACATTTACCTTCGGGGGAAAAGAATTCTCAACTACATGACTCAGGATGTCCATATGACTGCGGATCAGACTGGGCGACCGGGAGTTTATGTGCCGAGAAAAAGAGTTATCGAAGATGTCTCGGATATTTTGGCCGGCAAGCTTGACAACTGGCCTCCGGAGAGTTTTTTGTACTGCAAGGATTTAGCTTCAGTGAAGAAATAGATTGGGAAAGAATTTATGGAAATTGATGTTAGTAAATTAAGCACCCAGCCTTCGGTTAAAGTCGAGCGTCTTTACGTGACGGTCTACTTGACTGAGCGCCCGGATCAAGTTGGCTTTAAGGGTTTTGCCAAAAGTGTTAGCTCTTATGAGCGTCAAGGACGTTTTGATATTCTACCGCTGCACGAGAACTTTGTTACTGAATTTGTTAAAGAACTCATAATCGTGGCTGAAAGTGGTGAGAGCGTAAGTTATCCAGTCAAGAGAGGGGTTTTGGAAGTTGCGAGTAACGTAGTTAGGGTTTTTCTTAAAACTTAGCTTTGAGCTTTGAAGTTTCTAAAAGTGGTTGTATAATCAAGTTACTGTGAAAAAGATACTTCTGATTGAGGACGATCCGTTTTTGGTGAAGCTGTATGCGGAGATTTTTACTGATGAAGGTTACAACTTTGACAGTAGCGTGGGCGGAGTCGGTGGTTTGGAGAAAGTAAAGGTGGGAAAGCCTGACCTGATTATCCTCGATATCATGATTCCGGAAATGAACGGTCTGGATGTTCTCGACAAGTTGAAAGCAGATTCGGCAACTAAAGAAATCCCAGTGTTAATTTTAACCAACCTCTCTTCTAAAGAGGAGGAAGAACGCGCTTTGAAGGCAGGGGCCTTAAAATACTTAATAAAAACCCAATACGAGCCGGAAAAACTCATCCAAGTGGTTAAGCAAACCGTCCCACCGGAATAAGTAAGAAGTATGAAGTAAGAAGTAAGAAGTGTAATAAACTTTGCAATTTTCCCAAAATTAGCAACCAATAAATAATTTTAGCCTCAAGATAACTATCACTATAACTACGTGAGTGATAAAGTATCAGAAACAAAACTGAACTTTGACCGCAAGCTTATCGTTGTTATAAAATCTAAAGTAATGCCCCGACTTCAAAAAGCGATCCTTGGACTGGCTGCTTTTGTCCTGCTTTTAGTAAGCACCATTCCTGTGCCTGCTTTCTCCCAAATTACTACTTGTTCTGGTTCTGTGAGCCCAAACAGCCTGCGTCCAGGGGTAACTTACACCCTAACTTTTACAGTTGGCGGTGCGGACGGCGATGTCGTTTGGATCAAAATAAGCCGCCCCTCGGAAAACTTTATTTTAAAGGGAGCTTCGGCCGACGATTGGGAGATCTCAACAACCGACAACTACGCCCTTTTCCAAGGTATTACTCTCAGTGCTACCAACTTCCACCAGCTTCGCCTGGTAGTCCAAGCAGGGGCGACTGAAGTCCCTTCGCAAGACTGGTTGGTGGAGATGAGCGGTTATGAGGTCGGTTCAGATCCCCTTACCTGTAGTGGGGATTTGGGGGTTTCAGTCTCAAGCAGCGCCGGAGAATCGGATTTGGATTATCCACTCATCTCGGGGATAACGGTTGCTGAGATAACCGCACTTTCAGTGAAAGTCAATTGGACTACCAACAAACCTGCCGACAGCTTTGTGGAATACGGGCTGACCACAAACTACGGTCTTTCTCTCAGCAACGCAACTCTTGTCACCAACCACACCCTCACGCTTACTGGTTTGCAAGCGTCTTCCACTTACCATTATCGAATTAAAACTAAAGACACCCAGAACCAGACCACGATTTCCGGTGATAATACCTTTACCACCGCCAAACAAGTTTCGGCGGCGGCGGCTCCAACAACCCCTTCAACTGGCTCTGACGGAGCTACCCCGTCAGCAGTAATTACTACCGATTTGTCCAAACCCTTCAAACTGGCACCAACCTTAGTTGGTATTGCCCGCGACAACACGGCGGTTAGGGCGGTTGAGTACTCACTAGACGATGGCCGTAACTGGTCACCGGTTGACAGCTTGCAGAAAACAACTGCCAAAGAAGTTTCTTTCAGTTTTACCCCCACAGTCGTCGAGGACGGTAATTACTTAATCCGTGTCCGAGCTACCGACCAATCAGGGTTGGTTGGGATCAGCGATCTCTATACGTTGGTCGTCGATCAGTTGCCGCCTAGAGTTGGGGCGACTCTTATGACACTTGGTCCTTACCTTCTTAACCCCTCGTTCCAAGGGTTAGTGACGGCCTTAGCAGGGGTTGATCTTAAAATTGCCTTGTCGGCAGTTGGAGGGCCAACGACCATTGACTTGCTTGTTGGCGGCAAGGTCTTTTCTCTGGTTAAAAACCCCGACAGTGGTTTATGGTTCGGCGCTCTTAGCTTTGACGAACAAGGAGTTTACCAGATTGATGTGCGTGCACTTGACGGGGCCGGCAATTTGACCGATAGAGAACTGAATAAAGTTGTTGTTCTAGGAGGAGGGCTAGTCAAGAGCGGTAGGGAAGCAGTAACAAGCGCGCAAGTTGAAGTTTACGTCTTTGACGCTCTTACCCAAGACTTCAACCTTTGGGACGGTGCTCCTTTTGGTCAAGCTAACCCCCAGAAAACTAAAGAAGACGGCCGCTACAGCTTTTTTCTGCCGGAGGGAAAGTATTATTTACAAGTTAAAAAAGACGGCTTTAGGCTCCTTAAAACTAAAATTTTCGCAGTTTCTCAACCCCAACCGGTTAATACTGAGTTCTCCTTAACAAAGGCTTTTGGTATCAAGATCGGCTCCTTAAAGATTAGCCTGCCTTTTCAAACCCAAGAGGAGGAGATGATAATAAAGCTACCCACCTTACCCTCCGTAGAGGATCCGTACGGTGAGCTCTTGGATAAGCCCCTGCCCACCCTAAAGCTTACTGACGAGAATGGGCAGTTTCTGAGTACCAGTCTGCTGGGCAAACCGACAATTGTTACCTTGGTGAATTCTTGGTCGCCCTCGGCCGCGGAGCAACTCGCCGCTCTATCGGAAATTGAGAGCGGGGAAATTAATCAAATCGTGGTGGTGTCGCAAGAATCAACAACCAGAGCACAAATTTTCAAAAAACGTGGCCGTTACGAACTGAAAATAGTGGCTGATCCCGACGGTGAGCTTGCCGACACCATCGGCTTGGTATCAGTTCCGACCCATCTTTTTATCGACCGAAAAGGAGTAGTTCAAAGTGTGGTGGTGGGGAGTTTAAGTGCAGATGAGTTGCTTAAAAACTTGAAAAACTGAATAATGGAGATAATACTGCCGAATGTGGTTTGATTTTATTCTCGAAAATAGCCATTTTACAGCCAGCCTCTTAGTAGCGCTTGTTTTCTTTGCGGTCTTTTGGCTGCATCTGGATGCTTGGTTGGTTCGTAAAGAGCTCAAAGAAAGTCTGAAATTTGTAGGCTTTTTACTCTTGTCAATTTCTTTCTTGGCCCATGCTACGCGTATTGAATCAGCCCTCTTGTCAACTTCCTTTGGTTCCGAAGGATTGCCGGCCCTTATCGACAACTTTTCGCGTCTGGGTGGGTACGTTTTGATAATTGCCGGGCAGATAATTGATCCATTACAGGAAAAGCCAAAGACAAAAGGACTCTCTTTTTCGGCTTTCTTGCCCTTTAAGATTGCCTCGTTCACAGTTGTCTTTTTTGTTCTGGCTATTTCCGTTGGTCTGCTTTACTTGCGTAGAGCAACAACTGGTTTAGAGAGACATTTGAAGCCGGTGGCGATTAGTTTCTTCGTTTTGTCAGCTTCAGAACTAATCTCTTTGGCTTCTCTTTTTCGTGACACTAACAGCGTGGATTTCTTCAACTTGGTTAAACCCCACGGCCCTGCCTGGATCGCCGAACACATTTTATTAGTTGTAGCTACCGTCTTTCTTGGTAAATGGGTTTTTAGTTACTTGCTCAAAAGGTTGCAGACCCAGCTTTTTATGATTTTCAACATGGTGATTTTAGCAGTTTTTCTTCTGACTACGGTTAGTTTTACTTTTTTGCTAATCCGAAACTTGCAAAATGAGAGCCTGAAGCAGCTGGAAACGAACGCTCGTGCCCTTAACCTTTCGATTGAAGGTAGGAAGGAAGAAGCCTTGTCTGACGCCCAGGTTGTAGCTCAGAATTCCCAAGTAACACGTGCAGTCAAAGAAAAAGACCTATCCTTTTTAGCTAACTTCTCAGAGAGTTTCTTGTTAACTAAAAAACAAAGCTTCTTAATGGTTGTGGACAGCGCGGGAGTAGTACTGGCTCGTGGGGAGGATAAAGAAAGGGTAGGGGACTCACTCTCAGATGATACCTTGGTCAAGCGCGCTTTGTTAGGGGTGGCAGCTTCCTCGATTGTCTCCCGCGACAGTGTTTTGGCGCCGCAAATCTTTGTCAGAGCCTCTACCCCCGTTAAGGAGGGTGATAGTATTGTTGGGGCAGTGGTGACCGGCACAATTCTTGACAACGCTTTTATGGATGGTCTGAAACAAGCAACTGGACTAGAGGCCTCTCTCTTTAGTGGAAAGGAGCTTTCAGCCACAACTTTGGTTAGCGGCGTGGATAAAGTACGTCCGCTTGGAATTAAAGAGGAGAATAAGTCTGTGGTACAGACGGTTTTGGGAAAAGGAGCCCCCTACAAGGGCGCGCTGTCGGTCTTGAACGTGCCGTATTTTGTTGGCTACTTACCGCTTAAAGACGTAGATAACAGTGTGGTAGGGATGGTTTTTGTGGGTCGGGAGCAGAGCGCGGTCTTGAAAACGGCCGGCCGTTCTATTGAACTGACTTTTTTGGTTACAGCGGGCCTTTTAGTTGCCTCGGTTGTTCCGGCTTTTCTAGTTTCCCGCAGACTGGCCAGTCAGTTGAGCTAGGGGAGTTGACTTGACAACTACTCCAAGAGGAGAGGATAATTAGTTTAATGCCTGAAGAACCTAATCAACCGGATGTTCCAAATCAGCCGGACGGTGCTTCAAACCAACGGCCTGCTAATAAAAACCTGTTAATCCTCGGTGGCTTTAGTATTGTTTTACTAATTGCCTTGGGGATTTATTTTTTGGTTCTACCAGCTCTTCAGAAAGAAGAACCTCAAAAAGTTTACAAAGTTGGCATTCTTTCCGGACTAGATTTCTTTGCGGCCACCACCGACAGCTTCAAAGCGGCAATGACTGAGCTTGGCTACATTGAAGGCAAGAATATCACCTACGATTTTCAAAAAACCAACTTCGAGCCAGAAAAAGAAAAACAAATCCTAGCAAAATTTGTTGCCGATAAGGTTGACCTGATTGTTACCTTCCCAACCGAAGTGTCGCTGGCGGCTAAAGAGGCGATCAAAGGGACTAATATTCCTTTGATTTTTGATACTGCTTTTATCGAAGGTGTTGATTTAATTAACAGCGTGCGCGAACCAGGCAACAACATCACCGGTGTACGCTACCCTGGTCCGGACCTGGCTGTCAAACGTCTTGAGACTATGGTCGAAATAGTACCAAGCGCCAAACGGATTATGGTGCCGTACCAAAAAGGCTATCCGATTGTCCCTCCTGAACTTGAAGCCCTGCGCCCAGCAGCCCAAAAACTCGGAGTAACCCTAGTAGAAGTTCCCGGCTCTAATGCCGAAGATCTCAAAGCTTATTTTGACGGCCTGCCTAAAGGAGATATTGGCTTTGACGCTATCCTGATGATTTCCGAACCGCTAGCGGTTACACCTGATCCTTTTCTACTCTTAGTCAAATTTGCCTCTGACCACAAACTTCCGATGGCGGGCGCTTACATCGCACTTGGAGGCTATGAAACCATTTTTGGTATTGATATTAGCGTTGAGTCGGTGGGCAAGCAAGCTGCACCCTTAGCGGATAAGATTTTCAAAGGAACACCCGCTGGAACTATCGCAGTAGTAACTGCTGAAACCTATCTTACTGTTAGCCCCAAAGCCGCCCAAACCTTAGGCATCACCTTACCAGAAGCACTTCTTTCCCGCGCCAACCAAATCATCAAATAAACCCCTTCGGGGACTGCTTTTTAGGAAAAAAGTAAACCCCAGCAGTTAGAGCTGTTCTTCAAGATTTTTCACTTAAGGTAGTTATGAATTTACGACCACTTCCCCTTCTTGCCTTTTACGTATTAAAATTAAGTTAATGTCCGACCAACAAAAGAAGACTACCCACTTCCGAAGTCTAGCGGTTACCCTCACCCTAGCTTTCCTCACCTTAAGCTTGTTAGTGCTTTTGGTCTCCAGTTTAATTAACGTCTACTTAAGTTTCAGTGCCCAACAAAAAGCTTTAGCTCGTCAACAACAGCTGGTCGCAGAACAAGCAGGTAGTCAAGTAAGAAATTTCATTCAAGTAAAACTACATCTCTTGGAAACTACCTCTAGCGTGGGTAAGCTTGCGGAGGCAACTAGCGATGAGCAAAAGGGCGTTCTGAGCAAGCTCCTTGGCTTGGATTTATCCATCCGACAAATGGTTTTAAGCGATGGTAACGGCATTCCACTAGCCAAAGCCTCGCGGCTTTCCAGTGTTTTGTCCGAGCAGTTAAACCAGCGCATCGGTTCTGGTCTTTTTAGCAAGATCGGCCAGGGAGAAAACTATATAAGTCCAATCTATATTGACGACATCACTAACGAGCCGATGACGGTGCTGGCTATTCCCATGAAAGACCTTTTCGGCAATTTTAAGGGAGGCCTAATCACTGAGGTGAACCTTAAATTTATGTGGGACCTGGTTGCTAACATTAAAATCGGCCAAGGCGGTTTGGCTTACGTTGTGGACCGACAAGGCAATTTACTTGCCTTTCATGATACCGACAGAACCTTACGAAGTGAAAACTTAAGCGCTTTGGAAGAGGTGGCTAGCTTTGTGAAGAGACAAGGTGGGTCCGAAAAAAGTTTTACCGGAATAACAGGCGGCATTAACGGAACTAATGTGGTTGCCGAGTTCGCGCCTTTAGGGGAACCTGACTGGGCAGTGGTGGTTGAGTTGCCAGCTGCAGAAGCTTATGCGCCTATAATTCAAGAGCTCTTCAGATCGGCGGCAGTTATCCTGGTAAGTTTAATTTTGACAATTGTTGCCAGTATCTTTCTTTCTCGCAGGATTACCGGCCCTCTAGTTAAGCTCAGTGGGGCGGTTGGTCAAATTAGTGAGGGTAAATTTGATACTCGGATAGAACTGACTTCACATGATGAGATTGGCCAACTGGCTAGCTCGTTTAACCAAATGACCGACCGCCTGCAACTGCTTTACTCAGGTTTGCAGGAAAAGGTTGTGGAGTTGCGACAGGAAGAAGCGCGCCTGAAAGCTTCGATTAACAGTCTGAACGTGGGTTTTGTCATCACCGATAAAGACAGACGGATTTTTCTGGCCAACGACACTGCCAAAAGAATTATTTGTCTTAAGCCGGATACCCACGGTACTCGCGCCTTACACACAGAGGACGTTTCTAACTTGGAATGTACTCTTGAAGACATGGAAAATAGATTTGGGGGCGTGTTTGATTTGAAAGGGCAGATTGCCAAGTGTTTATCTGAGCAAAAACTGATTGAGGTTAAGAGTCTTTCCTTTGGAACCGCCTTTTTCCATATTTTCATGGCACCAATTGTAGTTTTTGAAAACCAAAGGCTTGATGTTATCGGGGTAGTGATCTTGATAGAAGATATTACTGAAGCCAAGGTCCTAGAGCGTTCGAAAGATGAGTTTTTCTCTATTGCTTCCCACGAACTACGCACTCCGCTGACCGCTATCAAAGGTAACACCTCGCTCATTCAGCAGTTTTATGCTGGCGAGATAAAGGACAAAGATTTTAAAGGGATGCTTTCTGATATTCATGAATCAAGCACCCGGCTAATTGAGATCGTTAATGATTTCTTGGATATGTCAAGGCTCGAGCAAGGTAGAATGGAGTTTAAAAACCAACCCATTGACCTAAATGAGTTAATCCAGAGAGTCTTAAGAGAATTTCAAGTCACTGGCTCGCGCCAGAAACTCAACATTGATTTTGACCCGAGTACAAAGGCAACGCCTTTAGCTTACGCTGACCCGGATAAAGTCAAACAGGTGCTCATTAACCTTATTGGTAACTCTCTTAAGTTTACTGAGGAGGGTGGTATAAAGATTACTCTAGAAAGAACGCCAAAGTTTCTGAAAGTTTTAGTTACCGATACCGGCAGAGGTATTCCGCTCAAAAATCAGGAACTGCTTTTCCATAAATTTCAACAAGCCGGGTCCTCACTTTTGACCCGCGATGCTACTAAAGGGACTGGTCTGGGCTTGTACATCTCCAAACTGATAATGGAAGGAATGGGTGGGCAAATTAATCTCGAAAGCTCGCGGGAAGGTAAAGGCTCTACCTTTAGTTTCACCTTACCCCAAGCAAATCCCGAGCAGTTAAAGCAGGCTAGCTCTACTTATGGCTTGGTGGATACCAAAACCGGTCTAGAAGTTGAAAATAAGGAGGGATCTTAAAGATTATGGCCAAGATTTTAAAGCTGCCAAATCTAGTTCTAACTTTGGTTGTTAGTGTAACTCTGATTATCGCTGCTACTTACTCAACTTTTTGGACCTACGAGAGCCTGACAAAATTTACTTTAGAACGCCGTGCGGCAATCGCGTACTTAGCTGCAACAACACTCAAGGAAAAATTTGATGCTGCGGTGGGCGTGGGGATCTCCTTTTCGACTAGGATACAGTTTAGGAAACTAATTGAAGAAGGAAAGTGGCAAGAGGCAATGCAGATAGTGGAGAGCGGAGTTAAAGACTTTTCCTATCTTGATCGCACCTTTATTTTTGATCCGGAGGGGATCTTGAAGGCATCTTCCGCACCAGTAACAGCCGAAATCCAGGCTTTAATCGGAACAAGTTTCGCCTATCGCGATTATTACCAAGGAGTCAGCAAAAACTGGCAACCTTATCTTGCTGAAGTGGTCAAACCGGCCGCTCCGCTCGGTTATAACCTTGTTCCAATCGCAATTCCAATAAAATCCTCTGCTGATGGTAGAGTCTTAGGCTTTTTGCTTTTGACCATGAAGCTCGACACGGTTAGTGCTTGGAGTAAGAATATTGACGTGGGTCAAGGCGGATTTGTTTATATAGTTGACCAAAAAGGACATCTCGCCGCTCACCCGAACTTTTCGAAAGAAAAAGAGATTGTTGATTTTTCTCAAGTGCCGGCAGTGCAGAAAGTTCTCAAAGGTGAGAGTGGGGTGGAAACTCTTTCTAACCCAATTGAAAAGACGGAAAGAGTTACTGCATATGAGCCAGTTCCTGAATACGGCTGGGGGGTAATAGTGGTCCAACCCACCGATCAAGCCTTTAGCTACCGAAACAACCTCTTAATCCGTATGGCGCTGGTTTGGGTGTTGGTAAGTGCTTCTTTAAGTGTTTTTACTTTCATTATTCTTAGGAACCTGAAGATTAATAGACTGCGTAGCGAGCGAGAAAGAACTTTCTTGGAAAGCATTGCCGACGGTATTGTAGCAGTTGATAAAAACTTGATAGTTACTCTCTGGAACAAAGCTGCCTCACAAATTACTGAATACACTGCTCCAGAAGCTCTTGGTAAGAACTTTAAGGACGTAGTTAAACTAATCAAAGCCTCTGACAAGAAAGAGGATATTAGCTTTATTGAAAGTGCAATCAACAAAGGTGAGAGCCAGAAAATGAGCTCGGGTACACTGCTCATTACCAAAACCGGTAGAGAGCTTACGGTAGCCGATAGCTGCGCTCCGATTTTTAGCCCCAGCGGAAAAGTTAGCGGAGCAATTATAGTTTTCCGCGATATTTCTAAAGAAGACGAGCTGCAAAAAGCCAAAGAAGAGTTCCTTTCTTTAATCACTCACCAACTGCGGACTCCGCTGACCGGTATCAAAGGCTACAGCAGTATGCTACTTGACGGTCTTGACGGTAAATTGAACGCAGAGCAGAAAGAAGACGTTGAGAAGATTTTTCAGGCAACTGAGGCTAATCTGGAAATGGTCACTGCCATGCTGAACGTTTACCGGATGGAACTAGGGGCACTAGCGATTGAACCGGTTCCCAGCGATTTAGTTAAGATTAGCAACGCAGTTGTCGAGGAGCTTTCTCCAAAAATCAAAGAGAAAAGTTTGAAACTCAAGAAAGATTATCAAAAGGATCTTCCCAAGGTGAGTGCGGACCCCAAAATAGCCAGCGCAATACTAATGAATTTGATTTCCAACAGCATCAAGTACACTAACGCAGGGGATAAGGTCAGCATTACCATCGCGAAGAAGGATCAGGATATTCAGATTGAAGTTAACGACACCGGTATTGGTATTCCTAAGGCCCAGCAGGACAAAGTCTTTACAAAACTTTTCCGAGCTGATAACGTGATGCAAAGAGGGGAAGGAACCGGTCTGGGGCTTTATATCGTAAAATCCGCGGTCGAAGCCTATGGCGGTAAAATTTGGTTTGAGTCAGAAGAGAACAGGGGTACGACTTTTTACTTTACGATTCCTCTAAGTGGTATGAAAAAGAAAGAGGGCTTGAAAGGACTTACTTAAAGATGCCTAAAATACTCATTGTCGAAGATGAACCTTTTGTGAGCAGGATGTACCAGAGGCTCTTTACCCGTGTGAAATTTGAGGTTAAGACTGCGGTCAGCGGTAATGAGGGGCTGGAGACTGCTAAGTCGTTTCTACCTGACGTCGTCCTCTTAGACATTATGATCCCGGGAATAAACGGTTTGGAGGTCTTGAAGGCTCTTAAGAAGGATCCGAAGACAAAGAATATAGCAGTCTTAATGGTTACCAACATTGGTGAGGAACAGCTCGCCGGTGAAGCGGCCAAACTTGGAGCCCAGTGTTATATGGTAAAAGCTGATTTTTCTCCCAGCCAAATTTTGGAAGAAGTCAACAAACATTTGCAAAACCGTAGTTTAGTTGATAAATTATAACTAACAATGGCAAAAATACTTATTGTTGAAGACGATCCCTTAATGAGCCGTATGTACCAGAAAATTTTCACCTTCGAAGGCTACGAAGTGGCTATGGCCGGTAATGGGGAAGAGGGTTTAGAGGCGGCTAAAAAGGGCAAGCCTAATCTAGTACTTCTAGATGTGATGATGCCGAAAATGAACGGCCTGGAAGTTCTTGAGAAGCTTAAAATTGATCCGGAGACCAAAGGCATACCAGTGATTATGCTTACCAATTTAGCCGGCCAGAAAGACGCTGAGACGGCTCTGGCCAAAGGTGCAGTTAAATACATCATCAAGAGCGAACACGAGCCCAAAGAAATTGCCGATATGGTCAAACAAATCCTTGCCGGCTACACCCGCGACCAAATCCCCGGAAGTTAGATTTAAGACCCTATCAAGGTTCCGCCGATCCAGTTGCTGTTTGTGTATCCACTGTGACGGGGGCGATTTCGATGATTTTGTTGGTTGAGGGTCGGTAGAGAAAGGCCTTTTTAGCAACGGCGTAAATCAAGACTTTGTCTCCGTTTTCAGCATTTTTGTAGAAATCCTGACCTGAGAGCAGCTGTTTATCCGTAACCGTGGCTAAGGTAGGTGTTTCACCTTCAGGCAGCAAAACTAGCCTGCCAACCTTTTCTAAGACCCTCTTGAGCTCCTCATCACCGGCTTTAGGATTGTTCTTAGCCAGTTCTGCTTCCTGGCGGGCACGTTGTGCTTCAAAATAGAAGTACATTGAGGGCAAGATAACAGCCGCGGCCACAATAATAATTCCGAGGTAAAGTAAAGTTTTCTTCTTGAACCTGGAAAGGACAGCTTGCATAGATTAATTATACTTTTTCCGCCACCTGGTTGCCACTTTGTAAAACTTGCTCTTGAAATCTTTTTTCTTTAAAGATAAAGTATTATGATGTTTAAACTGCGTTACCCACTAGTTCTGCTTCTTACGATTAGCATCGCTCTTAATATCTACCTTGTTTTTTTTGCCTCCAAAGAAAAAATTGTCGATGCGGTTTCTGAGAAAAGTTCTCGATATCCTTTTCTAGCTAAAAGAATTTTCTTGGAGAACGCGAGCGATGTCGTGGTTAACTTCGTAGATTTGAGACAAAAACTTCGAGATTACGATACTAAATCTTTTTTCCCGATTGGTATCTACTTTCAATATCTGCCTACTGGTGTGGCTATTGGTGTTAACGAAACTAAGCCCTTTACTTCGGCAAGCCTCCTCAAAGTCCCAACTGTAATGATGGTTTACAAAATGATTGAAGAGGGGAAAGTAAAAGAGGATCAGCTTTTGGAAATAAAGGAGGAGCATTTAGATCAGGGGTATGGGGACCTTTGGAGGGTAGGAGCCGGAACTAAAATTACGGTTAAAGAAGCAATTGAGAAATCCCTGGTAGAATCAGATAACACCGCCCACAACCTGTTGTACGAGTTGTCAGGAGGCGCACCGCTGGAAGTTTTTAAATACTTAGATATTCCGAGCCAGGTTCTTGATGGCCAGGCTGTGGTTACCACCCGCAACTACTCAAGTATTTTGCGCAGTCTTTTCTTTTCCGCTTATCTTAACTTTGAAAATTCAAACGAAATAATAGCTCTTCTAACCAAAGCAAAGCATGGAGAAGCTTTGCGTGCTGATGTTCCGGAAGAAGTTAAAGTTGCTTTAAAAATCGGGGTTTTTGAGCAGCAGGAAGGAGGGAGTGCCAATACCTACGGAAATTGCGGTATCTTTTACGTTCCTAACCGCAACTATGTTCTCTGCGTGATGTACACCGGGACTGGGCAAGAGGCCAATACTAAAACCCGCGACATTTCCAATATGGTTTATGATTTCGTTAAGAACCTGAAATGATGACTACTGATTGATGGTCAATGGTTAATGATTGAGGCGGATTTTCAAACTTTTAATCCAGCCGTTTAGCTGTTTGCCAACCTCATCAAAAGATTCCTTTAGTTTTAAATAGTCTTTTTGTTCAATATAACCTAGATCGAAAGACAGTTTTAAGTGATACAACGACTCACCAACTGAGCCTCTGGAGTTATAAAGAAATTGGATTAACTCACGAGTAGTGTGTCTGTAAAAACCTTCGCTTATGTTTGCTGGAATAGACGCGGCGGATCTTCTTAACTGTGACATTAAACCAAATATCTCTGACTTGGGAAATTCTTTAGTAACTCTGTAAACCTCTAAAACCAACTCGTGAGCCTTAACAAAGACTGGTACTTCCTCTGGAGTTTTGAATTTGTTAGCCATTAATCATTAACCATTAACCATCAGTCATTAAAACGTGAAAGGTTGTTCTACACCAGCGTCGAACCACTTGCCGTGCCTCATCAACTGACCTAGTGTGGGCCCGCCTCCACCAGTGGACCAAGTGACTGTCCAGTCATTAAGAAACGGTGTGCCGCCGGAATCGGTGAGCGTCGCTTGTAAGCATATTCTGTTATAGGTGCTCGCAACCGGCGTGAGCCCGGCAATATTCACGGGGCTTGCCGAAACGTCAAAGCCCGACGAGTTGCCGGAAAGCGTGCCGTTGGGAACAATTGTGTCGCAGGCGGTCGTAACAGTGTAATACACCCGCAACTTCACATCTCCATTCGTCTCGGTTGTTGAAAAACTCGCCTCACCCCATGTGGATTGACCGGTCACCCAGTCAAAATCAATTTCCGGAGACATAATGGTGCCAGAAGAAACTGTTGCTGCGGCAAACTCAGCTGAACCACCCGCTGCTCTGTTTTGACTTGCAATTGTTCCCTCAACAGTAACATTGGCATTTGTCGTAGAAAGCCTGTCTGCAAGTGAACTAAAAGAACTTGCATCAGTCTGGTCCGTCTGCTCGGTCATATCCGACTGCCAAGTGGCTGTTGTGGCATTTCCAGTAGTAACTATGGCAATAACTAGGTTGCCGCTCGCCTCAGTGATATCAATAGTAGTGAATGGATTAGGAGTTGTTTCGTTGGTCTCTGCCGTAGCAGTTTCTGGAACCGTTGTGGCGCCGCCGGTCTGATCCACCCCCGCGTATGAGGCTGCATGAATAATTTCATCAGCCGGAGCCGTCGAGTAGGTGGGCGAAATTGTAGTGCCACTAGCTGCCTGTATCCCGGCATCAAGAATGTAAAAACAAGCGACCCCTGCCGATAAACCAGTATCAGGTGTGTCCTGCTGGAAGACTTGAGTCATGGTCTGCCCGCCATATGTCACGCCAGTTATGTCTGTCTGACCATTAAATTCCCAGCTAAAACAAGCGACCAAAATCCTGTTTGAACCGGCACTCACGGAATAATTTAGAGTTGATGCTGCAACACTTGTTGCCGCGTCTAATCGACTAATTGCACCCCCAGAAATAAGTTGGACCGAGTCCGAACCGCTGGTCTGTGTACTCGTAAGCGTTCCCGTGTCAAACTGCTCGTCAGTGGTCTGGAACCACTCTGAGGGGCTCGTGCCTGTAACCACAGTGAAACTAAAAATTGAAGACCAAGGTCCATAACTTCCACTACCAGCAGGGTCCTGAGCCCGTGCTCGCCAGTAGTAGGTGGTGTTGTTGCTTAAGGTTGTCGTGGTGGTAAAGCGAATTTTCTCACTCTCGTTAAAAGGGTCAGTATCTCCTCCGGTGACAGTGTTAGTGAAACTTCCACCACCGGTTGCGCAGCTGGTGTTGGAGACACAATCTACAACTAGTGACCCGAAACCGTAAGAGTCATCAACATTAATTTGGTAAGTCAAATCATCGCCGTCCGCATCAGTTGCGGTAAATTCGAAGTTGGGGGTCGTATCGCCAGTTTTCTCGTTGTCAAAAGGAACGTCATTTAAGGTTGGGGTGGTGGGAGGATCGTTGGTGTTAATTGTTTTCCAAGCCAAAGCGTAAGGTTTACCCACAGGTACCGTTGAAGGATCGGAAGCATCCGGTTCAAAACCACCCATAGTAGCAGTTTGTGTTGTCCAAGAGTCAATTGATCCATCCCAGAGCTGAAGCTCGGGGATACGTGGAGCGCTATTGTTAATCGCAGTTAACATTAATAAACCCGAGCCAGCTTGACCGTTAATTGTTATATTAGTAACTCTGGTGGTTCCCCAAGCCCCTAGTCCTGAGCAAGGACCATTACTATTTTCTGCGTTTGCTAAAGCAGTAACTTGCTGAGTGGTACCATCACCTCCGGTTAAATTACAGATTCCAGCGTCATTATCATCGTCAATTGCCAAGAACTGTCCCACACTAATATCAAAAACCATATAACGTAAACTCGTTTCGGAAGTCGTACCGTCACGCCAGGCAAACATTAAACGATCATCGTCTTTTTCCCAACCCAAGCCAAAAGGGAATCCATCACCGTTATTGTTAATGTCCACGTCATCGCTGGGAGTGGTGATGGTAGTCCAATCTAATCCGTTCCACATATCTACCCCAATATCAGAACTTGAGGTAGAAACCGTATCTACCGCGGCAAAACCAATGTAGTCGGAATCTTCGTCTCCCTCAAGCTTTACCCAAACCGGTTCCTGACTAGTAGAACCAGTAGTTTTCAGGCCACTACCATCGACAAAACCACCACCGGTAGTATAAGTTGAGTAATCAAAGCTATAACTGGGGGATCCATTATTGACTCCATAGGCGATCATTCCGTCTCCTGAACTGCCTTCCCAGGCCACGTCAAAGGTTAAAGTGCCGGCGTCACCGTCAACACCCGCACCGTTAATTAAGGAGGTATGTGTCCAAGAGTTAGAAGAGCCGTTCCAACGAGCTCCGTAAATACCAAAACCGGTTAAATCCTGCCAGCCCAGCAAAATGTTGTCGCTGCCCGGGTCGTCCTCAAGCACAACCCAGCGGACCTCGTCGTTAGCCCCACCTTCGGCAACAGAGCTATAGTCCAAAGTTTGCTCACCACTCCAACTATCCCCATCCCAAACCTGATATTTAAGGACCTGATCGTCAGTAGTCGAATCTTCGTAGACAATTAAACCCTCCCCGGACTGGCTTTCGTAGGCGATGTCGAACCAGCGTTCGTCGCGAGTAGTGCCCATACTAGTATCAAAATCGCCGTAGTCGGTCCAAACCCCGTTCTCGTAGACCTGGACCTGCAGGTGCCCTTGGGCGGAGTTAGCAGCGTAAATCAGCTCTTCATCGGTGGGGGAAGCAACTAGTTGCCCAAAACGCACTTCTCCGTGAGTAGCGACTGCTTCCGGGTAATCTGCTAGCTGGCCTTCGTTATCTAAGTCAGTTCCGTCCCAAAAACGGAAGTGTGGTGAGGCTGGGGAATTGGCTCCATCCTCGTCATAAACTAAAACTCCCTCGAAGATATCGTCGGCGGCGATTTTCCACAAGCGGGCCTCTTCAAAAAGGAAGTTTTTGTCTTGATCAACGAAACTTAGTGGGCCTAAAGTATAAAGTTGCGGACTAAGGTTTGGTGCTTTAAAACTATAACCTAGGGTTATTTCCTCACCAGCTTTCAGGGATAGATCCCAGGAAATGACTTGGATTTCCTCGTCAGGTCTTTTTTGAAGTGTATTTATAATTGGTGCCCGACTTTTTATCCCCAAGTAGGGTTTAGGATCGACTTTGCCGAAGTAGCCGTTTTCGGGGTCACTGTTGTTAAACTTAATGCCAAAATGTAGCTGTGGTTGGCTGGAAGGGGATAAACCAGAGTTTCCGGAAAGGGCGATTTCTTGACTCCTGGAAACAAAGTCCCCAACTTCAACCAGTATTTTACTTAAATGACCATAGTAACTTTTACCCCAAGAGTGTTGAATTACTAAGGTTGTGCCGTAGTTGCCTTCTTCTCTGGCTCTAACCACTATTCCTTCGTCAGCGGCTAAGACTTTTGTTCCAATGGAGAGTGGGAAATCAAGACCATCATGACCAATAACGCCAGCAGCTTGATATTTTTCTTGAACCAGCGGGTCGGGGTGTGGGAACCCAAAACCCAAGCTTGTTGGGTAAGAGCCAGAAAAGGGCTGAGAAAGAAACACGTCTTGCGATTTGAAAGCCTGATTTAGGGTTTTAAGTGAGATTCTTTCAGTCTTACTAAAGTTGGTAGTGTTTTCTAAGCTGGCTACTGTAAAGCTAGCGGGAACAAATTCCCGCACTCTCCCTTCAAAATCTTCCTTTGCTACAAGGTTGATTTTTACTGGGTAGGTTTCCGGCGGGTAGATGCGAGTAGGAACAAATCTTTCGACGTCGAAGGCAGCGTTTTCCTCAACACTAAAAGAATCGACAATGGTGTGCGTGCCATTAGTAGTTGTAGCTGATAACCTCAGAGCGTATTCACCAGCAAGGTTAGTTTTATAGCTGGCTTCGTAATCTGGCCTTAAGACTAAACCTTTAACATAACAATCTTGGTTAACTTTAATCGTCCCTTCCTGTGTTGAAAGTAGTTTTTTACTTCCGCTTGGATCTGTTATTTCCAGCCTTACATCAGCATCACAAACCATCCTACCGTGCTCGTCAAGAACCGCCAGAGACAGTTTAGCAACTTCCTCTGGTGCGTAAATTGATTTGTTGGTGTTAATCGCTAAAACTCCCCAGGTAAAATCCTGTTCGTAGCTCCTGCCGTCATAAGTTTCAACTTTAAGTTTATAGCCTCCCGGTTGAAACCGGCTTGAAGGAAAAGCGTTGACTAAAGTGGAGTTTGGAACAGAACCTTCCTGGCTTTCAATTGCTAGTTCCTGATTTTTTGGGTCCAATAAAGAAGCTTTCACCTGACTAGGCGAAACATGTTCTATTAGAGTGCTGATAGTTTCAGTAGCGCGGTAGTCCTCTTTGGGTAGAGGAATTATTCTGGGTACTGGTTTTGGGTTAGCGGAAGGGTTAGAAACGTTCTGGAGGGGTTTTAAGAAACGCGAGCTTTCCCCGGTTGTTTCCAAGGTGTTGGCCGGTTGTGCAGATTGGGTAGCTTCCGCGCCTAAAGCCACTAGGGGTGTTTGAGAAATGGAAAAGGTTGTTAAGGCCAGGAGTATGGCAACCGCCTTCCTAAAAGAAAGTCTGATTTGTTTATGATGCTTTAACCAGCGCGAAAAGATTTTTTTCGCCAAGAGCAAAATTTTAGTTGTTCCGGCTCTTAAATCTATCATCTTAAATCTTAGATCTGTTCTCATAGTTAGAACGTGAACGGATTTTCCGTTCCTCCTGAAAGCCATTTACCGTGGCGCATAAGTTGGTCTAAAGTCGGTCCGCTTGAGGCAATAGTCACTTCGGCGTAGGTTGTATAGGTAAAATTGGTAGTGGAGCCGACGTTAGTGAGCCGGAAGCAGTAGGTGGCACTGTCCGTAGCGTTGGTGGTTGCCTGGACTGCATATTCAACTTCGGTGTAGAAAGCGTTGGTAATATCAATCGCCACTGTTTGGTTGGCTGGGTCTTCCACACCCCGTCCGTTGGAAAATGTTCCGGTTGCGGTTAATAGACTGGAAGAAGTTGCTGCTTGATCCGCGTATTGACTGGAGGTAACCATTTCGAAATGCTCACTTGTTGGTGTTACCGGTACCGCCGCGAAAGTTTCGTCCCCGCAGGTACCGCCGGTGCGGGCCGCAAACTCCAGTTGGAAGGGGTAGTCCCTGGCCGGTGCCCCTCCGGTGTTGGCAACTTCCAGACGCACGCGAACAGTAGTGGATTTATTAATCGTTGGAATATTATCTTCGCTGGCTAAATACCCTCCCGAAGTATTGAGAGCAGTGGAATCGTCCCGCCAGCGGAAATGGTTTTGGGCCAGCGTTATTGGCGCGAGGGCCGCATCATAGGTAACTACAAACTCATGAGAGAACCAGGCCGGTTCTGCCTGGTTGATAGTAGCGTTAACTTCGAAGGTACGTCGGTTCCAGCTAATTGTGCTGCCGCCGGAAAAGATAGTGTTGGTAACATTGTGGCGAACAGTAAACAGAGCATTCTCCTCTGTAGTTGTAGTACCATCTTCCTGCTGTTCGGTAGTAGTAGTTTGGTTAGCCGGAGCAGTAGTGTTATTAACGCCGATGCTTTGAGTAGTCGAGTCAACGATAGAAGTACCGTCCGAGTGAGTGATATTAGTTCCTATATAAGTAGAGCGGTGGGTCTTGGTGACAGTTTCCGGCAGTTCCAGATACATTGGTTTGTTGCGCCAGACGCTGGCTACGGAGTCTCCCGAGCCTTGCTGATTAGTGCCGAAAGTAACGGTTTTAGTAACCGTTCCCCCTCCGTCGCCATCCCAGGTGAAGGTAAGAAAGAGCTCCATACTGACTGCTGCATCTCCTACGGTTCCTGAGTACTGGCGCTCAATATCAATGGAAGTGGTGGCGGAGGAGAAATCTCCAGCCTGAGCTGATAAGTCAAGATAGAGTGTCGCGGTATCCCCGACACGGACACTATCGGTGCCACCCAAGGCAATGGCATTGGCGATATCACCTGAACCGTCCACTGTTCCGGCAACGTCTCCGGTTAAAGTCAAAGTGGTGGTTTCATTGGTGGCTGAATCAGCCTTGACCCAAATGTTGGACATAGTCATGCCAGTGTTGGAAACAGTGGTGGAGACTGCCGAGTTGGCAGACTGGCTACTGCCCACGTTCTGCCCGGTCTCCTGGCGGGCAAAGTAACGGACCGTCTCGGTTTGACTGGTGGCATCCGTAGAGAAGTTATAGGTGACCACTAGCTCTCCTCCCAAACCTTGGACAGCGACTGTGCCGTTGACAATGTTGAGAGTTTGGGCAGTACTGCGGGCAAAGTCAGAACCACCCACGTTAGGCCGGAAGTAGATGTTCACAAACTGTTGGCCGGCAGTAACATCAAGCCAGGGGTAGGTACGAGCGGCCGTGCCACCACTAATCTGGGGTTGTATCGTAGAAGCAGTGGTAGTATTGGTTTCTCCCGTAATCTCAAAGAAAACATCCATAATGTCCCCGTCAGCCGCCGCATCGGGAATATTAGCAGTGTAGGAGAAGCCACAAGTGGAGGAAGCACCACAAGCGGTAATCTTAGTGCCATTGGCATTGGTTTCGTCTGAGTCCAGTGGGAAACGCACGGTTTTGGTTTCATCGTGGGCTGTTGTCAAATAGTTTTGTTCGTAGGTTAGCACTAGTTTCATACTTCCCAGAATAGTGGTTGGACCGGTTACAGCGTAGGCTCCAACTACCGACAAGCCATTATTAAAGTCCGTATCGCTCTGTCGGTCAAAGAGATAGGTAGCATCTCCTCGGAAGCGAATAGTGTTGTTTGGTCCTGAAGTGTCAATTAAAGTAGTTCCAGCAGCTTCTTGCAAACGGCTATCAGACCCAGCAGTGGAGGAGCCTTCAACATCCATCATTAATTGGAAGTTAGTTACGTCAGTAGCGGAGACGGCGTGCACCCACCCTTCCAAATAGGCCTGTACCACCCGAATACCCGAGCCTTGGATAATAATATTCTTAGTAGAGGCAGTTGCCTTGGTGGTGTGAACTTGGTTACCAAAATAAACTACGGTGGCTGAGGCTCTGGTAGAAGCGTTAGTATCACTCCCGCAGGCATTATTCGAGGTGTTGCAGGTCAAGCCTCCGGTACCTAACACATACTCTACCGTGCGTAGATGCTTGGGTTGGGCAGGGGCGGCCGGGTCGTTGGCCCCCAGAGCCGCATCATAAGTAACTACAAATTCATGGGAAAACCATGCTGATTCGGCCGCACTAATAGTAGCGTTAACTTCAAAAGTACGCTTTGTCCAGCTAATAGTCGAGCCTCCGGAAAAAATAGTGTTAGTGACATCGTGACGGGTAGTAAAGACCGCGTTTTCCTCGACGGCCGTAGTACCTTCATCCTGCTGTTCAGTGGCAGTAGTTTGGTTAGCCGGAGCGGTAGTATTATTTACCCCAACACTGATGGTTGCTGAGTCAGTTATGTTAGTGGTTGCCGAGTGGCCAACGTTGGTACCGATATAGGTAGAGCGATGGGTCTTGGTGACCCTTTCCGGTAGCTCCAGATACATTGGTTTGTTGCGCCAAGTGCTGGCAACACTAGTATCACCGACTCCGGATTGATTGGTCCCAAAAGTAACTGTCTTGGTAACTGTGCCTCCGGAAGAACCCGACCAAGTAAAGGTGAGAAAAAGCTCCATGCTGACTGCGGCATCTCCGGAAGTTCCTGAGTACTGCCTCTCAATGTCAGTGGAGGTAGTAGCAGAAGAGAAATCACCGGCTTGGGCGGAAAGATCTAGATAAAGAGTGGCCGTGTCTCCAGCCCTGATACTATCCGTACCCCCCAGAGCCACCGCGTTAGTAATGTCTCCCGAACCGTCAACTGTTCCGCCCACGTCTCCAGAGAGAGTTAGTGTGTTGCTCTCCGAGACCGCAGCATCAGCCTTGACCCAGATGTTACTCATGCTCATGCCAGTATTGGAAACAGTGGCTGAGACCGCCGAGTTGGCGGACTGACTTGTTCCTACGTTCTGTCCAGTCTCCTGACGGGCAAAATATCTGACTGTTTCGGTTTGACTGGAAGCGCCAGTAGAGTAGTTGTAAGTGACTACCAGTTCTCCTCCTAAGCCTTGAACAGCCACGGTTCCGTTAACTATATTGAGAGTTTGGGCAGTGTTGCGGGCAAAGTCACTGCCCCCAACCGCGGGTCGGAAGTAGATGTTAACAAACTGCTGTCCGGCAATAACATCTAGCCAGGGATAGGTACGGGCGGCAGTTCCTCCGGAAATCTGTGGTTGGATCGTGGAAGCAGTAGCGCTGTTAACCTCCCCAGTTATTTCAAACCAAACATCCATAATATCCCCATCGGCAGCTGCGTCGGGAATATTAGCGTTGTAGGAAAAGCCACAAGTGCTGGAAGCCCCACAAGCGGTAATTTTAGTACCGTTAGCATTAGTTTCGTCCGAATCAAGAGGAAAACGGACGGTTTTAGTCTCAGTATGAGCAGTAGTGGAGTAATCCTGCTCGTAAGTAATCACCAATTTCATACTACCTAAAATAGTGGTGGGGCCAGTGACCGTATAAGCTCCAACTACTGATAAGCCATTGTTAAAATCCGTATCGGACTGGCGGTCAAAGAGGTAAGTGGCATCACCTCGGAAGCGAACCGTGCTGTTAGGTCCAGTTGAGTCGTGCAAGGTTAAACCAGCTGCTTCCTGAAGCCGGCTGTCACTTCCAGCCGTAGAACTACCCTCAACGTCAAGACGCAGGTCAAAATTACTGATGTCGGCGGCGGTTACATGATGGATCCAACCCTCAAGGTAAGCTTGCACCACTCGTATCCCAGTACCTTGGATAATAATGTTTTTAGTCGAGGCAGTAGCCTTGGTAGTGTTAACTTGGTTACCAAAGTACACCGGAGTACCACTAGCACGGGCGGAAGCGTTAGTATCACTTCCGCAGGCATTGTTAGAGGTATTGCAGGTTAAGCCCCCTGTTCCCAACACGTACTCTATAGTGCGTAGATGCTTGCCGGTATAAGTAGCTGCATCAGAAGCAATTTGCCAGAAACGAGCTTCTTTGAAAACTTCGCGGTTATTAGAGTTGATAAAACTCAACCGGCCCAAAGTGTAGAAGGCTGGGCTTATTTTTGGCGCTAGAAAATTGTATCCCAAAGTTATAGTTTGACCATTTTTGATAGAGACGTCCCAAGAAACAAGTTGTACTTGTAAATCGCTGCCATCCTCGACAATTTGGCGTTTATCTTTTAAGCTCAGATAGGAGGCTGGATCAATCTTGCCAAAGTAGCCGTTGTCGCGGTTATTTTTATTGGGTTTGATAGCAAAATGCAATTGTGGAGTTCTGACTAAACTAGCGTCAGATAGTGCAATAATATCGCCCCTGGCGACTTTGTCACCAAGTTTGACCTTCAAGCTTCCTAGGTAACCGTAGTAACTTTTGCCCCATTCGTGCTGGATAACTACCGTAACTCCGTAAGCTCCGTCTTCTTGAGCTAAACCGACCTCACCATCGTCAGTTGCTAAGACTTCAGTTCCAGAAGGTAGGGCAAAATCCAGACCGTCATTAGCTAGTACCCGGCTCTCGGCAAATTTTTCGGCGGCTGCAGCGCTTTTAACCGGCTCTCCAAACGCATTTACAACTGGGAAATCGCCCTCAAAGGGCAGGGAAAGAACTGCCCAACTGGGTAATTCTCCTTCGGGAGGCAGCTCTTTAAGTGAAACAATCTCCGAATTGCTGGGCGCAGGGGTATCTTCTAACGGTAAAATTTCAAAACCAGCCGGAACTATTTCTTTAATCGTGCCAGTAAAATCACGGTTGGCGGTGATGTTGATGGTAACTGGGTATTTACTGGGAGGATAAATCCGGGTTGGAGCGCTTCGTTCAATCTCAAATGGAGTGGCCTCGGCAACTCGAAAAGAATCGCTTACTGTGTGGAAACCGTTTTTGGTGACTGCCGAAAGGGTCATTAAGTAGTTTCCCACTTCACCGGTGGTGTAGCTAGTTTCGTAATCAGGAGTAAGAGTAAAAGCCTTTTTCTTGCATTCCTCATTAACTTTAATATCTTTGTTCTCGGTCGTAAGAGTGGTCACTTCTGACTTCGGACTTCTTACTTCTAACTTAACTTGCGCGTCACAGACCATTTCACCATTTTCGTCAAGCACTGCGAGAGCTATTTTGGCGGTTTCACCGGGTTTGTAGATGGGTTTGTTGACGTTGATGGCTAGTACCCCCCAGGTAAAATCCTGCTCGGAAACCCTACCATCACGAGTTTGAATTTGCAGAGTGTAAGCTCCTGGCTTGAAGGAACTGCCGGAAGAAATTTTTAAGGTCAAAAGGCCTTCATCAGCAATCTCTTGGATCCTAACTTCCACCTCTCTATTATTACTATCGAGAACCTTAGCCTGCACATCTCTAGGGTTAGCATTTTCCAAATCGACAAGAATTTTTTCTCCAACCCTAAAGTCGCGTTTCAAAAGCCTTTTAACCCTGACTTTTGGTTTGGTATGGGCTGAAGGTTCGGATTGTTTGGCAAAGGTTTTTTGGGTTTGGGTTGGTAAATTTTCTTCAACAATTGGCAGAGTGTTGGTGGCTGGTTCCTGGTTGGAGGCAGTTTGCGCTGAGGAAGTTGCCTCCGCCGCTAAAGCTGTCGGAGCAGGGTGAAGCGAGATAAGCAGGGAGAGGAGAATGAGACTAATGGTAAGACGGGTTAAGAAAACCTTTAGAGGTTTCTTGATTAAACAATAAGTTGCAAACAATAAGTTGTCAGCGGTACCTAAAGCTGAGAACTTAGAACTTAGGGCCATTTTTAATGATTGATAATTAATGATTGAGTCAACAACAGATTTTAGTGGTTTGACTCCTAAAATTAGAAGGTGGTTGGTGAGTTTTGTTCTTAAATTTGACAACTTAAAGCTTGAGATTTTCATATTAGAAGCTAGCCAAATACCTCAATTTAATATCACCAACTCGAGCCAAAGCAGAGACCGTACTGTTGGCCTTTAGTTTAATGCGGATTACAGCAGTTTCACCTGCAGCGTCCCATTCCGGGGCAGATGCATCGTCGAGAGTAGTGCTTGCACAACCGAAGGTAGTCCAGCTTGTACTAGCGGCTTCCGAAATAGTACAGACGGCTGTTCCTGGAGTGTCGGTGTCATTATTAACAATTGCTGAGACCCCGTTGTTAGTAGTAGCCGCCAGACCAGTTTGATAAGCAATTTCTAAGGCGCATGTTGAACCTGGACAAGAACCTGTTGCCCAACTACTAAAGTCTTGAGGTAGGGTAATTCTAACCATAACAGTGTAGTCTTGATTAGAAGCATTAGTAGAAGTCCATTGGTAATAGTTTCTCCAGGCAGTACCGCTATCCGCGTTATCCGAGGTCATCGACCCGTCGACGGTGGAAGAACCATCTGTGTCGAGCACCGCACCTTCATACTCGGGGGAGAGAGTAATTATTTTTGTAGGTCGGGCACTTCCCGTGTAAGTTAAGTTGCCGCCCGAGATTGTCAATCCGCCCGACTCTATTGAGATGCCGACATCCCAGCCGGTGCCGATACGCAGGGCGGTTTCAGTGGAGTTGGCTTCGGCTGAAGCTAAGTTTCCGATATAGATACCCTCAAGAGTGGTGGTTGTGCCGGAGTTGTTGGAGGTAACGTTAACCCTCAAGCCAGCATTGTCGGCGCTAGCGGTAGTTCCAGCAGTCTCAAAGTCAATCTGCAAACCATCTACACCAGTCGTAGAAATCCCTTGCGCAGCGTTACTAAACAAGACCATATCAATTTCCGGAGCGCTTGCCGCATTAACCTCAAACTGGGTATCTGTTGCTCCGCCGATTGTCTGGAAGATGATGTCGCCTGATGCGTCGGTTAGTATTGTGTTGCCGGCATCATAGGCATTTTGTAATGAAGTTGAGCCTCCGGAACACGAACCCCAAGTCGGTACACCAGAGGCTCCGGCTCCGGAAAGCAAACATTGGGAACCGGTTTCAGTTTCAACTACTCTGGTAACTACACTAGTTGAGGGGTGAGTGTAAAGTACGGCATTGGCATCGGTCGTGTAAGCAGAGAAGATAATGCCGGCATCGGCAATATCAACTGTGCCGGCAGAATTGAGGATTAAATTACCGGTAGTGGTGGAAATTGTGGCTGAGGTGTCGGACACTAACGAAAGGGTTAGAGCTCCAGCATCGGCTCTTTCCAAGACAACAGTACCGTTTATCTGGTTTGAGATTTCTTCAGCATTTTCCAAAACAATTTCTTGAGTAAAGTCGGCGGCATCGAAGTTAATACCAGTGGTAAAGTCTGGTGCGGCGGCACCGCCTGCCAAGAAAACTATGCCATCAACCACTGAAGAAGCTGTTGCATCGTTGTTTTCTAGAGCAATGAGAGCGTCAATGGCCGCACCAGCAGTGGAAACGTTGTTTAAGGATAGGGCATAGGCAGTTTCAGCCGCATCCGCCTCGGTATTGGTGAAGTCAATCCTGACTGCCCTTTGGGTTTGAGAAGTGGCGTTGTCGATGGTTTCATAGTCGATGTAGAGGCCGTTTTGGGTCTGGCCAGCCGTGTTTGATCCGGCATTCAGAGCAATGTTGACCATACCGACAGCTGCTCCATTGACAGTGGAGTTGAGGTTAGTGGCAGCGTCAATCCTAAAACTGCCGGCAGCAGATAAGTTAACAATGGTGTCGTCTTCAGCCGACAATTCAACATCATCCCCATCCGCTATAGGTGTTGGAGGACCGCTGCCAGCCGCGAGACCCGCGTTTTGTCCAGGACTCTGGGCCCAGAGACCGACATTCCCCCCGGTTGCAGTTATGGTAAAGTCAACGCCGGAAGTAGAGAGCAGCATGTCGCCTCCAAGTGCATTGTTAAAGTCAAACGTGAGGGTGACGCCGTTTTCGACAAACTCAAGCAGGTTGTCTGCGGCCTGCCTGAAGACCAAACCGTCGTCAAGGATTATGTCATTGGTAGTTGCTGCGCCGGAAAGGTCAATGCCGGTGGTAAAGGTGCCGGAGGAGAAGTTAATGCCAGTGGCGAAGGTTCCGCCGCCGGTATCTACCAGGTTTATGCCGTTGGTGATATTGCCCGCGGAATTGGTTATTTCAATCGCGTCGGTTATCGCGGATGATCCCGCGGAGTCGATCTTAAGGGCGTTGTCAACAACGGTTGTGCCGGTGGTAGTAGTGTCGAGCTGCTGGATTAAAAGAAGATTTTCCGTATTTAAGTCAACCGCCCCGGTGTTGTCAGAGAGAGCATTGTTGATGACCAGGAAATTGTCCGTGCCGGCAGTTGCGTCGTTGTTGTCAAAGTTGAAGACAAAGTAAGAGCCGTCAGTGGCGGAATTTGTCCAGTCCATGGTCTGCAGAGTTGAGGCAAACTCAATGGCCCCGTCGGCTGTCGCGTCGCCGATGGTGTTCCAGGTTACCCCACCCCCCGGGCAAGAGCCCCAGCTGGGGATACCGCTGGCCCCAGCCCCTGATAAGAGACACTGGCTGCCGGTTTCGGTTTCGGCAACTCGAGTAACGACGCCATCAGCTGGGTTAGCGTAAAGAGCTCCGTTAGCATCGGTAATGTAGGAAGAAAAAGTAATCGTCCCGGAAGAGGTGATAGCGGTTGCACCGGTAATCGCTCCAGCGCCGGTAATATCAATTGAACCTGAATTTAAGATGTTGCCCAAGGTACTGCTAATGGTGATTCCATCGGTAATTGTACCGGCGGTTTCTAAGATCCGAATGGCGGAAGTTAGAGTCCCGCTACCAGTTTGTTCTATTAAGATACCGTCTGGTACTGTCTCGGCAGCGTTGGCATTGCCAAGGCGTAACAGGGTGTCCGGAACTGAAGTGTTGGTAGTATTATCCGCGTTGTTGATGTTAGCCAGATTAATGGTGGTGGCACCGGCAGCTGAGTTAGCAGTAAAGTTGAGATCAAAAACATTCACGGCCGCTTCTGTGGTTTGGGTCGAGCTAATAACTAGGTTTTCCTGAGCAGCTAAGGTCAGATCTACATCAGCGTTGAAGAGGGTATCAGCGTTGACCGTGACCGTGTCAGTGTCAGCGTTTCCAACCCCAATCGTGGTCGAGTTAATAGTTAGAGTAGTGCCATCGTCAGTGGTTAGAGTTCCGGAAGTGAAATTATCCGAAGTATCACTTCTTAAGAAGGAAAGAGAGTCAATTCCGTCAAGAGAGTCAGAGTTTAAGGCATAAGAGCTTGAAGCAATTCTCTGGCGGGGAGTGGCCTCACTGTCTACCCCAATGGTCACGCCTAGCCATAATTGGTCGTTGTCCGAGAATAGGGTGGCGGGGATCACCGGATCGCTTTCAGCAGTATCTCCTAAAACAGCTGAAAAGACCCCGTTGGAGTCAGGAGTAATGCTGCGAGTTGCAGACCTCCACATACAATCTTCACCAACTCCGTCACAATCTCCTTCAGTACCGCCACTAAGCTGATCCCAAATGCGGAAACGGAAGTTAGTGGCGGTGGTGATTGGTGTGCCACTGGCGTTAGTGACCCTGCCTTGGAAGGATAAAATTCTGGGTGGGGTAGCTGCTAGTACTAAACCCTCTTTAAGCTCTGCTAAATCAATTTTCTCTGGTTTAGGCGCGAAAAAGATCTGGAAGGTTCCTAGACCGATTAAAAGGGTAACGACCGCCAGGGCGGACCAATTGAGATAATCGCTCATGGGGTGGCCGCGGTAGGCATGCCACCAGCGCGGTTTTGCGATTTTGAACCTCTGCCAAAAATGTACACCTCGGGGGTGTACACCTATAGTTTTAGTTTGGTTGGAAATAACTCGTCTGACTGGGTTGGTGTTATAGACGACTTTCTCTTTGGAGAAGTTGAAAAAGGAACGTAAGCTGTAAAGGTAGCGATTAATTGAGGCTTCTGGTATCCGCCGTGATTTGAGGAACGAAACATATCTATTTATATCAAAAGGACTCACTCGGTTAGTGGTCGATTTGTCGATTTTGGAGAGATTTGGTCTTAACCAACGGAAAAAGGAGAACAAGTCACTTTTTTGACCCCGCAGAGAGTTGTTAGAAGCTCCCTGCCCGGAGAGCTCTTTAAGATAGTCCTCAACTAAATCTTCCTCATCCACAACCTCGCTAACTGCCGTGAGGCCTTTTTGGTAAGTAACACCTTTGTCTGCTGGAATTGGTCCAAACTTATAGCCTTTGGTTTCCAGCCAAGTAAGAAAGGCCTTAAGACTGAAGGAAACGCGGCGGATGGTAGAAGTGGAGAAGCTGCCTCCAAGGTTTTTAAGGACCTGTTCGAAACTTTCTCGGTTTATTGGGGAGGTTTCTGGCAGCTGGCTGATTAAACGCTTAAGATCCGAGGAATAATTGGCAACAGTAGAACGTGAGGAATTACTCTGTGAAAGGTAACTTATGAACTCATGTCTGAGGATTTCTAACTGCTTTTTTGTTAACATCGGGCAGAAATGCTAACTTAACTTTCTAACTGCTTGATAGACAAGGCAGTTATATAAAGAGCATAGCAATATATATAAGTAATTGTCAAGTTTAATTGAGTACAAAAGTTAACCTCTTGAAATTAGCCTTGAGGCTAGTTCAGATTTTTGGCTGTGGAAAGAAAATCTACGAAACAAAACTGCTTGATATGTGAAGGAGTTATAAAACCAGCTGTTTACCAGCAGCGTAGCCTTTTGTGTTATACTTTGCAAAACTTTAAAGGAGGGAGTGGGTGTTCATTCATTTGAAACCAAGTTGCATTACCGATCAGTTGCGAGACGATTCACGGGCGCTTTTGGCGGGCTTTATAGCCGACTGGGTTGTTCTTACCTTAGGGAAAGTTCGGAGTGGTAGGAAGCTTGAGGCGCAAGATCTTGAGAAGGTTGAAAACGCCCTTGAGTTTTTAGGAAAAGTCGAAAGCGGCGGCAAAAGGTTGTACGGAGGTCTTCAGTTTCCTTACGACCAAGAGGCAATTCAATTCTTCCTTTGGGCGCTAAGAGTTTGGCTAAACCTTGGGATCGAGGTACCTGCCACTATCGAAGAGGTGGAGCAGAAGTGCACTTCTTACCGAGGGACCTTAGAAGTGCTGAAAAGCCCTAATCCACCAACCAACGCCCTAGAAGAGTTATCTGGCTTCTTTAGAGAAATGCAGAGGTTAACACTTGCACTAGTTCCAGTCGCTAACATCTAACCATGGTCTCGAGAATACTCACAGAGGGTGACTAGAAGCACCCTCTTTTTATTGCTCAAAAACTGCAGCTACCTTCTGGAATTTGAAAAATCACCAAACGTATAATTTCTTGATAAATCAATTAGTTATAATTACAAAACAACCTACTTTCGCTTGGAAAATTCCCAACTTTAACCACTTACAGCCGAACACCCATACCCACTTTATACGATCGTATAAAGTAAGTAGGTTATGGTATAATCCATTTATGTCAGTTAGCGAAGAGATTTTAAGAGCTTTAGACCAAGGGGTTAGCTTTATACAAGAAGTGGATAATCTTAAATACCTACCATATAAGATGCTGTGGGGAACTGGTGTGCGAGAGTATCGTCGTAGTTCAGTGTACAATTCCTTAAGCCAGACCGTTAAAAAGAGGTTGGTGAAGAAGAGGATTAAAAACGATCAAGTGTACTTGGCGCTGACGGAGCTTGGGAGGAAGGTTTTGGAGAAAAGAGGGAAGAAGAGGCTAGATTTAAACCTAAATAAGTCTGAGGGCGGATGGGACGGGCTCTACCGCCTTATTTTCTTTGATATACCGGAGAAAGACAGACTAATTCGTGATACTTTACGGGCAGAGCTAAAGAAAATCGGCGCAAGCCCCTGGCAAAAAAGCGTTTGGGTGACCAAGGAAAACATTACCCAGCAAGTTTATAACTTTATACTGGAGAACAACCTGGAAGACTGTCTTGCTATAGTGGAAGTTAAAGAGATCTACAATCCGAGATTAAAAAACTGTTAGAGGAAAGTTAGGAGGAATTTTAACCAGAAGGCTGCTGTTTCTGGGCCCGGGCTACCACCCAAGCATTGTAGCGCTTGACTGCTTGGGTAAGGATGACAACCAGTACTACCAAAACTACTAAAGCAATTAATAGAGTTTTCCAAGGCAAAATCCAGAAAGTAGTTTGAGCAGTCATGGTTTTGGCTGGATTACCATAATTCAAAGTCACAGTTGCAGTGTAATAACCAACTTTGAAGCCTGGGTCGTCCCAAGCTATTGTAAACTTGCGGTCCGAACCGGGTAAGACGTTAGCAGACAGCTGGTTAACATCTAGAGCCGCTACCGTGCCGCCCAAGAGGTTTTTAATAGTAATCGTCCCTTTGGGTTGGACGTGGGTATTTCCGGAGTTAGTTACAATTGTGTCAAAGTTGACTTTAGCAGTCTCATAGCTTTGTTTGTCAGTGGTGAACTCTTTAATCGAAGCAGCTTCATTAACATCTCCAGAAACCCTAACTAGAATTAAGGATCCGACGACTGCTTCCAAAGCCAATCCCGTGCCCACTGCAGGAATCGGTTCGGTAGAGAAAAGAATAGCCCCGTAATGGCCACCTGGTTCAGCGTCAACGGGAATAGTAATATTAAAATTGAAAGCTTCGGATTTTTGAGAATCAAGAGTAACTGCCTCTTTAGTAAAATTAATCCATTTGGCCAAAGCGTAGGTGTCGTCGCCTTCACCAGGCTCTAGAAGCTCTGGTGTGCCGTCAATGTTATTCGATCGAAAATCAACTACTCTTGGGTAGAAAGTGTTGCTCTTAGCGCCCTTATTTCTAATCTTAATAATATCTTGAACGTTTTGACCCGGATCAACAGTAAACTCATAAAGTGGGGCACTAACTTCTAGGCCAATAGAGCTGGCTGAGGTGTCGGTCTGTGCTAGTAAACTAGGTGCAACAAGAAGTGAGCCAAGAGTAGCGAGGATAGAGAGTTTAGAAATGGTGGACAGTTTGTGCATCTCTTTAAAATTATACCTTAAAAAGTGCCGGTTGTAATGTGGGTCACAAGGTGCTGATAGGCTCCTGCAGGAGTTGTACCCGCTACCGAAGCCGAATGACAGACAGTGGTGACTTGTGCACTGACCGGGACAGTATCATTAGCATAACTTTGGGCGTTTGAAATCCCACTACCAGTGATCGCGCTGGCTGCCTCCGTTGTGCCAGAGTCGTCACAGCCGGTGCTGTCAACAATGTCTTGCGAACCAGTGGTATCGTTACTAGAGACCCCATATTCTTCGCTACCCTCATCAACATCGTTATCGCCAGCCGCATCATTAATATCATTAGCCCCGTCACGTAAGTTGCCATCTTCGTAAAGCCGGGAAACGTACCCGCTCGAGGCGTTGGTGTTAATGGTGTTCGTGTAGGAGCAAAAGTTAATGGCCGAAACCGATAAAGTTCCCAAAGCGCAGGTAGCTGATGAAAGTGAAGAAGTGATGCTCGGGTCAACGGTCGCCGAGACTGTAACCTGATCTTCAGTCATAATTGGTACTGCCATGCTGCCGGTGTCGCCAAAAGTGCCGCCAATATCAATCTTATTACTTCCGGAAGAACCCGGGTTGACGATCTGTTCGTTACCAGTTCCTTCCGTAGTAGCGTTGGTTCCGATTTCAACTACTACAACAGAACTACCGGCAATATACGTGGAAGCACCTGAAGGAGCGGTTAAAGTCAAAACGTCTGAGGCAAAAACAGCGCCCCATTCGGTAGCAGTGGCGGTACAGCCGCCTGCTTCATTATTCAAATCCTCATCAACAGCGTCATCCATCAAATCAATATCACCACAATCAATGGTACTGGTATCAAAGGCTGCCGGGAAAGTGACCGTGATAGTTTCATTTTCAATTAAGTTAGTACCAGCAGTCATCGTAAAGCTAATTAGGTGGTTAGCGGCAACTGAAACTTTGAGCCGGCTCATGGTGTCGCTCATTGCAGTTAGGTTACCGGCTTGGGTACTAGAAGCTAGAAAAGGGAAAACCGCCAAAACAATTAAAATGGCAGCGAGTAAATTCCTTAAAAATTTATGGGGCTTGAAGTTCACTTTATTCATTATTGCAGATATTTAAAAAGGCTGTCAAGTAAAATTAAAAAGTGCCAGTGGCAATATACGTTAAGATTTGTTGATAGGCCCCAGCCGCAGTTAAACCAGAAATTGAGGCTGCGTAGCAGAGAGTGGTGGTTTCTCCGGAGGAGCTGGTTGGATCAGTGGCATTGGCGACCGTTTGCGGGCTGGTTGTCAAACCACTGGCACTGTACGGGGAGTTGGGACAGTCAGTGTCTTGGGTAATTGCCTGACCAGACTCGCTTGTTGCTAAGCCATACTCCTCAGCTCCTGCAGTTACCGCTCCGTCGCTAACGTCGTTAACATCATCTGGAGAGTCTCTTAAGTTGCCGTCCTCAACTACAGTTAAGCTGTAGCCTCCCAAATTGGTCGTAACTGTGGCCGTGTGACTAGCGTTGTTGACTGCGCCAGTAGTCAAAGTACCTAGGTTAATTGTGGTAGCACTAAGAGTAAAGGTAATCGAAGGTACAAGAGAGCCGACACACTGGAAGCCGCTACAGGCTCGGTAATTGGTTGAATCGCTAAAACCAGGAGCAAACCCGCCGCCAGTGTCAGTCAAACGATAATTGGTCGAAGTTTTGGCTCCGCCGAAAATACCGAACTCACCTTCCAATTTGAAGTTAGTTGAACTTGAGGGAAAAGCTAAAGCTAAACCTTGGAAAGAAGCCAAAAGGCAGGTTAAAATAAGAAGAGATAGTGCTAACCGGGCAGGGTTACTCATTTTTAAGATGCTATCATCAAATGGCCGACTCTATTAAATTGTATAATGAATTTGCCTTTTTTGTCCAACCGAATTAAAATTGGCCAGATTAAAGATGACAAGATACAATCCTCAAGAAATTGAAAAGAAGTGGCAGAAAAAGTGGCAGACTGATAGGACTTTTGTGCCTGATTTAAGAAAAGCAACCAAGCCTTTCTTCAATTTGATGATGTTTCCTTATCCGTCCGGTGAGGGTTTACATGTTGGACACGTTTACGCTTTTGGCGGGGCAGATACTTACGGGCACTTCAAAAAAATGCAAGGCTACGATGTCTTTGAGCCCATGGGTTTTGACTCTTTTGGTATTCACTCGGAGAACTACGCTATCAAGGTAGGTAAACACCCCAAAACTTTGATCGAGGAGACCACCGAGTATTTCCGGCAGAAGCAACTCAAGAGGCTAGGAGCTCTCTTTGCTTGGGATCAGGAAGTGATTACCTCAGATCCAGATTATTACCAATGGACGCAGTGGCTTTTTATCCAACTTTTCAAGGCAGGTTTGGCAGTGCGCAAAAGCGCACCGGTTGATTGGTGCCCTTCCTGCAAGACAGTATTGGCTGATGAGCAAGTGGTCGCTGGTAAATGTGAACGCTGCAGTAGCGAAGTTATCCAGAGGGAGCTAGAGCAGTGGTTCTTTAAGATCACGACTTTCGCAGAAAAGCTGCTTACAAACTTAGATAAGATTGATTGGTCGACTACTACTAAGCAAATGCAAAAAAACTGGATTGGCCGTAGCGAAGGAGCCGAAATCGAATTTGAGGTTAAGGGTTTAGAAGGTCAAAAAATAAAGGTTTATACAACAAGGCCCGATACTGTCTTTGGGTCAACTTTTATGGTGCTTGCTCCCGAGCATCCGGTCGTTGCTTCAATCGAAAACAAAGAAGTTCAAGAATATGTTGAGGAGGCTAAAAACAAGTCAGAGATTGATCGTGAGAAAGAAAAGACCGGAGTGTTCAGTGGTCTTTACGCCCTTAACCCATTGACTAAAAAGGAAATTCCGGTCTGGATTGCTGATTACGTTTTGATGGGTTATGGAACTGGAGCGATTATGGCGGTTCCTGCCCACGACCAGCGCGACTTTGAGTTTGCTAAAAAGTATAACCTGCCAATTACTGAAGCGATTAGTGGAGGAGATGTTTCCAAGGAGGCTTGGGTAGGGGAGGGGAAACTGGTTAATTCAGGAGAGTTTAGTGGTGTAACGGTCAAAGAAGGCCAACAAAAGATATCAAAATATCTGGAAGAGCATCATCTTGGCCAAAGAACTACCAATTACCACCTGCGTGATTGGCTGATTAGCCGTCAGCGCTACTGGGGCCCTCCGATCCCTATGGTTTACTGTGAAAAATGCGCTGTGGAGGGAAAAAGTTGGTTCACTACAGCTGAAGCTGAAGTAAGAAGTAAGAAGTCAGAAGTCAAAAGTGAAAAGAATAAAGAGAAAAAAATTCCTACTTCGAACTTCGAACTTCGAACTTACGCGCAAGCGATGAAGGGTTGGTATCCGGTGCCCGAAGAGGATCTACCAGCCAAGTTACCGGACCTTGAAGATTACCAACCTAAAGGTAAGGGTGTCAGTCCACTAGCCACTCTGACAGAGTTCGTGAACGTAAAATGTCCAGAGTGTGGTCAAGATGCTAGGCGAGAAACTGATGTTTCTGACACTTTTTTGGATTCAAGTTGGTACTTCTTACGCTATCCAAGCGTTGGGATTGAGAGTTCGACTAAAAAAATCGGGGGTCATGAGGTTAAGCTTCCCTGGAACGAGGAGATCAACAAAAAGTGGTTACCCGTTGATATGTATATTGGTGGTAATGAACACGCAGTCATGCATTTGCTCTACACCCGTTTCATAACTATGGCGTTAAATGCCATGGGCTTCATCGATTTCGAAGAACCTTTTAAGAAGTTCCGGGCTCTAGGTTTGATTATCCACAAAGGTGCCAAGATGAGTAAGTCACGCGGTAACGTGGTCAATCCCAACGAGTATATGGATGCCTACGGTGCAGATGCCCTGAGAATGTATCTACTTTTTATCGGGCCCTTTGAGGCCGGTGGGGAATTCAATGATCGCGCTATCAGCGGAGTCTACCGCTTCTTAACCAGAGTCTGGAACTTAGTTACTGAGACTAAATTTAGCGACAAAGAAAATGAATACTTATCCGGCAGACTCAATAAATTGGTTGCCAAGTTAGGGTCTGATTTAGAAAATCTCAAGTTCAACACCGCGATTGCCGCCTTGATGGAATTTCTCAATGAACTTTATGGACACAAAGATAAGGTTTCGAGAGAAGTGATTAAGACCTACCTAAAATTACTCGCACCACTGGCACCTTTCACAGCCGAGGAACTTTGGGAGCAAATTGGCGAGAAAGGCTCGATACACACCCAAAACTGGCCAACTTACCAGAGAATAACAGAAGAGAGAATAACTTTGCCGGTCCAAATCAACGGCCGCTTGCGCTCAAGCGTTGTCGTTAACTCAAGCGACTTTCCTAACGAAGAAAAAATTCTCGAAATTGTTAAACAAAACGAAACTGTCAAGAAGCATCTTGAAGGCAGGCAGTTGGTCAAAACTATTTACGTGCAGGGTAAAATCGTTAACCTAGTAGTAAGATAAGTAGAGTGCTTGTTTGTTGACTGCGGGTTGTATATAATTTAAATTGATAGGGAGGGAATTTAGTCGAGGACAGCGCTTCTAATTCTTCTTTTCACGTTTACTTAAAGCAATTAAAAATGGCACGAGCCCGCGATAATAATTGGTTGCTTTCACGTTTAGATTACCTTTGGAGTAATTATTTTTCTGATGTTCCCCAAAAGAACAAAGTTTTCATCAAGTTTGGGCGAGCTGCTAAATACCGCTTTGGTTCAATCCGGATGCCTAGTCGGGATAAAAATAGCTACATTATTATCAACGGGCAGTTCCGTGATCCTAAACATCCCAGCGAAATTATTGATCACACCATTGCCCACGAACTAGTCCATTATGCGCAAGGCTTTTCCTCACCTAACCCGCGTCTGCATGCCTATCCGCACCGCGGCGGGGTAATTGATAAAGAACTCAATGGTCGTGGCCTCAAACATCTGGTCTTTATCTACAACGTTTGGGTAGTCCAGTATAAGAAATCACTAGGAATAGTAGATTAAAACGTTGATCTCTTCATTCTGCTCTCGCAGAAAGTAAACGCTCCCTAGGAATCGTAGACTAATTCCCATAAATACTTGCTTGTAGGCTATATAATCTTCTAAGCGAAAGGAGAGCAAAGTGAGCGAGTTCTTTTGGGGTATCGAAGGTCAGAGTGTGTTCGGCCCAAACTACTCCTTCTACCACCTCTTCAGCTTCTTTATCTTGACGCTGGCGTTGTTGAGAGTTGAGGAAATAAGGAGGTTATTGCCAGTAGTTCTGGTAGGTTTCGCTTTCGGTTGGGAAGTACTCGAGTTCTTTGGGTCTACCTTCAACTGGTGGCGTTACTTTGGAGATGAGAGTTGGCAAAACCGGCTGATCGGTGACCCGGTGAGTGACCTGATGGGAGTTTTGGCAGCCCGAACAATGATTTGGGCGCGGAGCTTCCAAGAAAATCTAAGCGGTGATGGTTAACAACCTTACCGCTTTTTCTTTTCCTCTTGATTTATTAACCAATTTTGCCAGATACTAAGGTTGATGAATGACCAGCCACTTTTCGCACGCCTCTTAAATTACATTGAAAAATACCAGCTGCCACTTATCTTAGGTTTGTTAGGAGTGGTTTTTATTGGTCTTGGTTTCCTTGGACCCAAAATTAGCCAACCTAAAAAAGAAGAGATAGTTCTCGAGAGTACTAAAGAAACTGAAGGTAAAAATATAAAAGTTGATGTTTCCGGAGCAGTCAAGAACCCTGGGGTTTATAGTTTAGATGAGGCAGCTCGGGTTTCAGATGCGATTGCTGCGGCCGGAGGCTTTAGCTTGGAGGTGGACCCTAATTGGGTAGCTAAAAACGTTAACTTAGCGGCCAAGTTGACCGACGGTCAAAAACTCTACGTCAACACCTTGGCAGATGCTTCCTCAAATACTTCAACCCAAATTCTAGGGACGCAAACTGCAAACAGTACTATCAACATCAACACTGCCAGTGAAGAGACGCTCGACACTTTACCTGGGGTGGGTCCGGTGACCGCTGAAAAGATCATTTCCGGACGGCCTTACCAAAAAACAGAAGACCTTTTAAACCGTAAAATCGTTGGCCAAGCTACTTACGAGAAAATCAAGGATAAGATTAGTGTCTACTAACGAAGTTAGCAGGATTAAAGCTAAGCCTATTAACCCCAAACTTGGTTTATTTATTTTCCTTACTCTAGTTTTAGTAGTTTCCAGAGTTACCGAAAACCTTTCTGAACCCCTTAGTAGAGGTAAGATTGAGTTTAGTGGTGAAGTGGCTAGCTCTCCCTATGTAAGAGGCAATAAGCTCCAATTTAGAGTTGGTAAATACTTGGTTAGTAGTGACTATTTAGAATTAAATTTAGGAGATAAGGTTAGAGTAGGCGGAGAAGTAGAAGAAGGTAAAGTCATCGCTTCCGAAGTGGAACGCTTACCTTTGTCAGCTTTAGAAACAACCTCAAGGAACGTAAGGGACAACCTAAGCAAGAAAATCTATGCCTATTTCGCCGATCCGCAGGCTAGTCTACTAGCAGGAATTACCCTTGGTTTGGACCAATTACCCAAGGATTTTAAAGAAAACTTGATTATCACCGGTACTATTCACGTGGTGGTAGTTTCCGGCTACAACATTGCTTTAGTAGGCGGCTTCTTTCTAGTCTCGGCTCCTTACATTGGTCGGAAAAAAGCCAGTCTCTTAGCAATCGCAGCTATCATCTGCTATACACTGCTAGTCGGTGTTTCTGCTCCAACTTTGAGGGCAGCGGTGATTGGAATTGTCACTCTTGTCGGACTTCTGCTAGGAAGGAAAGCCTTGGCCTTGTATTCTTTAGGTTTGGCAGGTGCCGCTATGCTTGTCATTAACCCAAATTTTCTAACCGACATCTCTTTCCAACTTTCCTTTCTTGCAACCCTTGGTATTATTGCTTTCACCAAACCTATTAGTAGCAAATTAACTAGAGTGCATGGTCTTTTCAGAGAATCCATTGCCACCACAATCGCTGCTCAGATTTTGGTACTGCCAGTGCTTTTTTACCATTTTGGTACTGTTTCACTACTGTCACCGTTGGTCAATTCTTTAGTTCTTTGGTTAATTCCATTAGTAACAATTGGTGGTTTTATCTTCTTAGTGGCAAGTTTTATCAACAATTTACTCGCTCAAGGCGTGGGTTTGATTTTGCTGGCGCCTTTATTCTTCTTTACTTATCTGGTTAATGAGTTTGCCAAACTCAAGTTTCTATTTCTAGAGATTGGAGGTAGTAACTGGCTCTTAGCCGTTGGTTACTACTCTCTTGTTCTCAGCTTCCTTTTGAGACAAAAAGTTAAAGCTAGGGGTGCAAGTTTGGAGGCAGTCTGAACCTTAGAAAAATTTGGCAAGAGAGACACCTTGGCGTTTGGCTAGTGTTTGTTTTAGCGCTGGTAGCAGTTTTAACCTGGTCGCAGGTCGTTTTAGCATCAAGTGGAGAGCTGTTGATCAAGTTTTACGATGTTGGTCAGGGGGACAGTATCTATATTCAAACTCCAGCCGGTTACAAAATTTTAGTTGATGGCGGACCTAATAATCGGGTGGTGGACTATTTGAATAAGGATCTGGGGGTTGGACAGAGAGAACTGGACCTAGTAATTCTGACCCATCCCCAGGAAGACCACCTTAAGGGGCTGATTGAAGTTGTGAGGAGATTTCCAGTTAAAAAGGTATTGGTCACTAACGCTACTCATACTACTGCTTCTTTCCAAATGTGGACCGATGTTTTGGGTCAGCAAAATCTCAAACCTGAGACGGTGGTTGCCGGCGATACCGTTAATTTAACAGACGGGGTTAGCTTTAAGTTCGTTTGGCCTAGACCCGAGATTGAGAGCCCAAAAGACCTCAACGAAGCTTCAGCAGTCTTCAAACTTACCTTTGGTGAGTTCGACGTTCTCTTGACCGGCGATGCGGATGCTAAAAACCAACCTTATTCAGGAAACATCGGTGATATTGAGGTTTTGAAAGTGCCGCACCACGGCGCGAAAACTGGCTTAAAAGAGGACTTTTTATCCGAACTTAAACCTGAGATTGCGGTTATTAGCTTAAGTAAGAACAACACTTATGGCCATCCGGGCGCAAACATTATTCAAATGCTCTCTGCTGTTGGATCAAAAATTTACAGAACCGATCAAAACGGCACTGTGCAAATTGTCAGTGATGGGGAAAAATGGTACACTCGGACGGAGAAGTAAGTTAAAGTTTAAAAGCAAAAATGATTAAGAAAGATATAGAAAGTATTATTAAAAAGGTTCTGGAAGAAGAAAAAATTCCCACGGAGGCTCTTTTGGTGGAAACTTCTGAACACGCTGATTACACAACTAACATCGCTCTTCGTTTGGGTAAGTTTGGTAAGTATCACACACCAATTGAGATTGCTAATTTTTTAGTGCGTAGCTTACCGAAATCGCCACTAATTTCCCAGGTTAAAGTTGCGCCCCCAGGCTTTATAAACTTCACTATTAACCAAAAAGAAACCATAAAATTACTGCCACAAATATTAAATGATATAGAAAGATATGGTTATTCAGAGATAAATAAAGGTAAGAAAGCGCGGGTTGAATTTGTTTCTGCCAACCCAACCGGGCCGCTACACTTGGGCAATGCCCGAGGCGGGCCGCTTGGTGACAGCCTCGCCTTTGTTTTAGAAGCTAGTGGTTATGAAGTTATCCGCGAGTATTACAACAACAATATCGGTAGCCAAGTTGATATCTTTGGAAATAGTTTGATCGGTTTGATTAAGGAAGAACTGGGGTTGGGTAAAGTTGAGTCAAATGAAAAAACTTATCAGGGAATTTTCATTGAAGAGTTGGCCTCTAAATTAATTAAAGAAATGAATCTTAGCCAACAAGCCAGTTTAGAAGAAGAGAAAGTTAAAGCTCGCGGTGTTGAAATTCTCTTTGAAGAGATTATCGCTACTTGCCGACAGATGGGGATTGAGTTTGACGAGATTTATCATGAATCAGAAGTTCAGAAAGAGCTCACGCTCAAGGTTATCGAAGAGTTAAAGAAAAAAGGCCTGACGAAAGAAAAAGAGGGAGCACTTTGGTTTGCACCCAACGACGAGTTTCTAGCTGATAAGGAGGCTGTTTTGGAACGCTCTGATAGGGGCCGTCCAACTTATTTTGCCGACGACATTGCCTACCACAAAATTAAGTTTGAGAATAAGCCAGACCTAGTTGTTAATGTTCTTGGCAGTAACCACCATGGTCACGTTCCGCGTTTGCTGGCAGCCATTAAAGCTCTTGGGGAGGATGTTAACAAGTACAAAGTAATTTTGTACCAGTATGTTAGGTTGAAGAAGGGTGAGAAAATAGTCAAAATGTCCAAACGGGCAGGTAATTTTATTACTGCCGATGAAGTTTTGGAGGAAGTCGGGAAGGATGCTTTCCGTTTCTTTCTTTTGATGCATGCACCCAACACCCACATGGACTTTGATCTTGATCTTGCCAAAGAAACCTCTGCCGACAACCCAGTTTACTACGTGCAATACGCGCACGCACGCATGAACAGTATCTTGAAAAAAGCTCCTGAAGGGTTGCCTGGTGCTAACTTAAACCTACTTAGCAGTCCACAGGAGGGTGCGCTAACTAAAAAAATTCTTCAGTTTCCTGAAGTTATCGAGGAAATAAGCACAAGTTTTGCGGTACACCAACTACCGTTCTACGCAATAAAACTAGCAGAACTTTTCCACAGTTTCTACGAGACCCACAAAGTTATTTCAGAAGATCCGGAGATGACCCAAGCACGTCTTACCTTAGTCCAGGCAACTAAAATTACCCTCGCTAATTGTCTTAAACTCATGGGTGTTTCCGCACCAGAGCGTATGTAATTGCTTTTGCTACTTCTTTTGCTTATCCAAAAGAAGTTTCCAAGAAAAGGATACCCCTGCTGCGTTGACTGTAACACTAAAGCAAAAAAAGCATCGGGACATCCTCGGGAACCGCTTCCTCTTGCTTTTTTGCTAGTATTAAGACGCCAACTTCGCAAAGGGGACCCCCAAAAACACATGATCAGAGAAGATTAGAAGGTAATAAAGCAGGAATGATATATGAATGTTTATTCATATATCTTTTAGGAAAAGAAAGCGCTCTAGAAGTGGTTACTCTAAGAGCGCCTTGGTTAACTGCCTTTCGACCGCTGCGGGTTGGTTCACTTCAGCTCGTCTTGAAAGCCGCTTTCTCCAAAGATGCCTGATCACAGTCAGTAAAAGCAGAGAAGTGGCTATTCCCGCAGCATCAATGGCGATGTCGGTAGAGTTGCTGTAGCGTCCTGGTACCCATCTCTGTCCAACCTCTGAGCCCAGTGATAGCCCCATGGCAATGAAGCTGGCAGCCAGCCAAGGGTTCAGTTTTGGGTAAGGAGCGGTAATTAGGGCCAGATAGACGCTTCCTGCGAAGGCTCCAAAAGCGGCAAAATGCCCACCCTTCCTGACCACCGTGTCCCAGAAGGCAGAGGAGTAGTGAGGTAGTTGCTGGTTCGGGTTGGCTACTGTATCGGGTGAGAGAGTGTAGTTCAAAATCGCGTAAGCAAGGCCAGACGCCAGCCCCAAAAAGAGTATGGAGCCCAACCAGGATTTCATCAAGTCAAGGCGAAAACGTACTCCCAGCAAGTCCCTTTCCTTTCTTGTAACTTTTAGAGAGCCGGTTGATTGGTTGAATTATACCTGTTTAGTTTAAATTTGCAAAGAAAAAGCACTCTGTGGTTGTACCGTGGAGAGTGCTTATAAAAGTCCGTGTCTGAAGGCTAGCCATGTCAAAAAACCTGCCCACCCGATTAAAAAAGTCGTCCATCCGAGCCTTGAGATCCAAATGCGACCGCCGATGGGGAAGTCGTCGTTTGTAGTGAGGCTGGCAAGATTAAGCATTAGATAGCCCAGGACGATTGCAACCACAGAGGGTGTAAGTAAATCGCTATTAATACCCGGGCTAAACCAATCTGAAAGCATTTCACCTCTCCTTTCTCCACTTGCGCTTTGAGATCTCGATAAGAAAAACTAGCCCAGCACCAACGGCAAGACTGTACCCGACAAGATTGGAACCAAAAAAGACGCCGGTAAGTACCGCAGCTGCGAGAAGCAGCCAGAACACCATCCTTAAGAGGTTCAACACCAAGCCCCCTAACCTTATTTCTCCTCTCTTTAGAGGCAAGTCTAGCACTAAAATCCTGATTAGACAAATTAATCTGTACAAAGACAACTAAGTAATGTTAAAATGGTCAACTGTTACTTTAGGAATTTTGGCAACAAACAAAGTTATCAAATTAACTTCAGAATTGCTAACACAGACATGCTTAAACCAGAGCTTTTGACATTAAAAAAGAATAATTTAAGGGTTTTGACGACCAACATGCCAGGGGTTGAATCGGCAACCATTCTTTTGTTAGTGGGATCTGGTAGTCGTTATGAAACTAAAAAGTTGAATGGAATTGCTCATTTTGCCGAACACATGTTTTTCAAAGGCACTAAAAAACGTCCGACTGCTGCCGAAATCGCCTCCCTGATTGACGGCCTTGGGGCTGAGTTTAACGCCTTTACCTCCAAAGAGTACACTGGTTTCTACATTAAAGCTGCAGCTACTCACTTGGAGTTAGCTACAGAAGTGCTTGCCGACATGCTTTTAAATTCAAAATTTGATCAAGTTGAAATTGACCGGGAGCGTAATGTTATTGCTGAGGAACTGAGAATGTACTGGGATACACCGGCCCGACACGTAGGTGATGTTTTTGAAGAATTGCTTTATGGAGACCAACCATTGGGGTGGGACACAGTTGGAACCCTAGAATCTCTAAAAAATATCAACAGAGAGGACTTCCTCTCTTACAACGCTAAGCACTATTTAGGCCCGAACATGCTTGTGGTTGCTAGCGGAGCGGTGACGCCCACTCAAGCTAATAAGTTAGCGGAAAAATACTTCTCTTCTCTTGCAAAGAAACAAGGGCCAAGCTTTGCCAAAGTAGAATTCGATCAGTCTGCTCCAGAAGTTAAACTTAAATTTAAAGAAAGTGAACAAGCCCACCTAGTTTTAGGAGTACGGAGTTACCCAATTGGCAACCCAGATCGCTACAAAATTAGTGTTCTCAACGCGATTTTGGGTTCTTCTATGAGTTCAAGGTTGTTTATCCAACTGAGAGAGCGCCGAGGTTTAGCTTATTACGTTCGCAGTGGGGAAGAAGAGTACTTAGACACAGGTTACTTGGCAGCTCAAGCCGGAGTTGACCCCAAAAATATTGAGGAGGCAATCAAAGTTATTTTAGGCGAGCTTGGCCAGATTGCCAGACAGGCTCCAAGCGCCGATGAGTTAAAGAAAGCTAAAGAGTACCTAAAGGGTAGAATGGTTCTTGCTCTTGAGGATAGCCAAAACGTGGGGATTCGCTTTGGTTTGCAGCAGTTGCTTGAGCGAAAAATTCGCACTTTGGAAGAAGTTAGCGATGAGATCGATAAGGTGACCGGCCAAGAAGCTTCCGCTGTAGCAAAAAAATTATTTGTTAACCAAGGTCTAAACTTAGCCATCATCGGACCTTTTAAAGATGAAAGCAAATTTAAATCTGTGTTAAAATTCTAATTGGGGTATAAAAATGGATCATGTGGTCGTTATAGTAAAACCAGATGGAGTCAAACGTGCCTTAGTTGGCGAAATTATCAGTCGTTTTGAAAAGGTGGGTTTAAAAATAATTTCAGTGAAAATGATTTCTCCTTCGCAGGAGCTAGTAGCGCGTCATTACCCTGAAGACAGAACTGAGTTTCTCAAAGGTATGGGGGAAAAGACCCTTAAAGTTTACGCTGACTATGGAAAAGATCCTAAAGAAGTTTTTGGAACTCTCGACCCCCTAGAAATCGGCCGCATGATCAACAATTGGAACATTGATTTTTTCACTTCTGGTCCAGTCGTAGCCCTGCTTTTGGAAGGCCGTCACGCCGTGGAAAATGCCCGCAGCGTCGCCGGTGCTACCATGCCTGTGGCAGCGGTTCCCGGAACAATTCGTGGAGACTTAGCCACTGATTCAGCAGCTTACGCAAATCCGGAAAAAAGAGCAGTCCAAAATCTAGTCCACGTTTCTGGTTCCCCAGAAGAAGCCAAGTACGAGGAAGACATTTGGTTTGCAGAAGGCGAGAAGCATTCTTACAAGCGAGCTGACGAAGGGCTAGTCTAAAAGTTAGTCGCGGCTGGTGATGCGGTAATTATAAGTACCAATCGAGTTGCAAGTGTAGGTTGCACCACCCGGCGGAGGGGTTTCCAGACGGGCAAAGAGTTCAAATCTTTGGGTAGAGACCCCGACATTTTGATAACAATATTGAGGGGTAGAAGCTAAAGTCTCGGCTGGCAAGTTTTTAATATAGGTCAATCCCCCACAGACAATTCCTCTTCTCTCGTTGACTGCCAAAGCCCCAGAGCCCCATTTAGCGTTAACTAAAGACCCAACTGAAGTACAGTTGCCTAAGTAGTAGCTAATATTTCCAGAACCGCTTAATGGAAAAGAGGCGTTGTCATTATAAAAACGTTGTAAGGCTTCAGCCACCGATTGGAGATCAGACTTTCTTTGGGCGTCTCGTGAACTTTTGCGGATTTGGGTGAAGGAAGCTAAAACAACGATGGCAAGGATAGCAATAATACTAATTGTCACCATTAACTCAATCAGAGTAAACCCTCGGTCGGAACCTCGGGACTGCTTCTCGGAAGAAGTAAACTCTTCCTGAGAGCTCTTTTTTAAGGAGTTGGGCATAGATTAACTATAGAATAACAATAGCAGATTAGGTTGAGAAGGTGTCAAATCAGGTAACTTGGTCGGGGTGATTGGATTTGAACCAACGGCCTCTGCGTCCCGAACGCAGCGCTCTGCCACTGAGCTACACCCCGAGATTTCTTAATCTCGGAGATGCAGAGCTTTTTTGACCCGCCTCTCAAAAAAGAGCCACACTCCGAAATCCGTTTAATTCTAGGCCATTTTGTGCTAAAATTCAAACCCGGCTCTTACAAGGCCCTGTAGCTCAATTGGATTGAGCAGTCCCGTCCTAAGGGAAAGATTGGGGGTTCGAGTCCCTCCAGGGCCGCCAGATGAGTACTCCAAAGTACAAACGCCGGTTTTGGCTTTTTATTTTAATAAGAACTCTCGCTAACAGCCTAATTATTGGCGGGATTATTTTTGCTTTGGTAAGCTTTTGGCCTTTTGTCAGTGCAGAACTCAAGTATTGGTGGGATAATTTTAGAGGCCAACAGTACGTTTTGGTAGGGGAGGGAGCACCTGAAACTAAAAGAAGCGGCTTCGGTGACATTCTGGCAGTGCCACCACCCATCCAAGTGGTTCCCTCCAGTACTGATTTCGGAGTGGTAATTGAGAAGATTGATGTCAATTCTCCAGTAGTAGCAGGCGTTGATAGTGGAAATTACAATGAATATATCGCCGCCTTATCAAGAGGTGTTGCCCATGCTAAGGGGACAGCCCTCCCAGGTAGTCGCGACCAAGCCAACAACAACGTCTTTCTTTTTGCCCATTCAGCCATTAACCCACTTCAAGCCAGACGCTACAACAGCGTTTTTTACTTGCTGAGAAAGCTTGAAGTTGGGGATCGAGTAGTAACTTTCTATAAAGGTAGGCGTTACGATTACATTGTTTACGATAAGCGGGTGGTGCAGGCAACTGACGTGCGTTATTTGACCGATGTTTCCAAAGAACCGATCCTTACTTTACAAACTTGTGACCCGCCCGGGTCAAGTCTGAGGCGTTTGATCATCACCGCTAAACTTGTTGAGACTGACCAACAAGCTTCCAGCCCTCTTGATGGGTGAGGCGCCTAGTCGAGGTCAATGGTATAGAGATTGGGCAGGGGATTGGCTTTCGAATTTAAGTTGATAGAAATGACGAGTTTCGAACCGCCTGCCCAGCTGTAAACCGAATTAGGATCAAAATCCCCAGTAAAAATATTAACTCGGTTAGTGCCATCAGTATCCAAGATACTAATCGTGTTTTTCTCGATCAGAATTAAGTTTTTGTTGTTACCCTGAAACCAAAAGTACTGGTCGGCCGAAGGTAAAGTAGAGAATTGAGGTTTTACGTTGGGTACAGGACTGGGCTTACTGTCGTAAACTAGAGCGCTCCCGTCGGTTTTAACGATCAGCACAGCAGTTTCATCTTTAGAGAAACTGACACTTTTGGCGTCTCTTGAAAGAGTTTGCGCTTCTTCCCCAAGATCCTTAAGTAGGCTAGAGAGTTGTTCAGAGACTTCTTTTTGCCAGGCAGCTTTAATTTCTTCAACTCTAGTGGTTACCTCTTCTGGGTTAGAGTTAAGCTGGTCAGCTTGTAGAAGGAAAGATTTGCTACTTTCAGCTTTGGGTATTTTGACAGTGGTAAGAATTTGGTCGCTGTCTGGCGACCAGACAAAAGTTGAACTCGAAAAAGGCAGGCTAGCGGTATCGACAACAATTTGTTTGGGCGAAGCGTTACTGAAAAAAAGTTGGGGGTCGGTGAGGTTCAAAACCCATAGGCCCTTTTTGTCGCCCGCTTGAATACCATAGACAACTTTTTTGTTGTCGGCAGAAAGCGAGGGGGAGTAAACGCCTTCAAACGTTAAAGAGGTTAGGGATGGGTTAGTTGGGAACAAAGTAACTCTTAGCGGAGTTACCAAACCTTCTTTTACCTCGATAACTTTTTCCCAAGTTTGGTAGCGGTCCTTTTCTACCTTTACTGTATATTTACCGGGTTTTAAATTTTCAAGACTAGTATCTGTTTCACCCCTCTTTTTCCCGTCAATAAGAAGACGGGCTTTATCGGGAGTAGTATCAATTTGCAAAATTCCACTACCACTTAATTTCCCGTCTTTGTCAAGGCGGTTGCCTTGAGCATAAATTACGAGAACCAGCCCAGCTGCTAAGACCAACAATATTAAAAATAAACTGCCAAGAAGATGCTTCACGGCACCATTTTAGCACAAAGATGAAGTAAAAAGTAAAAAGTATAAAGGCAAAATTTAAATTCAAAAGTAGTCAAGTTTTAGAAAATTTTAAAGTTTTAACTTTCACTTTTGACCTTTAAATTTTGAGTTTTGACCTATTTAAGTCAGGTTAGATCTAAAAAACTTTTTCTTCTTGACCGTCTTTGGTAAGGTGTTTATACTCGCAAGAGAATATGTTTTCGAAACGACTTGGTATCGATCTTGGAACTGCTAATAGCCTAGTTTACCTGGAAAATCACGGTGTAGTTCTCAACGAACCGACAGTGGTGGCTGTTGATGCTGAGGAAAACGAAGTTGTCGCAGTTGGAAATGAAGCCAGGGAAATGCTCGGCCGAACTCCTGAGGGGATTGTTGCCAGCCGTCCTTTACGCGACGGAGTAATTGCCGATTATGTTGTCACTGAAGCGATGCTACGCTATTTCCTTGATAAGGTTTGTGGCCGCTCCCGTCTTTTTAAGCCGGAAGTAATGATTTGTGTACCAGCGGGAGTAACTTCAGTTGAGCGCCGGGCAGTTTTGGACGCAACACTATCAGCGGGAGCCAAAACTGCCTATTTAATTGACGAACCGTTAGCTGCGGCAATTGGAGCCAAAATTCCGATTGCCGCCCCCTCCGGCAATATGATTGTTGATATTGGTGGGGGCTCGACTGAAGCAGCAGTGATCTCTTTAGGTGGGGTTGTGGTGCACAACAGTGTTCGTGTTGCTGGCAATAAAATTGATGAAGCGATTGCCCAATACATTCGCCGTAAGTACAATTTAATTGTTGGCGAGAGAACAGCCGAAGATATTAAACTAAATATTGGTAGTGCTACCTTGACCGACCAAGTACAGAAAATGGAAGTGCGCGGTCGCGATAGTATCACCGGTTTACCCAGAACCATTGAACTGACCAATCGGGAAGTAACCGAAGCAATCAAAACACCCCTTAATGCGATCCTTGATGCAGTCAAGGGAGTTTTAGAACAAACTCCACCAGAGTTAGCCAGCGATATTATTGATAAAGGAATTGTCATGAGCGGCGGTACGTCACTATTAAAAAATCTCGATAAGTTCTTTACCGAAGCCACCGGTGTGCCTTGCCACGTTGCTGATGACGCGCTGCTTTGTGTGGTAACCGGTACAGGTTTGGCTTTGGATAACATTGACCTCTACAAAAAATCCATCACCAAAAGATAGATTTCTGGATAAGTTAGCTGTAAGCTGGTAAAATACCCCTCATGCACGTTGGGATTGATGCTAGCCGTATTGCCCTGACAGAAAGAACTGGAACTGAAAACTACTCCCTCAACTTGATTGAGGCTATCAAACAGGTTGATAAAACTAATAAATATACTCTTTATTTTAACAATTTACCTCAATATTTTGAAATTAGCCAGACAAATTTTGTCACTCGTTATATACCTTTGCCAAGATTTTGGACCCAAGCTCGTTTGGCGCTTGAATGTCTGATTAAGCCTCCTGATATCCTTTTTGTTCCTGCTCACACCTTGCCACTTATTCATCGGCCTGGTTTGAAAACTGTAGTTACCATCCATGACCTAGGTTCAGAATTCCTCGCCGAGCACCACCAGTTTCCTCAAAAACTTTATTTAAACGCTTCCACCCGTTTTGCAGTGTCTTTTGCTACTGTTATCATTGCTGTTTCAAACTCAACCAAAAAGGATTTGGTCAAGCGTTTTGGAGCTGATCCAAAAAAGATCAAGGTAATCTACGAAGCGGTTGACCAGAATTTCTTTTCAACTAGAGATAGAGCGGAAGTCAGTGGAGTTAAACTCAAATATGGGTTGCGACGGCCCTATTTATTGTTTGTTGGAACTGTCCAGCCCCGCAAAAACCTTGAACTTTTAATTGAAGCTTTTTCGCAAACTGAAATTCGCAATCTTGATTTGGTTATTGCTGGTAAACCCGGTTGGCTCTACGAAGACATTTACAAGGCTCCTGTTAAGTTTGGAATAGACAGTAGAGTCAAATTTCTTGGCTTTGTCGGGGACGATGATTTACCTGCTCTTTATAGCGGAGCCTTAGCTTTTGTTCTACCCTCGCTTTTTGAAGGTTTTGGCTTACCAGTCTTAGAGGCAATGAGTTGTGGAACTCCAGTTATAGCTTCCAGAAGATCTTCACTTCCTGAAGTAGTGGGTGAGGCGGGCTTGCTTTTCAACCCAAGAAGCAAAAAGGAACTAATCGCTGCTCTTCTAAAAGTAGCCCGTGACGAAAACCTGCGCCGCGAACTAATTGTTGCTGGCAGGCAACAGGTTAAAAAGTTTAGTTGGGAAAAAGCTGCTCGAGAAACAGTGGCTCTTTTTGAAAAAATTTATGCCTAGAATTCTTAACGTTCGGTTTGACAACCTAACCCTTGAAGAAATTTTGGAAAAGATTAAAAAAGCTGTTGAGTCAGGCAAAAAACTACACATTATCACTCTAAACACCGAAATGATAATGACTGCCCAAAAAGACAGCGAGTTTAAGAAAGTTATCGCAAAGGCAGACTTGGTAATTCCGGAAAGTTTTGGTTTGCAACTTGCTTGGCAACACCAAAAAACCTCAAGTAAGGGTGGGGTTGGTAGGCTAATAAGTTTGATGGTGAGTGGTTTCAAGACTATGATAGGTAGTGGGTTGAAAGACCCGTTGGAAATAATTCCTGGAGCAGACCTGGCGACAATTCTAGCTGGAATGGCCCAAGAGTTTGGCTACAAGTTATTTCTTTTGGGAGGGCAAACTGGGGTTGCGGATGAGGCAGCAGCTACCCTGCGAGTGAAGTTTCCAAAATTGCAAGCTAAAGCTCTGGCCGGCGGAAACTTCTTTGGTGACTTCCCGCAAGAGATAACTGAGAAAATAAACTCCTGGGAAGCGGATATTTTGCTGGTTGCATTGGGCCATCCTCGCCAAGAAAAATGGATCGCTGCTCATTTATCATATCTTAATGTCAAAGTGGCCATGGGAGTAGGTGGGGCGTTTGATTTTCTGTCTGGGGCTCTCCCACGAGCTCCTAAGCTAGTTAGAAATCTGGGTCTTGAGTGGGCCTTTCGTCTTTTAGTTCAGCCGCGGCGAGCCAAGCGCCAGAAAGCACTTCTACGATTTCTTCGGGAATTACTTAGGAGTAAATAAATAGATTATCTTGAAAAGACTTTGGTTTCGAGAGTTTTTAGGCGCTTTTCGTGCTCATCAAGGGTTGTGGCGTGAAAGTCGGTGACGTTAGTGATTTTTCTATCTAGTTTACCAAAACCTTCATCTACTTTATTTCCTAAAGTTTCGATTTTACCGTCGATATAAGGTATGACTACCTCATGAAAACCTTCAGAAAATATCTCTAGCATTTCTTGGCGTTGTTTTTTGTTCATGTAACACAGACTAGCAAACTGACTTTAAGTTGGCAATATAGTTTAGCAAAGAAAAAAGCCCCCAAGAGGAGTCCTGAGGGCTGCTTGTAGAGGCTAGGCTTGACTGGGAAGGAATTCTTGCCAACCCCTGTCAAAAGAAGCTGCCTTAGCTTTGACTTCAGCTGCTTTGGAAGAGACACCAATCGCTATACCGTTAAGCAAAAGCTGGCCCACTTCATCAGCATCGTCGAAATTTATGGGACTCTGGCCAAAACTAGTCCCAGGCCGGACTATTACGCCGTTGGGTTGGATTCTGACAGAAACTTCTTCCTTGTCAGAAAACGGGTAAGCGATGACAATTCCGAACTCGATGATCAGAACAGGAAATTGGGGTCTCTGAACCCAACCAATCTTGATTATCTCAACTACCCTTTCCTTCTGGAAATCCATCCTGTCGTAGGCGAGCTTGGCTGCAGCTACAGCTGTAGTTAGTTGCTTGATTGTGACACTTGGTATGTAATCTCTGACCAGCACAGACCCCTCGACCTTGGGCTTCGTCTCCAGTGTTATTTTTGACATCTCCCTCTCCTTTTGGCGCAAAAACGCCTCTATTTCTAGCGCTTAACCTGCAACTAGTGCGTCGAAGTATAACAACTTATGCTTAAAAAGCAAATTCTGGCAACAAAAAAAGACCCTCCACCAGCTGGCGGATTGGGTCTAAGAAACTCTTTACAAATGGACGAGCCCCTACCAGGGCGTCATTACCGGATTTCTTGCACCGGACTTTGTGGCGGACTCACCGCTCTAGCCCCGGCAGGGGCTTTTGAACTGCCTCTATAGCAGAGGCAAGATCAGCTAACAACTTTGAACTTTTTGGACTCTTTCCTTTTTAGATTACTTAAGACTTCATGTGCGTCTCATGGGTGCCTCCTTTGGTCAATCACTAGCAAATTCTTTAACTGACTCTGGCAGAACCAACTTAGACTACTTGAGTAGGGACTTCCACTCGTTGTTTTTTGCAGTTTTGTATCGACCTAATGTAGTTTTTGAAAAACCGAACATTATTTGTAATGCGGTCGATATAATCTCTAGACGAGATTATGGCTAACTCCAAAAAGCGGAGGTTTACACAAATTAAAGAGGGATTAAAATGTTAAGGTACCCAAAAACCAGCTGCACTGTCTATTATTCTTAGTTTTCTAGCGCAAGCCTTAATAAAACTAAAGAACAAAAAAAGCTGGTCAACTCAAACCAGCCGTACATTCTCAAGCGGGCAGGCCAGAGTATTTTAAGATTGCCAAAATCACCTCGAAAGGAGGGAACAATCTAATAAAAGTATTTCACGACAGGTGCAGGCTTGTCAAGTCTATGGGTCGTAACATGGAAGATTTTGACCAAGAAGTGTAAAATTAAGCCTTGGTTAATTGTTTGAGAGCGCAAGAGGGTATATAATCGACCTCACGCGCTCTTACCTATCAAAGTGTGTTTATATATAAACTAATATAACAAAAATTACTATGGCAGAACCTAAAACCCAGATTTCTCAAACTTTAGAAAAACAGCACCCGGCCATCCGGGCGATCTACATGTCTTCTTACATACCCAGAAAATGCGGCATTGCTACTTTTACCAAAGATTTAACTACAGCTATCAACGCCCTCAACCCCTTTGCCTTAGCCGAAATTCTGGCGGTTACTGACCCAGCTGTACCAAACGGGGGTTATGACTATCCTTGGGAAGTTAAGTATCGTGTTCAGCAAGACGATCTAGAGGCCTACCGTGCTGCAGCCGACTATGTTAACTCTTCTTCAGCTGAAATTCTGTGTCTTCAACACGAGTTTGGCTTGTACGGAGGTGAGGGTGGCGACTACATTCTCGAATTTCTCAAAAGGCTGAACAAAAAAGTAGTCACCACGCTACATACTATTCCTGAGAAACCCAACCCCAACCAACTTGCGGTTATCAAGGACCTTTTCAAATACTCAAATGCAGTTGTGGTTATGGTTGAGCCAGTTGTCAGCCGTTTGGCAAAAGTTTACGGGGTGGATACAAAAAAGATCGCCATTATTCACCACGGTGTGCCGGATTTGCCTTTCGGTGGTAGTGAGCACTTTAAGCGTCTTACCAGATTGCGAGGTAGAGTGGTTATGAGTGCAATTAATCTGATATCACCGAACAAAGGATTAGAATACGCAATTTCTGCTGTACCGTCGGTTGTCAAAAAAGTACCTAATTTTCTTTTACTAATCATCGGAGAAACTCATCCAGTAGTCAAAAAGAAGTACGGAGAGAGCTACCGTCAGTCTCTTGCCAAAAGGGTCAAAGAACTGAAAATTGAAAATAATGTGCGTTTTATTAACCGCTATCTACCCTTGGAAGAGTTGACGGATTATTTAAGGGCAAGCGATTTGTATATCACCCCGTATCTAGATCCACAGCAGATTGCTTCCGGAACCCTTTCCTACGCAGTTGGAGCTGGTAAGGTAAGTATTTCTACCCCTTATCTTTACGCTGAGGAGGTTTTGGACAACAAGCGAGGGATTTTAGTGCCATTTCGGGATTCTAAAGCTATTTCCAAAGCAGCAATCGAAATTCTCAGTGATAGCAACTGGCGCCAAAGTTTGGAGCATGAAGCTTATCAATACGGTCGGTTGATGACTTGGTCAGCTGTTGCTCTAGCTTATTTTGACCTCCTCGGCCTAGTCTTAAAGGGGAAAATTTCTAACCTACATAAGAACGGAAGCGCAAGGGTTGGCAAGTAACTTGTTAACAAAGATATGGACCCGAACGAATTTCTTTCTAAAGTCGACTTCAAAAAACCTCCCTCACTTACCTTTCTTAAGAGGTTAACTAACCACACTGGTATAATTCAGCACGCCAAATTCGCAGTCCCAGACCGTAATCTTGGTTACAGTGTGGATGATAATGCTCGGGGCTTACTGGTAAGTGTTTTTTACCACCGACTCTTTGGCGGCGAGGAAGCTTTGGATTTAGGAGTGACCTATTTATCTTTTATTGATCACGCCAAAACCACAGAGGGCTGGTTTTACAACTTTTTATCTTTCGATAACAAATTTTTGGATCAGGCTAAAACTGAAGATGGGTTCGGACGGGTTTTTTGGGCCTTGAGTTATACGGCTTTTGCCGCCCCCCGCCGTGATCTCACTCTGGGGGCGAAGAATTTAGTAGCTGAAGTTAAAGGTAATATCCAGAAGTTAGAAGCATCCCGCGCCAAGGCTTACTGCCTAGCCGGCTTAACTTATCTATCTCAAATGGAGCCTAACAACGAGGAATGGAAAAAAGACATCATATTTTTAGCCGACAGTTTGGTCGAACTTTACAAAAAGAACGCGGTAGGTAACTGGCGTTGGTTTGAGCCCTATCTAACCTATGCTAACGGAATTTTTCCCTACGTCCTAACCCTCTCTTACCAAGCAACTTTCAATAATATCTATTTAGAGGCTGCTAAGAAATCCCTTGAGTTTTTGGAAAAGGAGACTGCGACCAAAGAAGGAATACCCTCACCTATTGGCCAAGGCGGCTGGTATTTTAAGGGTAAGAGGAAAGCTGCCTATGACCAACAACCATTAGAAGCAGCTGACATGGTTATTGCCAACCTTGGGCTTTATAAAGTTACTTTTGACCACAAGTATCAAGAGGCAGCTAAAAAATGGTTTGCCTGGTATTGGGGATACAATGCTGCCGGCTTAGAGATTTATGACGAGGTTACCCACGGTTGTTTTGATGGCATCAACCCTGAAGGAGTTAATTTAAACCAGGGAGCTGAATCAATTGTTACCTACTTAATGGCCTATTTAGCTTTCTCGGATATTGAACTCAAACTGGGTTGAAACTTCTTTTACTTTATCCTTTAGCCTTTATCCTTTATACTTAAATTGATGGATAAATCTGCCAAGTACGGTTATTTTTCCCCTGACGGAAAAGAATACATTATTACTCGTCCCGATACTCCCAGACCCTGGATAAACTATTTGACCAACGGTAAATTTACCTCACTGTGCTCAGCCACAGGCGGAGGCTTTTCTTTTTATATTGATCCTTCTTTTAACCGTATCACTCGTGGAATTCCCGGTGAAACTACTCTTAGTGATCGGCCCGGGCGCTATCTTTACGTTCGGGATAACGACTCCGGTGAATATTGGTCGGTTAATTGGCAGCCAGTCATGAAAGAAGCTGATTTTTGGGAAGCTCGAATTGGGTTGGGCTACAATAAAATTAGTTCCATTAATAGCCAAATCCAAATCGATGTCACTTACTTCGTACCGTTGGATGATAATCTTGAAGTTTGGGATATTAAAGTTAAAAATCTCTCGGAAAAGAAACGCAACATCTCCATTATCAGCTACGTCGAGTGGGTTTTAGGGGGGTTTTCCAAGGACTTAACTGACCGTAATTTCGATTCCTTTTTTAACGACGTTTATTTCAAAAACAATGTTATTTACGCTACGAAAAGACGTTGGGATAACCCTACGAAAAGGACCGCCATTTGGCCATACTGGGCCTACCTGACCGGCTCAGTTAAATTCGAATGCTTTGACTGTGTTAAACAGGATTTTATCGGAGAGTACCGTTATCTTTCCAACCCGATCGTGGTCGAAAAAGGTTTTTGTCGCAACGGTTACGGAGAAAGTGAGGAGGCAATTGGGGCCCTGATGAAAATTCTTGAGCTTGAGAAAGGAGAAGAGGTGAGTTTTCACCTGGTGTTGGGAATTGAAGAGGATATTGAGGCTGTAAATAAAAAGGTTAAAAAGGTTACTAAAAGAAGTTTTGTTGAAGAGAGTTTCAAGGCGGTGCAGAAGTTTTGGGGGGCTTACTTAGAAAAACTGGTAGTTAAAACTCCAGAGCAAAACTTTAACCTCTCAGTCAACGTTTGGAATAAATACCAATCTTGGGTGACTGCCCAAATGGGGGAGATGATCTCACTTTACATTGGTTCAGGCAGCTGGGGATTTCGTGATGAGTGCCAACACGTGTTGGGGGTGATGCCAATTGACCAAAAGCTTGTGGAAGAAAAATTAGTTGAACTCTTAGAACATCAGTACAGTGATGGTAAGACCGCCCATGCCTGGAACCCCCTTACCAACGAAGTTTATGTTACTGACCACTCGGACGACCCACAATGGCTGGTACTTGCCGTAACTCACTTCCTAAAAGAAACTGGAAACTTAAAGTTTTTGAGGAAAAAAGTCAACTATCAAGACGCGGGCGAGGGCACTATTTTAGAGCACGTCCTGCGGGCTCTAGATTACACTCTTTATCACGTTAGCCCTAACGGTGTGCCCTTGCGGCGAACTGCTGATTGGAATGATGCTCTAGCAGGTGGCCACCTAGGTAAAGGAGAGTCTTTAATGGTTGCCAACCAAGTTGCCTTTAACATTTTGGAAATCGTACCGATTTTGGAGAAGATTGGTAGCAGAACCAAGGCCCGCCGCTACCTAAATATTTATGAGCATTTGAAAAAGACTATTAACGAGCAATATTGGGACGGTAAATGGTACGTGAGGGCAACAGATGACGCTGGCAATTTAATTGGCACCAAGAGGAACAAGGAAGGGAAAATCCACATTAACGGACAAACTTGGCCGGTAATGAGCCGAGTAGCTGCCGGCCCACGAGCCGAAATAGCTATGGATAGTTTGTGGAAACACTTGATGACTACCTACGGAGCTTTAACTTTTGCGCCAGCTTATACAAAACTAAATTCTGCTTTGGGAGTTGTCTCACAGTTTGCCCCAGGAACAAAGGAAAATTCAACTATTTTTTCCCACCCCAATGCTTGGGCGATTATTGCTGAGTGTATTTTAGGTAGGGGAGACAAAGCTTATGAGGTTTGGCAACGAACTTCTTTTTTGACTCGCAGTCATGAGCCGGATGTTTTTCTGGTTGAGCCTTACGTCTATCCTGAGTTCAGTTACGGCCCGCAAAGCCCACACTTTGGGCAAGGAAGCTATTCCTGGATGACGGGGAGTGCCTCCTGGTTTTTTAAAGCTTGCACCGAATACATTTTAGGAATTAGACCAACACTTAGCGGTTTGTTAATTGACCCCTGTATTCCAAAAACCTGGGATAGCTTTGAAGTTAAGCGAAACTTTAGAGGAGCTACCTTTAATATAAAAGTGAAGAACCCCCAACAAGTAAGTAATGGTGTAAAATTTATTAAAGTTGGTGGTAAGGAAATCAACGGCAATCTTTTACCTGATTTTAAGAGCGGAGAACACAAAGTTGAAGTCCTGATGGGAAGCTAGTCTATTCTGGACCTTTCTTCATTTCCCCTAATATCCAAAGAACAGCTTCTTTTTTGTACCTTCTATCCCCACGAGCGTTGATACGGATTGCCGGTAATTTGCCGCGTTTACCCCAACGTTTGATGGTAAGAGGGGAGACTCGCAAGAAAGCAGCCACTTCTTTAACAGTTAAAAGTTCTGGAAGATCATCACCTAAAGCCACGAGTTTTCCTTTCTGAGCAAAGAATGACTTTAATAATCCAAAGTTATATTAAAGATATCAGACTAAAAATTAGTCTGTCAAGAGACTAATCTTTCTACTGTGTTAAAGTATAGAAATAGATCAATATTAAACCACAGCCGAAAAGGTAAAGTAAAGGCTTAATAACAAAAAAACTCCTCACGCGGAGGAGTTTTTTGCTTAATTACTTACCAATCAATTACTGAAGCTCTACTTTGGCTCCGGCCGCTTCCAATTTGGTCTTGGCTTCGTTGGCAGCATCTTTGCCGGCTCCCTCAAGAACCGGTTTGGGGGCCGCGTCTACCAAGTCTTTAGCTTCTTTCAACCCCAAACTGGGGACGATTTCGCGAACAGCTTTAATAACGCTAATTTTATTAGCTCCGCTTTCGGCTAAAATGACGTTGAAGCTGGTTTGAATCTCCTCGGTAGCAGCAGTTTCCCCAGCTGCCGCAGCAGGAGTGGCCCCAGCCGCAACTGCCATTGGAGCAGACGCAGTGACACCAAAGCGTTCTTCTAAGGCTTTTACTAAGTCAGAGAGCTCCAAAACTGTGAGTTTTTCAATTATCACGATGATATCTTCAAGTTTTTTGCTAACCTCAAGGGGTGCTTTCTTTACTTCCTCGACCTTGGGTTCTTGGGCTTTAGGGGTTTCCTCTTTGATTTCTTCTTTAACCTCAGCCACCTCCTCTTTAGCAACTTCCGCTGTTTCTTTGACTTCCTCAACTGCCTCAGAGGCCTTATCAGCAGACTCCTCGGCCTTTTCCGCAGCTTCTTTAGCAACTTCCGCTGCTTCTTCAACTTTTTCTTCGCCAGAGGGCGAATTTTTAGTTTCTTCTTGTTCGTTCATGGTTTTAGTTACTTTGAGCACCTCCCTTCGTCGTCGGAACGGCTCATGCTATTTTCGCCCTAAGTAAATAGGGCTCACACGCAATCGCGTTCCTCCTCTCCAAAAATCCAGAGAATTTTTGGGTAATTTTGATTTTTTCTTTTGACGTTTGCATCGTGACTTATACCTTAACTTACTTTACTAGCTTTAATTTGGTCCAAGGCGTAAACCAAGTTCTTTAAATTAGCATTTAGCACGCTAACTACACCGTAAAGTGGAGAATAGAGGCTGCCAACAACCCTGCGGTGTAAGACTTCTTTTGACGGCAGTCGCCCAAGCTGGGCAATTCTCTCTACGGAAAGAAGGGTTTTTCCAAGAAAACCAACCTTTACAGAGGGTTTTTCGTTCTCCTTAGCAAAAGTAGAGAGTTCTCTCAAAGGAGCCACCTCATCATCATAGGCAAAAAGGGCTGCAGTCGGGCCAACGAGAGTTTCGTCTGGGACTTCGTACCCAGCCTCACGGGCCGCAATTTTTAGCAAAGTGTTTTTAGCGACTAAAATTTCGGCATCAACCCCCTTGAGTTTCTTTTTTAGTTCACCGATCTTGCTGACCGATAGACCACTTTGATCAGCTAAAACCACTGTTTTGGCCCTAGAGAGCTTTTCCCGAAGTTGCGCTACGGTTTGTTCTTTTTTAATTCTTGACGCTGGCTTCTTTTCTTCGTCCATTGCAATTAACTAACTTAAACTAAAAAATCCCTCCAAAGATTGATAGGGATTGAATTACAAAAAGAAAATTTTTAATTTCTTCTTAACTCTTTCACCTCGGCGGGACTTATCTTTTCGCCCGCTGTCTTTGGTTCAAACGCGTTGCCAGTATAGAGTTAAATGGAAAAGATGTCAAGAGCGGTTACTCAATTTCTTTTTCAGCTTCTGAAAAATCCTTCTCAATCCGTTCTTTGGGTTTATCTTGATCCACATCTTTCTCAACCTTAACCTTAAGTTCTTCAAGCACTTCCGTTTTCTTTTTGCGGCGTCTTTTCCAGAAGAAAAACAACAACAAGACTACCACTAAGGAAGAAGTGAAAATTGTGGTTAAAAGAATAAAGGTTAGCCTTCTACTTAATTCCACTCCGAAGCCAAAGTTAATATCAAAGCCTTTCCTACCCTCGGCTTCTTTAGGCGTCTGTGTAGGTGGGGCACAAGCTGGGTCGCTTAAGTCACATTCGACAACTTGAAAAGTAACCACCTTACTTGGAGTAGATTCTTCAACGCTAAGTCGGGTTAGGGTAGCGTAGGCACTGTTAGTACCCAATTTGTAATCGCTACTAGTGCTGTAGCTCCAGGTTCCGCTTGCGCTGATTAGACTAGTGTAGATCTTGGTACTGTTTAGAAAAAGATTAATGTAAGAACCAGGAGGCCCTTGTCCAGAAAGAGAAACAGCCTGACCGTTAGTGACTGCGTCTGCTGAGACTGTTATGGTTGGGGGTAGAGGGATACTAGTAACCGGCGTGTTGGTGTGGGCAATAACGCTGATGTTGCTAATTGAAATTTCCGGAGTTGATAAGCCAGCGTTGTCAGTAGCATAAATAGTGAAGTTGTGTACTCCTGGGTTACTGGTGACGGTTTTGGAAAATTCTCCATTTGAATTGGTTACCGCCGTTCCCACCACCAGATCGTTCTCTTTGATGGTGACAACAGAAGCGGGAGGGGCAAAGCCAGAAAAAGTAACGCCGCTTGCCGGGACAGTAGCAGTGACTGTAACGGCTTCAGAGATGTCACAGGTATTGTTCGGTGGGATAAGGGAAGGTGGGCTGCAACTGACAGCTAATACAAGAGCTGGTACAAGCAAAGAGCTTACCAAGGTGGCCGAAAAACCGAAAGAGATTTTTTTAAGCATGTTTTTTCCACCTGAAGATGACTACAATAACTAACAAAACAATTGCTAGAAGAGTGAAAAGGAAAAACTCTTGCCAAACCCAGAAAGAAAACAGAGCGCTTGTCTGGGTAGGCTTTTCAGCATATTTAAGAGTAATTTCCCCGTTGTAAAAGCCAGGGAGGAGGTTTTTGTGGCTAGCTACAAGGGTGATAATTTGACCAGCCTTGACGTTAACCGGTTCAGTAGTAACTGTTTCAATGTCTCCAAGCAGATCGCTTAATTTGACCGAGGAAGACACTTGCGTGGTTCGATTACCCAGATTGGCAACTAGCAGAGTGGTTTGCCCACCTTTCTGAATAATGTCTTGGAGAGCAATTTTTTCCGTTAACGTACCTAAGACACGGATTGTAAAATTAACAGTCTCCTTTCCACTAGCTTCTAAAACCAAACTTCCGTAATAGTCACCGGGTTTAATTTCTGCAGGAAGCTTGAAATTGACAGCTGCAACGGAAGTTGCCTGTGGGGCGATTTCAATTAAATTTTTGTCGGGAGTGGCAAAGTCGATCGAATGTTCTCCCACGACAGTGTCGTTTAAGGTTTGGGCTTTCGGTAAGGCGTAACCCTGCCAGGAAAGTTGGATTTTCAGAAGACCGTCACCGACGTTAACTAAAATGTTTTCGGAAATAGTCTCTCCGGAGGAGGTTTGGAGGAGAAAATCCTTTTGTTCGACTTGGAAAGATCTACTATCTTCCAAGGCAAAGGCTTTTTGAGGAACCAAAAAGACTGTTATTAAGAAGAGAGCGGTAAGGATTTTTTTCATTAGGCAGCTTCTAGCTAAAATTATACCGCCACTATAGTGGGAAGAACAATAGATTAAGGCGGTTATTTTATTGAAGAGAGGTCGAGTTTAACGCTGGGGCCCATGGAGCTACTAAGGAAGATACTTTTGACTAGTTCCTTCTTAACTTCGGAGGGTTTTGCAGCGCGAACTGCTGTGATTAGCGCCTTAATGTTCTCTTCAAGATCAGCTTCTTTTGAAGAGACTCTACCGACTGTAATATGGATAATCGGAGAATTTTCCGTTTTAACTTCAACCATACCGCTTGAGATGCTTTCCACAGTTTTTTCAGGGTTCTCGGTGACAGTGCCACTTTTTGGGTTGGGCATTAAGCCTTTGGGACCGAGAATTTTGGCTACTTTAGCTAGCTTTGGCATCCACTCGGGGGTGGCGATAATTTTCTCAAAAGTAACTTTGCCTTTTTCGATTTCACTTAATGATTCCTCGGTGCCAACTTCAGAGCCCAGATCGTGAATTGCCTTGGTGCTCTTAGCCCCAAACACTAAAATCTTAATCTTTTTACCTCGACTGTGAGGTAGTTGGGTAGTGGTGCGGATTTGTTGTTCCTGTTTTTCAGGATCAATTCTTAGGTTAAGGTGAGCTTCCACGGAGGCGTCGAACTTCACGTTCGAAGTCTTTTTGATTAAATTTACCGCTTCAGAAAGAACATATTCCTTGTGCACTTCTATTTGTTTGGTTAGTTCTTGGTAGCGTTTACTTTTAGGAGTTTTCTTAGGCTTTTGGCTCGAAGATTTCCGAGAGGTTTTTGCCTTTTTTACCTCTTCCTTGACTTCTTCTTCTGTTTGGGCAGAAAGAGTTGGAAGTTGCTTTTCTTCCTCAAGTTTGACTTTATCGAGGTCAATGGCAGTTTCAATTGTTTTAATCTTTGGTCTACCCATACTTTGAATTAAGAATTTGGAATTAAGAATGAAGAATTAAATCCATAATTCATCATTCTACATTCGTCATTCAACATCTACTCCCATGCTGCGGGCGGTACCGGCGACGATCTTCATCGCTGCTTCAATGTCATTGGCGTTCAAATCTTCCATTTTGTTTTGAGCAATTTCACGAACTTGGGCAGTTGTTAGCTTGCCGACTTTGTCGCGCTGTGGTACACCAGAACCAGCTTCTATGCCCAGTAACTTCTTGATGGCATCGGCAACCGGTGGTTTTTTGGTAATAAAAGAGAAGGTTCTATCTTCGTAAACAGTAATAACAACTGGGATTACATTCCCTTGCTCTCCAGCAGTTTTTTCGTTGAAAGCTTTCACAAAATCCATCAACGGCAAGCCGTGTGGTCCCAAAGCTGTTCCTACCGGGGGCGCAGCCGTTGCAGTTCCAGCCGGTAAATTTAATTTAATGTAAGTTTTGATTTTTTTAGCCATCGAGGAGGGATTCTAGCAAAGTCTCTTTAGGTTGACAAGACTTTAGATCTTAGCTACTTGTAAGAAGTCCAACTCAACTGGGGTTTCGCGGCCGAAGATACTAACCAAAACCCTAACCTTGCCTTTTCCTTCGTCAATACCATCGACTGTTCCCAAAAAGTCAGCAAACGGTCCGTCCACAATACGCACTGCTTCGTCAATGGTGAAAGAAGCTTTATAGGTTGGGGCCTCAAGTTCAGAAAATTTCTGAATAGCGTCAACTTCTTTTTCGCTCAAAGGGGTGGGTTTATTACCAATACCAACAAAGGCAGTTACTCCTGCGGTGGAGCGGACGGTGTGCCAGGTTTCATCATCCAGCTTCATTTTTACCAAAATGTAACCTGGAAAGATCTTTTCCTGCAAAGTTACTTTTTTACCTTCGCGGACCTCAATCTTTTCTTGAGTGGGAACCAGGATGTCTAAAATCCGTTCTTCGTAGCCGGAAGCTTTAATTTTTTGTTTTAAGGTAGCGGCAACTTTGTTTTCGTGGCCGGAGTAAGTGTGAACAACATACCATCTAGCCCCAGAGGGGTCAGCCTTGGCAGTTTCTTCTTTTTCCTCTTTTTCACTGACAGCGGGGGACTGTGTATTTTCAGTTTCTTTTTTCTTAGACATTTTTAACGAACCAACAAGATTTTAATTAGCTGCTGAAAAAGCAAATCCAAACCAAAAGCGTACGCAGAAACTGCTGCACTCACAGCAATTACTATTATAGTCAATTTAATTACTTGGCCTCTTGTGGGCCAAGTGACTTTTGCAGTCTCAGCCCGAACTTCGTCTAGAAAGGTAACAATTGGAACTCTTGCCATTTTAGCATCCTCGAGAAAATATAGATCGCTAAAGCGTTCAGCGCTTGAAAACAATCTTCGCGCGCATATTAGTTTCTTAATATTTATCTAAATTACCTTTAGCGCGATATAAGTAAAGGGGATTTTAGCACAGAGAAGTGAGGGTGTAAAGCTACCTAACTACCAGAGAATAGAACACCAGGTTATTGATATCGGTTAAGACCCCACCCTCAGTTTTGAGATAGCTGATTTTGTGCAAAGTAGTCTTGAAAAGAACCAGGTAGAGCGTCCCATTAGCAGTTTGCAACTGCTCACATTCTTTACGTGAAGCGGCGAATTGAACAGCGCAAGAACCTTTTGCACTTCCCGGGTAGTTTTTCAGAGCATAATTACCAATGGTGGCGAAACCATCCTCAGCTTCAACCCTAAAACCACCGAAGCTATCGCCTCCTGTAAAATAGTATTCGTAAACGTTGTCGGTTTGTTTGAGGCTAACTTGGTAGATCTCTGGATAAAGAAAGTTAAAAGGGGAGCCTTCTTCTTTAAAAACCTTCAGAGCAGTTCCAGGCGGTTTAGTACTGGCAATAAATTCTTTGGCAACAAAGCCTTGAGCGTTAGCATTAATTAGATACCACGCCTCTTCTGTGGCCACAATCTCTACCTGCGTTCCGTAAGGTAAAAGAAGAATAATGTTTGCTTCCAAACTTGGTTCTTCCCGCAAATTTAAGCCTTCTTGGGCAGTGACATAGCCGAGGCTAAATTTACTTTCCGTCTTACTTTGCGCTTCTTGAGTAGCAATTTTTTGCTCTTTATCTCGAGTTTTAGGAGAACCTTCTTGTATAAAGAGAAAGTAGACAGCGGAAATTAACAGTAGCCCAAGGATAACAACTGCTGAGAAGATAAGCAACTTTTTTAAGCGTGGTTTTGGTTCTTGGGGAGAGGAAGCAGTTTCCACTTTAGTTTAACTACCGTTGTCGAGATACTGTTTAATACGTTCGACGACTTGGTTTGGAGTAAACTGAGCCTTAATTATGTATTCGCTGGCTCCAAGTTCGCTTGCCTTGGTACGGGTGTCAATGTCACCCAAGTTCGAGAGCATCCAAACCATGATCCCTTGGGTCTCTGGATCAGCTTTTATTTCTCTAAGAATTTCTAGACCGTTTTTGTCTGGGAGCATAATATCGAGCAGAAGTAGATGAGGTTTTTTGGTCTTGATTAATTGTTCTGCTTGTAAGGCGTTGTGGGCAATTTGGTAATTAAAGCCTGCGTGGGAAAAAACCGAGCTGTAAAGGGTGGTGATGTTGGTGTCATCATCGACAAACAAAATCAATTTGTCTTCGTACATACTTTAAGTATATACCCTTAGTAAAACTTTAATGGAGCCGCCCGTCGGACTTGAACCGACAACCTGCTGTTTACAAAACAGCTGCTCTACCATTGAGCTAGAGCGGCCTGGTGCCGGGTGGAGGATTCGAACCTTCGAAGCCACAAGGGCGCCTGATTTACAGTCAGGTGCGTTTGACCACTTCGCTAACCCGGCTTAACCCCGATATTATACCTTAGACTCTAGCCTTGTTCAAGCTAAATGAAGTTGAATTCAAACCAAGTATACTGTAAAATTCACTTTGTTTTCATAGGGGCGTCGGTTAATGGTAAACCACGGGTCTCCAAAACCCGGACTGTCGGTTCGATTCCGACCGCCCCTGCCAAAAATATTGACTTAACATATATAATCTAGAACATGGCTAAAAAAGGTAAAAGAAATATCATCAATTTAGCTTGCACGGTGTGTAAGACCCAGAATTATGTTTCTGAGAAAAACAAATTAAACAATCCGGAACGGCTAGAATTCAACAAGTTTTGTCCTGTTTGCAAAAAAGTAACTCTTCACCGTGAAGTTAGATAAAACTTGCCGACATGGCTCAGTGGTAGAGCGCGTTCTTGGTAAGAACGAGGTCCCGGGTTCGATCCCCGGTGTCGGCTCCAGAAAAACACAAAAAGACTGGCTAATTTGCCAGTCTTTTCGATTAATTCCTGCCCTTGTCAGAAATTCTGATCGATTCTTTTCCTTCCTAAGTCTTAATTCGGGTACTCTGCCGCGCTGCCCACAGGTAGCTGCGGACGCCGAGTCCCTTAGGTTGAAGGATAATGAGAAAGAAAATAGTCAATCTCGTTCCTTTAAGGGCACCCCTCTTACATTTCTTCCACTGTAAAAGTTATATCAATACTGTAACATTTTAGCAACAAACAACCGGCTTCGACTAACGAAGATAGGCGAGGCTAGCCGATAAGGAGTTGGAGGATTAAATTAAGTAAGGGGCTCAAAAAGAGCGAGATAACTCCGCCTCCGAAGAAGATCAAGGCTAAAAGTAGGAGTGGGCCGATTCTTTCTAGAGAAACCCACTGATAATAGGCCGATTTTGGTAAGAGACCGCCAATTACTTTAAACCCATCAAGAGGGTGAATGGGAATAAGGTTAAATAAACCTAAAATAACATTAAGGATAACCATTCCGGAAATCAGGAAGCCGGTTTTTTCGACTGGGTCTAAAAGAAAAAACTGCTGCTGATTTAAAGGGTTAAACGGGTCAACAAAAGGTATGAGCCCGAAGCGTAATGGTAGAGCAAAAAGCAAGGCAAGAACGAAGTTTGAAGCAGGACCGGCAAAAGAAATTAAAGCTGAATCTACTTTTGGATTATTTAAGTTCCAAGGGTTGAAGGGGGTAGGTTTTGCCCAGCCGAGGACCGGTAAACCCAAAATTAAGGCCATTAAGGGAAAGAGAACTGTTCCCACCGGGTCAATATGGTCCCTGGGGTCTAGGCTAATCCTACCCATAAGCTTGGCAGTGGGGTCACCAAGACGGTTAGCCATCCAGGCGTGAGAGCTTTCGTGGACACTAATTGAAAAAATCAGCCCGGAAAGGGCGATGAAGATTAAGATTAAAAATTCCATCTAAGCCTTGATAAGATTTGCGTTTGTCTGTTATATTGTAGCAGTTAAAATTTACTGAAGTTAAGATTATATGTATCTTTGTGATCGCTGTCAAAAAGGTTTGCAGGTGGGGATGAATGTTTCCCATTCGCACCGCCGCACCAAAAAACGCTCTTTGCCAAACCTTCACGTTATTACCGTGCGGGTAGCTGGCCGTAACCAGACTATGCGTCTGTGCACTAAATGCACCCGCATCATCCGTGCCCAGTATCCATTTAAGACTGACCTGCCTGCCGGCAGGCAGGGACAAGAGATTGGGACTGAGAAAAAGACTAAAAAAGAGACTCAGTCCCAGACCCAATCTCAAGTTCCAGAACCTCAAGAAGAAATTCCCCAAAAAGCTTAAGCTTGACAGCAAGCATGCAACCGTTGTAGTTTCTTGTTAAACAAATAAATACTGACCGTCTCTAAAGTAGTCTTGAAAGGAGAGTGGGGAAGTGTGCTGTCGAACTATTGTCCAACCACTGCATGTGCCCACCGCTGTCTACATTTTAGGCAACGGACTTTTCAAGCCAGTTTACTGGTTACCGAACCGTCAGGAGTATGCAGTTAGGTGGGAAAGAGTAATAGCCGAGGAGGGAACAACTGTTTCTTGTTCAATTTCTGGAGACGTTCTGGAACTAAGAATTGCTCCGGCGATCAGCGTCTACATCCAGCACCTTGGTAAAAGAATCTCCGCCAGTGTCTACTTTGAGATTGCGGCCAAGTACGCCGAGAAGGTTGGTGGTGAAATCACCCAGCATGCTACCGTTACTGGTTGCACAATCCCCGGCCATAGACAACAACTACTACTTGGGCGCTACCCAAGCCTGCCGTTGAGCTTCGACCGTGTTTGTGCTGGTTTCCGAGCAGTCTTCCTCAGCGGTGAAGAAGACGACGGTAATTGGAGGTTGCCTGGGGCCAATACCCTCAGTTAGGGGGAGGGAAAATGATTGTAGAGTGGATAATCTTGGCTGGACTGCTGTTGTTCGGTGCAGGTTTCCTGTACCTGTTCAAAACCGGTGTTACTGTTTATAACACCTTCGGTTGGAGAACTCCCCGAACCTTCTTTACTGGAGCGGTCCCTATAGTGGTGGGATGGATTCTAGTATTTGGAGGGGTAGCAGCTTATTTTGTACAGTCGCTTGCTTAAGCCGTTGAAATCTTTCAGCGGCTTTCTTTTCCTAAATTTAGGTTCAGATGTCACAAAATACTCACGATCGTGAGGTTTTTGTGACGCTTCAATTTATCGATAAATCAAAGCAGGAGGAGGCTAATTAAGTTAGATTTTGGAAACTACCAAGTGAGGGTAAAATCTTTGTGGCCGGCTTTGAAACTACTAAGACTAACTGGGTTTTTGCCTTCCAGCTGCACCATGTGGTTGGGGAGTAACTTCAAAATTTTCCCATTGTACTCGCACCAAACTCCTGGCCAAGGGTAATAGGCTCGTATCATCCTTTCCAAATTCACAGGAGGCTTTTTCCAAGCAATTTTTCCGTCTTCTTTTTTAATTAGTTTAGTGTAAGTGGCCTTCTCGTGTTTTTGCGGTTTTGGTTTCAGACCGCCCAACTTCTTTCCCTTAATAATGCTTTGGCCCATTACCACGCCGTGAATTACGTAATGGAGAAGTTCTGCCCCAATTTTTGAGAGTTGCCTTGAAAGTGACTCGTAAGTTTCGTTTGGTTTAAGGCTGTAGCGGCCACGAACAAAAACATCTCCCTGATCTACTTTTTCGTTCATCGCCATAATGCTCACGCCGGTTGTTTTATCACCTTTCAATAAAACGGTTTGAAGAGGGGAGGCGCCGCGGTGTTTGGGTAGCAGGGAGGGGTGGACGTTCAACGAGTAGTATTTGGGGATTTCCAGAATTTCTTTGGGGATGATTTTTCCGTAAGAAGCTAAGACCAAAAGATCAGGTTTGGAAGAGGCAATTTTTTCATAAGAGTCGGTAATTTTCTCTGGTGTAAGAGTTTCAATATTAAATTGTTGGGCTAGACTCTTTACCGGGTTGCTGAGCACGCTGTCACCACGACCGCTGGGTTTATCGCCCTTTGTAATAACTAGCGGTACTTGATATTCACCGATTACACTTTGACCAATTAAACTTTTGAGGATGGTTGCCGAGAAGCGATCGGAGCCGAAGAAAACAATGCGCACTGGGTCGAAGTGGTAGAGATACTTAGGTTTGGTAATGTGGTCGGTATAAAAAGTGGAGTTGAGATGGTCGTACTCATGTTGAATGATCCGAGCGTAAAAGCCGGAGAGTTTAGCTTGTTTCCTCTCGCCTTTAAGGTTGGTATATTCCAATTCCAGTTCGGTAGGACGCTCTATAAAACCGCGGTAGCTGGGGATCGAGAGGCAGCCTTCTTCCACCAGATCGGTTTTTTCATTTTTCTTAATTATTTTTGGATTGATGAAAGTTTCTTTAAGATCGGCAAAATCAACAATAAAGAGCCGCCAAGGATAACCCACTTGTGGAGCAGCCAGCCCTACCCCCATGGTAAAGGCCAACGTTTCATGCATGTCAGAGACGATTTTTTGCAAGCTGGGTGTAACTTGAACGTCAGAAAACTTCTTTTTCCAAACCGGGTCTGTGTTTTTAGTGATTTTCAAAATCATTGCGAACAATTATAGCAGAGTTATATAATAAGTCGGATAAGGAGGGTAGGTTGTGAGTGCAATTGTTGTTTTCCCAGAGGACCCCCGCCGAGTGTCAAGGCTTCGCTTGGGACAACAGTTTAAGGAGATCAGAACTAAGCACAGACTGTCTTATAGGCAGACAGCAAAAGTTCTTTGTACTAATATCTCCGCTGTTGTAGCGATGGAAAGTAGTGCGGTTTCTAGGTGGACACCTTCCAAGATGGCTCACTACATACTGTCAACAAGAGTAGACCACCCTGAAATTGCTTGTGAACTGGCCGCGATGGCGATCAGATTCGGTTATCCAGCCGTGGATTTGTTTGGCGAGACGATAAAAACCCGCTACTTATTCAAAGTGCGGGTTTTCCTTTCCCCGCTTTTTCTAATTCTTGCAGTTTCCACATGAACAATTTGCCTCGGTTGACAGTTTTGGTGCTGTAATCTTTGGCGAAACCCTTGGCTTCTTCGAGCAGGCCTCTGGGTTTTTCTTTGGCAAGCTTGATATAAAAGGATTTGTGTTTGGGGTCATGGAGCTCTTGGGAAAGGTAAATACCGTACTCCTGAAACTCGTAATGGGCGTGGACTGAAGTCGTTTTTTGTTTTTTAGCTGCAATAATTTTCCCTATTTTTTCCATCTACGAAGTAAGCAGGGTTTTAAGTAAATTAATAGCCTCAGAATCGCTTGGGTTTTTCTTAATCCAATCTTGGAGTAGGTTGATAGCTTTATCTGATTTTTGGTTGGTCACGTAAGTTTCCGCTAACATTATGACTGCCTCTTGGTAATCAAGTTTCAACTCGACAACTTTTTCCAGCTGTTTTTCAGCTTCTTCGCTTTTACCAACGTAGGAATAAACTAGAGCCACATCATATTGTATTGAAGCATCGGTGGGTGCTAGTTGCCTCAGTTTTTCCGCTGTTCCCAAAAGTTCCAGTTCTGCCCCCTTATCGATTTTGGCCAAAGTGAAATCTACCGCTCTTTTGCTTTGCCACAAGGCTAAGTTATTTGGGTGTTGTTTGACAACCTGATTGATAATCTTACGAGCCTCGTTTTTTGCTTTTTTTGTTTCTTGCGGGCTATCGCTAGTAGAAGCAAGCCCGCTCAAGTTGAGGGCCAGTTCTGCTTCGTAAATCGGCTCAAAGGGGTTGAGTTTGGTAGCAACTTTTAGATCTCTAATCGACTTTTCGTAACTTGTGCCACTTAAGGATTGGTTGTAGTAAAAGTCAGCTAGCCACATCGAGAGGATCAGGACTAGTGTTAAGAGACCAACGAACGAGGCCAGAATTTTAGCAGAGGGGTTGTAAGGTCGAGTGTTTAGGAAAGCAAGTTTTCTACTAAAATCTAAAACCCAAGTCTTGTCGAGCCGGTTGGTTAGGACTATAAAGATTGCCGGGTAAAGGAAGAAAAGCAAAGCTATTGGTACTACTGAAAAGCCAAAAAAGTTTTGGACTAGGTAGGAATTGTAACTAGCTAGCAGACCCAGACTCAGCAGCTTAACTGCGGAGAGTTCGGATTTCAGAAGAAACCTGATAGCCAAAAACTCAAAAACTCCGATCAACAAGAAATAAGTTACCAAGCCAACGGCACCCGTAGTAGATGAGTAATTTAAGTACTCATTGTGAGCCTTGTTGTAAAGATAATCCCATTCAGCAACCTTGTTGTGCTCGACCGGCCGATACAAATAATAACTGAACCCAAAAGTTTCTACCCCAGTTCCTAAAATGGGGTAGTGTTTAAAGATTTGTAAGGCACCGGTCCAGACAATAGTGCGCACTTTTGCAGTGTCTTTACCTTGATATTCCAGGGCAGTTTGTTTGATTACTTGTTCTTGGGTAGGCTTATTTTGAGGAGTAATGGTGGGAACAGAAGTTCGCCTCTCAATCGCATTGCCGAAGTAAAAATTAACGACCAAAAAGACTGCTAAAAGACCTAGAACCCAGAAAATTGGTTTGCTGGTTACGGTGAAGATATTCTTCGAGCGAACCTGAGGGAAAGCGAAGGAGAGTCGAGAAGCCATACTGCGTAATAGTTCCCGCAACCGGCCAAGCAACAAACGTGGGATAGACTTTTTGTAAGTTGGCAGAAGAGCAACGAAAGTTAAAATTCCGACTAGTAAACCCAAAGTTGCGCCTCTTGAGTAAGCGAAAGTAAAGGCTAGATACGTGAGAGCAACCCCGATCAGAAGTAGAGTTCTTTGCCAAAGGTTTCGACAAATAAAAAGAAAGGTAACTAATGGAAAGAGGGTCATTGCCAAAAAGGCCGCGAGCCAATTAGGCTGTCCTAAAGTAGAGAAAACTCTTTCCTCCACGCCGACTGCCCAGTAATCCCAGTCAATGCCGTGAAAAACAGTTTTGCCATCCACTTGAGTTTGGAAAATGGGGTTGGGGTGCTGTAATACACCGTAGGCAGAAACTACTAAGCTTGAAGCAAGCAGGGCCCAAAGATAATTGACGACTTGGCGAGCTGTTGAATTGCTCACCAAGGCGAAGTAGAGAAGGGTGTAGGCTAAAGTTGAAAGCAAGCCTCCGTGAAAACGGCCGTAGTAGCCAAAAATACTGGTGTGAGGATCAATTGAAAAAACTGTGGCCAGAAAGTTTGCGCTCAGGAAAAGTAAAATTGGTATGTCCAGCAGAGTTCTTTTGACAACGAACCTTTTTTCCTCGATCGACTTAACAACCCAAGCTGTAACAATAATTGTGGTCAAAAGGTAGACCAAAATCATTTTGTTGAACTCAAAGAGCTCGTAATTAACCGGCAGCCAAATCAAAGGAACAAGGAAAAAAAGAGCGTAAAAACCAAAGCGGATAAAAGAGTCGCAGAGATTGGAAATTTTCACCCTTTGATATTACCACAAACTGAAGCAGACTTGATTTCAAACCCATAGCGTGGTAATATTCGCGTGCCACCGAGATGGTGAGTATTGCCTGTCCGCTACGGACACGGAAGGAAAAAAAGAGTGAAGCGTGGGGAGTGGACCAAGACTCAAGCGCTGGTTCTTGAAAGTGCTGTAGAAGCGATACTGTTGGAGGCCAAACGAATCCAGGCCGAAGTTGATTGTCTTAGCCTACTCAGAAAGTTCAGGGGACTTACCTTGGTCAACGACGTCGATCGAGGGATTTTTGGCCACGAGCGTAATTGGTCGGTTTCCTTCGAGCTGCCTGAAGAAATCTTTTTCTCCAGTCGAATAATCGTGCGTCTAAGGTGCGACAAAAGTTGTCGGAATAGACCTTGTGACTGGTTACACCGACTGGTCAACATAGGCCAGCCAACCAAGACTTGGCCAGTGCTGGTTTACGTTGGTGAGCTGAATCAACCACTGGAGCTTAGGGATGTCTACAACTTGTCTTCGAGGTGAGAGTAGGTACAACCACCTTCGTTTGTCAAAGGGCGGAGGAGCTAAAAACTCTTTCGCCTTTTTCTTTTCCCGTACCATTTTTACTTGTTAGATAAATTAATTGCAGGACTAATGAGACAAGTTTTACGATCGTATAAGTTGTCCGAATAAAGCTAGAGACTAAGGATATGTTAAAGGTTCGTAGTCTCTCTTGTTGCTTCCGACCCCAAGTGCTAAACTGGTAACCGAAAGGCTGGACAGCTGGTAATGTTTCTACTTTCTGAGCGCAAGCGAAGAATGAAAAACATACTACCAGCACTGGTTGTATGTTTTTATTAGATAATCTTTTTGGGCTTTTCTCTCACGATATTGGTATCGATTTGGGTACTGCAAATACTCTGGTTTACGTACGTGGTAAGGGGATAATGCTGCGCGAACCAACTATTCTTACTCGTCATAAGAAAACTAAAAAAGTTTTGGCAGTCGGAGGGGAAGCCAAAAAAATGCTGGGTAAAACTCCGATGAACATTATTTCCATACGACCCTTGCGTGACGGAGTGATCAGCGATTTGGAGGCTGCCGAAGCCTTGTTACGCTACTTTGTAACCCGCGTGCATGAAAACCCTTCGCGTTTTCCCAAAGTGCCGCGACCCAAAGTGGTGGTGGGTATTCCTTCTGGAGTTACGGAAGTGGAAAGACGGGCCGTTCGTGATGCAGTTATGCGAGCGGGTGCCCGCGAAGTTTTCCTAATCGAAGAACCAATGGCAGCAGCTATTGGTGCAAACTTACCTGTTCACGATCCTAGAGGCAGTATGATCGTTGACATTGGAGGAGGCACGACTGAGATTGCCGTTATTTCTTTGGGCGGAGTTGTGGTGGCTAAATCAATCAGGGTGGCTGGCGACGAAATGGACCAAGACATTATTAATTATGCCCGTGCTCGCTACAACCTTCTACTAGGAGAAAAAAGCGCTGAGGAAGCTAAAATCGCTGGTGGGAGTGCTTACCCTACCAAGGCTGAGACTCGTCTCACTCTGCGTGGCCGGGATTTAGCGAGCGGCCTGCCGAGTGTAATACAGGTGAGTTCTGGGGAAATTCGTGAAGCTATGGCCGAAACTATGAACACAATCCTTGCGGCCATCAAAGAAATAATTGAAGAAACACCACCCGAGTTAGTGGGCGATCTTTTGCAGTCGGGTATTGTTATTACTGGAGGTGGAGCCTTGCTACCTGGGATTAAAGAGTTGGTCGAAAGGGAAACCAAGATGCCGGTGACTATTGATGATGATCCTCTCACGACTGTGGTCAAAGGAACCGGGAAGTTGTTGGACGAACCACAACTGCTTGAGTCAATGAAAATAACAGCTGGGTTAGGTTAATTGAAGTTTATATCGACCAGAAGGAAGTTTCTGAGAAACCAATACTTATTATATTACGGTCGAAGATAGCGAAGCTAGCGCAGAGCGCGAAGCGATCTATATTTTGTCTAAGACGCCAAAATGAAATGGAAAAAGCTTGAAGTTTTTAAGCACTACAAACAATATCTCTACCTTTTTCTAGCTGGTTTTGTACTTCTGTTCTTAACTAATACTCCAATCTTAAAAGGGTTAGTTGGTGGTGCGCAGACTTTCACCCTTCCCTTGCAAGAGGCTTTTTACAGAGGCTTTAAAAGTATCGATAACACTTTTTCCACTCTCGTCCAAATCGGGGGTCTAAGAAAAACTAATGCAGAATTGAAAATTGAAAACGCGGTTTTAAAAGCTGAAAACCTTCTTCTGAAGTCTTTAGAAAAGGAAAACGAGAGTTTAAGGAAGCAACTCGGAACTCCTGCTAGCGAGCTTAAAATTTTGGCTGCTGCCCACCCAGTCGGCAAAGGTATTTTCGGTACAAGAAGCGTTTTAGAAATTGACAAAGGCGAAAGGGATACAGTCAAAGAAGGCGATTTAGTGGTCTTCCAAAACATTTTACTGGGTAAAGTGGTGAACGTTACCTCACGGCTTTCTTCAGTCCAACTTTTAAGTGACCCGGATATGAAAATCCCGGTCGTAACCAGCGGTGGAGCGGAGGGAATAAGCGAAGGGGAGTTTGGCTCAAGGGTTAGTCTTACTAACGTGGTTCAAGAAGAAAAGCTCTCCGAAGGAGAGTTGGTTTACACTTCGGGAAAGGGTTCATACCCCAGGGGTTTAGTAGTTGGCCAGATTGAGAAAGTTAACAAAGTCGAAAAAGAGCTTTTCCAAAAAGCGGTCCTTGCGCCCTTGTTTGACACCCAAAGCTTAGATTTGGTCTATATTATCTCTTGGGATTAATGAACGTTCCATTAAGCATACTTGCCTTACTAATTTTGGTTTTAGTTCAGACCACTCTACTACCTTTGAATTTAAGCTTCGCAGCCTTGGTTTGGTACGACTTGTTTGTCGAAAAAATTGCCCATTGGGGTTGGCTGTTAACAGTTGCCGCTCTCACCTCACTGCTGGGTAATTTTAACCTTGGTGCCACTGTTCTAGCACTAACTTTTGCCTTTTTGCTCCTTGAGCTATTCAGTAGATTTTTGCCTACTAACCGTATAACCCGAGGTTTTTTGGTCATCTTGGCGCTACCTTTGGCGGAAGCTGCTTTGCTGATCTTGGGAGGATTCCTGCTGTGAAAAAAAAGACTGGTGATTTTGGTCTTTCCTTTGGCGATTCAATCATTGGAGTAGAGTCCAAATTGAGGTTGCCTTCAGAAGATAGCTTAAAAACCTCTTTGTCTTGGGAAGATAGCCAAGAAGATCTGCCGAAAGCTAGCCAGGAGGTCCCGCCCTGGCGTTTGGTTCCTATCTACATTATTTTTTCTCTTGCTCTGATTTTGCTAGTAACACAGGCTTTCAAGCTGCAGATTATCGATGGCGCCAACTTTTTAAGTCAATCAGAAGGTAATCACGTTCAGGTGAGAATTAACCACGCACCTCGGGGTGTGATTTACGACCGCAACGGCAAAGTGTTGGTGCGCAACAGACCTGGCTTCCGTGTGGCTGCCCGCAGGATAGACTTACCGGAAAATTGGGAGAAAACCACCAACAAGCTAGCAAGTTTGCTTAGTGCGGATGAGACGGAGTTAGTAGCTAAAATCAAGGAAAGTAAAGAGGACTCAGTAACTTTGGCAAGTGAGCTTTCAAACGAACAAATTATTAGCTTAAGGGCTTCTGAAGAAGAATTTCCGTGGGTGGATATTGAGCTCAACCCTAGAAGAGAGTATCTCTACGGACCGCCAGCGGCAGCTCTACTTGGATACACTGGGGAGGTGGGGGAAGAAGATTTAAAATCAACAAAATCAACTCCTTACTCAGGAGGTGACCAGATTGGAAGATCAGGTGTTGAAGCTAGCTTCGAAGACAGCTTAAGGGGCGCGAACGGTTATAGTCTTGTAAAAGTCGACTCTGAAGGCAAGAAGCAAGGGTTACTTTTCGAAACCAAAGCAGTTGCCGGTGGGGACATCACCTTAAGTATTGATATTGATTTGCAGAAACTTGTCTACGACACGCTCTCAGAAACCCTGAGCAGTAAAGGTGGTAGTGGTGCAGCCGCAGTAGTGACCGATCCCAAAAGCGGAGAAATCTTAGCTATGGTCAGTCTGCCTTCCTACGATAACAACCTTTTTACTAAACCCCTAAAGCTCCAAGTGTACCAACAATTAGTCGACGACCCTGGGCACCTGCTTTTGAACCGAGCAGTCTCCTCAGCCCATCCGCCGGGATCAACCTTTAAATTAATTGTCGCCGTTGCTGGCTTAGAAACTGGGCTGGTTGCCAAAAACACTAAGATCTTAGATACGGGTTTTATACAGCGCGGAGACGTAACTTTCAGTAACTGGTTGTGGTTAGACCATCAGAAAACTGAAGGGGAAATTGGGTTAGTGCGGGCTATTGCTCGTTCCAACGACACCTTCTTTTATTTATTAGGAGAAAAACTGGGGGAAGAGAGGATTGCGCAGTTTGCCTCTTTGTTTGGTTTGGGAGAAAAAACTGGGGTTGAGTTGCCGGGTGAGGCTGCTGGGTTGGTACCCACCGCAGCCTGGAAAGAAAAAACTTATGGGGAAATCTGGTACCCCGGAGAGACCATCAACTACGCCATCGGTCAAGGTTATTTACAGGTGACGCCAATACAGTTAAATCAAGTTACGGTGATTTTAGCTAACGGCGGAACTCTAATTGCTCCGACTTTAATACACAACGGCCAGATGAAGACGAAGGCTGCTGTGGTAACCAATCCCGAAACTTTAGCGCTGGTTCGGGAAGGAATGTACCAGAACACTGTTGGCGATGGTAACGTCTCCTTTCTATTTAACAGCTACAAGATTAAAACTGCCGGCAAAACTGGTACTGCCGAATCCGGTGATGAAAACGCTAAACCGCACGCTTGGTACACTGCCTTCGCGCCTTATGAGGCACCACAAATTGCGGTCACGGTTTTAGTCGAAAGAGTGGGGCATGGTAGCGAGGTTTCTGCTCCAGCGACCAAAAAGATTTTTGAATGGTGGTTTGCTAATCGAGGGAAATGAACAAAGACTTGCCTTTTTACGTTGCGCTTTCTGAGGCACCAGGCATTGGCCCGGGCCGTTTTAAGGTTTTGATTGAGCATTTTAAAAAGGCGGAGAAAGTTTGGAAAGCTTCTGATAAACTGCTGGCGGAAATCCTTACCAAGAAGATTTTTGAAGAATTTGACCAGTTTCGTCAGAGTGTTGATCCGGACAAAAAGCTAGCAGAACTTGAAGACAAAAAAGTTAAAATTCTCACTCTTTTAGATCTGCACTACCCAGAGCGATTAAAAGAAATCCATTTTTCTCCACCAGTTCTTTACTATAAAGGTGATTTTACAAAAGCTGACAATTTGGCTTTGGCGGTCGTTGGTAGCCGCAAAATTACTGCTTACGGCCGGGAAGTAACTGAAATTTTGGTAGAGCAACTCACTCATGCCGGCCTAACGATTGTTTCTGGTTTGGCCAAAGGCGTTGACAGCTTAGCACACAAAGCTGCTCTTGAAGCTGGTGGACGCACGCTTGCTGTTTTGGGTAGTGGTTTGGACGTTATTTACCCGCCGGAAAACGTTAAGCTAGCTTCCGAAATTATTAAACACGGGGCTCTGGTTTCAGAATTTCCACTCGGAACTCAACCGCTAGCGAGTAATTTTCCTGCTCGAAATCGGATCATCTCTGGACTCGCGCTAGGAGTGTTGGTGACCGAAGCAGATGAGAATTCCGGTTCTCTAATTACCGCTTCTCTTGCCTTAGAACAGAACCGGGAGGTTTTTGCTGTCCCCGGACCGATTTATTCCAGACTTTCTCATGGCCCGTCTTTATTAATTAAACAAGGAGCAAAACTGGTGACTAACGCCCAAGACGTGCTCGACGAACTCAATTTGGACTTGGAGGTAAAATCTCAAGAAGCGCGGGAAGTTTTGGGTGATTCAACCGAAGAAACAACCATCTTAAAGGTTTTGGAGAGTGGGAGTAAGCATGTTGATCAAATTATTCGAGAAAGTGGTTTTGCTTCTCAGCAACTAGCTGGTTTACTCACGACAATGGAATTAAAAGGCAAAGTTAGGAGTCTCGGTGGGGGAAATTACACCATCAGCCGCTGATCTACTGACCTGACAGGGTTTGATCCTGTCACAAAGATGATTGCCTATTTACAAAATCTGCTTAGAGAGTTTAAACTCTCGCAGCAACTTTCTTGATATAGCTCTCAATAAATTGCTACACTTAGAAAAGTCATGCCAAACCCACTGATTATTGTCGAATCTCCAACTAAAGCTCGCACTTTGAGTCGTTTTTTAGGCGAGAGCTATAAAATTGAAGCCTCCATGGGGCACGTGCGCGATTTGCCCAAAGCCAAACTTGGAGTGGATGTTGAGCACGATTTCGAACCCCAGTACGTAATCCCCACTGATAAACGCAAAACTGTTGAGAAACTTAAAGAGCTAGCCAGTAAAGCTTCGGAAGTAATTCTCGCCACCGATCCTGATCGTGAAGGAGAGGCAATTGCCTGGCACGTTGGTTATCTTACCAATGGTAAGGGAGAGTCTAAGCTAAAAAGAATTGTCTTTCACGAAATTACTGAAAGCGCCATTAAAGAAGCGATGAAAAAGCCCCGCCATCTTGACATGCAACTGATTGATGCCCAGCAGGCAAGAAGAGTCTTAGATCGTTTGGTGGGCTACAAACTTTCTCCCTTGCTGTGGTTTAAAGTCAAAAAAGGCTTATCGGCTGGTCGAGTCCAATCAGTCACGGTCCGTCTGATTGTTGATCGGGAACGGGAAATTGAAAAGTTTACTCCAGTTGAATATTGGGAAATTATTGCCTTATTAGTCAGGGGTAAAGCTCAATTTGAGGCGACTCTTATCCAGAAAGCTGGTAAGAAAATTGATCTTAAGACTGAGAAAGAGGCAAAAAGGGTTGTCAGCGATCTTGAGAAAGCTACTTACACGGTTTCTAAAGTAGAGCAAAAGGATATTAAAAAATCACCTTACCCGCCGTTTACCACTTCAACCATGACCCAGGCAGCTGCCAACCGCTACGGCTACACTTCCAAGAAAACCATGAAACTTGCCCAAGATCTTTACGAGGAAGGGTTTATCACTTACCACCGGACTGACTCTTTGAATTTATCAGCCTCAAGTTTAACTGAAGCTCGCAAGTTTATTGCCGAAAATATTGGTAAAGACTATTTGCCGTCAAGTGCAAGAGTTTATAAAACACGCTCCAAAGTTGCCCAAGAGGCTCATGAGGCGGTCCGCCCCACTAACGTGGGAATGCCAAATTCCAAAATCCAAATGACAAATGATCACAAAAAACTCTATAAATTGATCTGGGATCGGTTTGTGGCTAGCCAAATGGCAGATGCGGTTTATGATCAGATTTCTCTGGACATTACCGCTGATCAATATCTACTCAGAGCCAGCGGTTCGTTGATTAAGTTTGCGGGTTGGCTCAAAGTTTACGGTCGGGAAGAGGGAGATATTGTTGAAGAAAAGAAAGTCCCAGCGCTTTTAGAGGGTGATAAAGTGGACTTAAAAGAACTTACCCCGAGTCAACATTTTACTCAACCCCCACCCCGTTACACCGAGGCTTCATTAATTAAGGCTCTTGAAGAAAGAGGCATAGGAAGGCCGAGTACTTACGCACCAATTATTTCGACAATTCTGGATCGCAACTATGTGGAACGGGAGGAGCGCAAATTCCGGCCCACACCGCTCGGAGTAGCGGTTAATGACTTTTTAGTGAAAAACTTTCCCACTCTGCTTGATTTTGACTTTACGGCTCGGATGGAGGACGAACTTGACGAAATTGCTAACGGAACAGTGAAGTGGGTTCCAATAATTTCTGAGTTTTACAAGCCCTTTGCCGAGCATTTAGAGACAGTTTTCAAAGAAAGCGAGAGAGTCAAAGTAATCGCTGAACTCACCGATGAAAAGTGTCCGGAAGGCCATTCTTTGGTAATTCGCTACGGTCGGTTTGGAAAATTCTTAGCTTGTGAAAAGTTTCCAGAGCATAAGTTCACCAAAAGTTATGAAGAAAAAGTTGATGCCCTCTGTCCGGAAAGTGGCCACCCAGTAGTTGTCCGCCGCACAAAAAGGGGCCGACCCTTCTTCGGTTGCAGCGGTTACCCTAAATGTAAATGGATGAGCTGGAAAAACCCCGCTCTTGAAAAACAAGAGCAACCCCAAACCCCCAACCCCAGCTAAAATACACCACGTAAACTTGACTATTAACCTATAGTGTGGTATAATTACCCACAAATCAGTTGAAAAGTAGCCTGAGAGGAGAAAGGAGAATGGCTACAATGGTTAGTATGTCTCCAGTGGCTCTTGAAACTCGAATTGAGGAGTTTCTGGAAAGCTGGGGGAAAGTCGTTATCCGGACCCAGAATTCGCTTTACATCCTAAGGCGCTTAGGTCCCGACGACTACCAGCTCCAAAAGGTCTCGGAGAACGGGGGGAGGTTTAAGCCTCTAGAGCAAAAGAGGTGTTTCGACTGGCACTTCGAGGCGGTTGGACCTCTCTTTCGCCTAGAACTCTTTGATAAGACTGGGAGCAAGTTGATGCACACATCTCCAGTGCACATGTTCTCGGTTCAGGTCGTAGAGTCTTAGGCGAGAACCCAAAACTCGATTTGTAAGGAGAAAGTGAGTAATCACTTTGCTTATGCCAGATTCGTCAAAAAGCGGACTGCTCCTTCAACGGCTGCAATTGACTTGCCTCTACGTGGCGCAGCTAGATAACCAACTAAGTAGTCAGAAATTATTTGGGTGTAAACCCGAAAGGAGTAACAGATGAAGTTGCTGAGCAATTTGGTCGCCAAGCCGATCGTTCGTATCGGTGCGGTCGTGACCTTCATCGTCGGCGCCTACCTCGTTCTGACGAGCTAGATCCGTCTGGGGAGCACCTAAAAATCCGGCAAGAGCCTAAACCCTTGCCGGACTCTCTCGAGTTTGTGACAAAAGTCGCAAGTTTAAGAGAGCTGTTGGAAAAAGAAAGGAGAAAGGAATGGCAAAAGCGCCAGAAAGTTATTTCGTTAAGACAACTAACGTTGTCATCGACGAGCACTCTGGAAGTGTTGCCGCAGAAGGAATTGGCCCAGCGGCATTTGGACGTCGGTTCTTTCTACTCTCTGGTTTAACGGAAGAGGCACTTCAGCACTTTACCGCACCAGAACCTGTCTTCTGGCGACAATCAGATGCCAGAGGTTGGGAAATTTCCTTTCTGGAGCAGCACAACGAGATAAAAGTTGAGCTTCCAGAGAGATTCACTTACGAGATTCTTTAGACTAACAGCTTGCCCGTCAAGATTTTCGCAAGGAAATCTAGTCGGGTTCTCTTAAGCCCAGTTGAAACCAAGTGGATTTAAGAGGGAAGTTGAAAACTTTCAACTTCTTAATAAAAAGCGATCGTTAGTTACCAAAAGGAGAGTAACAAAGGTGACAACGGAACTAGCGCTGGCAGTGCTCATGCTGCTTCTGGTCGGGTATATTATCTACTCAGCTAGACCCGGGCCAGACGAGGACCCGCTGGACGCCAACATCAACCAGATGCTGGCCAACTAGGAGCAACAAGCCAGCAAAAGGCGAGGGAGAAAGACTAAGTAAGTTCTAACTCCCTCGCCCTTCCACACTTGTTTTTGGCAAAAGTCAAGAATAGTTGTGGTAGAGAATTAAGGAAGGAGAGATGAAATGTTATCAAGGGGATTAGCTCTAGGAGCGATCCTAGCTGCTTTCACACTTGGACTTTTGTGGGTTCAAGATCACACGGAGCTACAGGACGCCCAGGAACAACTGGCGACCGCCTGCGCTTGGATTGAGTTTGACAAAGGGGCTAGTTCCATCGTTCAAGAACTGTTCGATGAGGAAAGGGAAAAGCTAGCTCAGCTCCGTCAGCAGTTTGGAATTCCCACTCCAACTCCAGAACCGACTCGGTTTGGAATTGCCGCAGAACATGTGCCGCCGGAACCAAAGTGTCCAGAGAACTAGCTAAGGCGAGGGAGAAAAGACTTAAAAACCAATTCTCCCTTGTCTCACCACAATTGTTTATAAATGTTAAAATTTGTAGATAGTTGTGGGGGAACAAGTAAAGGAGAGAAAAATGAGCAGTAAGCAACTGTTGGCGGTGGTAGCGTTGATGCTTGTCATCACTGCCATTGCCTTGGCAGGAGTCTTGAGTTCGTCTACAAAGTCAGTGCCAATACCGACGACTGAAGCGAAACTCTCACCAGAAACCGTTATCGAACGGTTTGATCGGGTCAACGCCGACTACTCCTATGGTAGGGCTACTCCACGGGAGCTACTAACCATTACTAGTGAGTTGGTGAGATCTTTCCGGAGAGACGGCAGCCCAAACAGAAACCAAGATGTAGCGGCCCGTCTGAAACACGTACCAGAAGTCCTCGCTGATGTAGTTCTCGTGGATCCCAGCGACAAGGATGCCCTTCTTGCAATTGGGATCGCCCTCGACGAATGGCAGGCTAATCAAGGTAACGCAACCCATTCCTGCGTGGCAAGCTCAGCGCGTCTCGAAAACGGCAAAATGGTCGTTACTGGAACGACAACAACCTGTTAGACTAAGCTCTTCGTGGAAACTACCCCCGCCCTACGGAGAGCTTCTCTATTTTAGTTAGGGAGAGGACTCAGCCTTGATATCGATTTTGTTTTCAATCGAGGTCTTATTGGAAGAAGAGGAGGAGCTATTTTCGCAATCAACCTTGATATTTATATCTCCACTAGATTTTTCATCGATAGTCACTTGGTCAGCTGGGACAACTTCCGTCACACCGTTCTTGGTTACGGTACAAGTCCCGGATCCAGAGCTGGGATGATCCACCTCACCTTGAACAGAATTGTTCATATCGACCTTGACTGAATTTTCTCCATTTTCGTCTTTGTCAGCAGCTTCCTCAGTCACCTCGGGCTCTTTGGTAGAGCTTTTTTCGTTAACTAAAAGAGGGTTGGGGATAGTTAAAAGTAAAAGAAACCCAAAGATAAAAAGTATCGGGAAAGATTTTAGAAAGACTTTGCTGTCCAACATACTTGTGGGATTATCTCTCAAGTCTTTAGATAAGTCAAAATTAAAGATTGCTTGGCTTTTCAGTGTATAATAATGAACAATCTTGTGGAAAGGAGACAAAAATGTCAGACGGGCCCCCGCCTTCGTCTGAAGTTAGTTGCCAGGAGGTTAGAGAGAAAGCTGATGCTGTTTCCGCTGCCATCAACCGGTTTCGTGAACGTCAGATAAGTCCCCCTAAGGCTTTGCGGCCATTGCTATTTCACTTGGTGACTTGTGGTGACTGTAGAGCCCAGATGCCGCGTCTGGTAAAAAACTACAAAGGATTTCCTCCCAGACCAGATTTTGACCGGCTTCTGGCACAAATAAGGGTTGTTTAATAAACAGCCCTTTTCTTTTTTTGATACCTTTTGAACCACTTTCAAAAAACCTCCTTAGCTGGTAATATTTCTTTGTAAAGGAGGACCTCCGCTTACTTAAGGAGCGTGCCGTCCAAAATGATTCTCTCCGATCGCGATATAAAAGACTACATTGCCAGGGCCAAAATTAGTATCACTCCTGCTCCAGACTTTGAGAAACAACTTGGCAGTTGTTCGGTTGATTTTCATCTAGGCAACACTTTCAAGATTTTTAACCATTCTAAATATCCTTACATCGATCCGCGCAGCCCGACCCTTTCTTCGGAGTTAATGAAAGACATTAACGTTCCTGTGGGTGAAGCTTTTATCATGAGGCCGGGAGAATTTTGTTTAGCGACAACAGTAGAGAATTTGAAGCTTGACAATGATTTACTTGGAAGGCTAGAAGGAAGAAGCTCGTTGGGGAGAATTGGGATTATTGTCCATTCAACCGCAGCTCGTTTTGACCCGGGTTGGGACGGGGTGCCGGTCTTGGAACTGGGTAATATCGGCGTTTTGCCCGTTGCCTTGTATCCGGGAATGAAAATTTGCTCATTTACTTTTGAACAACTTTCAAGCCCAAGCCAGGTACCCTACACCAAAAAGAAAAGTGCCAAATACGCGGGTCAAAAAGGACCAGATGCTAGCCGAATTGCTCAGGAATTGAGTAACGAACCTGTTCGTTACGTTAAACATGGTAAAAAGTCGGTGAGGATTTAAAAAAAAATGGTTCTTTCTGGAAAGACGATCAAAAAATTAATTAAAGAGGGTAAGGTAAAAATCAACCCTTACGAGCCAGGTGCTGTTGGAGCGGTAGCCGTGGATCTACATTTGGACGAAACTGCGCTCAATCCGGACAACGGAAAAGAAGTTAGTCTACAAGATTTTCACCTTTCTTTGGACGAATTTTATCTAGCGCAAACCCTAGAGTTTGTTGAGTTGCCGCCGAACCTTTTGGCGAGGATTGTGCCCAGATCGTCACTAGCTCGTTTAGGGGTGTTGGCAACTTTTGATGCGGATATTCTGCCGCCAAATTACGCTGGTAAGCCAATTTTAACCCTCAAAAACTTGTCCAAAAAACCAGTTTTACTCAAACCCGGGCTTGCGGTTGCGCAGATTATGTTCGAACAAGTAGACAAACCCGTAGAAGGGTATAAAAGTCGGTACGACCACAAAAAGATTGAGCAGTCTAAGCTTTGCGAGGACATTGATAAGATGAAGGAGAAAGTCTAAATGTCGATCCGAACAGAAAAATGGCCCATACTTTATGAGAACATCTTGCGGGTTGGGGACCCGAAACAATCCATTGGTGTAGTTACTTTGTGGACAGAACGGGATGTGATTAAAGACTCGCTTAATAAGAAGGATTATGCGGCAGTAGGTAATTTATATTCCCCGGCTGGCATTAACCACATGATGCGCAATATTTTTGCTAACCCTTCGATCCGACATTTAATAATGTGGGGAAGCGACATGTCTGGGTCTGGTTCATCTCTGCGTAACTTTATGGAAAAAGGCATTGATGAAGATTACAAGATCGTTGACGCCGCTGGCGAAATTGAAAAGGAAATTCCTCGCAACGTTGTCCAAGAATTTAGAGATAAGGTGGAATTAATTGATATGCGGGGTAAACCCAAAGAAGAAGTGGTAAAACGTGTGAAAACTTTCAAAAAAGAGGCGCCCTTTCGGGATAAAGCAGAGGTCTTTCCGGCCGCCCAAAAGCAAGTTAAGACCTGGCCTTCGGAACAAGTAAGTTTTCGGATCGAAGCCCCAACTGTTGCCCAAACTTGGCTGAAGGTTTTGAACATGGTAACCAAGTACGGTCGAGTGAAATCAACTCGTTATTCGACCACCAACGAACTTAAAGAGATCATTAACCTCAACGCTATTGTTACCCAGGAGGATCCGGACAACGAGTATTTTCCAGAGTATTTACCTTTTTCTACAGCCGAGCTTAAAGCTTACTACCCAGAATGGATGACTGCCAGACGTATTCCCGGTACGGCTTACAATTACGGGGACAGGATGCGCAATATGGATAGTATCAATCAGATTGAAGAAATTAAGAAACTACTACAGAGCCGGCCGGACAGCAAAAAAATGATTGCCTCTTTGTACAACGTGAAAGTGGACTGGGCAGCGGCTAACACTGGCGATACACCTTGTATTACTCAAATCATTTGCGGAGTGCAGGATAAAAAATTATTTATGACCGTGCACGTTCGTTCCCAAGATATGTTTCACGGTTGGCCGCGCAACATGTTTGCCGCCCGTAAACTGCAGAAAGAAATTGCCGATTCCGGCGGTTACCCTTTAGGGAAACTGGCGATGATTACTCACAGCGCGCACATGTATTCTGATGATTGGAAAACTGCGGAACAAATCGTTGAAGATTGGTATTTGAAAGAACTTAAACATAAAGCCGGGTATCGGTTTGACGAGGACCCACGGGGAAACTGGTTGATTGATGTTGACCGGGAAAATGAGTTAATTACGGCTAAGCTTTTGACAGCGGATATGGCTACGGAACTAGCTTTTTTTCACGGAAAAACTGCCGAAGAAGTTGCCTACCAAATTGGGGATTGGGAGCTAGTACCCCTGACTTCTCACGCTGAAATTATCGGTATTGAGCTAGCCAAAGCCGAAGTAGCTCTCAATCAGGGTTTAATTTACCGCCAAGATCGACCGCTTGATTTTAACCAAAAGTTTGAGGCAGAAGTAGTGGTCAGCGAAAAAGTTGACACTCCGGTTCGTTACGTTAAAAAAGGGAAGAAATCAATACGAGTTTGAAATGTCTAGAAGTCCTACTTGGTCCTAAGTTCCTCCGAACTTGATACTTAATACTTCATACTTTATACTCTCCCCATCATGCATGGGCGGATGGTGGTTTTTGAAGGAATAGACGGTTCGGGAAAGTCAACGCAAGTCGACCTGCTTTTAAATTACCTCAAAAATAAAAGAAAAAAGTTTAGTTACTATAAATTTCCCCAGTATGAGGCCACTTTTCATGGCAAAACTGTGGCTAAGTTTTTACGAGGAGAACTAGGATCAATTAACCAAGTCAACCGCTATTTAATATCGCTGGCTTATGCCCTAGACCGAGCCAGCGTCAAAGATGCTATCTATAGAGACCTAAATAAAGGTAAATTAGTCATTTGCGATCGCTACGTTTCTGCTAGTCGCGCCCATCACGGCGCGAAATTTTCGGCTGCCAAACGGAAAGAATTCTTAAAATGGCTAGATGAGCTTGAGTACGACATAGACCAAATGCCAGTTGAGGATTTAACCCTTCTGCTAGATATCCCTGTCAACGTTTCTTTTAACCTGCAAAAGAATAAGAAAAAAGATATTCACGAAGCCGATAGCGCTTACATGGAAGAGGTTCGGGAAGTTTATTTGAACTTGGCCAAGCGTGATAAACATTGGGTAGTGGTCAACACTGTTGAGGACGACCAACTGCGTTCTCCAGAGTCAATCCACCAAGAAATCCTCTCCATCCTCAAAAACCGCCATTACATCTAGCTAGCGGTTGACTTTCTCTGGTATACTCATTTTCGTACTAATTACACACACCTGAGCTTTTAAAGTCCTCTAGTTGCGAAAGCTTTTTCCAACTAGCTTTCAGGTGGAGGTCAAAAAGGACTTAAACTAAATATGTCGAAGTTACCATCTCTAAAAGAATTACTTGAAGCTGGTGTTCATTTTGGACACGAGTCACGGCGCTGGAACCCAAAAATGGCACCCTATATTTTCGGAACTAGGGAAAAAATCCACGTTATTGACCTAGAAAAAACTGAAAAAGCTTTAGAAGAGGCAGTTGATTTTGTTACCGACCTAGTCTCTAAAGGTGGCACTTTAGTAATGCTCTCAACAAAGCGTCAGGCCCAGGAGATTGTAAAAGCAGAAGCCCAAAGAGTTGGCGCTTTTTATCTTACTAATCGCTGGCCTGGCGGTTTATTCACTAATCACGACGAAGTGGCCAAAACAGTGGCAAAAATGACTGAGCTCGAGGAAAAGTCCAAAGATGAAACTTACACTAAACGCGAACAGCTCTTGATGGTCCGCAACTTGGAAAAAATTGAGCAAACTTTGGGTGGAATTCGCGGTCTTGAAGGTTTGCCTGATGCTATCTTTGTCGTTGACTCTCGTAAAGAAAACAATGCGGTCCTTGAGGCTAGAAAAATGGGAGTGAAAATTGTCGCGATGGTGGATAGTAACAGCGATCCAACTAAAGTTGACTACCCAATACCCTCCAACGACGATGCTATTCGCTCCATTTCTTTGATTGTCAAAACCATTGCGGATGCCTACGAAGAAGGTAAGGGGTTAGCCGAGAAGAAGAGAGTTGCCGATGAGAAGAAAGCAGCTAAAGAAGAAGCCAAAGCAGCCAAAGAAGCGGAAGATGAAGCTGTAAAGGTTGAAGAAGAAGCGGCAATTGAAAAAGCCGAAGAGCTCGAAAAAGAGGCAGTCCGCGAAGAAACGGAAAGCATAAAAGCTAAAAACGAAAAGTTGATCAAGGAGGAAGTCAAACCATGACCGAAATTAGTGCTGAAGAAGTTAAGAAGTTAAGAGAAGAGACTGGTGCGCCTGTTATGGACGTGCGCAAAGCATTACTGGAAGCGAGTGGTGATCACGAAAAAGCTAAGGAAATACTTAAAGCCAAGGGTGAAGCTTCTGTTGCCAAACGCGCAGAACGCGAAACTGTTCAAGGTGTAATTGAAACTTATATTCACGCTGGCGGCAAAGTGGGTTCAATGGTTTATTTAGCCTGCGAAACTGATTTTGTTGCCAAAACAGATGAGTTTAAAACTTTGGCAAAAGAACTATCTATGCAAGTTGCTGCCATGAACCCAACAAGTGTAGATGAACTTCTACAGCAAGAATATATTCGAGATCAGGGTAAAATTGTTAAACAGTTGGTGACTGAGGTTATTGCTAAAACTGGTGAGAATATTCGAGTCATGCGTATTGCCCGTTTTTCCCTCGGAGAGTAATATCTAATCTATGGAGCAGTTAATTGCTGGAGCACGGCAAAAGATGCAAAAGGCGGTTGAGCATTTGCTAGAAGAACTTCTAAGCGTTCGTTCTGGCCGCGCAGCCCCAAGTTTGCTTGAAGGCATTAAGGTTAGTGCTTATGGTAATCAGATGGCCCTTAGAGAGTTAGCTGGAATTAACGTTCCTGAGCCCAGGCTTTTGGTGGTCCAGCCTTGGGATCAAAACAACACGGATGCGATCGCAAAAGCAATTCGGGAGTCCCAAATGGGTTTTAACCCCATTGTGGAAGGCAATATTATCCGCGTCGCCGTTCCAAGTTTGACTGAGGAGAGACGGGCCGACTTAATTAAAATTGTCAGTGAAAAAGGTGAGACAGCAAGAGTTTCCATACGTTCGGTTCGCCGTGAAGTAATGGAGGAAATTGACAAAAGTGAGAAGGCCGGAAAAATTTCCAAAGATGATGCCAAACGCCATTCGGAAGCTGTCCAAAAGTTAACCGACGAGATGGTTGGGGAAGTTGACAAAGTTTCGAGAAACAAAGAAGCAGAGCTAAAGGAAATCTAGATGGATCTAATTATTCCTGTACTAATTGGAATAGCAGTTTTAAGTTTCCTGGTTTTTGTCCACGAGGCCGGGCATTTCCTGGCAGCTAAACTTTTTGGTGTGAAGGTTGAGGAGTTTGGCTTCGGCTTTCCTTTTCCGGGTAAGATTTGGTCAGTAAAAAAGGGTGAAACAACCTATTCGATCAATTGGTTGCCGGCGGGTGGTTTTGTAAAACTTTATGGGGAAGAATCTGGCTCTGCGCGTGGCCCTAGAGCTTTCACTTCAAAACCGGTTGGTGTGCGCATTATTATTGCTGCTGCCGGTGTGATCGTCAACATAGCTCTGGCGGTCATACTTTTCACCATTCTTTTGGCGGCAAGCAGTTTTAAGGCCGATTTTGATTTGCAAATACCAAACCAATTTCCTTTTGGTAAACAAACCAATTATGTCCTGATTACTGGCGTGGAAGAAGGTTCTCCTGCCCAGATGGCGGGCTTGAAGTTCGGCGACAAAATCTTGTCTCATGATGGTCAGCGTGTAAATTTCGTTGAGGACCTTCAAGACCTAGTTGAGGTAAATAAAGGCAAGCCCCTTAGTTTACTAGTCGAAAACATCAAGGAAGATAATCAACTTCGGGTGGTGAACGCTGTACCGAGAATTGATCCCCCAGAGGGTCAGGGAGCCCTTGGATTAGGTTTAGCTCAGGGTGCAACGGTTGCCTATGAAAGTTTTGCTGAAAGGCTTTTTTCCGGAGTTTTACACTCAGGCAATATGTTGCAGTACCAGTGGGTAGGAATGAAAACTATTTTTGGTAAGGCCTTTGAGCAAGGCTCCCTTGAACCAATTGCCAGTCAATCTTCCGGACCAGTCGGAATTGTGGCAGTCTTAGGAGTAATTGTGCAAAATGCTGGTACTGAATCGGTGCGAATTCTGTTAACTTTAACTGCCTTCATTAGTCTGGTTTTAGGTGTGGTGAACATTCTGCCGATTCCCGCTATGGATGGGGGAAGGTTGTTCTTTTTCGCCCTTGAAGCAGTGCGGGGCAAAAAAGTTAGCCCTAAAGTAGAGAACTTAGTTCACAGCATTGGTTTTGTAGTCCTCATTTTTCTTTTCCTCCTCATTACTTTCAACGACGTAGTCAAAATCTTCACCGGCCGCATCTTCGGTTGACCCCACTTGATACTTAATTCCCGCTAATTTATACTTTCCACTATAACGACCAGAATGTTGTTTCTGAGAAACTATTAATTAATATTACGGTCGATATTTTCGATAAGAATCAAAAATGAGACAAGGCAGCCTTTTTGGAAAAACTTCTCGGCAGGCTCCAGCCGAGGCAACGGCGATTTCCCACCAATATTTAGTTCGCGGTGGCTTTATCGACCAGTTGATGAGCGGGGTTTACACTTTTTTGCCTTTAGGCTTGCGCGTCCTCAAGAAAATTGAAAACATTATTCGGCATGAGATGAACGCTCTCGGCGGCCAGGAAATTTTGATGCCAGCTTTATCCCCAAAGAATTTGTGGGAGGAGACTGGCCGTTGGACCACGATTGACCCACCTTTATTTAAATTCAAAGACCGGCACGACAAAGAAATTGCTTTAGGGCCAACTCATGAAGAAGTAATCACTGACCTTGTGCGCAGACGGGTCCAAAGCTACAAAGACCTGCCGTTCTCCCTTTACCAAATCCAAACTAAATTCCGCAACGAAGTGCGTTCTACCGGTGGTTTATTGCGCGTGCGAGAATTTTCCATGAAAGATCTTTACAGTTTCCACGCAACTCAAGAGGATTTAGACAACTTTTTTGAGAAAGTTGTTAGTGCGTATGAGAAAATCTTTGCTCGTGTAAATCTAAAACCGATTATCGCCAAAGCCTCTGGTGGGACGATCGGCGGAAGTGTTACTTACGAATTTCAAGTACCGACTAAAGTTGGAGAAGATACTGTCTACGTCTCGGATGAAAACGGTGAAGCTTATAATAAAGACTTACTTGAAGAAATTTCTGAGGGTAAAAAGGGTAAATTTGAGCAGATTCAAGCGGTCGAGGCCGGACAAGTTTTTCAACTGGGAGCCAAGTATTCTGAGGCCATGGGTGCAAACTTTGTGGAAGCCGACGGAACCGAAAAGCCAATTTTAATGGGTTGCTACGGAATTGGTTTGGGGCGGTTGCTGGCCACAATTGTTGAAGTTTTTAACGATGAAAAAGGCATTGTTTGGCCTGAGAGTGTTGCTCCGTTTGCGGTCCACTTACTTTCTTTAGGTGGAGAAAAAGAAGTTACGAAAGCCTCTGAAGAAATTTATGAAAAGCTTTTGAAAAAAGGTACTGAAGTTTTGTTTGACGACAGACAAATGAGTGCCGGTGAAAAACTTGCCGACAGTGACCTGATTGGTATACCTGAGCGCTGGATCGTCAGCGAAAAATCTCTTAAAGAAGAAGCAATTGAAGTCAAAAACCGCGGTGAGGAATCTACAAAACTCGTAAAAATTACCTCTATATAGTTTAAGTAAATAGCTTGATTATTAGTCTAAATTAACAAAACTCTACAGTTGACTAATACTAATATAATAATTATATTAGTAATTATGACGAGGGTTTCAAAGACACCATTAAAGAAGTCCGTTTGGAATCAGGTTAATGAAACATTTGCTCAAGTTTTAGCTTCCAGTAATCAAGCTCAGATTGAAGATTTTTTGCAACGTTTTCTCACTAAAGAAGAAAAAGGAATGTTGGCCAAAAGATTGGGTCTTTATTTAATGATTGTAGGTGGGTATTCAGAAACAGAAGTTAAAGAGGCCTTAAAAGTCAGTTACGAAACCTTTCGACAAGCTAAGAACTATTTAGATTCCTCAGATGAATTCAGCAAATTCTTGTCCAAGACAGCAAAGTTTTCAAATAAAGATAAGACGAGCAAATTACTAAGATTTGTTGAAACTGCACTAAAAGCTAAAACTAACACTCAGGCACGGGCAAAACTTTCTTCAGGAAATTTTTAGAAAATGAAAGAGGCTCGGTGTGCGGCGCGACCACTAGTGTGGGGGAGAGAACACACCGAGCCTAAGGTAGAGAAAGGGCCGACTGTTAAGGACAAGCTGAAGACACAAACCTCCAGACCCGTGACAAATTAGGTTCTTCTTGTCCCGACCCTCGCTCACGTTTTGGTCCTGATGGAGAAAGGTTTGAGTTGATCTCTTGCGCTCCTCCTTGAGCTTACACGTACCGCTTTCCCTGCTGCGGCTTAAGATACACTCAACTAAACTTTCTCCACCAGTAAGTAAATTATAACTTATCCTTTTTAAGTAAACAAGCAACCCACTGTCGGAAGGTTGACAAACCCATAGTGAGAATAGTAAACTTAATCCACTAAAAACTCAGAGGAGGTGGATCAGAAAAGTGTCCTTACTCCCAACCAAGGGAGTCAAGGAGGACGAAGAAACGCAAGGATTAGCGTATCCCAAAGTGTTCTCTGACAGTGCGGGGAGGGTTGGAGTCAATTTCGGGCTCGGTAAACTGGCTTACATCTACCCTGACTACGGTCTAGGGAAGACTGTCCGCCAGATCCTCGCTAAACAGGAACACTAGAGTTAAAAGCTCCCATTGATCAATCTTTCAGTGGGAGTTTTCTTTTGGCTTGTTTGCTAATTGACTTGTTAATTACTTAACAATAGAATGAAAAACACTGAATAGATAAAAGGAGGTGAATTTTTTATGACCGAAGGACAATGGAATGAGCACTCCGACCACATGGAAGGACACATTACCTGGCCAGCTACCAAAGAAGCTATTGTCGCGGCTTGTAATGGGGAAGATGTTCCCGCTGAAGTTCTCGATGATGTGAAGAACAATCTCGCCGAAGGCACTTACAACTCTTCAGACGAGGTAAAAGCAGCTTTAGTTCATTAAATTTGACTTTCAAAAAGGAAAAACGGCTTCGTGCAACTTTCACCGAGCCGTTTTTCTATTGGTAAGAGAAACGACTAAATTTGTTTTTCCTGCCGAAAAAGAGTAAAATGCCTCGATGGCTCGCTTTGTTGATTTGCACACTCATACTGTCTATTCCGACGGTGGTTTAACGCCGAACCAACTAGTGGTTGAGGCAAAAAAAGCCAAGCTCTCGGCAATTGCGGTTACTGATCACGATAACACTAAAGCCACTGAGGTAGCTACCCTGAAAGGTCAAGAGCTAGGGGTTGAAGTTGTACCAGCAGTGGAAATTACTGCCTACATTGACTCACGTAACGACCTGCATATTCTAGGGTATTTCATTGACCCGAGAAACCACATTTTACAGAAAAAACTTGAATTTTACCAAAAGGAAAGGGAGAGAGTAGCCAAGGAAATAGTTGAGAACCTCGAACAACTTGGCTACAAAATTACTTTTAAAGATCTTAGAGATACAACTAAGGGTACGATTGTCAAACCGCACATCGCTAGTGTAGTTATTAGTAAAAAAGAAAATGAAGAGAAGTTAAAAAAAGATTTCGGGGAAATACCCTCAACAGGGGGCTTTATTGAGAAGTATTTAAACCCGGATGGCCCTGCTTACTCGCCACGAAATGCAGCCACACCAAAAGAGGCGCTTGATTTAATTCACGGAGCTGGTGGTTTGGCAGTTTTGGCACATCCCTGCTGGAACTTAACTGAAAAGATTAAAAGCCGACTTATTTTTGCTGATCACTGGGTCAAAACTTTGGTTGGTTTGGGTTTAGATGGCATCGAAGTTTGGGCTCACCGTGACAGTGTTGAAGATACCAAAAAGTGCGTGGAGCATTTTGAAGTTCTCGCGGACAAGTACAATTTAGTTAAAACCGGTGGGAGCGATTTTCACGGTTTTGGAAGCGCTGGGAAAAATTTAGGGTTTGAAGATTTTTACCTGAAAGTGCCTTATGAGGTTTTAGAAAACCTAAAGAAAAGAGTAGCAAGTAGAAAGTAATAGGTAATAAGCAAAAGAAGTTTTATGAATGGTTGTTTGTTTTGCAAAATTATAAAAGGCGAGATTCCGACTAAGTTCGTTTATCAGGACAGAGAAATTGTTGTTTTTGCTGACATTAAACCAAAAGCAAGGGTACACTTACTAGTAGTACCAACCCTGCACATAAAGAGCTTTTTAGACTTATCAGTCAAGAATTTTTCTCTGTTGACAAAAATGGTAAAAGTGATACAAAGATTAATAAGAGAGCAAAAAATTGGAGGCTCGTATCACTTAGTTATCAACGGTGGGGCGAGACTTGAGGTGTCGCATTTACATTGGCACTTGCTAGGCGATTAGTTGTAAGGTCAGGAGGTGTTTTTATTCTAAATGACTATAGTTAGAGCGCAAGAGGGAGAACCAGTTGAGGTTCTAATCCGAAAATTCAATAAAAAAGTTCTGTCCGACGGAATTCTCAATGAACTCAAAAAACGTGAGTTTTACGAGAAGCCTTCTGTCGTGCGCAAACGTGAGGCCAAAGAGCGCCGGCGTCTGATGATGGCCCGAGCCAGAAGAGGCGAATAATATGGCGCTTGACGTTCGCGCCACCGTTGAACCTCACTACCCAATTCGACGATCCCAAATTATAAAGACTGCTAAGGTCACTTTAGAAAAAATTGCGCCTACCAGCGATACAAGTGTTGCTATTGCTATTATCGGCGATCGAAAAATGCGCGTTCTTAACAGGGATTTTCGGGGGCAGGATAAGACTACTGATGTTTTAGCCTTTCCGTTTGATGCCCAGAGTCAGGGGAGCTCTGGTTTTGTGAACCCCCCGAACTCTGAAGTACTTAATTTAGGGGACGTGATTATTTCTTACCCGCAGCTCTTGGTGAGAGCAGCCAAAGAAGATATGCTTGTTGATGAGATGTTGAACTTACTTGTAGTGCATGGGATTTTGCACCTGTTTGGTTACGATCACGAAAAGCCTCAAGAAACTTTTGCCATGGAAAAACTGGAAGAGACAATCCTCAAAGAAATTTCCGTTCCCAAAATAATCTAGAAAAAGAAAACCGCTTCCTTATTTTGGAAAGCGGTTTTTGGTTTGCGGAACACTCTTTTTAGAAGCCGACGGGGATAGCGATTCCTGGCCAGGAGAAGTGAGTGAGCATCCTCCTGATTCTGAGCAGTGGGCCGGGTTCGTAAACGCACCTTCCGTAGGACCCTTCTGGTAGACGGAGAACCTCATCGAAAGAAGTGATCACGTCGTAGTCGCTGTCTTCGTAGCTTTGGACACTGGCAATACGTACGTCGAAGTCACCACGTTCCATGGTTCGAACCCGAAACCCAGGTTTTGGTGTGGCAGCTTCGAAATAGTAGCTGCAGATTGCTTCCCAGCAAATCACCTGTCCGCAGCTAATATCGTGTCCATCGTCATCGAAGGCAACCAGTTCTTGCCCCCTGGTTGGGTAGGAACTCACCCAAAGTCCAGAACCAGACTCCTTGAGCCCACCTACTAGTGACATTCTTTACCCTCCTACTTTCTTCCTGTTTATTAAGGCAATAATAACATACAACCAAGCAAAAGTAAATCCCATAGTATCTAAAGATATATGAATAAACATTCATATATTTGTCAGAGATTGAAAAAAACTAAACAAGAAGCTAATCTTAAGAAGATGAAACTGGTAGTTGGTTTAGGAAATCCTAGTGCCGAATATGCTGGAACGCGCCATAACTTGGGTTTTGAGGTGATTGATAAAGTTATCTCCGGAACTGTAGCTTCCCCAGAGGTTAGTAAAAAGTTAGAAGCAATTATTTACAAACTGCCTGATACGATTTTAGTTAAACCCCAGACTTTTATGAACCTTTCTGGCCGTTCTGTAAAGGCAACTTTGGAGTTTTACAAAATCACACCCAGCGAAATGTTAGTGGTTCATGATGATGTGGATTTGGAACTAGGGGATATTCGTCATCAATTCGACCGCTCTAGTGCCGGTCATAAAGGAGTGGAGTCAATAATTGGCGCTTTGGGAACTCAAGAGTTTCATCGCCTGCGTCTAGGTGTTGGCCGACCCGCCAGCCCAAACATTGATGTTGAGGGTTTTGTCTTGCAGAAATTCACCTCTGGAGAAAAAGAAACCGCCGCTCGTTGTATCTTACGCGCGGCCGAAGTTGTACAAAACTGGCTCAAGGAGGCTTGACTTCTTTAAAGAAAGACCGCTTAAGGATTTAAGCGGTCGTTGCCCTTTCGGTAGCGGTAGTGCATTAGGCTTCCGAAGAACAGGAAGGAAACTGTTATTCCAATTGCCATGATGGCAAAAGGAGCGATCATGTCGTTCAAGGTGAGAGTTGAGCGCAACTCTCTAGTGACTGGCTCCTCAACGAGTTTGGATTGTATTGCTTGGGTAAGGAAGAGGACCGTGCCCAGCACTACCAACCCAACTCCCAGCGTCCCTTCGGTAATGATTAGAGGAAGGGTCGAGAAGAGTTTTTTGACCCACCCAAACTCTAAGTTCATTCCTCCGAAGTGTCTTGCGGCGTCTGCTACGTGTGACACCTTGAAGTTACCTCCCTCCTAGATAATTTCTTACTAATATTATAAGCCTGACAAGCAAGCGAGTGCAAGAGAATTTTGCTAGATTGGTATAATTAAAAATCTTGGAGGTGTTAGAAAGTCTTAGATAGAAGTTCAAGTCAAGCTAAAAACAAACCAGAAAGCCCCACAAAATCCAGATGGGAGAGCTTCACTATTTCCCAAAAACAAGAGATAACTTTCTCCGATATTGCCGATAAGTTGACCAACTTTGGTTACGAGAATGTTGGTCGTTCCCAAGTGGTGGAAGAAGGCCAATTTTCCATACGGGGCGGTTTACTTGACCTTTGGCTTGAGCGTTATAGAGTTCCGGTGCGTTTGGACCTAATCGGTAACAGTCTCGAGGGGATTTATCTTTTTAATCCGTTAACCAACGAGAAAATTCGTGAATTGAAAGAGTTGATTGTCATTCCGTTTAAATCCTTACCGGATCTGGAGAAGGTTTGGCGAGGGCGAAAAAGCGAAAAGTACGAGAAAATTTTCCTTTCAGAGATTAAAGAGGGTGATTATGTGGTTCACATTGACTACGGAATCGGCGAGTTTACTGGTTTTAAAAATGTACACCTCGGGGGTGTACAAAAAGAGACGGTTAATTTAATAGTGGAATACGCTAAGGGTGACCATCTCTTTGTACCGGTTCACCAAATCGAAAGATTAACCAAATACATCGGCGGAACCGGCAAGAGGCCGGCCCTCAACAGCTTAGGAACTGCGGTTTGGGAGCGTACCAAACAGAAAGTTAAAGACTCGATTATTGAAGTAGCCCGTGATCTGCTCGAAGTTTATGCAAAGAGGGAACTAGTTAAGCGAAAAACCTACTCACCAGATAGCTCCTTCCAAAAAGAACTTGAAGATAGCTTCGAATTTCACGAGACTAGCGGTCAGTTAAAATCAGTTGCCGAAATCAAGGAGGACTTGGAAAAAAATATCAAACCAATGGACCGTTTGTTAGTCGGAGATGTTGGTTTTGGAAAAACTGAGGTGGCTATTCGAGCTGCCTTCAAAGTGGTGGTTGATGGCCGTCAGGTGGCTATTTTAGTACCAACCACAATACTGGCTGAGCAACATTTCCACCTTTTCAAAGACCGATTAAAGAAATTCCCTATAAGAGTAGAATTATTATCCAGATTTGTTGATAAAAGAAGGCAGAGAGAGGTAATTATCGATGTAGAAAAAGGAGTAGTTGACATCATTATTGGAACGCACCGGCTTTTATCAAAGGATGTTAAATTTAGTAATTTAGGACTGTTGGTTATTGACGAAGAGCACCGTTTTGGAGTAGTTCAAAAGGAAAAATTGAAAAAGGTCCGTGCTGAAATTGACGTTTTGAGCTTGTCAGCAACACCGATACCCCGCAGTTTGCAGCTGAGCCTAACTAAAATTCGTGATATCTCGCTACTTACAGACCCGCCGCTGGGACGTCTGCCAATTGAGACTAAAATTGCCGAGTGGAACGAAGAGTTAATTAAAGAAGGAATTAGCCAGGAGCTTGCGCGCGGAGGACAAGTTTTTTATTTATCAAACCGGATTGCGACCCTACCAGCTAAGAGTGCCTTTATTAAAAATCTTTTCCCTAAGGCAAAGGTTGCTGTTGCTTCCGGACAAACTGATGAAAAAGAGCTGGAAAAGACAATGGATGCCCTTTACAGTGGGAAAGTTGATGTTTTAGTTTGCACAAGCATTATTGGCTCAGGTCTTGACGTGCCCAACGTTAACACTATTTTAATTGAGAATGCACATAAGTTTGGACTAGCGGATCTTTATCAGCTACGGGGTCGGATCGGCCGGGGTGAAAAAGAGGCCTACGCTTATCTTTTTTATCCAAAAGGGTACAAGCCTGAGGGGGCTGCTGCACAACGATTATTGGCTATTTCCCAAGCAAAGGAGCTGGGTAGTGGTTTCAAAATTGCCCGAGCGGACTTGGAAATTCGCGGTGCGGGCAATTTGTTGGGTACGGCCCAGTCCGGCAACATTTCTTTGGTTGGCTTTGAACTTTACGTCCAACTCCTTGCTCAAGCCGTCGAACAGTTGAAAAATAACTCTAGCCCACGAAGTGGTACGCAGGATTCTTGACACAGAATCCTATAGTTTGATAAAATGGTTTAAAACTTAAAGGAGGAAGGAAATGGCTGCATCCCTACTTGTAAAGTCCGAAGAGGTTATCTTGAACCTTGATGGGCAGGAAACCGTAGTTTTTGGCTTCCGAGGACAGACGCCAGGTTGGATTGGAACCTTACAACAACTTCTTGACGGGAAAACTCTGTATACCTGGAAGGGAAGTGAAGCCTTGCGTCTTTCCCGTCGAGTGGGTAGGTTCTTTGCTGACGTCAACCTTCAGTACGGAACCAAGTTCCTTCTCCATAAATTCGAGGAGAGTGGTAAACTTTACACACGAATGGCCTCTAGATGAAGGAGGAGACAGTGGACGAACCGTGGCGCCACTTAGAGCAGAGGTTGGGGCGTGGAGACATCAACGACATCTTGGTACATCTCAGAGGCTGCCCAGCCTGTGAAGAACGGCTCGAAGAGTTTTACCAGGAATACTTGGAGGGCCATTCTTGCGATGTGAGGAAGAGAGGTTTCAAGAAGAGGGATTTCTTCTTTGCGTTACACAAAGCACGGAGATTGAGTGTTCCTACGAGAAGCCAAATCGAAACCGAGTCAGTCTAAAAAGCTAACTCGGTTTTCCTTTTTAAGACCAGGTGTAAGTTTTGGGTTTGTGGGGAGGAACTACTTCTTGGTGAGGGTTTTTGTGTATTCCCACAAAGTTGATGTAACCGTCTTCGTGGACTTCGCAGTAAGTTCCGACACATTCCTGCCCATAATGATGGGTGTTGTGAATTAGCCCGCCGTAGCGGTTCCAAACATAAGTGCCGTGAACCTCAACTCGATCACCGATTTTGACCGGCACTCGGTAGGCACGTAAGAGGCTGTGGGCAATTAAAATAGTGTGACCAGAGTGGACTTCGATGACAAAACGCTGATGAGGGGTAGCGCCAATATCATCCGGTAAAATCTTAATGACCTTGCCACCGGCAGTGAGAGGAACGTTATTGATTTTTTGGGCAAAAGCACTTTCCGTAGTGATCACAGTTTTAAGTTTAAAGTAAAAAGTAAAAAGTTAAAAGGGCAGAAGGATTTGAATGGGTTGTTTTGTTGGGGAAGGATAGCTAAAATAGTTACTGCCTATGAGTTTATATCGCAAGTACCGGCCGCAGACTTTTGGGGAAATTATCGGACAGCCGCACGTTAGTGAACCTCTTTTGAAGCAACTCACAACTGGCAAAATTTCCCATGCTTATCTTTTTAGTGGTCCTCGGGGTACTGGTAAAACCTCCACTGCCCGTATTTTTGCAAAGAGCGTTAACTGCCAAAAATATCCTGATATGACTTTCGGTGAGCCTTGTAATAAGTGTGATAACTGTAAAGCGATTACCCAAGGAGCTTACCTTGATGTTTTGGAAATTGACGCTGCCAGCAACCGGGGCATTGATGAAATCCGCGATTTGCGTGAAAAGATTAGTCTAGCTCCAACTACCGGACGTTTCAAAGTTTACATTATTGACGAGGTACATATGCTGACCTCGGAAGCCTTCAACGCCCTGTTGAAAACTTTGGAAGAGCCTCCGGAGCACGCGATTTTTATTTTGGCCACCACAGAAGCCCACAAAGTTCCGGCCACAATACAGAGCCGAACACAAAAATATAGTTTAAACTTACCCAGCGAGGCGGATAGATTAAAAGTTTTGGAAAAGATTAATAAATCTGAGAAATTTGGCACATCACAAGAAACTCTAAAATTTCTAGCAAAAACCAGCGACACCTTTCGCGACTGCATTGTAAATTATGAGAAAGTAGCTTCTGTTAACCCCAAAGCAGAGACTGCGGAAGTTGAAGCAATACTCCTAGTAAGGGAGAGAAAGGGAGATTTTGATTATTTAAAACTGATCAGGGATAAGAAAACCAAAGAAGCAATTATCTGGTTGAATAAACACGATTTGAGTGGGGCGGGCGACTATAAATTGTTTACCGAGGTATTTTTCTTAGAACCTTTAAGAGACATCCTTCTTATCAAGGTTGGGGTTTTAACCGAGAGTCAAGCAAAATACGCCCCAGAAGAATTTCGGCAACTTCTAGAACTTGCCAAAATTGATAGGGAAAAACTGACTTCTTGGATAAATATTTTCACCAACGCAATAGCCGAATTGAAAGATTCTCCCATACCACAGCTTCCTTTGGAGCTAGCAATTATTGAAGCTTGCGACTTTAATGAAGAACCTGTTTCTGAGGTTACGGTTGAGAAATTGAGGCAGGAGGAAGAAGTAAGGAGTGAAAAAACCCAGGAGCCCGAGACAGCCCTTTCCAAAGAGAAAGAAGGTAAGGTCAAGGAACCGATTAAAGAGAAGAAAGAAAAGGTTTTGGAGGAAGATGTCGAAAGTTTGCGCTCTAGTTGGCCACAGATCCTGCAAAAGGTTAAGCCGCACAACAATTCTGTTGAGATTTTTTTAAGAAAAGCTACCCCGATTAGTGTGGAGAGCGGTTTAATTACGCTTGAGGTAGGTTACGGTTTTCACAGAGATATGCTTGCAGAAACCAAAAACAATGAGATTTTAGAAAGAGTTTTTTCTGAAATACTTGGTAAACCTGTTAGAATTAAGGTGGTAGTGGGGGAGAAAAAACCCCAGAGCAAAGTAACCGGCAACCCTTTGGACGAAGCTGATCCAGTGGAAGTTTTTGGAAAATTAGTTTAGGAGGTTTTATGTTTGATAAAGTAAAGCAACTTTATGAATTAAAAAAACAAGCAGACGCTATTAAAAGAGAGCTTGAAGCTGAAGTTATCGAGGTTGAACATAACAACGTAACTGTACGCATCAACGGCAATTTGAAAGTTACCAACTTAAGTTATGAAGAAGGCACTGATAATTCCAAGATAAAAGACGCGATTAATAAAGCCATCGAAGAAGCCCAAAAAGTAGCCGCCAAGAAAATGCAAGGCATGATGGGAGGGCTGGGTGGCCTTTCCGATCTCCTCAAAGGCTAAATAATTTCCCATTTGTTATATAATTGCTGGAAAACCCAAGCAGGAGAGAGGTCGAATGGAGAAAGTACGTAACCTTATCCTCGAAGTGAACTATTTGGTGGGGGTACTGTCCCTAGTTTCAATAATCGTGTTCTTTCTTTATGGGGTTGGGGTGCTACCTCGTGTTGCTTTGTTGATCTTCGTTGTCGGGATAACACCGTTGGGTGCAGCTATCCTTTACCGAGTTTGGAAGACCGTCTTGGATATCTTTCGCTAACGCCTTAGCCTTTTACTGGCTTGAGGCGTTTTTCTTTGGGAAAATTTTTCCGCAGATCAATAAATACTAATATATACATTATATTAGTATTGTTGGAGGGGGTGACAGTAGGCTTTGTTATTGGTAGAATTATTTAAATGCAAATTCCAAAAAGTGTTGCTAATGTTATTGCTGAGTTTGAAAAATTGCCTGGTATCGGGCCCAAAAGCGCCCAACGTTTGACTTATTATTTACTTCACGCTCCTAAAGAACACGCGCAAAGTTTAGCCGTTGCAGTTGGCCAACTACGCGATAAAACTGTTCTGTGCAGTACTTGTTTCAACGTTGCCGAGGCTGACCCTTGTGAGGTCTGCAGCTCAAAAATCCGCGACCAGAGCATCATTATGGTTGTGGAAGAGCCACTGGACGCGCTGGCAATGGAGCGGTCCCATTCTTTTAAAGGTCTTTACCATGTTTTGCACGGGTCTATCGCCCCACTAGAAAATATCGGACCGGACGAGCTTTACTTGCGCCAACTTTTACCGCGCCTCAAAAATGGGGAAGTGAAAGAAGTAATTTTGGCTACCAACCCTAATATTGAAGGAGAGGCAACAGCGATGTATATCCAGAAATTAATTTCTCCTCTTGGTTTGCGCGTTACTCGCATTGCTCGTGGTCTGCCGACTGGAGCTGATTTGGAATATGCTGACGAAACTACTCTCTCCCGCGCAGTTGAGGGTAGGGTTGAATTTTAGTTCTGTTATACTTTGCTCGTGACCAAGAAGATTGTAGATTCACCACGTGCTCTGCAATTTAAGAAAATTGTTGGTTTGGCGGGTTTTATTGGCAGTGGCAAGAGTACTGTAGCCGAGTTTTTAATTAAAAAAGGCTTTCAACACTTGCGTTTTTCCGATCCTATCGAGACAGAAATTAAAAAGAGAAAATTGCCTTTGAAAAGGGCCGTTTATCAAGATATTGGTGATGAATGGCGAGAGAAGTTTGGTTTGGACTACATCAGTAAATTGTTGCTTGCTGAAGCGGAAAAATCCACTGAAACTCACTTTGTTGTCGATGGTTTTCGCAACCCAGGGGAACTTCCACCGTTTAAAAGCTATCCGGGGTTTTTATTAGTCGGGATTTATGCGGACCAACAGTTGAGGTTTGAACGCTTGAGAAAAAGAGGACTACCTCGCGATCCAAAAACTTGGGGGCAGTTTCAAGAACAAGAAGATAGGGATTTGGGTATCGGACAACCGGAGTTTGGCCAAAACAATTTAGCAGTTTTTGAAGCTGCCGACATTTTAGTAATCAATCGGGGAAAACTAGCGGAAGTTTTAGCCGAAGTAGAGTTGGTTTTGCAAAAGAAAGGTATAATTTAAACATGTTACTTGGGAAATTGCAGGAAGATATGAAAACGGCAATGATGGCTCGCGATGAGATAAAACTTTCGACAGTCCGTTTTTTGCTAGCTGATATTAAAAATTACCAGATTGAAAAGCAGCGGGAACTGACTGATGAAGAGGTTATTAGTGTAATTGAGCGGCAAGTGAAGCGGCATCGGGAAAGCATTGAAGGCTTTGAAAAAGGTGGACGGAGAGAGCTCGCCGAGAAAGAGAAAAAGGAACTCTCAATTCTCCAAACTTATCTCCCAGCGCAAGTGTCTGAAGAAGAGGTTCGCAAGGCAGTTGATGACGCAATAGAGAGCACTGGTGCAGCCACAATTGCTGAAATGGGCAAAGTTATGGGCGCTCTGTCTGGTTTACATGGTAAGGCAGACTTCTCCCTGGTTTCCCAACTCGTTAAAGAAAAACTCTCTTGAAACCTCTTTTGCTTGTCCAAAAGAAGTTTCCAAGAAAAGGACACCCCTGTTGCGCGAGCTGTTGAAGCTTTAGCAAAAATTCATCGGGACATCCTCGGGAACCGCTTCCTCTCGAATTTTTGCTAGTTCAAAGACGCTCGCTCCACAAAAGGGACCCCAAAAAATACATGCTCGGCGAGGGCGGTTTTGAGGGTTGCATCTAGTCTCCTTCAAGAGTAAAATTAGTCTTAAGTATAAGGGCACTTGATGCGCCGCACTCTGGTTCACGACCAGAGCCCGACGTGAAAAATATTCCGCCTTATTTGGCGGATAAATCTAAACAGGGAAAAAATCGCTTGGCGTTCAGGTGTCTTTTTTGTTGCCTGCCGGCAGGCAGGGGGAGAACAACTATGGTTAAAAAACTTTTGAAGCAAAATTATATGGTTAGTTTGTTTGGCCGCAAATACCGTGAAGGCGAAGTTAAACTCGCTGATCTCATCACGCGTCTTTCCGGCAGTATGACCTTTGTTTACTTGCATGTTTTAGCCTTCACTCTTTTCTTTGTCTTCCGGCCGTTTCAAATTGAGGTTTTTAATATTTTCCTGTCCCTCGAGGCTATTTTCTTGGCAACCTTCATTATGATCAACCAAAACCGCCAAGCTGAAATGGATGAAATGAGAGCGGAAGAAGAGGAGGAAGATACTGAGGAAATTCACGAAGAGATTGAAGATATTCAAGAGGATTTTGACACTCTGCAAAGAGATTTAGCCGAAGTGCGTCATCTAATCACCAAAATAGAATCCCGCTACGCCGGAACAGAGGCTACCAAAGAAGAAAAAACCTACACCCACTCTCTTCCCAGAAAGAAAAGCCCCAAACCGTAAAGCTTGCGCTTTAGTCCAGGGCTCACGCAGGTCAAACCGTCTTGGCTCGTCTGTAGTGTTTAAGCTGGTTGTGCTGTAGTTGCTTCTAAGATCTTCCATCCTCTGTACAAACCTACAAACAAGCCACAGGTTACCGCAACTGTCATTACTAGGGCAGATACCACATAGCGGTCAAAGCGGGGGTCAATGTAGTGGTTTATTGTCGCATACACCTTTTGGTTTACTGGATCAAGGCGATGCTCAAGTAGAGTGTAGCTTGATCCAACCGGAACAGAATAAACTGGTACAACCACTCGGTAAAGGTCCGTGACCGACCCACTGTCAGGGTTTTTGGCCCAGTAAGTGAGTTGGGTGTCATCGGAATTTCTTACCACCGTTACTTTTGGAAGGCCTAGGGCCTTGAAGTTGTCAAGGCCCCCCACATCTTCAAAGCTAGCGGCCTCGCCAATGTGAAGATCCTTCTCCAGTTTGATTTCCGCACCATTTGGGACCCAAACATCGATGGCGAGGTTTGTGTGGTCGTTCCTCGCCGGCCCGGGAGGTCCCTCCACTGCCCAAATAATTAAGTAGGCGAGAAAAGGGCTTATCAGGACCACGGTGATGAAGAGTACCCAGAGCTTTTTGTCAGTGCTTAGATCGTTCCACCGCTTCAGCATGATTCTCTTCCCTTCTTTAATTTGCCTGTATTTTACCTCTTGGAGCCTGAAAGTCAAGAAAAGCAATTATTTTCTGCTATAATTTTCTCATGGCTGAAATTTTCTTGAATAATGTTTTGACCCGCAAAAAGGAAAAATTTACACCAATTACTTCTGGTCAGGTGGGTATTTACACTTGTGGACCAACTGTTTACGACTATGCCCATATTGGCCACGCTCGGACCTATATATTCGCCGATATTCTGCAAAGAACTTTGGAGTACAACGCCCTTGTTGTAAAAAGAGTGATGAACATCACTGACGTTGGCCATTTAACCAGTGACTCAGACACCGGCGAAGACAAGATGGAAAAGGGTGCAGAGAGGGAGAAAAAAACAGTTTGGGAAATTGCCGATTTTTACACTAAAGACTTTTTTGACATGATTGAAGCTCTAAACATCAAAAAGCCGGAAATTGTTCCTAAAGCCACTGACCATATTAAAGAAATGATCGAATTGATCAAAACTTTAGAAGAAAAAGGCTTTACTTATAAACTCGCCGATGGGATTTATTTTGACACTTCAAAGTTTCCAAAATACGGAGAACTGACCGGCCAAACATGGGAGGACATGCAGAAGAATTTGAGAGCCGGCGCCCGGGTTGAAATGGTTCCCGGCAAAAAACATCCAACTGATTTTGCCCTGTGGAAATTCTCGCCGATAGGTGAGAAACGGCAGATGGAATGGGAAAGTCCTTGGGGTAAAGGTTTCCCCGGTTGGCATATTGAATGCTCGGCGATGAGTATGAAATATTTGGGAGAAAGCTTCGATATCCACACTGGTGGGGTGGACCACATACCAGTCCATCATACCAATGAAATAGCTCAAAGTGAGGCTTCTTCCGGCAAACAGTTCGTCAGGTTTTGGTTAGAGGGGGAACACTTACTGGTTGAAAATGAAAAAATGTCTAAGTCGTTGGGCAATTTTTACCGTTTGGCCGACCTTGAAGCCAAAGGTGTTGATCCGTTGGCGTTTCGTTATCTAGTCCTAACCGCCCATTATAGCACGCGTTTAAATTTTACCTGGGAAGCTTTGAAAGCAGCCGAAACCGCCTTGAAAAACCTTTACCGCGAAGTTTCCGGCTACCAAGGCGAAGCTAGAATTGGTTGTGCAGAGTTCGAAAGCCGCTTTCTTGAAGCAATTAATGACGATTTAGATACGCCTAAGGCTTTAGCGATAGTTTGGGAGCTGGTCAAAAGCGACTACCCAGACAGTGCCAAGTTGAAAAGTTTATTAAAGTTTGACCAAGTTTTAGGTCTTGATTTGGAAAACCAAGCTAGAATTAAAGTTTCGGCCGAGGTCGAGAATTTAGTTTCTGAAAGGGAAAAAGCGCGGAAAGATAAAGACTTCGTAAAGAGTGACGAAATCCGCAAGCAGATTGCCGAAATTGGTTACGAAGTTATTGATGACCCGGCCGGACCCAAATTAAAAAAGATTATCTAATAAAAATGCCAGAAAAAGTTGTTGAATTCCAAGATAAACAGGGAAGAAAAATTGTGGGCACTTTAATTATTCCGGATGGTGAAGGCCCTTTTCCGGCAGTTATCGTTTGTCACGGCTTTAAAGGAGATCGGAACGAAGTTCATATCAAAGAAATTGCGGAAGAAATTTCCAAAAAAGATATCATAACTTTACGCTTCGACTTTGTAAAAGATCCAGGTGAGAGCCTGTTGCCGTTTGAAGAAATGACCGTTTCTTACGAACTGGAAGTTCTTGACCAAGCAGTTAATTACCTAAAAATTGTACCACAAATTGACTCAAGTAAAATTGGTTTAACTGGCCACTCTTTGGGGGGTCTAGTTGTTAGTTGGTACGCTGCGGAGCATCCGGAAATAAAATCGTTAGTACCACTCTCCGCGGTTTACAATTTTGTACAAGCTTTTGAAAGTCATTACGGAGAATGGGTGCAAGAGGCACGTGAGAAAGGTGTTGGAAATGTTTTCTCTTCCAGAACACACCAAAACTTAAAACTCAGAAGAGAGTTTTATGACGATGGAGCAAGTTATGATACGAACAAAGTAGTTGAAAACATAAATTGCCCGGTGATGGTCCTTTGTGGAACTGATGATAGGTTGCTTTCTCACAGCCAAAATTATCTAGATAGACTGACTGCGAGCGACAAAACATTGAAGATAATAGAAGGTGCGAACCATGTTTACTCTAACCCCCAGCACTTAGAAGAAGTAAAGACAGCGGTGGCAGAGTGGTTTGCGAAAACATTGACAGACAAGCAATAGTTTGCTATAAATCAAGACAATGGTTAGTTCTTCTCAACTCCTTCTCAGTAGAGAGCTCGTTAGCGCGAGCTACCTTGGTTTGGGAGAAATGTAAGAACTCTTCTAGTTTCGAGCAACTAAACTCCCCGAAAGGGAGTTTTTTTGTGCTTTGAAAGAGATTGGTGTTGGAGAACGTGACTCCGAGCCGAGTAATTATTGGTTGAGAGAGACCAAAAGGAGGAAAGTATGTACCTTAACCTGAAGGCGATTAACGTCAACGGTGGAGTCGGAGCAGATGACGGTTTCGGTATGACCCAGGCAACCGTCCACCTCGATCGTGTAGTTCTGGACGGAACTGTTTCGTTAATGGGAGTCGCTCACTCGCATGATAGCTCAGTCGACGCAATTTGGCGGGCGGTTAAAAGTGCGGTTGGCCGCGAGGAAAGCGACGACTGGCTTCTGGAAAAGTACCTCGTCGACCAAAAAATGAATAGTAGTCGTGGCGGTATATCTGGTGTAACCAGAGTGAGGATTTTGGCCGGCCTGCCGCTAAACCGTCGTAGAAGGTACTGGGGAGAGTCTCCTGTCTCGGATCCGTTCGTTGCAGCAGCCATAGCAATGCTTAACGCTATCAACAAGGCTGTCGTTGTGTCAGAGATCCACAGAGAGGAAAGAGAGGCCGTAACTGCGTGAGAGAAAACCTTGACCTCAAGCCCTTGCATTTCCTTCTTAAGATGCAAGGGCTCTTCTTTTTTGTTAAAATTAACCTTAAGAACTAACTGCCTATGTCCGTCCGTTTTTATCTTAAAAAGTCCTTCCAATCTTCACGAGGGTTTACTTCTTCTGAGAAGCAGTCCCGAGCTTCTGAGCGAGGGTTTACCCTTTCGGAAGTTCTTATCGGCACCGCTATTTTTGCCATTATTGGCATTTCTATTTTGGGAACGATCAACCTTTTCGTGAAATTCTCCCAACAAGCCAAAGATAAAATCCAGGCTCAAAACCTAGCCCACCAAAAAATCGAATTTATTCGCAACTTGCCTTACGATGATGTAGCCACAGTCGCCGGTGCAATTTACCCACCCGGCAACCTTCCAGACCAAGAAAATATCACCATCGACGGAACAGTTTTCAAAGTTTATACCTCAATTAGTTACGTAGACGACCCTTTTGACGGTAATGCTGAAGGTACTATACCAGGCAAACCTCAGGATTTTTGGTCTTATGATTATAAAAAAATAACTATTACCGTGCGTGACAACAACAACAAATTTCTAGCTCAAACAAGCACTAACATGGCTGCCAAAGCTGCGGAAACTGCCAGTAATACTGGTATTTTGTCTTTGCGGGTAGACAATTCAGTGGGTGATCCGGTCGCTGGCGCAGCAGTTCACGTTACCAACCCCAATCAAGTGCCGCCAGTTGATATCAATACTTTTACTGATATCACCGGTTTGGTACAGATACCAAATTTGCCGCCAAGTTCAGATAATGATTACCACGTTGAGGTGAGTCTAGGGGGTTACGGAACTGATTCGACAAACCCAGCCTTCCCACCAGACAACCTAAATCCTGTACAACCGGACTTTAACATTCTTGTCCAGCAAATTACCTCAGTAACTTTGAGTATCGATGTTTTGGGGAGTATGCAAGTTACCGTAACTGACACCAGCGGATCTGCCGTTACTGGTTTAACCTTAAATGTGCTTGGAGACAAACTCACTTACACCGCGCCGGATACTCACAAATTCAATCAAAACCTCGACACCGATGGAGTAGGGGTAGTTAACGTTAGCAACGTAGAGACAGATAGCTACAGCATCAGCGTTCCCTCCGGTTATTACATCGTTTCCACAGCGCCTTACCAGAAAGTCAGCGTGCCGTCAGGAGGAGCGGTCAACGTAAGTATGGTGATAACCACCGATAGCTCTCACCCAACTGTCAGTACAATGATGCCGGCCTCGGGGGTTAATAATTCAACTGTTGACTTCGTAATCACCGGTACTAACTTACCAACAGGTACAACTGTTGTTCTACGCCTCTCTGGTCAAGCAGATATTGCTGCCACCGGAGTTACTAGCGCCAGTGGAGACACTGAACTAACTGGGACTTTTGATCTAACCGGTGTTCAGACAGGAACGTGGGATTTAATTGTTACCGACCCTTCCGTTCGGGTAGTTACTCAAGTCGGGGGGTTTGTTATTAGCGCACCATGAGCAAGCTAAGAAATTTTCACAACAAAGGGTTTACCATAATCGAAGTTCTTGTTGCGATCACAATTGGGTCAATCGCTATGATTTTTATCACTCAGTTGATAAGTACTGGCTTTTTATACCATTTGGTGGGTTTCAGTAGCTTCAACGCCCAAGCTGATGCTACCGCTCTTATTAACCGAATGGCCAAAGAAATTCGCCAAGGTCCTGGGGTAGTGGCAGCGACTGATCAGGGTATTACCATTTTGGAATATTTAAACGTTGAAGACGAGGCGCCTTACCAAGTACGGTTTTACTTAAACGGCACAGATCTAATACGCGGACAGATTCCACCAACCGGTACTGGTCCAAGTTACACTTACGATCCAGACAGTGAAACTTTTAGGACGCTGGCTACTGACGTTAAAAACGGAGCGGGCGCTATCTTTGAGTATTACGATCAGGATGGAAATTTGTTGAGTGCCCCAATTGTTACTGGTAATATTACTTTAGTGAGAATGACTTTAAGTTTGGGTGATGCTAGCCTCAAGACCGATTTTACCGCCACAACAGAGGCACAATTGAGGTTCAAAAAGACCAACCTTTGATTATGTTTAAAAACCTGCCAATTTCCTTTTGGAAAGAGAAAAACTCAACTGGGTTTATCCTAATCGGTGCAGTGATTATTTTGGTAATTGTCTCGGTTTTGATCAGCATCATTTTTGGTTTGGTTTCACTTTCCCTTAGGAAAGCAGATAGTAACAGCCGCCAGATTTCGGTGTTGGATATCGCCGAAGCAGGGATAAATTATTACTTGTGGCATCTTGCCCACGATCCTGATGACTATTGTGACGGTACTGCTTGTGTGGGTGGCCAAGCGGTTTACGGGCCCTACGAGCACAATTACACTGACAGCTCAAGTAAAGTTATCGGTACCTACACTCTCTGGATTGTTCCCCCGGGAGTAGGTGAAGGTGGGAAGGTTACTCTTTGCCACACACCTCCTGATCCAGACGTAACCATCGAAGTTTCTCCTTCGGCTCTTCAAGCCCATTTGGACCATGGCGACAGTCTTGGAGTCTGTGGGGCAGGAGCCGGTAATAACGGCAGTAACCGAGTTACCGTTGAAGCGCGGGGCGATATTAACGACGGCAATGAAAACCGTGCGATCGTGGCTGAATTGGGCATACCTTCCTTTGCTAACTACTCAATCATCGCCAATGATACGGTCAACCACCTGAGAATCGGGGAAGGGACCGAAACTTTCGGACCGGTTCACAATAACGGTGGGATTAGGTTTGATGGGGCCGCGCATGCTTTGGTGACCAGCGCAATGACGACCTACGATGACCCGGACCACGGGGGCGGTAACGAAGATGGGGTTCATACCCACCAGCCTGATCCTAACGATGTTTTTCTAGCTGGTCGGCAATTTCCCGTGCCGCCGGTAAACTTTGCCGCAGTGACCACTGACCTGCAGGAGTTAAGGGATTTAGGACAAGTTCCAGGTGAAGGTGTCTACTACGGAAATTCAGGAAGTCTAGGCTATCATATTGTTTTAAGGACCAACGATACTTTCGACATCTACCGTGTTACCAACGTTCTTAGTCAAGGAAGCTGTAGTTCGCCGCGCGAAAGCATCAGAATCAGCCCTCCAGGGGAGGTTCTTTTGGCTAACAACGTGCCTTTTCCTTCCAACGGAGTGATCTTTGTTGAAGACAAAACCTCTGATACAACCAGACTTTGGCTCGACGGACAAATTAATGGTTCCCAGGTTACAATTGTGGCCGCCCACATTGGTGCTACTCCTGCGCAACAAAAATCAGTGATTATTAATAACGACTTGGAATATACCAATTATGATGGTACTGACAAGATTGGCGTGGTTGCTCAAAGGAGTGTTACCGTTGGTTACGCTAGCGAAGGAGCCTTTTCTGGAAGTGCTGATAACCAGGAACTGAGGATTGATGCAGCGCTACTGGCCCAAAACGGTCGGGTGGGGCGCAATTATTACTCAAGCTCTTGTGGGACTAGTTACACTCGCAACATTATTACTGTCTACGGCTCAATCGGCACCAATCTTCGCTACGGTTTTGCCTACACCGATGGCACTGGCTATCAAACCAGAAATTTGCTTTACGACCCTTATTTGACTCTAGTTCCGCCACCACATTTTCCGACCACCGGAAGTTACACAATTCTTTCGTGGAAGGAGAGATGAAGTTGTTGTTAAGATCATTTGCTGTTAAAATAGACTTAAGTTTTGAGTATGAAGCTGCCCTATGGTTGATCTAAAAAAAGCTAAAGACATTGATCTTCTGACTGAGTCGGAGAAGGCGGTCCGGCGTAATAAAGCTACTCCATTTTTAGCTTTGTTTGGGTTAATCATTTTCCTAACAATCGGTGCTGGTGTGGGTATTTTTCTTCTTAAGGCTGGTGCGGAAAGTGAGGTTCAGGAGCTAGAAACCGCCTTGGTAGCCAAAAACCAAGAGTGGCAGTCTGTTGCCTCAGCAGCAGCGCAACTTTCCGCTGTCAAGAACAAGCTAAACTCATACGTTGCTTTCCAAAAAAGTTACCCCCTTCCTAACGTTTATCTGACAACCCTGAAGAAGTATCTGCCGACCTCTGTAACCCTTATTTCGCTGGACGTTGATAATTTGGGCAAGACAACTCTGCAAGCCTCAGTGGCAACAGCCGCCGACGGTTATCAATTGTATGACGTCTTGGTAAGAGAGAAAAGTTTTTCGGATGTGAAATTAGCCAGTATTACCAAAAATAGTGAGGCTGAAGATTACTTAATTAATCTGAGTTTGACGATCAAGAGATGAAAAAATTAACTGAGATTTTAAAAAAACCCCTCGCCCTAATTATTGGAGGCTTAGCAGTTACAATTGTAATCAGTCTGTTAGTTGCGACACTCTTTATTTTACCGCAGGTTTCAGATTGGAACAAAGCTCAGGAAACAGTTGTCACAACTCAAAGTAAAGTTGACTCTTTAACAAAAAACATTAATTTGGTCAGGCAGTCAAGCGGAACTGATCTTGAGGGATTTTCAGAGTTGCTTAGTTTATTTTACCCTGAGGAAGGGGACCACCTGCATTTTGCCACGCTCAATGAAAGTCTTGCCGCTAACTTCGGTGTAGAAGTTACCAGTGTAGCCATTTCTGCTGCCAAGCCACTGATCGCGGCTGCCTCAACGCCTTCAGTTGGTCCGGCCGCTGGTGCAGGAGTCGCGTCCTTAGACTCTTCGTCTACTTCTTCAAAATCCTCACCTCAGCCAACCACCAAAGCTTCCTCAAGTGAAATTTACTTACAAATTTCCTACCGGGGAACATACAGCGCTATTGAGGCGGTTCTTTCTAAATTGGAAAGTTTAGATCGGGCTGCCGGGGTTAGTAAGGTGACTGCTAATCAAGTTGCTTCAACTGGCGAAGTAACTGTGAATGTGGTGTATGTTTTGCCGCTCTCATCTAAAGGCTTAAACACTGCTAGTGCCGAAAGTGTTGCTAGCTTATCAAAAGCCGACAAGGATTTACTTGAGAATATTGAGAAAAAAATCGAATTTTCCGCCAACCCTTCAAACTTCCCGCTAGGTAAAGCCGATCCCTTCCAATAATTTCGAAAAAGAAAAGAGACCTCATTTCTGAAGTCTCTTAGAAAGTTCTCTCGTGTTCTCTCAACCGCTTCCAGCTATAGTAACGACGATCCGTCTCTTCTGGGTCAGTAGTTTCAAGCCACTTTGACCGTGCTTCTTTCACCGCTTGTTGAGTTTCTGCAAGAGTTGTCGGTAATGGTTCTTCCTCCACAGCCTTTACGATGACTACTGCCTGTGGGATGGCCTCAGCTGCTGTCAGGGCTGTTTCTTCCTCGACCTTGTCTTCTTCCTCAAGTTCGAGAACTGTCACGCTCTCTAACCTTACCGCTTCCAGATTGGGTTTCGGAAAGAGGGTGAGAGAAAACCCCAACCTACCCATCAGGCTGAGAACAGACACCCCTGGCTTCTTTGGGGTAGAGTCAACGACGTAGACAGGTGGAAGTATGGAACTGTTTTTTGGGTGCTTCTTTTCCCATTTCTGTCTCTTTTTGCGTCGGGCACTTTTACTGCTGCTACGAGGCACAGTTAAAGTTCTCCCTTCTTTCTTTTAAGCCCTGTTTTGGGCGGTATTTTTGTTCTTGGGATTATACCTGATTCGAGCTTAAGTTGCAACCTAAGGAGAGGAAGAGGGTAAAATCTACTAAGACCTTGCTAGGTTCTTTCTTGACAAGCGGTAGAAAGCTTGAGAAAGTTAAAATGTAAGATATTTAGGGAGGAGGTGACTTTTTTGTGGATCAGAAAAAATTAGTCGCTTGGCTACTGGTTATCGGTGGACTTAACTGGGGCTTAGTGGGTTTAGGTTATTTCCTCAACACCGATCTCAACGTAGTTAACATGCTACTGGGCGCTTGGGCAGCGGTCGAGAACTTGGTTTATGTGGTGGTAGGACTCGCTGCTCTCTGGAAAGCGTACGTGCTTGTCGGGGGTAGTAAGTGACCCTCGGAATTATTCATAAATTTTCCATTCTTCTTTAACTCTTGAGTTTTAAGAGATAATTAATTTCGTGCCGCTTCTTATTCCGGAAGCGTTCATTGCTATTTACGAAAAGAACCGCAAAATATAGACGTTAGAATTTGTGAAATAAGCTACGGAAACTTAATTTTCAATGTTAAGTAATATTCCCAAATCCCAAAAATTAATCGTAATGTTTGGCGCCATGATCGCCTTACTTTTGGCGGCTTTAGACCAGACAATTGTCGCGACCGCAATGCCAAAAATTGTCGGTGAGTTGAAAGGCTTAGAGCACCTAAGTTGGGTATTTACCTCGTATTTGCTTGCTTCTACGGTAATTGTGCCGATCTACGGAAAACTTTCCGATATTTACGGACGCAAACCTTTTGTTTTGGGAGCAACGGCTCTCTTTCTGGTGGGTTCGATGTTGAGTGGTTTATCCCAAAACATGACTCAGCTAATTATTTTCCGGGCTATTCAGGGTTTAGGCGGTGGAGCAATTTTTGCCAATGCCTTCGCCATTGTTGGCGATTTATTTCCGCCAGCCGAGAGGGGGAGGTGGCAGGGTTTGTTTGGCGCGACCTTTGGTTTAGCTTCTGTTGTTGGGCCCTTGCTTGGGGGTTGGATCACTGATAACGCTTCTTGGCGGTGGATTTTTTACGTGAATGTTCCCATTGGAATTGTCGGTTTAGGGGTGATTTGGTTTTTAATGCCAAAGATTGTTCCGGATATTAAAAACCGAGTGGTTGATTACTTAGGTGCTATTTTACTTTCCCTTGGTCTAGTAAGTTTGTTGTTAGCTTTAGTTTGGGGAGGCAGCCAATACCCATGGATTTCGTTGGAGATAATCTCTTTGTTGGTAATGTCTCTAGTGAGCTTCTTAACGTTTGTGGGGGTTGAAAGGAAGACAGAAGAGCCAGTACTGCCTTTGGAACTTTTCAAAAATCCGATTTTTTCGGTCTCCTCAATAGTTATCTTCTTAACTGGAATTGGCATGTTCGGAGCGATTTTGTACGTACCTTTGTTTGCCCAGTTAGTTTTAGGAGTGACTGCGACTAATTCGGGAACAATTCTGACGCCCATGATGTTGGGAATGGTGGGGGCAAGTATTGTTTCTGGACAAGTTGTTTCCAGAAGCGGCCGTTATAAAGTTTTAGCCATCTTGGGTTTGGGAATAGCTGCCATAGGGCTTTACCTTCTCTCCGGAATGAGCGTCAATACTACTCAATCTGGGCTGGTAGTTAGGATGATTTTAACCGGAGTGGGTTTGGGGGTGACCTTCCCGATTTTTACCCTGGCAGTCCAAAACGCCTTTGACCACTCAAAACTTGGGGTGGCAACTGCCTCGACTCAACTTTTCCGTAGTGTCGGGGCGACAGTAGGAACCGCTATTTTAGGGGGAGTCTTGAACAGCTCTTTAGCTGGCAAGTTTGGCAATTTAACTGCCGATCCCTTTGTTCAAATGGTTTCTAAGATAAACCCAGAGTTTGATTTAACCAAAATTGACGCTAATAAACTGCAAGGTTTACTGGGCGGTGACGGACGAGCCGCAATTGAGGCCCAAATTGACCAGTTGCCGGCAGTTTTACACACGCAAGCTGCGGCTGCTTTCAGTGACTTTGTGAACAAGTCTAAAGAAGTTTTTGCTTCCTCTGTTGATCAGATTTTCTTAATCGCTTCGGTAATAATCGCTATTTCTTTCTTAGTTTCGTTCGCTCTCAAGGAGGTTCCTTTGCGCAAAACTCATGAGGAAGATGTTTTGGAAGAAGCGGGTAAAGAACTAGCGGTGGAAGAGGCAACAATTCCTGCCGAGGATGAGCCGGAATTAGAATAAAAACAAGAGAAAGCTGCTTTCCGAGGAAGAAAAACATCTTGAACCACTCAGCTTGTAAAGTTATACTTATTTTATGAATGTTAAAGATTGGAAAAAATTTCTCATTCCACCCCTAGCCCTTTACGCAGTTATCTTTCTTTTTATTTCGGCGCTTATCGGCGCCAAAATTGATGCGGAAGCAATTTGGGTTTGGATAGTTAACCTTGGCATCTCAATTGTTGGTTTGTACATCGCCACCAATTATGCTAAGCCGGAAAATTGGCGGCAAGGCTTGAAATTCGGCCTTGTGTGGTTAGTCATCTTTTTTGTTCTTGATCTTGTTTTGACTGTTCCCTTTGCCGGTAAAGACTATTTTTCTGATTGGAAATCCTACATTCCGTACGTTTTAACAGTCGCCATCCCCACGTTTTTAGCTAGCCAGCAAAAACCCCAGCAAAGCTAATTTTAAATTTGTTTTGGAAAAAGAAAAGGACCTTGAAAGATTTCAAGGTCCTATGGGGCTTGGCTCTCCAACGCGGCATGAGCTGTAACTAGTATAAGGCTTTGGATCCGGCCAGATTCCAACCTCGGTTCCCGGTGGTAAGAATGTGCTCCGCTGTATGGATTCTGCAAGAGCTTTTCTAACCCGGTCGATACGTGCAACGGTCGTTACTGGATCGGCTGCGGAGAAGTGGACGAGGATCTCGATACCCTCCGTGTTCTGTGAGTCGAACCAAGGGTGCCACTGACAGGCGACGGATTCGATGGGTGCCTCGAAGGCCTCGCTGACGATCTGCCTCCACTCGTAACTGAGACTGGTGCGGTTTGCCACACCAATGCTCTTGGCGAAAGCCTCGCCAAGGCGTACCTCGATTACAGGCATGATTTCCCTCCTTTTTGGTTGCGGCAAGTGTAGCACAAATAGGTTTAAATGTCAACCTATAGTCGTTGAATGTCCTGAGCGGCTTGGTAACAAGTCGCTTTTCTTTTTGCCAGAATTTGAATCCGCAATAGTGGTAAAATAAGCTCGTGGATTTTACTTTAATCAAAAAGCCTTTGGCCTCTCTTCCAATTGTTATGTCTGTGGGAGCTTTAACTCTGCCGTGGATTTGGCTTTTAGTCTTTGGTCCAGACCCCTCTGGAGATGAGGGAGGAGCTGCCCATATCTGGCAGTTATTTATGGTTGGCCAAGTGTTCGTTATAGCTTTTTTTGCAGTCGTCTATTTACCACAGAAGCCAAAACAAGCTTTAATTATCCTAGCAGCCCAAATTGCTGCCTTTCTTGCCGCCGCCGCTCCTGTTTTCCTCCTCGAATTGTAGATTTCTTTTCCCAACAAATATATGAATAAGTATTCATATATTTAACAATTTGCTTTCCGAGCCAGGAAAATGTTATTGGAAAACTGTTTCTTTAACTTTTTGAGGAAGGATTTTGAAGCTTGTTTAAGAAATTTAGTTCCTATGCAGATTCAAGGATTTTTTCTTTAATCTTAGGTTTGGCACCTAAAACTTTTGAGGCATTAAGTATCTCTACACCAAGTAGGGCACCCTTTTTGTCTAACTCTAAACCTACGCCTGGTGCGATTTCTTTGTATTCCTCTTCGGAACCTTCTTTAAGAAAGAAGTAAAGAACATCTGCTTTTTTGTCGTAAGAAATTTTTGGTTTTTTCATCTGCTTATCCACCTTCCAGATTTTATTCTTTGTGTTTTGTCCTTTTCTTCAATCGGATGAATAGTAACCAGCTTGATTCTATCAGAAAATTTGTCAAATGGAACAACAACTGTTCTGAGTTTACCAAAATACTCTTTTTTACTCAAGGCCACAAAATGATTTGTTTGAGTATCAAAGAAAACCTCTTCACGACCTTGATAAACATCTTTCGGTAAATTGTAAGGGATCCCTCTTAATTCTATACGCTCGACTAAGTGGTCGGTATAAACAACTTTCACTGTGCGTATATTATGGCATAAATTTCTAAAAACTAAATTTGCTTTCCTAGGCAGGAAAAAGTAGTTAAGACTTTATTCTTTAATTAATTTGTTAAACTCGTCAATTGAAATTTCTGCCTGGCGCAGGATTGCCCTTTGAGTTCCAGAAGGTAAATCACGGGGATGTATAGCTACGGAGATTGGTCTGCGAACCCCCTTCTTAAACAAAATAGTGTGAGAACCAGTCTGTTTACGTATAGAAAATCCTGCTTTTTGCAGGATAATAACCATCACTTTTGGTTTGATTGGGGTTAGTTTCATTCAACGAGTAACAAGTAGAGATTTTTCAACCTCATCTGGAATATCGATTCCTTCTTCTTTAGCAACCTCGACCCAACCAGCCATGGCGTCTTTTATTTGCTCTAGAGCTTCATCAATAGTTTTTCCGTAGGAAATACAGCCGGGTAGAGAAGGGACGGTAATAGTGAAGCCGCCTTCCTTTTCCGGTTCTAACTCAAAAACTATTCCATTGCGGATAACCTGAAGATGCTCCATTTGGGGTTATCTTAACATCCAACCCCAGTTAAGTAAAGTTTCTAAAATTTGCTTTCTGAGGCAGGAAGATTAGAGAACTATCTTCTCTTGTGGAAGTACTTGGTATTTGTTATAGTTTCACCATGAAAGTCTTGAACTACACGGTTTACTTACAAAAAGCTCCTGATGGTGGATATGTTGTCTCCGCGCCGGCACTGGCGGGTTGTGTTACTCAAGGCGAGAGTCGGCAAGAAGCACTAGAAATGATTAAAGATGCAATTTCAGTCTATATTGCCTCTCTGAAAAAACACGGTGAGAATATTCCAACTGATACCGCTGAAATAGAGAAGGTCTCCGTCTCAGTTTAGATGCCCAAGCTTTCCCCACAAAAACCTCGTGAAGTAATTTCTAAACTTAAGAAAATCGGTTTTATTGTTGACCATATTTCCGGTAGTCATTACCTTTTGCTTAACCCAAAAACCAGAGCCCGTATCCCAATTCCGTTTCACACCAAAGATTTGAAAACAGGGACTTTGCGCTCGATTATAAGCCAGAGCGGTCTGACAGTTGAAGAGTTCCTCAAAATAAAGTAGTCTACTCCCAAAAATTGCTTTCCAAGCCAGAAAAAAGTAAAATTCCTGCTTTAATGGGGAAAAGCCGTATATACATCAAGCATCAAGCTTTTAACGCAGCCTATGAAGCAATAGAAGGTAACTCAGAAGCTCGTGTAGACGGATTTGATGCTCCAAAAAAATATCACCACGATCCATCCAAACTGGATAAATTTAGGGACTTCTCAAAGTATCTTGTGTGGGCTAGTGAGTTATATAGTGCTTCGAGCAAACTAACCAGTCAACTGAGAACATTATATGATGAAGCAAGATACGCAAGCTCATCTTTTTATGTACTAAATAGCGAAGGTACTTTAAAGATTATTTTAGTAAAACTTGATGGGTTTCAACTAGACTTAAAGGATTTACATGACGATATAGCTGAATTCCAAGCGTGTATGCTTGCCACACACATAAGTGAAAAACAGGCGGAGATAGAAGCTTTATCTGACGAACTAATGTACCTATCCTCTTTAGAAAACAGACTTGCCGATATTTGTAATAGAAAGTTGTATGAGATAAGCTCATCAAGAATGGGTTTTTACAGCCTTTTTGTGTCAGTAATTGCCTTATCTATAGCCCTTTTTAGTTAGAAAATTAACCTGTAAGTTCTTTGGCTTTTTTGATCAGTTCTTCCAATACCTCTATATTTATATCTGACAACGAGTTAAAACCAATGCTGCTTCTGCCGACCTTTACTTTGCCAAGTTTGTCCTTGTATTCCACAAGGTTGAGTTTTTTATTAACTGCATTCACGTAAACACTTATATAGTTTTTCTGCAGGGTGAGTCCGACCATAAACCACTCGACGTTCTCTTTTTTCGAATTAATGTAAGTCAGATCGCCATAACCAATGATTTTCTGCTCGCTGCCACTCCAGAAAACCCCCTCCCACATAACACGCGATTTTCCTGCCATTACTTTGGAAATTAACTCGTCGAGCTTTTTAATATCCTCCCGTTTATCTTCGGTTAGAGAAGCGATATAGTCGTTGGGGTTGGTTTTAGTTTTTTGCATAGCCAAAGTGCATCACAAAAGTTTTTTGGCCCAAGTTTTTGCTCGGTCGAGTTCACTGGGGGCGAGGGGGCCTTTTGTCCCCTCCACAATAAATCCTTCCGGCTCGGCTATTAAGATACCACCCTTACTTTCCAGACTTTTAGCTATTCGGGGAGCGGCAAACCCAAAAATTCCCGTTACTAGCTGTGCCAAGGCAGATAACCACCAACCGGCTTGTTGTTTAGCCGAAATTCTGGTATCAAAGGAGACGACTTTGGTGTTTTTCAGAGCACCGTCGGGAATTTTATTAAGAAACTCTTGAAGAGGTTTGGTTGCCTGACCGCCTTGGGTGGGGGAGCCAACAACAAGAAGATCAATACCCTTTAGCTTAGTGTGGTCTGTCTCTTTTACAAATTTAAGTTCTCCGCCCAAAGTTTGGCTAATCGCTTGAGCAATTTTTTCTGTATTTCCAAAAGCCGAATCGTAAATTACTAAAGCCTTCATAGCCTCACCATTCTAATCCATCTCAGAAACTTTTTCATTCGACAAAGGTGAGGGCTACACCGCGCTTGTTGGCGCGGCCGGTTCGGCCAATGCGGTGAATATAGTCATCGTAAGTTTCCGGCAAGTCGTAATTAATAACGTGGGAAACATTATCGATATCGAGTCCTCTGGAAGCTACATCAGTAGCCAGTAGCACTTGAATCTCGTTTTCTTTAAAACTCCGCAAGGTGCGCTGACGCTGGCCTTGAGAACGGTTGCCGTGAAGCGAGCCAACCTTAAAACCCCTCTCGGTCAGAGCTTTGTCGAGCTTCTCAATGCCGTGTTTGGTGCGGCCGAAAACCAACACTTTGTTGAAACTTTCTTTAATTAACAAGTCGTGAAGCTGGTCCACTTTTTTAACCGGGTTAATAACTCTAATTACGTCCTGATCAACATTCTCACTAGTTGGTTGAGTTTGGACGGAAACCGTCACTGGGTTGGTAACAAAAGCTTGCAGCACTTCGCGCACCTTCCCGTCAATAGTGGCGGAGAAAAACAAAGACTGACGCTCTCTTGGAAGCAGGGAAATAAAATATTTAACATCATTAATAAAGCCAATATCCACCATCAAATCCACTTCATCCAGTACTATGGTGCGGAAGTTCTGCAAAAAGAGCTTTTTCTGTTCAATTAAGTCTTTTAACCGACCCGGCGTACCGATAACTACGTTGGGTTCCCTCTTTAAATCCCAAATCTGGCGGTTCATGCTGGCACCGCCGATAACTACAGTAGAAAAAATTCTCATACCAAAGGCAAAACTTTTAAATTCGTCGTTAATCTGAGCGGCCAGTTCCCGGGTGGGAGTAATAATCAAGGCTTTCTCAGCGCGGTTTTTAAAGATTTTATCAATGATCGGGATCAGGAAAGCAGCAGTTTTACCAGTGCCGGTGTTGGCCAAACCAATTAAATCCCGACCGCCTAGTATGGGCTCAATAGCCTTATCTTGAATAGGGGTGGGAGTAGTATAACCGTGGCTAATAATGTTGCGTTTTAAGTTTTCATTGACTGCAAAATCACTGAAAGAGTTGTGTGGTCTGTAAGCTTCGTCAGTGGTAACATCAGAGGCCTTTTTAATAAAAATATTGATATCGGCGCCAATTAACTTACTTTTGGCCGGGCCGCGTTGTGCACCGTTAAATTTTCTGGCAGTAGAGAAACCACCATTGTGAAATGGTCGGTGAAATTTACCCCGGTTTGAACCGCTGCGGTTCCTCGAAAACCTCGAATTGTTGGGCCGATACATAATTTATGTGAAAGAGAAATCTAAGTCGCTAACGCGCCTTGCGTCTAAGAAGACTAAAGACTCGTGCTCCGTTTGTAAACAGAACAAACTTTACTTAGGAGCAGTTCTTTACAAAAGGGAGAATAAAGGAGTAGAAAACAGCTCGTATTCTAATTCAACAAAGAGAGTGTAGCATACTTGAAGAAAGAAAGCAAATTACTATCGGTTGAGAGAGCTTCTTTTGTAAACCTTTCTGGAACCTGTTAAAATTGCAAGCTATGCTAAAAGTTGGCAGAGTTGGAACACAATGCTGCCATTTGAGTTCAAATTAAGAATCCCCAAGCCTAAAAAAGCCCGTGAAATAATAAATAGAGACGTGTTCGGAAAAATCCTAAATTCTTCTGTTGTTGGATAAAGACCCATAGTTTGCTATTGAATATCGCGGTAATCGCTCCCTTAAAACGGAGCTTTCAAGAAAGGGGATGGCCAAATGGCTACCCAAACACCCTGGGGCCCGTTGAAGGCGTTATTCGAACGCTTCGACGAGCACAACTTCGGTCGGACAGAGATTCAGCGACTCGTTGAGAACGCTGACACTCTTGTCCAAATCGGCAACGGCACGCTCACTCGCGAGGTAATCAACCAGATTATCAAGCAGGTGATCAACCCGTTCGCCAAGGAGAAGGTTGAGGTTCGCTACTTCTACCCGGAAGGCTGGAAGCCAACCAGTGTGGAAGAACAGCTCTCGGTCTTACAGGGGTTCTACCCTGATCTCGACGGCTCGCACGTCGTCGAAATTGCAGGGGGAATCATTGGCCCACTCGACACCGACGGACTGTTCGTTGTCCCGAAGCCCAGCAGCGTCGCTGCGAAGCTCGGTATCAACGATCCGTACGGAGCGGGCTACGGGCAATTGCTCGAGGCTGCGGTGCTCACTCACCTCGCAGGTCAGCGGAATTTTCACAACTACCGCGCCGGCGAGCTGACACCCGACCGGGTGAGGGTACGACAGTCAACGGCAGAGGCGCTGCGCAAGCTGGAAGAAGCGACACCCGGAGACTTCCTGGTGTTTTTCGCCCAGACGGGCAAGAAGTGGGGTGGGTACAGTCCTCGCAACGCTCGCTGGGAAATGGAACGCGCTGCGTCTGAGTTCGCACTCCCGGCCTGGTGTGTGGGGAATATCCTGCTCACCAATCCGAACCGCCTCGACAAGTTCGAGCACCTGTGCATTGATTGCCCCGGTGACGAGTACAGGTTCAAGCCTGTCGGCGAGTTCGAGCTCTGCCTCTGCTTCGACTTCGACAGCGACGAGCTGCACTTCGGCCGCGGGTTTGTTGTCCGCGCTAACGGGAGCTACGGCTCTGCGTCTGGCTTCGCCCGGTAGTGTTCTTGCAGCTTGAGACTTGAATCCTTGAGATTCTTGATCTCTTGCTTCTTGAACTTCGCAGAACATTCAGTTGGATCAGGCCCCGACTTGCTAACCAAGCAAGACCCGGGGCTTTTCCATTTCTATTATCTTTTACTTTACCAACCAAGCAATTTTATTTATAATCCGTTATGGAAAGTAGGCTAATGTACCAAAGGTCAAGGTCTTTGGTCGCCAAAATCTCTTTTCTTCCCAAAATAAGTCAGAGTTCTAAATCTCAAGAGCAAGTGGTTTCAGAATTTGGTCTGGTGGAAATAAACGCAATAGTAGCCAGTACCGGGTAACACCACCAAGTTACAAAGCTGGAAGTTTTGGATACAAGCACGGTTCTCAGCTGGTTTCCCTAAGCAAATCTTTTGAAGGTTTACTTAGGAGGAGGAACGACCTGAAAGGGTCGTTTTTCTTTGAAGAACCTGTACGCGTAAGTCCCGTTTCCTCCAATGGAGTTAGTCGTCCTCGTGTGGCTCTTTCTGTTGCAAAAGTTGAACAATCTTGGTTTCTTCTTCGCTTAGATCTTTTTCGGGTTTTTCCTTTGCTAGCGCTTTCACTTTTTTGTAGAGATCTTCACCAGCCAAGGAAAGTAGAGATTTTTTGTCAAGTTTTTCTCGTCTTTTGCCTACATAGTCCCCAACAGTTTGGGTAGTAGTTGTTGTGCGGAAGTTGCACGCAGGGCTGGCTATAGTGTGCGGTCTGCTAAGGAAATTGACTATAAGAGCATGTTGTTAAAATAAGTGTTTTTTGCTATATTATTGCTGCTATGAAAAAGACTGAAACTTTAGAAAAAATAAATACTTCCAAACAAACTTTCAAAAGTAATAAGACTGCTAAGGATTTCTACGGATTTTTGAAGGATGTTAAGATTCCCGAAGGTAAACTTGAGGAAGAACTAGATAAAGCTAAAAAACTGCTCCACTTCTAATCTATTCCGGTGAACGTACTACTTGATACCCACTCGTTAATTTGGTTTTTATCCGCTAGTTCTAGATTAAGTGATAAAGCTAGGGAAGTTGTGTTTTCTGCCGATATTGTTTTCTTACCCACAATTGTTTTATTAGAAGCTTTTCACGTTAGTAAAAAGTTAAATTTCGAAAAAGAATTTAGGAAATTTCTTTCTGACCTACCGTCTGCAAAGTTTCGAACCCTCTCATTGGATATCAATATCGTTAATGACTACATAAACCTGGAAGATGGATTGGAAATTCACGATAGAGTAATTGTTTCTTCTGCAAAACTCCTAAATCTTCACGTTGTGACTAAAGATGCAAAAATTTCAGATATTTATGAAAAAGTCATTTGGTAAATTCAGAAAGTGGGTTTAAGTGCTGAAAGTTGGCATTGTTGGCTTACCAAACGTGGGTAAATCCACTCTTTTTAACGCCTTGCTAAAAAAGCAGGTTGCCCAGAGTGCAAATTACCCATTTACGACTATTGAACCCAATATTGGGGTGGTTGAAGTTCCCGATGAACGTCTTGGAAGGTTAGCGGCTGTTGTTAAAACTGAGAAGATTGTGCCGGCGGTGGTGGAATTTGTCGATATTGCCGGTTTAGTCAAAGGGGCCGCAACTGGTGAGGGTTTAGGCAATCAATTCTTGAGTCACATCAGGGAAGTTGACGCTCTTGCCCACGTTGTCCGCGCTTTTGTTGACCCCAACGTAGCTGTCTCCGGAGTTGATCCCAAATCAGACATTGAAACAATTAACACGGAACTAGCTCTTGCTGATCTTGAAACAGTTGAGAAAGTAATCTTTTCAGCTGAGAAAGATCTTAAGGCCAAAGAAAAAGATGCTGAAAAAAAACTCTCTGTGCTGAAAAAGCTCAAAGAAGGTTTAGAGCAAGGGAAACTAGCTAAAGAGGTTGAGGTGGATGAGGAGCTGGCGGCTGAGCTACCGTTAATTACTTTGAAACCAGTAATTTACGTCTTTAACGTGGCTGAAGGCGCTCTCAAAAAGGAAGTTGCTAGTGGTTTTAGTCCTGAGGTTGTTATTTGCGCTAAAGTTGAAGAGGAACTCTCAGAACTTACAAAACCTGAGCAAAAAGACTATTTAGCAGAACTGGGTTTGCGGCAGTCAGGGTTGGAGCGGTTAATTGCGGAAAGTTACAAATTGCTGGGGTTGAGTACTTATTTTACGGCCGGGGAAAAAGAAGTGCGAGCTTGGACCGTTACTGTTGGAACTAAAGCTCCACAGGCTGCCGGTGTTATTCACACGGATTTTGAAAAGGGCTTTATTAAAGCCGAGGTAATAACTTTCGAAAAATTAGTAGAAGCAGGTGGTTGGCAGCAAGCCCGGGATAAAGGTTGGGTGCGGTTGGAAGGACGCGACTATATTTTTCAAGACGGCGATACAACCATCTTTAAATTCAATACTTGAAACATCTAAGCTATTTAAATTCAACGTTTAATTTTTACTACTTCTTTGCTTGTCCAAAGAAGTAGCCAAGAAAGGACACCCCTGCTGCGTTGGCTGTTAAACTAAGCAAAAAATCATCGGGACATCCTCGGGAACCGCTTCCTCTTGCTTTTTTGCAAGTTTAAAAACGCCAACTCCACAAAGGGGACCCCATTTTAACGGTGACTAATCCAAAGGGCGGATTTTCCAGAAAAAGAAGCGGTTCATTGCTGAACCGCTTGGTTATTTTGACCTCTCCTCAGATCTCTTACCACCTCAAAGAATTCTGGCGTACCGAAGTAGTAAAGGAGGTACAGAGCGATACCTCCAAGGATTACTAACAGCCAGCGCCAAGTTTCGGCTAGGTCTGTGGCTAAGACACCTAAAACCATGATCCAAACCGACCCGGATATGCCAGTGGTGCGTAGCAGATACCAACCTGTCTTAGGTTGTGTTATGAATACTACCAAGGCCATGAATTCTGCTAGGAGCATTACTAGAAAGCGCTCCGGCAGAAGGTAGATGTGGAATAGGCTAAAAGCGATGAGACCACCGTACAACAACAAAACTTCAAGCAGATACTTTTTCATCTCACGACCTTTCTAGGTTCTCGCACCCAACCTCTGAGGACGAGGACCAATGCCACTACGGAAAGGACACCGGCGATTATCGGTCCCCAAACCATGAATTTGTCAGGGCCGACTGCTTGTTGGAAGACGGAAACGCCAGCCAAACCCACGATAAGAACGAGCACAAAGAAAAGTGCTACCTTCACGATCTAACTCCTTTAATTTTCAATTTTGCGTAAATGATAAATCTTTTTGGAACTTTTTGCAAAAAGAAAAGGCCGTTACCGGATTGATAACGACCTTGATCCGCTAGTTTCGAACTAGACGGTGACCAGTTCTTTCTCCTCTTCGCTCCCAAAGCCAGTGGATACTAACACTTGGCCTGCTTGCTTGCTTACGTAGGTTTGGATGTACCTCTGGAGAGCAGCTTCGACCCGCCACCACATTGCCAAGCTTCGACCACGGTTTTTGCCTTTGTAGTCGTCGTTGTAGTGCATCAAGCTTCGGACCGTGTGGACATGGAGACCGAAGGCTTTGGCTATACACCTTTGTGTAGCTGCGACCTCTAATGCTCTGCGGCGTTCTTTCGGCGGATGTGTACAACGGCCGTGCCGGCGCGCGAACTCGTGAAGCCAGCCAACTACGCAGTAGCGGTAACCTCCCACTCTCCACGCTTTGAAGTGATCAGCGATGAGCTCGTCTGGCCACTCTTTTAAGGCAGCTCGTAAGAGCTGAGTATTGACCATTTCTCCCTGCCTTTCTTGGTTTTGAATTGGCTCAATAATAGCTTGTTGTAGAAGGATTTGCAAACTTTTAACTTTTGACTTCTTAGTCAAAAGCAGTCGTTGACGAAGTCAAGGTTTACTTTTGACTTTCGCGTTAGCGAATGCAACGATTCTTATCGTAACTTTGAATTTTTAGTTTACACACAAACGTGCTTGTCGCTTGCAGTATGTTATGCTATACTCGCAAACGAAATTGCCTTTTCAAACTTATGCTTAAAAATTACGAATTACTGGTTGCATTTGGCGAAGAAACTTCAGAGGCCGCGCAGAAAGAGTTGATTAAAGAAATTTCCGCGACAATTGAAAAAAGTAAGGGTCAAGTTGACCAAGAGGAAGCTTGGGGTAAGCGAGCCCTTGCCTATCCAATTAAGAAGAACAAAAATGCTTACTACCACCTGGTAACCTTTAGCGGCGAAGAGAGTTTACCCAAAATTCTTACTGATACTTTGAGAATTGAAGAGGCTATTTTACGTTTTATTGTTATCGTAAGGCAAAAGCCGAGTAAAGTTAGTAAGAAAAAGTTAAAGGTAGCCACAGTCAAGAAATTAGATGAATTAGTGGTACGTTAAGGGAGGAACAAAATGTCGACACGTTCATTAAACAAAGTTATGTTAATCGGAAACCTCACTCGGGATCCGGAAATGCGCTACACTCCTAATGGTGCGGCGGTTTGTTCTTTTGGTATAGCTACCAACCGCAGTTGGCAGCCAACTGATGGTGGTGAGAGAAGAGAAGAAACCGAGTTTCACCGTATTGTTGCTTGGAATAAACTAGCTGAACTTTGCAGCCAACTGCTTTCCAAGGGCCGCAAGGTTTACATTGAGGGTAGACTGCAAACCCGCAGTTGGGAAGGTCCGGAAGGTGAAAAACGCCAGGCAACTGAGATAGTTGCTGAAGACATGGTTCTACTAGACTCCAGACGCGATTTTGCCTCCGGAGCTGATACTGGTGAGGAACGTACTGAGGAAACCTCTTCAGTCGGTAGTGAGTCTCAGGAAGTTGCCAGTGGAGTGAAAGAGACTGAAGGAAAAGAAGAAAAAGAGGAAAAAGGCAAGAAGTCAAAGGGTAAAAAAGAAGAAAAAGAACCCGCTTCGAAAGATGAGGCGGAAGAAAAACCTAAAGAAGATAGTGACGAAATTAACATTGACGATATTCCTTTTTAATTATGTTGGAAAGAACTAGAACACGAAGTGAAAACCTTAAACCTGCTCGGAGAAAATACTGCCTTTTCTGCAAAGAAGAAATAAGCCCAGATTTCAAAGACGTTGTTGGGTTGCGCCGTTTCGTAAGCGATCGCGGGAAAATTGTCGCCCGCGCCCGAAGCGGAGTTTGTTTTAAACACCAGAGGATTTTGAGCACAGCCATAAAACGCAGCCGCTACCTGGGCTTACTTCCGTTTACAGTATCAGTCAGATAGTTAATAATGAGTGAATCCTTCCCAAAAACCCTTATTGTTGATATTGGCAGATCTTGGACTAAAGCCTTTCTTGTCAGCGTCGATAAAAACAACCTCATTATCGAGAAAAGACAGAGCTTGCCAACTTCCACTGGAGACACCCCCCTTTCTTACAGCGAGCTAGTAAAAAGTTTAAAAGCGGGTAGCGAAACAAAAGTGATTTTGACCGGCTCTTTGGCTGAAGCAGAGGATTTAGCCAAGAGCCTCTCGGTTGTTTTCGTTTCTGAAGAGGCTGCCAAAAAAGCTCTTGGGAGTTATCTCGACAACCATGGCTTTAAAAAACCGGTCGTACTTGATGCTGGTGATTACTCTTACTCAGCCAACACCAAGGTTGGCAGCTTGGGGGCTTTTTTAACAACTGAAGTTAGCGAAGTTGATATTGAAAATTATTTTGGCAACAAGTCCTTGCACCCTCGCGCAGTACCGATATCTCAGGCAGAACTTGAGTTTGAGGAAGCCTTCTTGCGCTTAAGCTTTGCCAGTAATCGAGAGTTTCTTAACGCCCGCGGAGTAGTTAACACGGTTATTACCGGCTCTTTTATTTCTTTAGCGCCTAACAAGGCGAAACTTGGTTTAATTATTGCCGACATCTTATTTGCCGGGCGTGTAGCTCAAGTCAAGGTTGACACTAAATTGTTTGCTCATAGTTTCGGGGCGCTAGTTGCTCATAACCCAAAATTTGGCGATCTGGAAACAGATTTTTTGCAGGATCTGGGTGCTTTTATTTCTTTTGGTGGAAAGGGAAGGGTAATGCTTGACTGGGGTTACACGGAAAATCAGGAACTCTCAATTGTTGAAAACGAAATTGCTTTGGTACCCACTAGCGCTCACCAAGAGGTTAAAGTCACCTTTCTTGATTCTAAAAATAAAGAAAAAATTACCCTGAGCGGTGGGGTGTTTGGGATTATGCTTGATGGTCGGCTCAAACCACTGCGGTTGGCCTTTGGAAGAGCGGAAAGCAGGGAAGCTGTGAAAGGCTGGGCGACTGCAATCGCAAAATTGGGGGTGATTGAATGATTTGTCCGGTTTGGCACCGTGTGAGCCTTGATAACCAGTTTGATTTGGTAAGAGAGTTCGTTGGAAAGTGCCAACCGTCAGTTAAGGTCGGTGACAAAGTAAACATCGAGACCGTAGTTGCCCACTGTGAAATTTCAGCCGGACAGCGTTTGGTAAAAGTTGCCCACGTGATTGGCGTTAGCCCCAAGAAGGTTAAAAAGTACCTGCTTCGTAGCGTTGGAGACCGCATTTACCAAGGTGAAATTATCGCCCGCAAGAGGGGCGTTTTGGGTGTTGGTAAGAGAGAGCTACGCTCTCCGGCCGACGGGGTGATTACTGACACCGACCAAAACGGTGACATTATTGTTAAATTTTTACCCACACCCTTTCGCTTGGTGGCTGGTGCTAACGGAGTGGTTAACGAGATAAAAGAAGATTACATCCGCATTAGAACTTTTGGTACTGAAATCAAAGGGGCTTCTGGGATTGGCAAGGCACGAGAGGGCCTAATTAAAATAGTTGCTAAACCCAGTGAGTTTATTATCCCGCAGAAAATTGATGCCTCTTGTCAAGGCAAAATTATTGTTGGTGGAGCCCATATCGATCGAGCCTCGATTGAAAAGGCTCTTACTGTTGGAGTTAGAGGGATTGTGGTTGGTGGTATTGATTACCGGGATTTTGTTAGTTTGGGGATCCAAAGCGACGTTGGGGTGACGATTATTATCACGGAGGGTTTTGGAACTGTGAGTATGGGTAAGGATATTTTCGAAGCTTTCAACAAAGCGGGCGACAGATACGCCTTTTTCAATGGTTTGGAAAAAAGTATTTTCATTCCGACTGAAAAAGAAATGGCAGTCACTTCCAAGGAAATAAAAAGAGAAGTTTGGCGGCAGTTGCGCGTGGGCGATTTGGTGCGCTATTTCCAACCTGATTCAGAAGAGTTGGTGGGTGTAGTGGAGGCACTTAGTCCTAAAGAAGAGGCTCTTAACTCTGGGCTGGAAGCGGAAATTGCCCAAATTAAGTTTCTCTCCGGCCAAAAGACCGGAGCGCCAGCGGCGAATTTAGAAATCTTAAGTTAATCATGGCTGAAAAAGCAAAACAATTCAATCAATTTTTTCCGAAACTGGTTGTCAGTTTATTCCTGCTTGGTTTGGGGATTTGGGTCGGGCGCAACGTTAGCCTGCCGTTTTTACCAGAAGGTCAGCCCAAGTACGACGTTCTTAACAAACTTTATTCTAAAGACAATGTTGATTTCGCACCATTTTGGCAGACCTGGGATGAGCTAAATTCCAAGTTTTTAGATAAGAAAACCTTAGAGGGCGACAAACTTCTGCAGGGTGCTCTCCGCGGGTTGGTTGAAGCAGCCGGAGACCCTTACACTTCTTATTTTGACCCTGAGTCTAACCAAACTTTTAACTCTGAACTTGCCGGCACCTTCGAAGGAGTGGGGATTGAACTTGGGGTTAAGGATAATCAACTAGTGGTGATCTCCCCCTTGGAAGGCTCACCTGCAGAGAAAAACGGTGTTTTGGCAGGTGACAGGATTGTGAAAATTGACGGGAAAGATGCCGCAAAACTGTCCATTGCCGAAGCTGTGAAGCTAATCCGCGGTAAAGCAAGCACCAAAGTAAAACTCGCTGTAGTGCGAGGAGAAGCTGACGCAGAGCATGAATTTGAGATAACGCGCGAAACAATCACCATCAAAACCGTTAAGCTTGTGGTTGACGGAGAGATCGGAATAGTGAGAATTAACCGTTTCGGCGACAACACTAATAAAGAATGGGACAGTGTTGTCAACGAAATTGCCACCAAAGGCATTTCAAAATTAGTTTTAGATGTTCGTAACAACCCGGGTGGAAGGCTGGACAGCGCAATTTACGTCGCGAGCGAATTTTTGAAAAAGGCAGATGTGGTGGTGATGCAAGAAGATGCTGACGGCAAGCGACAGTCTTTTTATTCTGACCGCGACGGACGCTTACGAGGCGTAGAGTTAGTAGTATTAATCAACAAAGGCAGTGCCTCGGCTTCGGAAATTGTCGCCGGTGCCTTAAAAGATCAGAAAAAGGCTAAGGTAGTAGGTGAGGCAAGTTTTGGTAAAGGCACAGTGCAGTCCGTGGTTGATCTTAAAGACGGGTCGGGTTTGCATATTACTGTGGCCAAATGGTTAACGCCGAGTGGCGTTTGGGTGCACGGTAAGGGTTTGGAACCAGATGTGAAAGTTGAGTTAACCGAAGAAGATATTGCTGCTGGCAGCGACCCACAACTCTCAAAAGCCAAAGAACTCCTCAAATAAAATTAAGTAAGAAGTGCGAAGGATGAAGTATGAAAGAGCAGGCTTTTTTCTTAAAAATATATGAATAACTATTCATATATCTTCTCTATCAAGAAAATTTCTTGCTAATTTGTGTTAGACTAGGATTGTCTTGCATTTTGCAAGAGCCCTCAAGCATTCTTAACAACCAAAAATCCTAAAAGAAATGAGAGGAGCAGGAAGTTGGCTAACGCAGCTGTTCCTGAGGTGATGGTCGACAGTCGGCCGTTCTTGGAGCCTAAAGGTTTGCAGTGTACTCACCAAGGAAAGGTGCGCGACACTTATGATCTGGGTAACAGGACCTTACTGATCGTTGCCACCGACCGGATTTCAACCTTCGACTCTGTTCACCCCAACGGCATTCCGGGCAAGGGTGGGGTGCTCAACGAGATGAGCACTTTTTGGCTGACCCATCCGTTGATCGGAAGGATTTGCCAAACCCATTACCTGCGCCCAGTTCTGGAATGGGGTATTCCAGCAGGGAAACGTGTGGTCAAGTGCCCGGAGATTGCTACAAGAGCTATGATCGTACGCAGAGCAAAGCCACTGCCGGTGGAATGCATCGTCCGCGGTTACATTACTGGCTCGCTCTACGCGGAATACAAAGAAAAAGGTGGTTCAGAGCGCGGAGTAATAATTGCCGGAAACCCTTACCAAGCTGGTTGGAAGGACTCAGATCGACTACCCCGTCCGGTCTTTACTCCCACAACTAAGACACAGGTAGGTCATGACCAAAACTTAACCAAAGAAGAGTTCTTGTCTGTCCTTGACAAGGACCAGAACGCCGCCGCTGTCTTACTGGAAGTAAGTATGGCGATTTACGACATGGCAGCCGAGTACGCTCTGCGCCGAGGAGTCATCATCGCCGACGCTAAGTTCGAGTTTGGGATCGACGAGGAAACCCGAGAGGTAATTCTAATCGACGAAGTCCTGACTCCGGACTCGAGCCGATTTTGGGACTTGAACGATTACGAACCTGGACGTCCTCAAAGGGCAATGGACAAACAGTACGTTCGCGATTGGGGAATTAAATCAGGCTGGAACCGCGAACCTCCTGCTCCAAAACTTCCGGCCGAAGTAGTTGCGGAAACTGCCGCTCGTTACCAAGAGATCAAGAAGCGGCTCATTGACTAATGCCGTTTCAGCAAGGCACATCTGTGAAAAAACAGTGTGCCTTTCCTTTTTTGGTGGGTTGACAGAAAGTCTCTGGGTTGTTTAGAATAAATTTTCAGTATGTGGGCAAAACTACCACAAACTGAATACATAGAGGAATAGCCCTTCGGGGCTATTTTTTTATGTCTAGAAACTGGAAACAGAGCGCGCAAGTGTTCTATGTCCAAAAAGGAGGAGGGACCCATTTTCGGAAGTATTGTTTCCGACGAAACTGGTAATTGGTTCGTGGATCTAAACGGTTTGGTCAAAAAAGCTGAACCACCATGGACGGAAGAAGAGATGAAAAGTTTCTGGGCCCAGGTTTGCAGTCTTATGCACTCTTACGGTGTTACCAACAGATATCCGGAGAAACCAACAGCTAAGTTGGTGAGGGCCCCCGAGTTTAAGGGTAAACGTCTATCGAGAGAAGCTAGTCGTGGGATTGGTCTTTCCAAACCAATTACAAGACTGGAGGGAACCTGGAGCAAGGAGAATTGTACGCGGTTCCAAGAGGAAGTTTCCACCCTGATGCAGACTCAGGGATTGGTTTACCTGGAAATGCAAAGGGTGTGGATCATAACACCCAAACCATTACCAATTAACTCTTAATGAAGGAGAGAGATTTGGTTGCTTCAAACGAGACTGAACCCCCGCCAATTACTGGTCATGCTCACGGGGATTGCGGTACTTGCGAAATCGCCCTTCTTTTCTCGATGGGGAAGATCAGTCTAGCCAACCAGAGAGAGTGTACACGATGTCAGAGAAAACATTGGCCAGAGCAGTTTGCTTCGTTGAGAAGGAGAGAGTTATTAAGGAGACTAGATGGAGAGGTAGCCCGTCTAGAGTCGGAGAGAGATAAAACCGGCCAATATCTCGAAAAAAGACTGGCTGAAATAAATACAGGAGGGGATCAAAGCTGATTGCATAAAAAGCGGTCAGCTTTCCTTTTTCTGCGAGTTTGCTTTTTGGTGTAAAATATAAGAAGCTCAAGATTTCGTTTGAACTTCTTCAATTTAGGAAAATAGTAGAAATGCTCGATAAACTTCGTCAAAATCCTTTGGTTCAAAAATACTGGTTGACTGCGACACTAGTTCTATCCGGACTTATTCTTCTTTTTCTTACTCTGGTAGTTGGTTTGATCTTAGGGATCAATTATCCAAATTGGTATCAAAGTTTGCCGTTTAAGGATTCCTTACCTGATTTCCTCAGGCCGACTGTAAGTGAAGTAAAAACTCCTGACGGTGGCACAATAATTCGGACAGTTGAAGAATCAGCTATTATTGACGTGGTTGATAAAGTTTCCCCGGCAGTAGTTTCTATTGTGGCTAAAACAGTCAGTTTTGATCCGGACCGCGGCTCAGTAACTGATCAAGAGGGGATTGGCACGGGTTTTATCATTGACCAAAGTGGAATTGTTATCACCAACAACCATGTGGTTTGCCAAAAAACCCTTGATTACGCAGTGGTGACTAAAGACCAAAAGACCTTTGACGTCAAAAAAATTGATCTGGATCCAGCCAACGACATTGCCATCTTGAAAATCGAAGGAAGCAGCCTGCCCGCTTTAGAGCTGGGCAGCAGCGACCCGTCAGTGCTTAAACCAGGCCAAAAGGTGATTGCTATTGGTAACGCTTTAGGGCAGTTTCAAAACAGTGTGACAGTTGGAGTTGTTTCTGGAGTGGGTAGAGGAATAACCGCTGGTGGTGGTGGTTGTCCAGGCCAATCCCGGGAGACTCTGCAAAACATTATTCAAACTGATGCCGCCCTAAACCCCGGTAATTCCGGAGGGCCACTACTGGATCTCTCAGGCAGAGTTGTCGGAGTCAATTTTGCAATTTCGGTTGAAGCCCAAAACATCGGTTTTGTCATTCCTATTGACCGGGTCAAGGTGATTTTAGATCAATACAAAAAGGACGGGCGGATAATTAAACCTTACTTGGGCATAGTTTACCAGACCATTGACCCGGCCGTAGCTAAAGTTCAGGGAGTACCCCAGGGAGCTTTTGTGCGCCGCGTTGCTGGCGGTTCTCCAGCCGAAAAAGCCACAGTTGTGGCCGGTGACATTATTACCAAACTCAACGACCAAAGGGTAACTGAAGATAATGATATTGTCACTATTCTCAACTCATTAAAAGTGGGTCAGAAAATACCCCTAGAGATCTATCGAGACGGGAAGGTAGTTAAACTAACCGCGACTTTGGAAGAAAACCCAGAATAATTTTGACTTTTCACTTTCTTCTCAAGAAAGCAAATCCCTAAGAGTGTGAAGGGTTTAATTTTGACTTGCTATTTGCTAGCATATAGTTAATGTCTTTTTCCTTGAAGAAGATTAAACTAAGCCGGTCAACCTGGTTCTCTCTAGTTTTAACTGTCTTGCTTTTCACCGCCATTGCTGCTACTCAATACGCTGCTCTAACTTCAAGAGACACTCGTTCCCAAGCCTCCTCACCCGTACCCACTGACCTTTATGTTTACACCACTAGTTGTTATCAAGGAGATCCGCGCGTAACCTTTTTTTGGGATTGGAACCCGCCTTACGCTGACGGTAGTTACATTGACATTGATGTCAACTCAAGTTTTGCTGACGATGGTCTCTGGTGGAACCTTTACCTTCCTGTTCCCCAAGAATGGTTCATTTGGGACAGGGACAACCCAATTGGCGGGGCAACTCCGCAAGACAGCTACACTTACTGGTGGAGAATTTACGCCTATCTTAATTCCGATCCCAACGGCGGCTCTCTTGCTTACCCGGCTGCCCCTACAATTACCACTCCCAACTGTAACCCACCCACAGTGGATATTAAAGCTAATAACTCTAACGGCCCAATTACCATTAGTTACAATACCAGTGCGACTCTTTCCTGGAGTTCGAGTAATGCAACTGGTTGTACGGCCTCTAACGGCTGGACAGGGTCTAAAGCAACTAGCGGTTCACAATCTACGAGTAATCTCACCTCGGCAAAAACCTACACTTTGGCCTGTAGCGGCTCAGGGGGGAGTGCGTCCGATTCGGTAACCGTTAACGTGACTTCCCCACCACCTCCGCCTCCTCCCCAACCAACAGTGGATCTTAAAGCTAATAACTCTAACGGCCCAATTACCATTAGTTACAATACCAGTGCGACTCTTTCTTGGGTTTCAACCAATGCCACTTCTTGTACAGCTTCTAATGGTTGGTCCGGGACCAAAGGCACAAGCGGATCTGAATCTACCGGTAGTCTAACGGCCAGCAGAACCTACACTTTGGCCTGTAGCGGTTCGGGGGGAAGTGCTTCTGACTCAGTAACCGTTAACGTCTCCTCACCCCCACCTCCGCCATCACAGCCAGATTTGGCGGTTAGTAATTTTACTCTGTCGCCTACAAACCCAACTTCAGGACAGACGGTAACTGCCACTGTCAATATTGTTAACAACGGTAGTGGAGCTGCTTCTGGGACTTTTTGGGTTGATGTTTATTCCAACCAACCTTCAAGTGTTCCATGTCTAACACCCAACGGTCAGGCTTCCCGTTCCTTTAGTTCTTTGGGAGCAGGTGTTTCAACCGGTAATTTCACTTTGAGCTTCACCGCCCCATCTTCAGCGGGTACTTACACGGGGAGGGTTTTTGTCGATGCTGACTGTCAAATCGCCGAAAGCAATGATTCCAATAACCAGGCTACTACCAGTTATACTGTTTCTAGCTCCGGCGGCGGTTCTTCTGGAGGAGGCTCCACTGGGGGCTCAACCGGTGGTTCGACTGGGGGCTCAACCGGTGGTTCGACTGGAGGATCAACCGGTGGTTCGACTGGTGGAACCAGCGGTGGAACGGGCGGTTCGCAATCTTCGGCTCCTAAAGTTACGCCACCCGGGTCAACTGCGCCGAAAGCCACAAGTAGCGATATTACCCTTACCTTTGCTCCAAACCCCTTCCTGAAAGGTGGTATGGAAGTGACGATTAAAGTAGAGCAAACCGCTTTTTCCCAAAAAGCGATAGTGGAAAGCAAGGGTGGGACGCTAATCTTAAAGACCAACAGTCAGTTGGCAAAGAACACCAATTACGTCTTGAAAGTTTGGGCGAAAAATTCCTTAATGCAGGCTTTAGGTTTTACTTTCACCAACGATACTAAAGCGTCAGTTGCAGCCTTTGTGATGGGCGACTTTAATGGTGATAACGTGATTGATCAAACTGACCTTGAAAGAATGGTTCCGGCCGGGATGAGCAACGAAGAGGCTCTCTACGATATCAACTATGACGGCGTTGTTAACAGCGTTGATTATTCTTTATTATTAACCAACTTAGGTAAAAGAGGGTAAGGCTAGATAATGAGACTTAAGTTTAAACTTAGCTTAACAGCAATCCTAATTTTAGGTTTCGCAATACTCGCACCGAAATTTTCTTCGGTTTGGGCAAGTAAATTAATATTAAATCCACCTTTTTCTAATGTTGAGGAAGGTAAAGATTTGGAGGTTGAGATTGTTTTGCAGAGCGATGGGGAGCGGGTGGATGGGGTTGATGTTTCCTTGATGTATGATGCCGATTATTTAGAGTTAAAGGAGCTTAGGGAAGGAGGATTTTTTGGAACTTACCCTATCAAACAAGATGAGAGTGGTAAGTTAAAGTTAACTGCTCTAGCACCCAAAGATGGGGTTGAAGTTTTTGGAGATGTGGTGGTAGCGAACCTAATTTTTGAAGTACTGGACAGTGGGCAAACAAAACTTTCCTTTGATTTCGAAAAGGGGGGAACAAAAGAGTCAAATGCCCCGCTTCATGGTAAAGCAGAGGACTCTTTGGAAGGGGTGGTGGGTGGAAGTTACAACGTGGTCGCAACCCAGGAGAACTTGGAAAAAGCTCGGGCAAGGAAGGCCCGAGGAGCCCCCTCACCGTTAATTATTTTTATCCCACTAATGATTTTGATTGGCGTTGGGTTGTGGTACTGGTGGAAGAAGCGCAAGCCTAAGGAAGATGTCTATACACCAGAACCATTTCCCATGGACCAGCCACCTAAGGTTGGGTGAGGACTTTTCCATCAATTTCATAAAAAATTTTACCTCCCGGTTTTAGCTTTTCCTTGCTCTGTGCGAATAACACTTCGTAAAAACCCCATTTACTATTGCCACCAGAATGTAGAGCCACGTGTGGTTCCCAGTCTCTGATTTCCTCTGGCAGCCTATGCAAAGACCTAGTGGTGATGTAAGGCAAGTTGGCGACAATAACGTCAACGGGGCCAGTTAAGGGTTCGAGAAGCGAACCATGAAGGAATTGAACTGCTTTGGTGACACTGTGGAGAGCGGCGTTCTTTTTAGCAACCGCGAGAGCTGGTCTACTGATCTCGGTAGCAACGATTTTGAGTTTAGGATTTTCGGCTGTAAGGGTAATGGCGATACAACCAGCGCCGGTACCGACATCGACAATGGTTAGATTTTTGTTTTTAGTAAATGCCAAAACCTCTTGAACTAACATTTCAGTATCGGCTCGAGGAATGAGGACGTCTTTATTAACTAAAAAACGCCGGCCGTAAAATTCTTGATAACCTAAAATGTAGGCAACCGGCTCATTTTGCTCTCGTCTCTCCAGTCGAGATTTAAATTCTTCAGTCTGACTTTCGGACAATGTAAATTCCGGGTGGGAGTGGAGAAAAGAGCGGTCTTTTTTCAAAAGATCAGCTAGCAAAATCTCCTTTTCCACTAGGTCAATGTTTATTTGCTTCAAGGCATCAGCAATCCTCATAAGGAGCTTTAATCAGACGTTTTGGACGAATCTTCCTGATCGGCTTGTTGGATAGAAGTTAAAATCGGCAAGAGGTCACCGTCTAAAATCTTTTCGATGTTGTGCCAGCTCTTGCCAATTCTGTGATCAGTGATGCGGTCTTGTGGGTAATTATAAGTGCGGATTTTTTCAGCTCGGTCACCAGTCCCGACTTGCAGACGGCGGTTAGTATCAACTTCTGCTTTTTGCTCGGAAGCTAAAGCTTCGTAAACACGGGCCCGCAAAATGCTCAAAGCTTTTTCCTTGTTTTGAAATTGAGATCTTTCGGTTTGGCAAGTGGCGATAACTCCCGTAGGTAGGTGAGTCAGCCGGACTGCGGTTTCGACTTTTTGGACGCTTTGGCCTCCATGACCTGAAGCATGAAAAGTGTCGATTTTTATATCCTTTTCGTCGATATGGAAATCACGGTCTTCCAGTTCCGGTAAGACAGCAACAGTTGCTGTAGACGTGTGAATTCGACCGGAACTTTCAGTTTCTGGAACTCTCTGCACTCGGTGAACGCCGGATTCAAACTTTAACAATCCGTACGAGCCAAGACCAGAGACCCTGAAAACTACTTCTTTGATATTACCAAGACCACCTTCGCTAATCGATAGTTGCTCGACTTTCCAGACCTGACTATCGGCAAAGCGAGCGTACATGCGGTAGAGGACGCCAGCAAAAAGTCCAGCTTCATCGCCGCCGGCCGCTGCCCGAACTTCTACAATAGCGCTGTGGGTGTCGATTCCAGTTGAGTCTTTTTCATCGCCTGGCGATGCAACTGGGGTGAGTAAAGCCTGTTTCACTTCTTCGAGTCTGTTTATCTCCGCCTGTGCAAGGGAGGCTAACTCAGGATCGGATAGTAAGGCTTTATTTTCCGCAATTTGCCGGTCTAATTGTTCAATTTGCTGCTTAATATAGTCCATAGCTAAAGTAAAAATTAATACCTACTTTATTTTAACAAAGTTTGTGGGAAAGTGATTAGCGCTTTTCTAGGGCTTGGAGCATTTCTTTGAGAGTCTTGGGGCGATCGTCTTCTTTTTTCTCAAACTTATCTTTGGGTCTGCTGGCCTTTTTAGAAGACACAAGGCGCTTGAAACGCTCAACTCGGCCTTCGGTGTCAACAAATTTTTCTTGGCCGGTAAAGAACGGATGACAGTTACTGCAAAGCTCTACGCGAATCTCTTCCCGGGTTGAGCCGGTAGTAAAAGTGTTACCGCAAGCACAAGTAACAGTCGCATTTTCAAAATACGGCAAGGGTTTGAAAGCCTCACTTTTTGCTTGTTTGGCTTTGGGTTGCTGGGTTTGTTCTTCTGGTGCAATTTCTGTTTCAGGAACCTCAACCTCAGGTTTTTCAATTATAGTTTCAATCTTTTGGGTCATTTTGACTTCTTAGACAAAATATAGATCGCTTCGCGCCCTGCGCTAGCTTCGCTATCTTCGACCGTAATATAATAAATCTTAAGTTTCTCAGAAACTACCTTTTGGTCGATATAAACGTGAGTATATTAGCATAAAGTTTTGCTTCCAGCAAGCCAATTATGCTTTATGATGGTGCCGGTGATAGTGACCATGCATTGTTGGTGGGTGAAAACGACTAACCAGGTATATCCCCAGAGCGACTAGGACAAAACTAACTGGGAAAATTGGCTCAAGATTTTCTTTAAACAAGGTTGTTGCTAACAAAATCGAGATTATTGGTATCAAATAGCTGATGGTAGCATCAATGTGTACGGCTACCTTTGATAGAGCCCATTCGTAGACTGAGTAGGCCAAAAAAGAGGAGAAGATTCCAAAGAAGATTAAGGAACCTATATTAAACCAGCTAACGTTTGCTAACCAAGTCGGGTCTGAAAATTCCCACAAGCTAAAAGGCAGGAAACTAATTGCGCCAACAGTGAAAGATACTGCCGAAATCGTTGAGGGTTTGTAAGTTTCGAAAAGTTTTTTAGAGCCAACTATATAGATGCTAGCAGAAATAGTCGAAGCCAGTACCAGTAAGTCTCCGAGTAAGTTGGTTCTAAACTCCAAGCTACCAAAAAGTAAGGGATATAAAGCGTAAAGAAAAGCTCCCAAGAAAGCTATGCAAATACCCAAGATGTGAGAAAAATTAATTTTTTCTCTGATCGCAAAGACTGCTAGCAAAGAGGTTATAACTGGGCCCAGCGAAAAGACAAATGAAGCATCAATAGTTGTTGTCTCTCGTAAACCCAAGAGTAGTAGTCCAATGTGAAGGGTGACACCAAAGAAAGCAAATACGCCGATATGAAGAAAATCCTTTAATTTTAGTCCCGAGAGCTCAGACAAACCCATTACTATAACGGTAGCGATGGTAAAACGGATGAAAGCCAAGGAGAAAGGTGGGAGGGTTTCAAGGTTGACTTTTAGTAAGGGGACAGTAATACCCCAAATTACCGCCGTTGCGATTAGGGCTAAAATGGGCAGAAGTTTTTTGGTCATTCCGCAAGTAACTTTTGGAGCTGATCAAACTTTTCCGGTTTGATAATTTTGAAATTGCCTTCAACTGGCAGAAAAGTTAAAGAGTCTTTTAAACTGTTAAGAGCGGGGAGATCCCCACCCCTAGCTTTTTTTGTTAAGTTTAGGAGATCGCTTTCTGCAGGTAGTGGTTCAATAGCAATACCGCTCTCTTCAATCTTGTGATGAGAACCCTCTATTAACTGATAGTTAAGTAGCAGATGGATGCCCAAAAGTAAAGCATCGTCCGCCGTATAGGAAAGTTTGAGCCCCTCTTGCTCAAGGAGGTTTTGGATGTTGTCGCCCTTTTTGATAGTAACGTTCTTGGTAGAGTCTGGGTCGTTTAAAAGATCAAGTAGCGGACTAGCAGCAATTCCCAGTTGCGCCAACTTGCCTTGAGAATAAAGCTTCGAGAAAGTCTGCCATTGCTCAGGGGTGAAAGAGGTAAGAGCCGACCATTGACTCTTGTTAGAGGCAATTTTCTTTAAGAATTCGATTTGTTTTGGCGTTAACTCCTCCTTTTGGCTCTCTGACAGATCTTTCTTTTGCTCATTTTGCGTATCAGTAGATTCCTTTTCAGGAAGCTCTTCGTCAAAAAGGTTGGTTGGGTGGGGATTGATGTCAACCTTTGGTAGGGAGGCTGGCTGTAGAGATTCGTAACTTGGGGGAGACTGACTTTGATCGACAATTTGCGCTTTTAGTAACTCTTTCATCTCCTCTTGGTTTAGTGTCCTGACTGCCCCAGTTGCGTTTTGTAGTTCATAAAAAGGCGTTTGGGTATTGCCGAAACTGGTATTAGAAATTCGCCGTAAGCTCCATTCGTCATTGACCCTATCACCCTCCTTTAGGTCGGCAAGGGCAGCTTCAAGACTAGCTTGCAGGGGGTTAAGGTTGTAACTGTGGACTTGCTCAGAAGTTAGAGGCGGTGATTGAGGTAAGTTGGGAGGTGATTGAGTCTCCTTTTCAGAGGGTTCAACTTTATTGACCACCTTGTCTAACTCTTGCTGGACAGTTTCGGAAGAAGGGTGTTGGGAAAGTTGGCGTTTTATTTCCTCATTTATCTCGTCGTTAATCTTATGGCTTAAGTTTTCAACTTCAGTGGTCAGGTTAGCAAGATTTGCGTTGGTAGCCGTTACTTGGGCTGAATTTTTTGCAAGTTCTTCTTCCAGTCTAACCATAACAGCCACTGGGCCCATGTTCTGGATTTCGGAAGGGGCGACGCCAACGCTGGGAAGAAATTTTTCTTTAGCCAAAGAGACCACGTCAAAATCTACGCTTCCTGTGCTTTTAAACTGGGCAAGGGCTTTTTTGAAGGTTTCTAAATCGGAATTTGTTGAGCCGGCAGGTTCGGGCATACTTTACTTATTTTCTACTATCGAGCGTACCTGCGCAAGTCTGATTTGTTTTTGTTCGCCGCTCTTAAGGTCTTTAAGAGTGACCACCTTTTTCTCAAGTTCTTGGGGTCCAAGCAGAAGAGCGTAGGGAATGTTTTTACTGTCCGCGTACTTTAGCTGCTTGTCCAGTTTGCTTTCTGGGTCTAAGTAGATTTCTGTATTAATACCTTCATTGCGCAAGGCAGAGGCGGTCTCAAGGGATTGGGGAAGCAAATCTTGGCTAAAAATTGTTACTAAAACTTGGCTTTGACTTGATCTTGCTGGGAAAAGTTTTAATTCTTGGGCTGCTTCCATAATGCGATCTAACCCAAAGGAAAAACCGACTGCTGGTAGGGGTGTTTCGCTAAATTGGCCAATTAGTTTGTCGTAGCGACCGCCGCCGCCGACGGATCCTGCAGTGTAGCCTTCAACTTCAAGTTCAAAAATCAGGCCAGTGTAATAATCCAAGCCGCGGGCAAGGGAGGGATCAAAAGCGTATCTACCTGAGCTAATTTTAAATTTCGCAAGCAGGTCAAAAAGTTGGTTTATTCTTGCAGTTGGGGGACTGTCGGTAACTTTTTTAAGAATGTCTTCGGCCTGAAAATCGCTGTAATTTTGGTTCTTTAGCAAAAGCATAACAGCGTCCCGGCCAATTTTTGGAAGTTTATCAATGGCACTGATGACACTATTTGGCAGCCCAGCAAAAATTTCCCGGTCGTTAACCTTGAGGGTAAAGTTTTTGAAACCAAGTTCTTCCATTGCTGAAACCGTGCAGGCGATAGTTTCCGCATCCGCCAAAGCCGAGGCTGTACCGATAGTATCAATATCCGCCTGTACAAACTCGCGGAAACGACCTTTTTGGGGGTTTTCAGCTCTCCACACCGGTTGGATTTGGTAGCGTTTGTAGGGTTTGGGTAGGTTTGGGTAGGCGGCGATCACACGGGCTAGTGGAACAGTTTGATCGTAACGCAGAGCAACTTGCCTACCACCGCGGTCCTCAAATTCGTAAATTAATTTTTCTTCCTCACCATATTTGCCTTTGAGGACTTCGGCATATTCCAAAGCAGGCGTAATTAACGGTTCAAAACCGAACCGCTCAAAAGTTTGGGAGAGTTTATTTGTAATTGCTTGCCGGTTGGCCGCCTCGGTTCCGAGAAAATCACGAAAACCCTTAGGCGTCCTACCCTCAATTTTGCTCATAGTTTTGCAAAATATCGACCGTAATTTGAATAAATTTAAGTTTCACAGAAACTACCTATTGGCCGCTATTTTTGCCATGAGCGTATTATAGCAGAATAATTGATTTACATTTAGCCTCGTGCTAAGATTCTTGCCAAGAAAAGGAGAGAGTGATGAAAGCGTACGTTGTTTATCGAATGATGGGTGTTGGTTATTATGTTATCCTGGCGTCCTCATTTGAGGAAGCTGGTGAGATCTGTGGTGGGAGATATGTCGAGGATCGAGGAGTGAAATATATTCGCCTTTCTTCAGAAGTCTTCACAGAACCAGCTCCAGATGGTTTCGGCAAGATTTATAAAAATAAAGCCCTGACTGTACATCTCCACCCTGGTTTTAAGCAGGTCGACTTTCATATTGAAGAAAGACCTCTTTTGCGAAAGATATATGAATGATCATTCATATATCTTACCATTCGACAAATTTTATTGAGCCGAAGTAGTGGCAGTGGGTTCTTGGAGGGCAGTTTTTATTCTCAGGATAGTTTTAACGACAAAATTTCCTTTGTCGTCGATAGTTCCGGCAGCCACAACCCTGTCTCCAGCTTTAAGATCAATAAGAGCAATTGTCTTTTCCCCAGATTGAATTTTGGTGTCGGTACTGGTTGTTAAAGTCAAGGCAGGCAGATCTGCGCTCAATAAGTTCTCTAAAGTTAGGCTTGGGTCTTTGACCTCAACCACCTTCCCCAAAACCGAAAAAGTGGTTATTTGTTTAACTGTGTCGCGGACAATAATGCGGGCGGTTCCGGAATTACTTTGGGAGGAGAGCCCCAAAACCATGATGGTTTCACCAACCTTTATGTCTCCAAAACCGATTAACTTTTTACCCGAGGGGTCAATATTAAAATATTTCGTGTTGTCAGTCGTGTAAATAAGCCGTGAGCCTTCATCGGTGTTGACTAAAAAAGCCGTACCGTTGATAGCAGCAACTGTACCTTCCACAAAACTTACTTCGCCCTCTTTTTTGGTTGCCGAGGAAGTAGCAGTGGTGCTAGCGGTCGCAGCTTTAGCTTCAATTTCTTCCAGCCTTTTTTGAGCATTTTCACTAAAATCCTGTGAAAAAGCTAACTTCGGGGTAATCAGAACGGAGAACATTATTAAGCTGGTAGCCAAAAGTTTTTTAGTCATCTTAAAGAGAACTCAAATCTTCATTTAGAAAAAGCACCTCCCGCGTTTCGTGAACCGAACTTCCACTTTTTGGATCGTAGACCACTATATCAATAATGTTTTTCCCCTCAGTTAGTTCTAGAGTAGTCGAAAAAGTTTCACTGGAAGCGTCAATTATTTTGGTTTCGGATGGTCCGGTAACAGTTACCACACTTTTTATTCCCGTGCTACCGGCCACGGTCAGAGTTTTTTGTGAAGTTGCTAGGTTTTCGGTAGGGGTGTTAATGTTAAGGGAAAGAACGTTGGGTTTTTCACTTCCTTTCTCACTGGTTCCATCGTCCTTTACTAAAACCCAAAAAAAGGTAGCCAGAAAGAGACCAATAAGCAGGCCAACAAACAGAAACGGTAATCGAGATGGTGTTGGTGGAGAATCGTTTTCCACGACAACTAGACTAACAAAGTTTAGCAAGTTTTTCAACAAACGAACTTTTACGTGTTACTTATTGCGTCTTGCTTTTCAAGTTGTTAATATTTCTTGGCGATGGATATAACTTACCTAGGACAAGCCTCATTTCGCATTAAAGGTAAAACTGCCACTGTAGTTTTGGATCCTTATTCTGATGATATCGGGATAAAGTTTCCCAAAGTTGAGGCGGATATTGTCACTGTCTCTCACGAGCACTACGATCATAATGCAGCTAGCCTTGTTGGTGGAGAACCGTTTGTGGTTAGGGGACCTGGTGAGTACGAGGTCAAGGGTGTGGAAATTTTGGGGGTTGATAGTTTCCATGATGAAAAGGGCGGAGCAGAGCGGGGTAAAAACGCCATTTACAATCTAAAAATCGATAAAATTAACGTCTGCCATCTGGGTGATCTCGGACAAAATTCCCTAACTAACGAGCAAGTTGAAGAGATCGGCAATGTTGATCTTTTGCTTATCCCCGTTGGTGGTCACTTTACAATTGATGCTTCTGTTGCAGCCAAAGTTGCTAGTCAACTTGAACCAAAAATCATCATTCCGATGCATTTTCGCGATCCACAAACTAAAATTACAGAGCTCGAAGGAGCGGAGAAATTCTTGAAGGAAATGGGTAAAGAGAATGTGCAACCAGTTAGCAAATTTTCTGTTCACGCGGATAAGTTTCCAGAGGAAACACAGGTAGTTTTAATGCAAAAAGGTTAAAGCAAATATGGCTGTCAAACCTACAGTTAAAGGTGATACTAAAATTTCGCTCGAAGGTAAAATTCCTCCGCAGAACGTGGAGGCCGAACAATCGGTTTTAGGCAGTTTGCTTATCGACCGCGACGCTATTGTAAAGATCGCGGAAAGTTTAAAACCCGAACATTTTTACCGCCCGGCCCACGCGGAAATTTACCGCTCCATTCTTACTCTTTACGAAAAAAGACAGCCAGCTGATTTAGTGACTGTAACCGATGTTCTCAAAAAGACTGACTCTCTTGAAGAAGCTGGTGGAGCTAGTTACCTGACTAATTTAGTAAACAGCGTTCCAACCAGCGCCCACGTTCAACACTACGCTAATATTGTCAAAGAGGCAGCCACAAAACGGGCTCTAATCGCCACTGCTGCCAAAATGACGGAAAGGGCTTTTACCCCTGATACTGAGGCTAAAGATCTGCTCGAACTTTCCGAACAGGAGCTTTTTGGTATTTCCCAAGACCACCTCAAACAAAACTTTATTCCCCTGAAAGACGCCCTAGCAGAAAGTTTTGACCGCCTGGACGAGTTGCACAAAAAAGGTAGCGGGATGCGAGGGGTACCCACTGGTTTTGGCGATCTTGATAAAAAACTTTCCGGTTTGCAGGATTCAACCTTAGTAATAGTAGCCGCTAGACCCTCCATGGGAAAATCTACTTTGGTAATGAACATTGCCCAGTATTTAGGGGTGAAGGAGAAAGTACCAGTTGGAGTATTTTCTTTGGAAATGAGTAAAGAGCAGCTCGTGGACTTAATGTTAGCTTCCCAAAGCGATGTTGATGCTTGGAAAATTACCACTGGAAATCTGAAAGAAGAAGATTTTGAAAAACTTTCCGAAGCAATGGGGGAGCTAGCTGAAGCGCCGATTTTTATTGATGATACGCCTGGGATTTCTATCATGGAAATGCGCACTAAGGCCCGCCGTCTGCAAATGGAAGAGGGGCTGAAGCTTTTAATTGTTGATTACTTGCAGTTAATTCACGGTCGGGACTTGGAGAACCGAGTACAGGAGGTTAGTGAAATTTCTCAGGCCTTGAAGAATTTGGCCCGCGAACTAAAGATTCCGGTGCTAGCTTGTTCTCAACTTTCTCGAGCCGTAGAAAGCCGCCAAGCCAAAATCCCGCAACTTTCCGATTTACGAGAGTCAGGTGGCATTGAACAAGATGCGGACGTGGTCATGTTTTTGTACCGAGAAGATCCGGAAGATTTCGAAAACGTTAAACTGTCGATCGCTAAACACCGCTCAGGACCTCTTGGTGAAATGGATCTAAAGTTCATCGGCGAGCGCCGCCGCTTCTTCCCAGTAGAGCGCGCCCGTGTCTAAAATGAAAACGTGCCTTCAAGAGAGAAAGACACGTTGGGTATAATCCAAGCTTCAGTTCAATCAGGGAAGGCAACCAGCGAGGTAGTAGTCTGAACACCAGGGATCGTTCTGATCTCTTTCGATAGGATCGGCGGAACATCCACGAGGTTGGGTGCTTCGAGTTCGACAATGATGTCGTAAGGACCCATGACCTCATGAATTTCGGTTACTCCAGGCACCTCTTTCAGAGCTTCGAACACCTTTTTAGTGTGTCCCGCGTCGGTAATGACGAAGACGTAAACTTTAACGGGCATTTTTCCTCTCCTTCTTTTGTTGAGGGAATTATACCTTCTTATTGCAAGTTTAGCTTCATTTTTGTATAATCTGGAAGTTATTTCCTGGGCAAGTGGCGGAACTGGTATACGCGTAGGTCTCAAAAACCTATGGTGGCAACACCTTGAGAGTTCGATTCTCTCCTTGCCCACCAAATATGATTAATGTTACGGATTTAAGAAGCGGGACCACCTTTCAAGAAGGTGGTAATCTTTTTGAAGTTCTAGATTATTCTCACACCAAAATGGGTCGGGGAACGGCTACCATTAAAATAAAAGTACGCAACTTACGCAGCGGTGCAACTACTGATAAATCTTTTATTTCGGGTGCTAGAGTTGAAGAAGCTGATCTAACCAAAAAAGAAGGCCAGTTTCTTTACAGAGACGCCTCTGGACCCACTTTTATGGACAAATCTAGCTTTGAACAATTTAGCGTTCCCAACAATGTCTTGGCTGGTGCCGAAAAGTTTCTCAAGGAGGGCCAAAGTTACCAACTTCTTACTTTTGGCGATCAAGTTCTTAAAGTAGAAATACCACGCACAGCCGATCTTAAAGTAGTTGAATCCCCTCCTGGTGCCCGCGGAGATACAGTCGCTAATGCTTACAAAGCAGCAGTTTTAGAAAACGATATGAAAATCCAAGTACCACTTTTTATAAAAGAAGGGGAGGTTATTAAAGTTGATACTCGGAGTGGGGAGTATATGGAGAGAGTTAAGTCGTAAATAAGGGGTTCTAATTAGTTAAGGAGAACAAAGATCGCTAGTAAACTGGTTAGGGTAGAGACAACGAGACCCTCTTTAAAGGGAATATTGCGTTGGATACTCATGTGAAACTCGTTGGGAATACGGATAAAGCTCCAGCGAGAAAAAAAGCTTTCTAAATGCTTATAGGTTCCTAAAAGAAAATCCGGAAGAGTGCCTAAGAAAGCCCCAAGCCAAATTAGGTACTGGTTCTCAAAACCAACCGAGAAAAGTAAAACCAAACTAGCCCCAAAGGCGTAGTCGATGATGATTGCAGAAGAGGCTTTCAAGCTAAAAGGTGCTTGAGGGGAGCCATCCCAATGAGGTATGGAGTCCAAAACAAAGTGGCTCAAGAGGGCTAGCGGCAAAGAAATAGTGGGTTCGGGAACAGCCTTGATAATGGCCGCACCGACTAGTAGGTGTGGTGTGGAGAGCATAAGTTTAAAAAATGGCCCTTGACTAGTGAGTTAGGTTTAAATTATATACAACTACTAAGTAAGTTTCAAATGGCTGCTTTTATTGATTTTCTTTCTAATAGTTTAGTTAGTGCCGTTTTACTCGGTTATATCATCGTCATGTGGATCGCCTTGACTGTCTGGACGGCAATGGATATCTTTAGCCGAACCAAAAACTGGTTTGTTCGCTTTGGTGCAATAGTTTTGGTAGGTTTTGGATCAATCTTTGGTTTCGTTCTGTACTTAATAGTCCGTCCACTTTCCACTATTGAAGAACAAAAGGTACGCGAAATGGAAGAAAAAATTCTGGAGAACCAGTCCCGAGCTTATGCTTGCCCAAGTTGTCTAGCGTTAGTAAGAGAAGATTTTCTGTTTTGTCCTTCTTGCGGACTTAATATTAAAAGAGAATGCCCCTCTTGTAAGCGGGGTTTGGAGGTTTCCTGGACCCAGTGCCCTTTTTGCGGAGCGGCCCTTGGAACAGTCGCCTTACCGACAATACAAGAAAGTACAAAGCTTTTGGGTGAAACCCCCAACGGTCCGTTTTTTAGTGTTTTTCGTAGGCTTTTTAGCGCTCCGAGGCAACCTTCCGAAATAAAAAGAAAAAGAGGACGCCCGAGGAAGCCAGCTCCTATCGGTCCGATTATCAAAAGACCACGAGGCCGCCCAAGGAAAAATGCAGCGCAGCCAGTCAGCATCTAGTTTAGCAACCCGCCTAAAGACTTTTCGCCAAAAACTCACTAGTAAAGGCCTTGATGCTTTTTTAGTTTCTTGCCAAGCCAACCGCTACTACTTGACCGGTTGGCAGGGGGACAGCGAGTCTGGTTATCTTTTGGTAACTGAGAGACGGGCTTTTATTCTTACTGACAGCCGCTACACCGAAGAAGTTGGGCGCAGGGTAGAAGGCTTTGAATTGGTAGAGTACAAGGGACGGTTGGCTGAATTTCTTGGCAACTTTTTTAAAAATCAGGAATTGCCTTGGGTTGGTTTTGAGTCCCACGACCTCTCAGTCTTTCTCTTTAAAGAAATTAAAAAACATGCCCGCGGTGTGAAACTTGTGCCTGTAGCGCACCTGCTTGAGGATTTACGAAGCGTAAAAGATCAAGAAGAGATAAAGCTTCTTAAGAAGTCGGTAGAAATTGCCGATGGGGCTTTTGCTTTCATCAAAAACAAAGTTAAAGTTGGTATGACAGAGGCAGAAGTTGCTTTTGAGATCGAGAAGTTTATGCGTAGTAAGGGCGCCCAAAAGAACGCTTGGGAACCTTTTATCGTAGCCTCTGGTCCAAACTCATCAATGGTTCACTATGCGGCTGGCGGCCGTGAGTTGAGAAAAGGTGACCAGGTTTTACTGGATTGGGGCTGTGTTTACCAAGGCTACTTTTGTGATACTTCCCGGGTACTTTTCTTAGGAGAACCCAACGCCAAGCAGAGGCAGGTTTACAATTTAGTGCTGGAAGCTCAAAGCCGAGGAATTGCCAAGGTTAGGGCTGGTCGGCGAGCTTTGGAAGTTGATAGACAAGCCCGTGACTTTTTGAAAGAGAAATCTAAGTTTGTTTTTGGTCACGGTTTGGGTCATGGTGTTGGTCTTGAAGTTCACGAAGCCCCGCGCGTTAACGAACACTCCACGACTAAGTTAGCTAGTGGCCAAGTTATTACTATTGAGCCGGGAATTTACGAACCCGGTTGGGGTGGTGTAAGGCTTGAGGATATGGTTTTGGTAACCGAGAAGGGTTGTGAGGTTCTAACCAACGCCCCAAAAGAGTTGGAAAAAGTTATTGTTAAAGTCTGAGGTTCTTTTGAGCGTGGGTTTGTGCTAAAATCAATTTCCAATGAAAGTAACTAGTTCTGATTTAAGTCTTGATAAAGTTGCTGCGGAAGCAGTGGCTATTCCTGTGCTCGAAAGTAGCTCTAAAGATAGGGTTGAACAGTTGGCTAGTTTTAAAAAGCTGCCTGAATTTAAACTTGAAGATTTTAGCGGCAAACTCTACGAGACCTTTCAAATTCCAGCAACAGAATCTACACCCTTAATACTACTTGTGGGAGTAGGCAAAAAAGAGGATTTTGACTCAAGAATTGCTAGAAACGTAGCTGGAACTGCAGTTCGTCGCGCTCTTAAATCCAAAGTCAAGACCCTGGTGTATGATGCCTCTCTTTACGAAAATTCGGCTCTTATCATCGAAGGAGTGGGTCTTGGGGAGTTTGACCCGGGAATTTACAAAACCGGTAAAGATAAAGCTGGCAAACTTGAAGAATTAATTATTGTCGGCAAAATTGGGGTAAGGGAGATTAAGGAGGCCTTAGATGTTGTAGAAACCGTCAACTGGGCCCGCCGTTTAATTAACGAGCCGGCCAATCTCCTCACCCCAACCCACATTGTTAATGAGGCCAAAAAAATTGCCCGCGATTACAAACTGGATATTGAGGTTATTAATGAGAAGGATGCCGTCAGGCGCGGTATGGGAGCCTTTGCCGGTATAGCCCGCGGTAGTCATGAACCTTCTTTTTTGGTAGCTCTGAAATACTCGGCTGGCAAAAACTATCCCACTCTTGGTGTGGTTGGCAAGGGAATTACTTTTGACTCCGGAGGTCTTTCCATCAAACCATCAGAAAAAATGCACGAGATGAAGATGGACATGGCTGGAGCCGCCGCGGTAATTGGGTTTTTGAAGTTAGTGGCGATCCTAAAACCTAAAGTTAACGTTGTGGGCGTAACACCGTTAACGGAGAATTTACCAGGCGGTGGAGCCCTGAAACCCGGTGATGTGGTCCGCGCGCTCAACGGTAAAACTATTGAAGTCCTCAATACTGATGCGGAAGGTCGAGTAGTTCTTTCCGACGCTTTAGTTTATGCCCAAAAGCTTGGGGCAACTAAAATCGTTGACGTGGCCACTTTGGTGGGTGCAACAATCTCAGCTTTAGGGTCAGAAGCTAGCGCAATTCTCGGCAACGATCAAGATTTTGTGGACCAAGTTGTTAAGGCCGGAGATGAAGCGGGGGAACGTTTGTGGCAGCTACCGATTTATTCGGAGCACAAAGATTTACTGAAAAGTGACATTGCCGATATGGCTAATATCCCACCAACCCGAGGTGCTGGGGTAATTGCGGGTGCGGTTTTCCTACAGGAATTTATTGCCAATAAAAACCCTTGGGCTCATCTTGATATCTGTGGAACTGCTTGGACGGAAACCGAAAAACCGTATCTAGCGAAAGGTCCGACCGGAGTTGGAATTCGTACACTGCTTGCCTTACTTAAGAGCTTTTAGAATAGAGGAGAAAAGAAACCATCACTGCACCGTATTTTCGAGGGCTTTTTCCGGAAGTTGTTGGTAACATTAACTTCCTTAAACTTTGGTTAGCTCAATTTACTTCCCAAATTGGGCTTAACGCTCTTTATTTTGTTCTCACTTTAAAAATTTACGAAGCAACCGCCTCCAACACCGCAGTGAGTCTTTTAATTCTTACCTTTACGGCCCCAAGTATCTTCCTTGGTTATATTGCCGGAGTTTACGTTGATCAACTTTCCCTGAAAAAGGTAATGCTTGCCACCAATTTAGTACGCGCGTTGGCGATACTATTACTGCTTATTTTTGGCAGCCAAATTTATCTGGTCTTTCTGATCGTCTTTGCCCTCTCAGTGGCCACTTTATTTTTTATTCCAGCAGAGGGCTCAGCCGTGCCTTCTTTAGTGGTTGGGAGGCAGCTGATCGCGGCTAACGGTTTGTTTTCCTTCAGCTACCAAACGAGTTTGGTGGTCGGGTTTTTGATTGGAGGATTTAGTTTGCGGATTTTGGGGGAACAACAGACAACTTGGGCTATTTTTGTGCTTTTTGTTGTCTCCTTGGCTCTAAATCTTTGGTTGCCAAAGAGTATCCGTTCTGAATCTTCAGCACGTGAGCAAAGTATTTTAAAACGATTTATTGGGGGAATTGTTTTCGTTTTTTCGACCAAAAAGGTTCGCGATTCAATCTTTTTCTTAACCTTAACAACAACGATTGTTTTTATGCTCGCCGCCATTGGACCAGGTTATGTCGACAAAGTTTTGGGTTTGGATGTTAAGTATGTGGCCACTTTTGTAGTTCTTCCAGCCACTGCTGGTATGGCCTTGGGGTCGTTTGTTTTGGGTCATATTGGTAACCGCTTTGACGAACGGAAGTTAATCAACTTCGGTTTGTTTGGCTTAGGGGTAACGTTTCTTTTACTTTCAAGCGTGGGGGAAGTTAATCTTGATTTGGCAGCAAGGATAATGTCTCTGGCCCTGCTCTTCTTAATTGGTCTAGCAAACGCTTTAATTACTGTGCCGACAACTACTAATTTCCAGAAGGCCACCCCAGAAAACTTGCGCGGTCGCGCCTACGGCCTGATGGGTACTTTTGTGAGCGGGGTAGCGGCTTTACCAGTGCTGGTTTCTGGAGCAGTGGGGGATATCTACGGAGTCAGAAGTGTACTGGTTGTTTTAGGTATATTAGTAACTGGGTTTGGAATTTATAGACTGAGACCAAAAGGATAACTTTCGCTTATGTATCCAATTCTGTTTAAAGTCGGGCCTCTTGTAATATATTCTTACGGGTTTTTCTTGGCGGTTGCGTACTTAGCCGCAACTTTTGTTTTTTACCGTGAGGGTAGAAAAAGAGGTTTTAATGAAGAAAAATTGCTTGATTTTTCAGTGGTAGCCTTAATTGCAGCGATTGTCGGCGGTAGGATCTTTTACACTCTCCTCAACCTTAAACTTTTTTCACAGGAACCTCTCAAAATCTTTGCCATTTGGGAGGGTGGTTTTGCTTATTACGGAGCCTTTATTTTGGTCTTTATCGTTTGTTCCTATTTAGTACGCAGGTGGCGCTGGGATTTTTTCCAAGTAGCTGATTTTGCAAGCCTGTCAGTTCTTATAGCAATTTTCTTTGGTAAGATCGGCAGCTTCCTTTCCGGCAACGATTATGGAAAATTAACCCTCTTGCCTTGGGGAGTAAGTTCAGAATTTTTGGAAGGAACCCGCCACCCAGTGCAACTCTATGAAGCCTTTTGGGCTTTAATTTTGTTGCTTCTTTTGTGGCGACTTTACCAAAAAAACTTAAAGAAAACTTTTGATTTACGTAGTGGAGCAGTCTTTCTTTATTTTGTCCTCTTTACTTCCCTGGGAAGGGTTGTTTTTGAGCAGTTTAGGGGCGATTCCAGTTACTTAGGGCTTTTCCCGATGGCAACTGTCTTTGCCTTTATGCTTGCAGGAACCTCTCTTTTAGTTTTATACTACTATCAGTTTCGAAATATAAGAGCCGACATTAAGACTGTCGGCAGATACATCCTAGGAATTAACTTAAGAAGATTTAGAAAACCCCAAAGACTAAGTGAAAGACAGTAACCGTGGACTTAAAACACTTTAAAGAAAAGTTATTAGCTGAAAAAGCAAATCTAGAAAAGGGAATCAAATCTTACCAGGCCAAAGACCCTTACTTTGACAACCGCATGGCCGAAAGTTTTGATGACGATATCAGTGAAATCGAGGGCCATGACCGGACAATCGTCACTGAAGCCGAACTGCAAGAAACTTTAAATAGAGTAGAAGAAGCGTTAAAAAGAATTGCCAGCGGTACCTACGGCAAATGTGAGAATTGCGGTCAGGAGATTGATAGGGCGCGTTTGGAAGTTATGCCGACTGCCCGCTTTTGCGCGAGTTGTCAACAGCAGAAAAAAGGTACATAATAAGGCTAGTCATGGCTCAGAAGATTTTGGTAGTTGAAGACGATGAGTTTTTAAGAGAGCTCTATCAAGAGCTTTTGACAGACGAGGGCTACGTTGTAACTTTAACAGTTGATGGTGAAGAAGGTTTCAACAAAATGAAGGAAGGAGGCTACGACTTAATTCTGCTCGATATTATGCTTCCTAAAATGGACGGCCTGGAGATTTTGCGTCGCCTGAGAGAGGACCCACCAAAAGTCAAAAACGGTACTGTCGTGCTGCTTACCAATTTGGGTCAGGATTCAATTATTAAAGAAGGCTTTGCTCTGGGAGCCTCTGGCTACCTAATTAAATCCGCCATGAACCCTGACCAAGTTCTTTCTGAAGTGAAAGTTTTCCTTAGTAAAGCCCCCTCAATCTCTTAATGCAGATTTTGAAGATAAAGATCAAGCCGAAAGTTGATCGACTTGATCAAGTTGTTAGCAGCCTAGTTAAAAGTCTAACTCGGGCCAAAAGTAAGAAGCTTATTAACGAAGGCCATATTTTAGTTAACGATCACCAAGTTGAACCTTCCTATCGGGTTGGTAAGGGGGATAGGATCAAGGTAGAAATCCCCGCCACCCCCCAAATTTCACTAAAAGCCCAAAACATTCCTTTAAAAATTGTTTATGAAGACTCCGATATTTTAGTGATCGACAAACCGGCAGGTCTTGTTGTCCACCCGACTTTAGATCACCCAACCGGAACGTTAGTTAACGCTTTACTAGGCCACCTCAAGGAAAGGAAAAAGGAAGATTTACGCCCTGGGATCGTCCATCGTTTGGATAAAGACACTTCTGGGCTTCTAGTAGTCGGCAAGACACTTTCAGCAACTGAGAATTTGAAGAAGCAATTTAAGGCTCGTACCGTAACCAAAAAATATATAGCACTAGCTTCCGGAGAAGTGGAAAAGGAAACAGGGTTGATTGATAAAAAAATTGCCCGCCACCCTAAATTTAGATCTAAATTTGTTGCGGGTGGGCAGGGACGAGAGGCACAAACTGAATATAAAGTTTTGCGCAGGTTTAAGAGCATGACTTTACTTGAGTTAAAGCCTCTGACTGGCCGGACTCACCAACTTCGAGTGCATCTTACCAGTATTGGCTATCCGATAGTTGGTGATAAACTTTATGGCGGTAGGGCTCTTTTGGATAGGCAGTTTCTTCACGCCAGCTTCCTCGCTTTTACTCACCCAGCAACCTTTGTTAAACTGGAATTTGAGAGTAAACTACCAGAAGATTTAGCTACTTTTCTAAAGAAACAAGAGCCCAAATGACCGCAGCTTTTTTCGATATTGGTTTGGTACTTGCCGCCGCCTCAGTACTCGCCCTGATTTTAAACCGTTTTAAACAGCCCCTGTTGGTGGGTTACATCTTAGCCGGTATTATCAGTGGTGCTCTCGGCTTACTCCACGAAGAAAATTTGAAAGGGATTTTAGAATTTCTCTCTGTCTTTGGCATCACCTTCGTCCTCTTCTTAGTTGGACTAGAGTTGCGTTTTAGGGAAATTAAGACCTATGGTCTAATTGCTTTAATCACTGGAGTTGGGCAAATAATCTTCACTAGTATTGTTGGCTTCTTGCTACTCACCGTACTTAGGTTTTCGTTTACAGAAGCTTTTTACGTGGCGATTGCCATAACTTTTTCCAGCACCATTATCGTTGTCAAACTTCTTACTGAAAAACGAGACCTGGACTCTTTGTACGGCAAAATCACTGTGGGTTTTCTTTTGGTTCAAGATGCGGTGGCGATACTAGCCTTAATTTTAGTTACGGCTTTGTCTGGAGGTAACGAGGCTTCTTATGCGAACTTTCTGTCAGTAGTAATTAAAGGAATAATACTGGTCCTTGCAACAGTGTTTTTGGCTCGCAACATAGTACCTTGGGTCTTTGCCAAAGCTTCAAAGTCACTTGAAGTTCTTTTTGTTCTTTCGGTTGGCTGGGTACTACTAGTCGCTTCCCTAGCTTCCTACCTTGGACTTTCCATTGAAATTGGTGCTTTTCTGGCCGGTGTTTCTCTAGCTAATTTGCCGGTTGAGCACCAAATCGCCTCCCGTGTCCGACCTTTAAGAGATTTATTTATTGTCTTCTTTTTCGTGCTGCTGGGAATCAGTTTTAGCTTTGGTAATGTCTTGAACCTTCTTCTCCCAATTACTGTCCTGTCAGTCTTTATTTTAGTGGGGAACCCACTAATCGTTTTGGCAATCATGGGGTTTTTAGGTTTCAGAAAAAGAACTTCATTCTTAGCAAGTATTACGGTTGCACAAATTTCCGAATTCTCGCTCATCCTGGTTGCTCTAGGTCATAAAGTAGGGGATTTAAGCCAGGAGATCGTTGATATGGTGACTGCAGTTGGTTTGCTGACTATTCTTGGTTCCTCGTATCTAATTACGCATGGTAGTAGCCTTTACAAGAAATTGTCCAAATACTTAGACATTTTTGAAAAAGCTGAAAAAATCGAAGAGATAAGAGACGAGGAAAAAGACTTTGAAGATCACGTAGTACTTATTGGGGCCGGCCGTTTGGGGTGGGAGATATGGAAGCAGTTACAACGCCAGGGTAAACAAATTCTGGTCATTGAGTTTAACCCGAGTATTGTCGCGGTTTTGAAACAAGAGAGAGTTAACTATCTTTTTGGAGATGTTACTGATCCGGATATTTTTGAAGCGGCTCATTTTAATAAGGCGAGTTTAGTAATTTCCACTGTTTTTGACCCCTCTGACACCTCAGAGCTGCTCGCGAGCCTTAAAGTACTACCGAGCAAACCCTTGGTTTTTGTTACTTCGGCCGATCGGGAGGGAGCAATAAGGTTTTATCGTGAAGGTGCAGATTACGTGATTATTCCGAGAATTCTTTCCGGGCACCAGGTTGCCCATCTTTTGACAAGCGAAAAGCTTACCGAGTTTCGTTCTGGGAAGGTACGGAAAGACCATTTGGAAGATCTACGGGAAGAAGTTGCCCAGTTTACTTAAAAGTTTTCGAAAGCATCCTTTTTTGCTAATGATCCGAACAAGAAGAGAGTTAAATATCGCCGGTCTTGACCAGCACGGATTAAGTGGCCGTCAGGACTTTGTTAGAAGCCAAAAGAGAAAACGTTTAGGACGTCTTTTAAAGCTGTTTGCAGTTGTTGTGGTTTTTGGGTTAGCGGTTTACTTAATTTTGACAGTACCAACATTAATTTCAAAATTGCGTAAACCCTTCCAAAATATACCAAGCAATATAGTAAATCAAAACAATCTAAATCTTGAATTTAGAACAAATTTATTACTAGGAGTACTTAAGGGCAATTCCCTTAAAGAGCTAGCTTTAGTAAGCTTAGAAAAAGAGCGAAAGAGTGTTTCTTTTTTAACACTCGAGCCTGAAACTAAAGTTTACCTTGGTTCTCAGATAGCTAGTTTTAACGATCTCTTGACTTTAAAAAACAAATCACTCAGTTTAGATCCGTTACTTGCGGCTTTGGTAGAAGACTTGGGATACCCGATTGACGGTTATTTAATTACTGTTGACGGAGGGTCTTGGGTAAACCAGAAGGGTATCGAGGCTCTTGGGGACAAGTCTTACACTCTGGAGTTTTTCCTAAACTTGTGGCAGACCAAAGAATATTTAAACACTAACTTAAGGACCAACTTGAGTATTGGTGATCTGTTTAACCTTACCAATTTCCTAAAACAACTTAAGCCCGACACAATAGCTTATCACGATTTTAAGAAAGCAAGAGACAGTGGGGGCTTATTAAATATGGAAGAAATTGACAGCCGTTTGGGAATAAGCTTAGCTGATCAAATTATTACTCAAGAGGGCGCTGCCGTAGAGGTTGTAAATGCTAGTAGAGTAGAGGGAATGGAGATTATTTTCAAAAGGTTGTTAGGCAACTTAGGGGCTAACGTTTTGCAAGTTTCAGTCAGTGGAGAAGAGGATACCAGCCGCCTGTTGTCTATTGATAAAAAAAATAACCTTTCTCTTAGGTTAGAGCAGATACTAAACGTAGAGGCAAAAAGAGTCGACAAAGCGTCGGATACTGCTGATGTAAAAGTAGTTATCGGTAACGACTTTGCCAAATATTTTGACTTTTGATTCCGATCAAAAGCAGTCGTTCGCGAAGCAAAGGTTTACTATTAAAACTTCTTTTGTTTCGGCAAAAGAAGTTTCCAAGAAAAGCCGACCCCTGCTGCGTTGGTTGTTGAACTAGAGCAAAAGTTCATCGGGACATCCTCGGGAACCGTTTCCTCTTGAACTTTTGCTAGTTCAAAGACGCCAACTCCGCAAAGGGGACCCCAAAGACACACCCGCAAGAAGATATAAAGCTTTAGGAGTTGACTTTTTCCCCAAAATGTGCTATATTCACCACGATCTCTCTCCTTTCTTCCGAGGAGAGGCCAAAATTAGCCTCTCCTAAAGACAGAGCTCCCTTCGGGGAGCTTTGTCACGTTTTAAAGCGTTTTTGTAAATATCAGCTAAGTTTGGCCTCGGCCAAAATATACTTTCGCTTCGCGAAAGACTGTTTTTCTTCGAAAAATTAATCTCTCCTAAAGAGAAGGCCTCCGCAAGGGGGCTTTCTCGCTTTTTGAAGCAGTTAGTTTGACAAGAGCCTCTTGTGAACGTGATAATTAATTTACCTACCTTATGATTCTTACCCGACGGCTTTACCGTCAGTTAAAAGACCTACTCGATAACCGTAGGCAGCTTTTGACTATCGTTGGAATTGTTTTTATCCTCACCGCTATACCAATAACTGTTTCCTTACTTAGGCAGGAACCAAAACTTAGTAGCCAGGCAGCTGCTAACACTCTTACTGTTGGGTCAGGTAGTTACACAACCATACAGGCTGCTGTCAACGCCGCCAATTCTGGTGATATCGTGCGCGTTTTGGCCGGCGTCTACAACGAGCAGGTGAGCGTCACCAAGCCGTTGACGCTCCTGGGCGAAACCGGCGCCGTCATCGACGGGCAGTGCTCTCGGCAATTTGGCGTGCTCATCGGCACACCGGGAGTCAGTGGCGTCGTAGTGCAAGACTTTGAGGTTCGCAACACGCGGGGATCGGGCGTTCGAATCGAGAATGACGACGACGTGTCGATGTCGCAGGCACCGCGCACCATCACCATCGACGACAACTACATCCACGACTTTTATTGCGCCGGTGGTGAGCCGTTCGGCGTCGCCGGCGTCTCCTCCTGGTATGGCGGCCCCAACATCACGATCACCGATAACGTCATCAAGTACCGCGGCGCTCTCAGCGATACGGCCAGCGGTCAGCGCTCGGATGCCGACGGCATCTTCTTCGGCAGCACGAATGCGCGCCCGTCCGGCGGCGGTCACTACGTCGCCCGCAACCGCATCGTCGGTGGCTGGGACGGCCTCGGCGGCGGCGACGAGGCGGAG